>JGI24022J15233_10000833_pt1 | contig 22561 bp, 19 predicted proteins | sample Ectturendosymbi2_FD_15233 | JGI IMG/M metagenome (IMG submission 15233)
TTAGGATTATCAAAAACAGGACAGGTTGTGAGTAAGTGGATTGCTGATACTACAGCGAAAACCTAAACTCGGCCTCACAAAACCTTCGACTGGGCCGCATGCCGCCCGCGGATTGGACATAGCTGGTTTAGAGTTTAGGGCTTAGGTTTAGGGCTTTTGTTTAGGGCTTAAGTTTAAGGTAAGCAAACATCTTTTGTAGTCTAACCTCTAAATTATTTCAAAAACACCCTTTTTTCGTATAAAACATTTGTGACCACCATCGCAGTAACGTCCCGTCGCCGAAGCGTCCTGTCACCGAACCGGCGTCGTCGAACCGGCGTCGCCGAATCGGCGTCGGCGTCAAACTGTCCTAGACCGGGCAATGTTTGGGGGTAAAAAAATATTTTGCCCAAATTCCCCAAATTTGCCCGAAAAGCTTTTATGGAACAAACGTTCTCCCTACAAATTTCATGTAGCTGTTAATGTTGGGAGATTATATTTTCCTCTACCAAAATGCCATAGACATGGAAATAGAAAATTTGGTGCTTCAAATTTGTTTCTCAATAACCCAACTAAAAAAAGTACGTTAGGCTGTGCAAGGACATTGTCAGAAGCCATCTGGCTTGGTATTCTCGAGGATCTGCCTCACAGTTTGGAGGTTTTCCATTAACATTTCAGCTGCAGCTGTCAGCCGGGAACCTCAGATTTGGCTGAGGTAGGCCAAAAGCTGCTTCCTTCTCTGAAAAATATGTATGTCATATATGTGACATGTATCATATTATTTATATTATGACTACGCCGTGAGTCTCACAACATTGTCTGTTCAGCTGCACGTGCATGCAATATGCAGAACCTGTATGGAAAAATGTGTTCATTCAAAGGCTGTATTGTAGTTAGAATTAAAAGCAAAGATTTTCTGTACTTGCCTGGCATGGACTTTTATGAATTAGGTGCCCTGCGGACAGCAGTATACTCGATTACCTCAGGGTACAATTAATACAATTGATAAAACACATAAATGAAATGCTTTCTTTTGCCAAACTTTCAAGTGAGTCGGTTATTCATCAACTCTCACAAACTAAAACACGAAGTTACTAGAAACAGTTTGTTGATTTTATATGTATTTAATGGGTTTTCTATGACAATAAACTTTTATTTATACACTCATTAACAAGGAAGTATAATTTCATTAATATTGTTAAAAAATGTCCAAACTTCATTGCCCAAATTGTTTGTGATTTTTCCCAAATGTTTGACAAATCAAAACTTTTGGGGGTTCGCTTGCACGCCCTGCACCGCCAACTCCTACACCACGGTTCCATTGTCAGACTGCATTATACCGTAACCGCCTCATAGGTGGTACGTAAACAGTGCTTTTCAACCGAGGTTTCGCGGAACCAGCGGTGTAAAGAGAGATTCGAGCCAGGTAGGTAAGACTTAGCTGAAAGAGGCCCATTGGCCGCTATAGGGGGCCGACTAGCCAACACTCAAAAAATCTTGAGAAAAGATGCCGCTGACGTCTGCAGCAGGGGTGGTCAGATGAACACAGAAATGAGACAAACGACATATTGCACCCAACACGGAATAGAACGTTATCAACTTATCATTGAGCGTTGATGCACTCCCGTTTCTATTGTGATGTAACAACTGAAGCAGGGTATATCGATAATTTACGCCAGTGGTTCCCAATCTGTGGGTCGCCACCACAAAGTGGGTGGCGGAGGAGTGGCTGTGGCTGCGGGCTCGCGGACAACAGCCTCCGTACTTTGCTGAAGGCTCGTATTTTTAGTACTGCGCCTCTCAACATTGTTTGTTACATCATCAAAGCTGAAACACGGATAGATTTTTATCAAGTTCACATTATCTGCGTTATAATTCCTATCTACTACACAGATTCGATTGACCTTATCGTAGAAATACGCCACCACTAGAAAAAGTAAGCGCTGCCAATGATGCTGAGATTTCGTCAGCCTCGTAAACATCTGTCCTGCTGTGAACGCTTATCAGCTGAAATTCAAACAAAGCACAACCGATATTCTTATCATAACAGTTCCGTATTACATTCATTATATTATATTCGTTATGGTTCAAACTCATGATCCCAGGACGAAGTAGCGTGTAGTTGACAGGTGGAAGGATCTTACCAACAGGCCTAACAAGTGATAGTGATGTGCATAAACGTTCAAAGTAGCTTTCTAACAGAGTATATTTTGTATACGCTTTGCATAAGTATACGCTTCAAACAAACTGTTGCATCACTTCCTGCAATCGCTACTAGACGTAACAATCATGTATTCACTTGCTAATCGAAGTGGTTATGTTATTCATGTCTGAGTTTAGTTGAAACTGCGAAATGATTGTCAGCATGTGACTTATTCTCTGAAAAATCCCTGACGCAGTTCTGGTGTGCTATGCAGCAAGCATCATATTACTTATGCTAGCCTTCCGCAGTCGCTTCCATTCGTTTCCACCTACAATATTTCTGTGAGGCAGGATTTTCAATCCTTGTCCACATTTAAACAAAGTTAAGGAATAGAACGGATGTTGAGGATGATATGAGACTATCTCTCACAAGCACGTCACCAAGAATTTAAAGACAAGTTGCACGAATTCAAGCTCAGTTGTCCCATTGATTAGTTTATGTGCTATTTGTTTTCCGTAAGAGTGTAAATACAGTGAATCTAACATGTAAAATGGTAGTGTATTTTTTATCTTGCACAGTAGGTTTTTATGTAAACATCTTCAGAGCTGTAGGTAACGGCTGGGGTCAAGCGCTTATATAATATTCTTGAATGTGGTCGTGAGATCAAAAAGATTGGAAACCACTGATCTACGCCTAACTGTACTTGAATCTGCATGAACAGATCACATAGTGTAGGAAGCTGCTATAGCGGGATTGAAACCGGCAAACCTAGTTATCACATGCTAACCGGAATTAGAAGCGTCAGATAGGAAAGTGGGAAGACATAGCTGTGATGTTAGTGTCGTATGCTATTACTGAAATGTGGAAATATAGAAAAGTTGGCTACGAATGGTTGGGCAAGTTAAGTGTAATTATAAAAACAAAATTATCAACACCAAAATTGGAATTTGGGCCGAAATTTTTAAAAGCTTGAAGATATTTTGCACATTCTTTACCTGGTAGTGAACTTTCCGCTGTGAAGAGAATTTTATGTGGTTATTAGTCATTCTTTAGTGGCGTCAGTTGTTGCTGACGTTAATGCGTTATTTTAAATTGTTTAATTTTTTTAAGTATTAAAGATGTAAAGTCCAAATCAAGCCCGAAGCTCATAAGAGCTTCAGGCCCGAATTCCAATTCTGACGCTGCTGCCCGAATCTTTCTATTTTATTTTTTAAAGTATTAAAAGACAGGCGCTTGGATCATTACACAGGGTTCCTTGAGTAATGTAAACATTTGCATAAGTTTCCGCTCCAGCAGAACGGTTGAAAAACACTGACGCACCAGCTACGTTCATCACTATCCATACTATGACTGTGACGTAGGTTTAAGTGATGTGATGGTGGCATGACACTTTGATCTTTTCGTTGCGCTTTCCTTGAGCGAGGTGCGTCCTTGTTTCACTTGCTGGCAAACGCCCTTGGACAAAGTGGGATTTTCGATAAAACCGGAGATTCGATTAGAACTAAATTTAGGGCACACAAGCTTTTCACAAATTAGATTAGAATTACCGGAATTTCGCTCTAATTCCTCAAGTTAGACAACTAGAATTATCTAGTTGTCCAAATCTGGCGTGGAAACATTGTAACACGACAAACAAAACATACTCTTCGTCACGAACAGCAGAAGCCGACGTTACGAGGAAGGTGGATCAGCATTCAGCAATATCTCTACTGCCATTAAAGACGTTTTCAAACCTCCAACAATTATTCACAGTTAAATACATATTCTTGAAACAGTTCTGCGGGTGCGTCGATTGCGCAGTAAAAGTTCAAAGTGACAAGCAAGCCTTTGCAAAGAATGATGCAGAAAAATTTACTCCTGCAGCTTGCTTAACGTTTGATTGTCCAGACGTTAGGCTATTAATTCTTACAGCTTGTTAAGCACATCAGGAATGCGACTAAGCTGCAAGTTCATCTCAAGCATGCAACCAAATGTTCAGTGAGTCACGCAGGTATACAAACTGCAAATCTGCTTTGTTTCACTGCAACTTGCGTAAAATTGAGCAGACCACCTACGTTTCACGCATATCTTGCATTACGTTGTCAGGGTCGGAACGACAACGTTTTAGATCAGCCTACCAGTAACAACCTAGTCACGCTTAATGGATTTCCGGAAAACACCTCTAAATTGTACTGAAGTTTATTTTCACAACGCAACAAAAGCTGCATCTTTTAGAATTTGAGAAAAAGGAACGGAGAGCAAAGCTTTTGGAAAACCGCAAAATCAAGTCTTGCGCGTTTTCACCAAAAACGTTTTCCAGCTATCACGAAATAATCCGTATCTTGAACTTTTATTTCAAGGTTGGGCAGAAAATTGAACGTAAGATAACGGTCTAAGTAGGGTAGACCCTTGGTGCATTTCACGTGACAAGCAGGCTCAGTGAGCAACGCGTTTTTTTGGTTTACAACGCGTGATTATGCATACGAACAAATAGTGTTGGGCTTCTCCAGCAAAACATTGCTGCGATAGAATGCCAATGACTAGCCACACAAAATCGTATTTTAAAGCTCTCTTAATGGCGCTCGTAACGGTATAAATATTTTCTGTTCAAAATTTCTCGAGCTCTTCGGCGTTCTTCTCAGACAGCACTGCAAATACGCTCCGAAGTCCCGATGGTACACAAACGACCCGCACAATATCAGGTTCAATTGTGGGGATCAGTTTAAATACACACAAGCACTTGATTGATGTTTTGCTTTCAGCTTGTTTCCCCGGAAAACAAACAAATGAAAAGCAGAAGTTTGAGAGATAAGCTCCAAGTGTTATGTAAAGGTCTTCAGCCTATAACTATAGACTTGGGCCGTTTGTTCAGGTCATCTTCGTGTGTAAATGGAGATGAAAGTCGATTCGAATAGCTTCTTTAACTCAAGTATATCTCTCCATCATATGACCCCTTTCCGATTAGTGATTTTCCTGAACTCACTTAAATTGTCTTCGAGCAATATTTTAGAAAGATACATGTACTATAGAGATTTTACAGCATGAGTATGTCTTCTGACAGGTGTAACAATCTGTGATACCTGCGATGTCCGTGGCATTGCTGCAACATATCTGTGTGTGTGATGTAGGCCATGTATGAAGATGACCCATAAGCATATGTATTAGAGATCTTTCATGAAAGATTGCTCCAAACAGGATTGTACCGCAGTGGTCAAATATTTGTATTAATCAAGCTTGCCTGAATGCCCAACAATTATTTTCAAGCTTTGCTGTAGTTTTGCAACTAGGTTTGTTTTGAAATTTTTATTAATCTTGCATTTAAATTTATTTTTAATGTAAGTGAAATAAAAGTGTGGCAGAACCTCATACGAAAGAGAATAGAGAGAATGATCGCTTTCCAAAGTACCCTGACAGATTATCTCCAAGATAACTTAAAGAAATCGTGCACGCCAGGCCATACGATTTTCAGCATACGTTTCTCAGTCCGAGGACGAGATTTTCAGCATCTGCAGATCTCCCATAACATCTCTGAAGCGAACGAGGCGTCGGCCAACACTTCGAGCACCTGAGCTCACATTAAGAATGCTTTCTTTTCTGAAAGCGGTTAGGTGGTTGATGCGCAATCTTCTTGTTTTGAGATAACTTTCCAGGAAGCTGCAGCCGATGCGCAGCAGAGTGATCTCGCATCAGATTTAGTCCCTCCACCTGACGCCGAAAATGCTGTTAGGGCATCGCTTGTGAAAACTTCAATTTTCTCTTCTGTCGCAAATGCAATATGCTCGCCATGTTTAAGAGCTGCACAGAAGAGTGTTTATTATGTCAACCTTGCAGATGTCTTTTGTGAGCAGCGTAAGATGTGCATCCTCTGGATTTGAATCGATTGTTGTTGGTAACTGGTTTCCCAATTCTGGAATGATTTTCTTTCTCAAGGGCAGTTGTTGGACATAAAAGAACTTAAATAGCACAAATTGTCGACTGTTTCGCACTTAATCCTTTTGACATGATAGAGTAGAATTCGCCTATAACAATTTCGGCTATAACGACAGTTCGCCTTATAACTACGCTTTTTCTTCGATCCCGGTCGAATTCCTATCTTTTACGTGCATTTGAGCTCGTCTAAAACGACTTCGGCCACCTCGTCACTTCGCCTATTTATGGTGACGCTTTTTGTCGGTCCCCGCGGAATATTTTTTCGTTTAGACTAACAGCTGCAAGTTACAATTTTACTTTACAGTTTGAAGTGTAAGCTCGGCTCTGTGGAGCCACTGCACAAATCTTTTATGACCGAATAGGAACGCAACTGAGTGACCAATCGTTGAGCCGTGACAGGTGTGACGTGAGAATGGTTCAACGAGTGAGCTATCAGCAGCAGTGGAGGAAAATCGTTTACATGAGTTTTACTGTACAGTGTTAGGGATTGTTGTGGAATTAGTCAGTTTGATAAATAGTCTTGGTGGAGCACAGCGTAAATTGTCGAACAAAAGAAGCAGTATCCTGTTATGGAAAAAATATGACATCGTTGTTTCGCTCAATAGCAAAAATGGTACGAAAGTGGCAAAACTTCCAAGAGATTTTGACGTCCCAAGAAAGACGTTGGCTAAAGTTTTGAAAAATAAAGACAAAATAATTTCTCACTGTTATAATTTCTCACTCACGAAAATAACAAAAGAATTCCTTACTAACAAAAATAAAGACAAAATAATTTATTATCAGAGCATACGCGAAAACACGACATAGTAAGCGGCAGTCCTAATCATAGAACACTTTTAACAGTTTCCAGGTTTTGGCATGGAACTAAAAAGTAATTTTAGGAACGATTTATTGTAGTTCGGCTGTAATGACAGTTTGCCTATGACGTCGATTTTTCTCCGGTCCCATGAAGTGACGTTATGGTGCAATTCTACTGTATCTGCCTGGGACGTATGGGTACACGTCATCATATCCAGTGGCGTAACCAGAAGTTTGAGCCAAGGGGGAAGACTTAGCTGAAAGTGGCCCATTGGCCACTGTAGGGGGCCCACAGCTACCACTCAGAAAAAAACTTGAAAAATGATGGTGGATCTGGATGTGGATGGCTATACTAAAACCTAAATCACCGGGAAAAACCACTGGGAAATGTTCCGAAAAATGCAAAGAAACAACAACCTACTGAAAACTAAAAGAATACTAACCCCGAAATATGGGCCCGTTTTTTACATTTGGCTTGCCAGGGGGGTGATTCGCCCCTCTGCCCCCCGTCAGTTACGCCACTGATTATATCGGTCCAAGTGGTACATTACAACGGTATTTTGTTACTGATGACCAGACAAAATACGTCACAAACGGCAGCAAAACGATCCATTAGTGATTAAAGGCACGTTTCGCTATGTGAAACATATACTGTAAAAGCATCATCTGCAAACAGTAGTTCACGTACACGCAAGTGCCCAGCAGCTAATGTTTTCGCAGGTAATCTTGCGAGGCTGAACAATCTACCATCTGTGCAGGTGCGCCGAAAAAACTTCACAATGGAGCTAGTGGCATCTTTGCCATCATCATGGAATCAGTGGCGTAGCCAGCCCAAAATTTTTTGAGGAACCGAAATATTTTTGGGGAGCCAAACTGTTTGCCTTTAGGCGAGCAACTTTTTGTTTGGGGCATCGCTTCTCAAGTCACAAAATGACTAGATTTGCTGAAAATTTGGGTGGGGGCATGGTCCCCTGGGCCCCCTGGCTACGCCTATGCATGGGATGCATGGTAACGAACAGCAGAAAAGATTCCAAACAGGCTTGAAGCCAGAACACACAGCCTTGCTTTACTTTTCAGTCCAAAGGGAGCTGACAGGCGTCTTCGGATGGGATGTATATGCTTTCTTGTCAGCATGAAACGACATGATAGGGCGGAGAAGTGGACGCGGACAGCCAATACTTTTTAGAACGCTGTATAGCCTTCTCTGCTAACCACATCAAATGCTTTGGTCTGTTCAACAAAGGCCGTCTGCAGCGGGAGACGTTGCTCAAAGCACTTCTGGATTTGATGATGCAAAGAGGATCCTGTCCGCGATAGATGTGCTTCTGTGAAAACCACATTGCTGTTCAGGCTAAACTCTCTCCACAAAAGTTTGGATGCGGGATATTACGATCCCGGCAAAGACCTTTCCAGTAACATTTAACAACAAGATTCCTGTGTACTTGTTGCAGTTTCCCTTTTTACCTTTATTTTTATCTAGAGTTGCAATCTTCGCATCTCGTTTTTTTGGAAAACAACCTTCATTCCAACAATTGCAAAGAATGTTGTATGTAGTGGGACAAGAGTATCATCGCACCTCTGAGCAGATCGGATGAAATACCACCAAGTCCTAGTGATTTACCAAATGGGGAAGCCTTGATAGCGACTTGAAGCAAGCTATTCAGTCGCTGGAAGGTTGTCCTGGTCTTGTGAGAGAGAAAATAAAGTGGTCCCGGCAATTGCTTGCTGATTTGCCTTGCCTCAGCGGAGTGTTCTAGAAAATTTTCAATTCATCTGGCCAGTTACCGTTTCTTGTCCGTGAGGATACCACATGCAGATTTTAGAGGACAGACCTTCCCGTTGCCATCACCGGCAGCCGTCTTGATTCCCTCATACACACTGCGAATACACCCATATTGCAAGCGTGGACCGGCGAGCACAGATTGTTCCAGTGCTTATTCCCAAAGTAGCGTATGTGTTCTTAAGAATTGCACTTTTTGCGTTTTTCAGTCTTTTACATGGTGGAGCCGGCGCCTGAAATTTTGGTTCCGATTCCACAGCCCTGATTCAAATCTCTCAGGAGCAGTGGTGTAGGAGATGGGTAGCAAGGGTGCAAACGCAACCCCAAAAGTTTGGTTTGATCAAAATTTTGGCAAATTCTCAAAAAAATTGGGCACAGATATTATCTAACAATATAAATGAAAATATACTTTCTTATGGAATGTATAAATAAAAGTTTATTATGTCATTAGAAAATACATTAAGTCTATATTTATTTAAGAATAAGCTTTTTCTGTAAATAAGCTAAATACCATCAGTCAAAGTCCAAGAGACGTAGGCCGAAAATATTAAGTGGCAGTCTAAAGTGGGCTGAAGCTATAAGGCAAGAAAGGCCCAAGCAGAAAAAGAGAAAGAAGGTGCGTGAGACAAGTGGACTATTTTAACAGAACAACTTCAGAAAATGAAGAAAAAGTTTTAGCAGAGCCACACCTCAGTGAAGATAGCGACAACCTAGGCAACCAACCGGGGATGATGTTATGACAGATAGTCAAAGTGGAAACTTATGTACGAAAAGCGAGATAGGTCATTTCTAAAGTGTTGAGCCTACCAAAGAAGGAAGCTCGCCGGGCAGTGCATCTGATGAGCTTTACGAGCACGAAAATTCAAAATTTGCCAAAAGCATTGAATGAACAAACGATCCTGCAACTTTGTCATGCGTCATGAGTCGAAATGTTAAGTACTATTTAGCCCAGATTGGAACGACTACAATTCCAACAGAGGTTTTCCACAGAAACGAACACGGTTTTCTAAGATTCACTGAAAAAGAGTACTGCCAATTGGTGAAGCGGGAGGTTATCCATGGCTAATGTTCCTGGCTTGGAAAAATTAGGATCTTTTGCTGCCACTGCAAACTATTAAGCTCTGGATATGCACTAGCAATGCACTCAATACTTCCTCTCTGGTCATTGAGCTTTCAAGCCAGAGAGGAGGTACTGAGTGGTCTAACTCTTGGGTTTATTGGGTGTTATGGCGTTGTCTATTGAAGTCTCTACCAATAGCGTAGCCAGCTCCAAAATTTGGGGGGAAAAATGTTTGATTTTAGGCGAATAACATTATTTTGTTGGGGATACCGCCTCTACAAGCACAAAATGACTATATGTTCTGAAAATTGGGAGGGCATGGTCCCTAGGTCCCCCCTGGCTACGCATATGGTCTCCACTGGAAATGTCTTGGTGTCACCCTTTTCCGCCTCGCTGTTTCATATCACCAATTTTTGTCATTATAACTTGATGCTCCCCTCAAAATTTCTGCACTCACCACTGACTTGGGCCCTGAAAAGTGCTTCAAATCGGGCCCAGGACTTGCTAAAGCCGGCCCTACGCATGTCTTACCTGATTCAACATCAAACCAAATCGTACGACTTACTTTGACACAAATTGATAAACATCATTTTAAATGACATTTTACATTTACAAGGCGACTGGCTCTATGCAGACACGGGTACTCACGAGATTGTGGAACCGGTGCTCACGAGATTTTTGAAACCTTCTGCATTATTTCACAACATGATGCGTATGAGATTTACACCTTCCGCTACTTCTGCAACGCCATTAACTTCAGACATACGAGAATTAATAAACGTAAATACATAACCTTCACCAGAAAGTCGTCAATAAGGGGGCTTAACATTTGTGCGGGGTGATTTACATTCGTGCGGGGCTGGGAGCGTTAGGATGTTGTTGCTGCGAACAGAGAGATTAATATTTCAATATTTTTGTGGCTACACACCCGTAGTGGCACAGAAAAAAATCATTTCCAGCGCAGGTCAACTGTGAGATCAAAACTACAATAATTATTGTGTTGGGAATTGAGTTCCGTTTTGCAGTGACTTCAGTTTACTCTAGCTCTTTCATCACATGAGTTATGACTATACTCCGCTTAAGATGAATGGCAAAGTGGGTGAGCTACTTTCACGTGAATCAAGTCATTTTTTACCGTTTTTATCAGCCGCGAATAACATACTTTACATGTTTTTGACAACATTTGGTACCACGTCTGCTGTCTGATTTGCACATTGCAATACTAACTTGTTTAGGATGCAAATGGCAGTATCATGAACTCGGCTCGTAGAACCAAGATGAACAAGTCGGCCAGAAGAAATTGTTTTCTACCCCGGTGACGCCAACTGCAGAGGTTTCACTAACACCCTTACAAATGCTGCAAACTTAGAAATGAAAATGGAAAAATACATCTGCACAAAAAAAGTGTACTTGACTTCAGTTTTACAAGCTGACTCAAATTAGTATCCCCAAAATACCAAACTGTCGGTGACGGTTTGGTATTTTGATTGCGAAATATGATGACATTTGTTCAAGGTGGTTGCAGCTGACCATGTGCGAATGAACCCAAAGCATACTTGTGTGACTTGCTTTGTTACGAGAAGCGATTTTGAACGCAACCGCAAAATGCCATGTTTAGCACTCCTACATACCGCTTGTATAAATTGCGTTCGTGGTGACCTGCATCCACAATGTCACGCTGGTTTGTCTTAACAGCAGCGCCACAGCTAACCAGCTTAGGCTTGGGCGTGACGGATAGTGAGTTGTTCAGTTACTGTTTCACAAAAGGTTACGAAAAGTTGATGCTGCATTTAGGACGATTATTTTGTTCCATAAGATTCCACCGGCGCTGCTATTCTTAAATAGCTGGAAATGATGAGGTCTCGGTTCAAATTGACGATTACACAACACTGCGTAAGCGAATTAACTTGGATGACGGAGAAGCCGCTTTTGCGATTTAAGCTACTTGTGTGATATTTCTAAGTTCACGACAGCAATGGTAGATCTGCACCTATAACTTCGAAGCATGTTGGCCTCCACTTGATGTATGAAGCTAGTCTGTCGCAGGCTGAATGACAAAAGTAAAACATGACACGCGCATTGAACAACAATCCATTAGGTTTATTTCAGTTCGTCATTCAAACACATACACAATTATGCATACGCGCGTTACTGGTAAAGCCATGCAATACTTTTGTACATGATGAATAATAATAACTTTACGCAAAGCAGGGGATAGGGCAGTACACGTAGCAGCGCAAACTATTGAGTCTGAGTGCTTGACTGCAGAAAGGTTTTGGCGACAAATTGTGTCAAAAACACACGTTTTCTTTTGACGTATGGCACTCTTATTCGTTTAAACTCAAAAACGCATATCCAGTGACTGAGGCAACGCGAGCCCATAAGTAACAAGCAAGACCGTCGTCATGACACAGAGTAAAAACAATAAGACGGAACCGCAAAGGGCGTGATGCTTCCTCACCTCAAAACTGACTTGACAGCTGGTAATTAATTTACAGCCTGCTGGGAGCTGGGAAGTGCAAAATATAACGGGTTGCTGATGCACCGCTAATTTTATCACAAAGAGTAAAACATACAGTGTTAAAACAAAGGCGAGCGCGTAAGGCATCTGTTAATCTCAACGGAGGCGGAAGATACAAAAACTGCAGGACAGCGTCGGCGAGGGTGGCTGGATTGTCGAACCGTGCGCGAGGAAAAGGTGTCAAAGTATGTATTTATCCAGCAACAAGATCAAGTTCTTATGCACGGGCAACCAGAGACTTTTATCCAGACTGTTTTCGACGAGAAGACGGAACGCGTCGAATATCGCATTTTGCAAAGTACAGAAGCATGCAACACATATCAGACAGGACTTGCCATTTGCAGTCATTTGATCAAGCTCGGCTTGCCTCAGTGGCGAGGAGGCGTTGCTCAGAGCAGTAAGTGCCATTTGCGTAAAGTGGAACTCAAGATCTGTTGTCAAATACCAGCAGGTTTATCGGCCGCAGCACCGATAGGGTTACCGATTCATTGGGTTGATAGGCGCGTACGAACATCGAAAACACTATGCTGTAATATTTTTCACGGAAAACAGAAAGTTTTTAAGCGAAAACATTTTCTGATAAAACTGCAAACCATCGCAACACATCCGCTTCAAAGTCTGACGCTTGCAAAACACGTCGTCTGCACCCGCGGCGCCGCGTTTTGATGTTCCGCAGCTACTTAGTTGTCCCGCTTGCGTTAGGTCAGCTTGAGGTTACGACTGGCGATGTCAAGCCGAACGGCTAAATCACCACCGCAAGGCGACTTAACAGCGGTTAAAACGGGGTTACAAACAGTCATCTGGTGACAACATGCTATAAAACCTGTCAGTACACGTGGCCAGGCTCTGGGCCATCGACCTGCAAACAGCGTCATAGATGCGTTTGCTGAATTTTGGCCAAATATTGATCAAGAATGGGTCCGCGGCCAGTTAGTAAACAAGCGATTTCACGCGATTAGATGTAGCTTGCGTTCGAGGCGAGACTGTTAGAGCTGCTGCTGGCGGTACTCCACGACCTGCGAACCATCAGGATTGACCGTAACCGTCCTCAGTCCTGAAGTGGTCTCGAGCCGTCGCTGAGTGGTTGTGGTTTGGTAGGTCTTTGTAATAGTGGTCACCTGCAGAACATCAATGAGAGTTGTGATGCAACGTAAACGAAGACACGAGCAAACGAAGATAAGCGAAGTCAGCGTTGCTGGACAGACGAACGCTTGTGTGGGCGCAGGCTCTTGCAGTCGCATAAGCAAGCCATGGCTTTTGTTTCATTAGGAAAATATTTTTTTCGGGTTGTTCGTCACTAATCCCGAAGTTTTTTTGCAAAGACATGATGTTATTGATGCCAAATTTGCGCTGTCATTCCTCACATCTTACAGAAAAATAGTCTAAGGTCAATTATACAGATTTTTGAGGAAACAACAAACACGTTTAAACCAAAATTTTGCGTTTTGAAGTCTGCTCCCACACGAAGAAAAATGACCTTCCCAGAAATTTCTGCACTTCCGCATCTGTTCATCGGCATCACCAGTCGCTTCGATTGCAATGCGCACATAAATGGCCAACCTTGTTCGCCAGTGGAAATCACGCAAAGCTTACAGTTCAATGTCAGCCGCGGCACAAACGCTTGCAATCTGTCTACAGAGTGACTTTAGAGATAGCCAAGTGTCGGCAGCCACAGATATGCTAGAATGTCTACTGTTTGATTAAGGTAAATGACCTCGTGCAAGATAACGATTCGCGCAATGTCTATTTTCAATTGTTCGCCTGTTTTTTTTTGAACGAAGTACGCCAAGGAGGTGCGACCAGTGACGTCAGACTCTTCGGTTGCGCGAGGGAGTGGCGGTAAAATGAAAAGCAATTGCTTTCTGGAGTTGACGGATCAAGGCACTACCCCGGGAAATGCCCAGAAATAGGCACTGATAGTCAAGTAACAAACTGCTTCAACCCTGAAAACGACGTCTCATTGGTCTACTGTAAATAAATGACGAATGCAGATAACAGAGGTCGACGCAGGATATTGAAGCAATGACCTGTTGACCTCCAAATTTTCGCCGAAGCTGGAGATTTCGGCATTTTGATCCTCTCGCATTGCAAGATTTAGCCGATCGCCATCAGCACCAAGTTTCGTTCTGCTTGTTTGTCGTTTCGCCCAGAGAGAGATGCAAGTATCCCCATGGAAAAGTTCGCTCGTTGCCAGCAAAATGCTTCACGCTTGTTTTTTGTTTTCACCCGATGTATTTCAGTAAAAAAGCGATGCCGCAGCAACACGTCGCCAACTGGGAACCTCCGACGGTAGTTTACCGCTTGACCTTGCCTGCCGGGCGTGCGGCGCTCCCCATACCATGAGAAAGCAGCCAGAATTAAACAAATAAACAAACGTTTATGCTTGAAATTATATTTCCACGAAACGATATGACGAGCTTAGTAGACTTCTTGCGTCACACAGAACTTTTCCGGGTCAGCCGCCAATTGTATCCATTCCGTAAAGTGTTTGGTCAAGCGGAGTTTGCACCTCAATTAATGTTTTTCCCCAATCTAGTTTCCCCGAAGCGCTGAGTATTACTCATTGCCGTTTGGACTACAGGTGCATTACAGGCAACGACACGAGGCAATTTCCTATCTGATAAAATATCGCGGATATACCTCGGCTCCGAGGTCNTAGTATGCCGGCAGTTTACCTTGCAAGGNAATCGCGGTGACTTTTNAAAAATTGCTGNCAGCGTTGCCAGAACGTTTAGGGCNCAACTGCAGATAAAATCTGCAGCGAAAGTGAATGTGATTNATAGAAAGTTTTTGATCAGTTCATTCCCTCCAAGTTTGTCACGTCGCTGAAAATTCCCTGTATCAAGGTTTGACTAATTGTGACAACGAAGTAAGGAGAAAGATAGATGGATCAAAGAAATACACAAGGCCGTAGCGATTTGTTTTGGCTAAAATGCCTGGTGTTNAAAGTGGATCTTATCTTAAAAACGGGACATGTTTACAAAACTTTCATTGATCCTCCAGGTACATTATCGATCTCGCGGAGACGTGCACAGACCTTGCATTTGAGGGTTAAGTTAAAGGTAAACTTGACTGCGAAATCGTCAAGTGCATTGCACAGGCAGGAGTAGAAATTTCAGAGTACAAAAACCCAGCGATGATGATGAGGATGGTCAGGGCTTTACAAAACAAAATGTTGCACAAACTTATCAATCCTGTACAGAAGCAAGGTTCGGCTAAATTGCATTGTTCGGCGGCACTACTNCAAGTTAGAGATGATTTCACTTTGCCAATCGAAAAAGATTCCTTCAGGACGATGAAGACGTTGCTTTGTGCATCATCTGACTACGCGGGGAAAAAAACTGCGAATGTTCTCATGCTTACAGCCGAGGTAGGGCTATACGAAGCTCTAGGAAATTGTTTTTTCAAACTTATATTAAAACTTAAAACAAATGAAGCAGGCTTGTACTTAGTACAAAATGGTGAGTAAAAGTAAATGCAGTTAGCTTCATCGAGTTTGCATCAGTCGTTACCTTTAGAGAAACGAGAAACTTTTTGCTAGGTGTTGCGTACAACCACAAGGATGCAAATTTTGGGGAAGATAGGAGGTAGTGGTGCATTCATCTTCGTCTACGCACAGTTTAAACTGTTCTCAAAACTTGCGCTTTAGCCAATGTGACGTTAATTTGAAGGAGAGCGTACATTATACCCTTGACAAATTTATTTTGGAATTACGATGACTTGTATAGCTTCGCTGCAATCGTCAAATAAAGAATTTGAAAACGGGCAGTGAAATTCAACAACACCCAATGAAGGGTGCTTCTGACAAAAATTTACTTACGTCCACGTCTCCGTCTTTGGACTCTTCGACATCAGTAAACACTTGAGTGTCTTGCGTTATGTCTGTGCGCACGTCGGTGTTCATATACTCTTGGGGGTAAGCGGTCTGTTGCTGGTCACCGAACAACGGAGACGACGAACCAGCGTTGGTGGTATAGCCGCCTGGTGTCGCGCTGCTACCCGATGTTGTGTTGTACGATATCACTTGCACCTGGGAAAAAGGAAACTGCGATTCGTTCCGTTCATAGTTGAAAGTGCGCGATCAAACAGCGCAGAAAGGTGCGACGTAAGAGTTAAAAATACAAAACCGAGAAAGCTGCAGTTACTCGAAAAGATGCATTTGACCAGAAGCCCCTTCGATTTCAGTTGTTTTCCGCGGCGTGCAAATTAGAATGCCGGGCTTCCAGCAGGGCGTTACGGGCAGGTGGTTTGTCGTATGTTTTCATGTGGTGCCAAACTGTTCAACACCGCCCGAAAAGAAATTATCGTGCGGGAAACGGGCGGCACAGACCGAAAACTCAGTTGCCCGCTTGGAACTACAGTACAAGAAGATGACGCTGAAAAATAGTTGTAGCATGGTGACGAAGAACTGCATCAAAAACGAGCAGTTTCTCATGGAGAAATCTGGAAAAAGTTGTTTTTTAGTTTGATGAACAACTTTTGCTGAAAACTTCGTCAGAGCGGCAAAGTTGTTGTTAATTCATCATCAAACTGTTTACTTGGTGCGTGTGTGGCGCAATAATATACTGTCGTGAATATGATATTTTGGATGCGTTTGATGTTAAAAGAAAACCGCGACCTTTCAATTTTCACCTGATTTAACCTTGCTTAGGCAAGAAAACAATATTTTTTCTATTACAGCGACGGTGCTCCTCAAAATTTCCGTTTCTTCTGTTTGCTCACAGAAAAAATAGTTCGCATAAGTACACCTCAGCTTTTTTTCGAGAACAACCAATATCCAACGACTACCCTTCGTTCGGCTTTTTGCGTTTAAGGTGAAACCTGCTTTGAGTTGGCAGATTGGAAGCAGCAGCATTGCAAATTTTATACCACAATGCAAACTACAAGGAGTTGGAATAGGTTGTTTCGCTTCCTAAGTACAGCAGTCATTAAATCTTGTAAGTGCAAGTAAGCACTCTCCACAATGGGCGTAAGCAAGGAATCGATCAGCAATTTTATAAAGTAGGAAATCGATTTCACGTAATGTTACACATCCTCAGTCCTAAAACTGCAAGCAAAGATTACGGATAGCTTGAGATTTTCAAACTTCTTGGAAGCCAAAGATCTGAAAAGCTTTCTTGGACATGTGTTGTTTTGGCTGAATGGACTTTGCGACTCGGCTAAGGAAGATAATCACTACGTGAGCTTGTTTCGCCGAAAAGGAAAAGCGCATCACGCACATAGTTTTGTAGAAACTTTATCCATGCTACCTTTGACAAAATGACACGAAATTTCTACCAAAGTCCAAAGGTCTTCACCACATTTGCCACAAGACACTCTAACGTTTTAGGTCGAAAGTGCAAAATAATCAATCATGCTTTGAAAATGTTTTGAACAATGAGGTTTAAGCAGCAAATCTGCGGTCACGCTCAGTCACAGGCATCTTCTCTGCGTCGGGTACAGACATGTTGCTATGGCATATTTAACTGACCTTTGTCAGACACAATTTATCAAAAATAACATGCAAACGTTGGAAATATGCATAAGCTCCCGTACAAGCAAAATCGGAAAAAGCACATAATCCGTAGCTCAGAAACTGCAAGCCACGCGCTTAATGTTGAACTTGCGTTGTGCAGTTGTGGACAGTAGTGAGTGAGACTGAAGATAACGCAACAAAACACTTTTAACAACTTACACTTACACGTTTCCAGCAGAAAGCAAACAAATTTTTCAAATTTTTTGTCTCGTGTATTTTCAAGTTAATTATTACAGTTTTACCGAAATGTATGTGGTGGCAGAGGACAAACAGAATGAATGCATTACTACGGCGGAACTTTTCGTTCAACGCTGCCAATTCATCAGCAAGGTTTTGGCGAACAGAATTGGATTTCAGGTGTCTATTATTTGGAAACGAAAAAATCGAAAGTTGTAGAAAACACTGCAGCGAGAACATTTCTCACAGTAATAAAATTGCGAAACAGCCTTTTACAAAAAAAAGTGTTGCAGCAGCCATTCAGGACCAAAGCTAGTCACATTTCAATCTTTTCCTGATGGTTTCAGCAACACATCCAAAAGAAGTCCACATATTTTAGATGAACAAATTACTGGTGCTCGCAGGTTAAAGTTAAAGATTCGATAAATACCAAGACGTGAATAAAGGCTTAAAGCACTGTCAAACGTTACGCTGGTCAATCACATGCATGCTTCATGAGAATCCAAAACAAATGGCAAAATATTTGCTGAAAATATAAAGTGAAATCCACAAATCATTTTCTGAATCTTAGCGCTTTCAAAAAAGCAGCAATGTAATTTGTTAATCACAGATCTTTTGGCACTACAGTATGTTGTCATTTTGTTATAATGTTCACATCTCGCGTAATTTTAGTACCTTGTTTGTTTAATAATGCCCCTGCGTAATATTCATGTTATAAGCATTAAACGAGAACTGTCAAATGTAACATTTTGCTTATAGCCCAAATGCTTATCACTTACATTATCGCGTATGACTTAATTCGTTATGCTGACCACTGGCGGGACCTTGTAGTCTGCCGTGGGAGTCAGAAGGGGGGGAAGGGGGAGCCAAAACTCTGGATTTTAAAATTTGATATTTTGCTATTAAATGTTTAGTAGAAACTTAGTTTCAGAGTTGGCAAAATGAAATTTCACCACTGTTGGCTCCCATGAAAAATGTCCTTCCGACGCCCATGTGGTCTGTTGTTGATTGTCGCAAAATGAGTTAAATTATTTGTTACAAGTGTTTGTTGCAGGAACGTAACATTTTTAGATGAAAAGTCTAAGTATTTTGCGAGATCAGGATGGCATACGCAGTTCAAGCAGATGGCTTGCAAGCTTCCGCATGGAATGCACAATGACGCCCTGACAGGCAAAAACACTCATATCCTCTGCTACACACACTGCATATACTGCCGCGTACGCAAAAGACTCAACACTTGCGAAGAAGTCGCGCGGACAAAACCGCGAGGAGTTTTTAGATTTTGAACTACCGCAAAGCATGGATATGCTGCTGATAGAACCGAATGCGGGCAAGAGTGTACTAGACGAAGAGTTTCTGCATACAATCTTGCGTCTGAAAAAAAACGCCTCCTCCTTTCAAGTGTTAACGACGTCGTAGTAAAATAGTGACCGGTAATACCGTAAATTGCAGTCATAAGAGTTGATCTATTCAACAGCACATCCAGACTATAGAGTAGACAGACGCATCAGACAAAAACGCCGTATGTGGCTAGGTTTGCGGTACGGGTTTAACAGAACATGTTTAAGTCAAGTGTTACAATGCCAGTTCAAACGTCTCAGAACCCATGTCGCAAGAATGAAAAAAGAAGCATCAACCATAGCGTCTGCTGTTCATTATTCCATGAAGTCAAACTCAAAGAATTTACAACACAGAGGCACGCGTAGTTATAATAAATTTTCTAAAAAGCGCGTTGAGAAAAGCGCAATACTTCGATACTCGCAATGCAACTGTTGGTTAGTAAAATTTTCGACGGTCGCGGATTTTTCGACCTGCGACGGAAGTTTTTCGACACAATCACCCAACCTAGTTAGTGTTCAAACGGCAAGGCACATTATCAGTCCAATCAGGCTTGACAGCAGGTTTCAAAATCGGCAACACTGCACCAAACCATGCGCTTTATTGCATCGTGCCAAAGAGCCACCTGTTTTACCTGCAGTGGCGATTTGGGCTGCGGAAAAAGAGGATATGTTTAAAAAAAGGAAACGAGAAACAGCACAGAATACAGTTTGAACTCGTTTTTTACACTAGACGCCGAAGTTACTCACGTAATGTCTATAAAAAGCTTTGGGAAATCCAAGAAAATTTTGATGCTCGCGGCAAACAAAGGTTGGAGTAACGTTCTTGCGTTCCGTAAATGTGACACAGCATGCAAACAGATCAGCCTCAAAATCACTGCCTTCCTGTCAGCGGGAAATATCACATATCCTACTTCCAAACCAAAATACTTTTATTTTAGAATTAGTAGTTCACAACAAACATCTTAACATTCCCTAAACAAAACTTGTTGCTTTAGATTAACAGGATGTTCTCTCCTGGTGAAAAAATTAGTTAATCAAAAGCTTTGAAAAGCACGTATTTCTGCCAATTTGTATTGCTTCTTTTAACCCTAGTGTTTTCTACCTTCATAACTGACGCGGGCCATCCTAAATATTCAAATTTTCTGAGAGCACATCCTTCGCGCAGTAGCATGTTTGCCGGTCCTTACGCTTGCACTTGGTAAAAAACTCTGTGAAACCTTGTTTCCCCCTTAATACTTTTTTACGCAACGAATAGATTTGGCCACGCGTTGATGGGAAATCGCCAACAAGCAAGCACTTTTTTAAAAGCTGAGCAGCAATAACGGGGACTGAAGCCAAGAGATCACGGTTGTTTAAGGCAAATTAGCGGGTCACGGAGTGTACCTCCCTGCCACTGCCGCCCTCATTTATTCTAATTCTGAAAACAACCCGTGCAGCAACAATAAGGCAACTTTCGTCGGCACAAAACAAACTGAATAATGAAACTTCAGTGCTAAAACCATGTGCTCTAACCTCTCCAAGAAGCCAGCACACGTTTCTGCGGAATTGCTAAACCAACAATATTTAAGAGAAAAGCAGAACGAAACCAATAATTCTGCGTCACAAGAAGTTAGTACATTTTGCTGTCGTCCAGCTAGCATTTGCCCGAATGCCTCCGCTGAAGTTAACGACAATCTCACAGATCACGTGACTGACAAGAAAATTTTCATTGCGCTGACGTACCTCGATTCGATCGCAATCCTGAGACAGCTTCGCGAGTTCCTCTTGCGACAAGCGTCCATCATATTCAACAGTTTCAACTTCGGGCTCTGCCTGTCCTTCTCTGTGTATGTACCTGGCGAAAGGTTGAAGTAATGTTCAAGGAAGCGAATCACGAAATGCCTAAACGTTTGGATCCTTGAATTTTTAGTGACGTGCGTACGACGTCTCCACTTGTTATCAGCAAAAATCTTAGGTTCTCGTTGCAGTTGGTTGCAGTTTATTCTGCTTTTGATGGCATAGAATCAGTGAATTGGTTGAAAATATTAGTTTCAGTTAATTTTCGAAAGTGTACAAGTATAGTGTCTAATGACAGGGCCATTTGCTTTTCCAAGTAAATAGCGAAAGACTTCTTCCAACTAACGACACTCAGTTTGATGAAATGTGCATGCTCAGCGCTCTGAAACCTCTCGCCTCTCAGGACGATTTTGTGTCGAGATTGACAGCGATACCCTTTAAAGCAGTACAGCTTGATGGCATGTTTTCGACAGAAAGCGGTTTTGCGAACTAGCCGAGGTTGTTTGGGTAAAAATAAAAATATTTCATGTTTTTCTCAAATTTGTGAATTTTTCAATATGATGGAATACGCAAGCAAGTTAAAAAAAGGGTAGGAAGTTTTTTTGCGACGAACTGCATGCGATTTGTTAAGGGATGCGCCAGTGACGCGCTACAAACTAGTTATTTTTCGCAAGTGTTCGCTTTATGAAATGATGGGTTATGATTAACCGCGTTGAAATCTTCAAAATCCAACCTACTCTTTATTGCTTCAACGAAAAACCAGGGCAAAATTCCTAAGGCACTTGCATGGTCGCATCAACGCAGATAAGATCATGTGAAAAAGCTTTTTCAACATTTTGATGAGGTAATGCTTCGATATGGTTGACTTTAAAATCTTATTTGCAATCTGTTTTCCTGACGAAAAGTTCAATATCGTCTTGCACCCTTCTTGGCCAAACGAAAAGCAAGCTTGTGTGTTACAAAATTTAGAGCGCGTCTGGAACTCCTATAAAAGAATTGCAACAGAACAATCAATATTGTAGGCTTTATTCAAGTTTAGTTGTGAACTCGGGAAGTCATGCACCACAAAATCGTGAAAAACTTCCGAGAGCACATTCGTTTTTGCGTTTTAAACTAAGCGAATCATTAAGGCCTAAAGTACATGCGAAGGCCAATTCTGAAAAAAATAACGTAAAACTCTTCTGTATGGCTAATAGTTTGCTGAATTGACGCATAACTGAACTAATCTCAAATTAGAACGGGGAGTGAAAATAGGTGCAAGTCAGAGCTTTGCACAGAGCAATACCAATGCGGCAAAAGACTTGATCAACACGCGCCACTTCAACTTGTCCAATTGAAGCTGTCGAGGTTATGCGGGTCACCTCGCTCCCACCGCCTTTGAAAGCCGTCGCAATCGTGGGCATCTAGAGGTTTTTCTAGAAAATGAAGTGAGTAATTATCGGAAATCTCAAAAACGCCACCAACTTTCGACGGAAGAGCGTGGACCGGTGGAGGACTGTGCCGGTGTTTGCGCGGACTGCGTCGTTTGAACACATAGAAACGCCTACCGTGAAGGTTTGAAGC
>JGI24022J15233_10000834_pt1 | contig 22553 bp, 11 predicted proteins | sample Ectturendosymbi2_FD_15233 | JGI IMG/M metagenome (IMG submission 15233)
CATTTAAGCGAATATCAGCTTCGATCCTATCTGTTCAAGAACATCTCTCGAAGCGATGCAACTTGACTTCACCTTGTCTCCAGGATTTATCGAATGGGATTATATCGTGTTGCCCACATGTCTGTCGATATTCTCAACAGCTTGGTAAGTCGCTCGAAATCCCGCCAAGCTTTTGCTTTGATCAGAACTCAGAACAACCGTCGCAGAATTGCTGCTGGCAATGACATCGATTTTTTGGTAGCGTTTACCAGTGACGAATGCCAGTTCGCTTCTATTTTGCATCGTACCGCTGTACACCTAGAAACGTCAAGAAAATAAACTACTAAAAATTGTAAGGGGTTGCAATCGAAATATTGTTTTAAGTTGAAGCTGACAGGCTTTGGGGAACCAAGTAAATATATTTTGGTCTTTGTTCTCTGATCTCGAATATCTAAACATGCATGGCATTTTGTAATAAAACCGTGACACGAATAGGGCTTTGAGAAAGTTTTGTGATGGTGGATATTTTCATTTTGAGGGTTTTTAATTAGTAAAACCTCAAAATAGACGACCAAGTGCTTAAAAATTATTATGTATGTGACTCTCTGAGGGTAGTTTTTTCTCACTCGATCGCAGGCGAGACCGTTTCGAAGGAGGGAAAAGCATTGTTTACACTCTCGATTTCAGTCCTTTCTTTTGGATGGAACAGCAACTCTGAAATTGATATTGCATTTTCATCAATATGTGACACTGTCACCAACGCACCAATAGTATTTTCNGGTAACACAAGCTGTATTAATTTTANCGAAGAGTCTTTAAACTTTTTTCACAACTTGTTCAAACCATTGCATCTCAACGGACGCAAAAGTGCAAGTTAATTACATTTTTGCGGTTGNAGTTGGACAGATAACTTGAATCTTTTTGTCGTCAATGTGCTGAAACCTAAAGTGGGGTAGGTGTAAAATGCACAAAAATTGAGCCACCTTTCATCGTAAAAAGCATCTGCGTTACCCAAATCTCATCCTGCTTTCATAAATNTATCTTAAATCTGGCANTTGAAGNGCAAAGAATANATCAGCAAAACGTTTGCGACTTTCCTGTCATTGTGCAATCAATGATAATTTCACTTTAATTGCAATAATAAACAACAAAAACTTTGTTAGTTCAAGNTTAGCTTCATTTAGAAAGACTAAAAAGCGTTAAATACCTTTAAAGTGTCGTGGAAGTCCTCGAGAATGATTCCAAGCAAGACTATTCGTACTTTTGATCCTGGCTTGGAGTAAATCGTCCATACGCATTGCGATGAATGAGGATAAACTCCACCAGGAAAATTGGGCGAGGAAAAATATTGTATCTGGGCAGTGGCTCGCAGGTTGCCTCCGCAAGAGGAAGTCGTTGCGTCCACTGAAAGTAAACACATATCTTCTTGGCACTGTTTCAAGAGTGGGAGCAGCTCTGAAAACTTGCTGAAATTAAAGCCTTTGTCATGTTTTATATATCTGCGGAAAATCACTTGCCAACAATCTAAAACAACATGATCTTTCACTACACAAAAGCACAAGTTTTTTATGATGTCGCCATTTTTGTGTTTCCATACGAACAGAAAAACCTATTTTTCCAGAGTGGTCCCAGGTTTTTAAACTCTTTTATGCAAATAAATTTGATGTAATACCTTTGTGCAAATGACATAGTGAAAAGCAAAACTAATTCCGTAGAAATAAAATAATAGTAATAACAATGATGCGACTTACTGAGCGCCTAATTCGATAAAAACCGCTCAAAGGCGTTTTACAAGCACAACTTATAAAAATAAAAAGCAAGGTTAAGCTCCCATATATATATATATATATGGGAGTATATATATATATATGTTATATTTTCAGGACTTGCTTAAAGAATATTGTGTAACTGCGTGTTAGCAATATTTTATACTTAAAAATTATTTTGGCATTTCTTTCAAACAACTTGAAAATTTGAAAGCAAAATGATCAGTGATCGTTAAAATATTTTATCGATTTTTAATCAAAATCAAAAGCAGCTCCTAGATATTCGCGCATTTAGTGCAGCGGAACAAGAAATTTTTGTCTCCAGTTAATATGTTTGACCCTTTGATTTTGGTAATAAAAACATTTCTGCTTATGTTATGACTGGTTATTTTATAAACTACGTTATCATTTAACCATGAAGATTGCTTCGTTGCCGAGTCTTTATTGCTTTTGATATGTTTATCAATTATGGTTTTAAACGCATTTTTAAGCTTGCCTCTATCTGATAATTATGTGTAAGTCGTCACTCGGATCCTGGGTTTGTTAGCAAAAACTAAAATACTAAAAAATATTATTACCAAAAATCACTTTCATACTGTTTAAAAATAAATTAGAGAAAAAAATAAGTGCTTTTCAGTTGCATTATTTTTGTATATTTACGATGCTTATTTCATAGTGGATTCCTTTTCATATTTCGTATTAAGTGTACTATCGGTACTATGCCAAAATTAAGCCAAATTTGTAGAGAGACCGTTATTTTCTAAAAAAGAATCCGACAAAAGCAATGGATCAAATTTTAGACTTGGTCAATTTTTAGACAGACTTAATTATAATCGTGGAGGTGTTTGTAAGTGAACCCCCAGTCTGCAGGCATCTTCAATCAACTCTAATATCTCTAAAATCCGCAGTAAGGTACATCTTTCATTGCTTGAACGTGTACACTTCTGATGTAGTTGTTTCATGAAACCACTTACATCCAGGTTTATATATTTCGTAGTAGGCAAAAAATCCACGTTTGTTCACACTGCCATCGCTGTCAAACTCCACTCTAATAGAGTTGTTTGAAGATACGTAGCTGTGAAATGTCTTTGTGTTCCCGCTGATTACTGCAATTTTCTTTGAGTCGTGAAATCTTCCATCACGTATCTGCATCAAATAAACTGTTACCAATTATGTTTTATGTCTAGGATGCTGAAAATAAAATTCGAGATTTTATGTTAAAACAATCTGACTTAAATGGCTTTTACCAATTTTTTACTATTTGGAGTATGAAATTTAAGCATTCATTTTCACACTTCAACGACACATTAAATGTTGGCACAAAACTCTCATCTTGGTTTGGATCTTCAAGTGTATATTTACAAAAAGAGTAAGAACTAAACTAGTGCTCTTGGTGTATCAAGTCTTGCGCGTGATGTAAAACTATTGCTAAATTAAGTGGAATACCTAAGGCAGTGGTTTTCAATCTTTTGTGTATCGCGACCCATTATAGCAACTCACTATTACCCAACGACTCCATTCTAAAACTCCAATAAAGCAAATGTAATCCAGCAGCGTACATAAAATATCTACTCGCGACCCCTCCGAAAGTGGTTCACGACCGCTCTGGGGATTGCGACCCAGGATGAAAACTACTGACGTCAGTTAATAATAACAAAATTTCGTTTGCTAACGAAAATTTTCAAACAAATGCGCATGGTTGTATATTTTTTCGCTTTGTTCCATAGTGCTCGAAGTTTTATGAAGTGGAATGTAACAAAACTGAACTGGTTAGTTATTGAGTTTAAATTTTCCAACGTCAAGGAACCCGAAAAAGTGTGGAAAATCAACTAAAAATGAAATAGGTTAAGTCAGTCATAAGTTCTCAAAACGTTGATCAGAATTAATAGTGTATTTTTTCATGTGCGTTTTCTCTATCCTAGAACTTATTAATATTTTTGAAAGTATTAGGAGCAGTTTATACGTACAAAAATTGAAATCAACTCTGTCTGCGGTATTAAATACTCATAGTAATGGAACTTCAAAGAATTATGCATTCAATGCTGACCTCTCATATAAGAAAAACATTGACGAAAATATCCTAGAACATTATTGACATCAAATGAGATAGACCAGTGGTTCCCAACCGGAGTTCTACAGACAGATTTTGGAGGTCCATGACCTTTGTGTGCATGAGATAAAAGCAAAATAGCCGAACTACCCGCCGTGGTGGTTAAAGCTTGCAAAAGACGACAAATGGAGCGCAGCTCTATAATTCAGGTCACAAGGCAACACAAGATCTGGCCGATATGAACGAACATGTTTATTCGCTTTACAAAGGTATGCAAATTGCAGTTACGCTTGCAATTAACAGCGCTTTTTACACACAATTCTAGTCATTAGACTTTTCGATTGTTATGCAACAATGTCAATTTGTAACGTGATAAGTTCCGTAAAACATTCATTATTTTTGGCGCGCAAAGCGGATGATAACCTTTTCTAGTAGAGACCAATAGACCATTTTTACGTAACAGTCTTAACCGGTTTCATTAAAAGTGTCCACAGCTTTCAGCCAAATCGGCAAAAGGGGCCATGACCATGGGCGTCGGAAGGGGAGCAGGAGGCCAAGGCCTCATGGATTTTGAAATTTGACATTTTTCTATTCAATGTTTAGTAAAAAAGGTCGTTTTCTCAGTTTTGAGTGGACACAATGAAATTTCGCCACTTTGGGCACCCCTTGGAAAAATCTTTTTGATTACCCCTGGAAAAATCTACTGTTGGCCCCTCCTGGAATAAGTCCTTCCGACACCCATGGCCATGATATTGAAAAAGTTGGGAACCACTGAGATAGACTAAAGCACTTTTCTTTGGGTAGACCAAGTGAGAATAACGAGAAACTTGCAAGTTTTTTCAAACCTTCACGAGTGTCTTCTTTCTAATGTGACCATTTTCAACTTTTCCCTTTCAATCAACGCACCTTTATCCAGTCGCAGCAAGACTCGGTGGCGATGAATGAGAACCAAACTCTCACTCTCCTGCCCTTCTGTGCAGATATTATCCACACACAGCTCAAGTCACTTGGGTGGAAGCTGGGATGTTTCGGTGAAGTGATGTTCCCATGCCCCGTTTCTGTTGCCGTAAGTTCCCCTCCACAAGCTGCCGAGTAAAGAACTCACATTTTGCAGAGGACAGCTCCTTTTCTTATCAGAATGCTGTTGACTTCCGGCTCACTTGGTGTTGTCAAAGTTTGGGTGTGGAGCACCAATTGGGCAAATTAAAAATTACAAACACTTCAACAATAGTTCTTTAATTTCTGTTGTCATAATATGCATGTCACAAACCAGATGGAGGTTGTTTCGTAGGTAAAGGCGCCGTAACTCCTTTCTTTGCACACTGCTCGACATGAGCTCTACGACAGCAAATCGGCTTTCAATCGCTAATGCGACAGCCTGTTTGTTTTGCAAACCTTTGCTGGATGCTACGCTGAAATGACAAGGTGACAACCGCCCGGAGCAAACGCTGCAGACGGTGGTTTTCTGCCTTATGCTTGTCACTTCAGTTGTCTTCTTGAACTTTACGAAGCAAGTTACTTCAGCTAATACTAATGCTTAAAATGTTGCCAAAAAACGAAGCTAAAAAAATCATTTTTTGGGTAAAGTTGTTCAAAAACCGAAGAAACAGCTAAAGTGGAATGGGGCACTTGCTTCTCGGACCGTATCACTGCGAGCAATGAGGTCAAGAAAGGGGTTCTTCAGACCCTACAGTAGCTACTCTTAGTTGCCTTGGTGATCCCTGCGCAACTGTTTTGATCATCCAACAGACCGCAACCCCTTTAAAAATGTAACCCAGTGAATTCCAATAATTCGGCCATCAGCTGTCCCACCACTTCAACTTTACTTTGCATGCAGTTGTCTAATGCTTGCCACACGCAACTCAACTCTTAGAGTAAATGCTTTCAACCAGAGGAAGGTGTATTGTTCAAAAAATGGCTGCCACCTGTAATTTGTTTATGATAATCACAATCTATTTGGTATAAAACGACTACCAATTGCTTGTAACAACCCCTGCCGATTTTTCAATTACATTTTTAAGAATGTAAGTGTTCGTCATTTTCAAGTTATACATTTCGAAAAACAGTTACCGTAGTGCCTTGATTGGAAACAATTTGTATTTCATTGTTCACCAGCGTTCCACTTGATTTAACAACTGTTCATTTAAAATGTCTGCTGTTTTTGCAAGTCTTCATTTTTCATCTATTACGTCACAGTTCTTTATGATCATGGTAGTTTGCTGCATATTCGTTGCTGCGCTGTCTCAGCGCTTGTTCGTTTTGGTAGTTGCGCCCACTCCAGCGCTGTAGTTGGGGAAGAGCAAGTGTTTTTGTGCTTCTTGTGTAATGTTAATTGCGCAAGTGATATCGAATTTGAGTTTGATACAAACAATAAAATAAAAGCAAATTCGTGAAACGATGTTTATTTTATGTTTCTTCTGGAAAAAGGGGCTTCGTCCTTTTCTGAAGAGTATGTTGCTTTTCTTGCTAAATTGCTCAGGTTATTAGTCGTTAACTCATTTTTTTGAGATTTTAAAGAAGCGTATGGGATTTAACCCGTAAGAAGGAAACAAGAAAAAATCGAATTGGAGGAGGAGAACGAAATACCTTCAAAGTCTAGTGACAAAAAACGACTTTTTACAGTGACTAACATGCACTTTGTACTCTTAGGGCAACGAGGTGCAAATCTTGCATTGAAAATGTCTGCTACAAAAGAGGATAAGAAAATTGATGTAAAATTTTAAAATTTGCCATAACGTGAGGCAAACAGCAAGTTTTTTTTTCCTGTGAAATGAACGAACGTCGCTGACAAACAGTGTATGAAGAGGTAACAATATGTATAAAAGGCAGATTAGACTAACAAATAGTATATTTGGTAAAAATTTTAAAATAGTGCCTAGCTCATTGCATGCAATATAAATTTCGTTTCGTGGGAAACGGTTACCTATGTCTGCCCATCTCAAAGGACTCTTTGACACACAGAGGGAAAAAATTTAAACCATATTAAAAATAACTTTCGCACTACTTTAGGTTAGTTTAACCAATTATAAGTTATTTAATAATCTACAAGCTCTTTTATGTTTTAATGCAACTAATAGCAGGCAATCCAAAACTAAAAAGTACTGTGCAAAGGTGATTTTCTGAGGTGAGTCAAGTTTGTCAACACATTTCAAAGACAAGAGCATGTACATTGCATACAAACTGCATGCTTTAAAGTTTAAAAACATATTCGTGTTTGACTTACCCATATCATCATCTGATTCTCTCGTGGAGTATGGCTCAGGAAAAGACACTGCAAAAATGTTTCTTCTGTTTAGCTTACAGTTGTTATTAACGGCGAAAATGACAGGTTTCAACAACAGAGTGTTGGGACGCAATCCCTGAGTTGTATTAACCAAGGAAATAATAAGAGACAAGAACCGCAGTGCCTTAGTTCCCACCACATGTGATGGTTAATTAACAAACATCATTTGAACCCTGTGTGTGCTACGTTTGCATTTAGNAAAAAATGCGGGCACCAAAAGTTCGGTACTGACGAAAACGCAATCAAAACNAATGGAGGAANGATCATTTAAAGCTATATGGACCACAACCGCATGGTTTTAGTTGTTGACATAAAATGGAGGCCTGCCTCGATTGTTTTNAGTGGAAGCCATGCGTTTTAGGAATTACCTAACAAATATTACCTGACTTGTAATACGCTGTAAATCCCTGGAAGTTATTTCCTCCATCAGAACGAAAACGGATTTGTAACACTCGTCCCGAGGATAAGAAGCTCCGTTGCCGTACAAAAAGACCTCGAAGGTATATTAATGTCTCATCGTTTTGATTGGCACCATCTCTCACCTGAGTTCCGTTTAATTAAGTCAGATAGATAAGAATTGCGGAAGACGTCTCCTGCGAATTGACTTGCGACACAGAGCATGACAAGTTTTGCTCCAAGCAACACTTCATAGGTTAGCGTTTATTCGTTTCTCGGAAATCATAGAGGTGTGGGTCGCAAAGGTGCGCCAGAGTCTACTAGCAATGGCAAAATGAACAGTTTTTAATGAAAAGAACTTCGAATTTCGTTTGCAAAAACTTGTAGTCCAAGTTTCAATTTTGATGATGTTTTTATATTTATCCCTCTGTTGTTCGTTCAAGAGAAAGTCGTCTCATCTTGCGTTTGAGAACTGATGTGCAGGCACACTTGTCAAAGCCAAATTCATGCTTGTCAAAAACATTTTGCCCGAACTTTTCCAACAAGTTGTTCTATTCCTAGTATTTGGAAACTGAAAGGAAAAGATAGAAATGATAAATTTGCGTAGTTTTGAAGTCAGCTTGCTTTTGATAGTGTCATACGTTTCATAGGATTATAGAAAGCAGCGAAGCTGGCTGTAAAAGAAGTAGATTGGTTACTTTTAATATTTTTGACATTTGCACTGCATTTATGAGATCAATGTGTTCACGTAAAACATACATAAAAACTTTAATTGCTTTNAAAATTAGTAGTGACNAAAGTTTGCTAGTAAGATATTTATTGAGGTTGAAAGCATGTAGCATTATATTTTTCTAAGAGATGAGGCAAATGAGGCATGAAATTAATATTCTCCTACCATCAGGCTGTCGCAGCAAGGCTCCATTCCAAAGTTCTTAACAGTTAGGCGGATTCTGTGATTAGCTGGGGCTGATATAGTCCACAAACAAAATGTGTTAGAGGGATAGTCAGTTGCCGGCCAACCGGGTGATGAAATACGCGCTGGAATGGCGGAGGCTGTCAAATTACTTCCACACGCTTTTGCTACTGTGGCTGCAAAGAAGAGTTAAGAAAATTAAAATAAAACACTACCGTTGAAGAATAGCGGTTAACTTTAACCGCTTGTGAAAAAAAACTTTTGTATTTTAAGTACCGGTTCATCTGAACAATGTTGTTGCAAGAACACTTAGTCAGCTCTTCGCTTATATAGCAGCCATTAATAAGCACAGAGTGGAAAATGTGGGGAGATCTGCTCACCTAGTCTGTACTCAACACGAAATCCTTTTCCTGCAATCGAGTCGTCTGAATCAAACGTGATGTACAGGGCGTCAAATGTTGAAACGAAATAATGTTTTAGAGTTTGAGTACCACTTATTGGCAAAATCATTGGAGAGTTGAAGGATGATCCATCTCGAACCTGGCAAAAACACACGCCAAGTATTGCCTTCGTGTCATGGTGTAAACAATAGCGTCAAAAGGGATTTGGTAGCTTGATTTCATTTATTCTGATCAGTATTATTATGGCCTGACCGTACTGGATGATGAGACAATCGAATGGCTGCTCAACACCTGCCCCGATATCTGGTGCGGCCCAGCAGTGGACAGTAACAACTCGCTCAAGCGACGAAAAAGTATTATTATCATTTGACTTATAATCTTTACCAATGAACGCTTTCTGCCTCTTGAAATACCAGCAAAATGTTCTTCTTCAATAAGAGGTGAACTCGTCACCACTGATTCATAAAATATATCATCGGTTTCGTTTACAAGTTGCGTGATTTTGGAGTTTAATATACAGTTTTGATTACAATTACCAAGAAGATTTTTCCGCAAAAAATACTTTCTGGCAACATTGGCTTACATTTCTAGTGGACAAGCTCGACACAGAGCTCCCTATTCAACTTCTTGGCTCTGAAATAGGCTACATGGTTTAAAATGTAACAAAAAACATTCTTAATGGATTGACTTAAATCTCTTCACGGTTGTACAGCTTCTTATTGATTCGTATGTCACTAAACAGATATTGAACATTAATCAGAGAAAAAATATCTTACGGAGCCCTTCTTAGGCTTTTCAAATGATGAGAAATCGAGGTACATCAAGTAAATGATTTAATGAAATATGTCTACAGATTTCACTGGAAAAGTATGTGATGATTTGAATGGAAAACTGAACTACATTATTTTAGGCTGTTTTGAGTTTGAATGTAAACTTCAGGTGGATATTTTAAATGATGAACAAATGCCGTTTTTTGTCCTTACCCGACACTTGTTTCGTTTCTGCAGAAACGGTAATAACTTTTCAATCTGCATTTTAAAACTACTGTATTGTTATGTTCCACATTCTGGTGAAGCAAAGTATGCAGATCATACAAATAAATGCACATTGCAACAATTTGCAGGCACTTGGCAGTTTCTTCGACGTATAGTGTTGTTCACCTTTTCACAAATCTCTGTCGCTTGTGATAACAGTTCCTTTCACGACCGAAATAGTTTAAATTCTGGAATGCGTCATTTGAAGTTGGCTGTCCATCACAGAAAAATTATATGACATTGATAACAAGCACGCCGAAGTGTCAGGATAACTCGATTAACAACGTTGAGCACTCATAGCGCAACATAGGTGGCGTCAGTTAAGCCTACACGTCTGCTGCTTTGATCGTTCAGGCATACCCCTGGGCGTCATACATGCCATTTAATCCTATTGACTACATACAGGAAGCAACTTTCTGAGAACTGCTTTACCACTGTACGAAACAATGACCTGCATTAAATATGGGCAATTGATGGATAGAAACGGATGTGGTAAATGCAACGGTCAACGCAAATGAGTTAAATCATGCCGTAGGAAGCGATAAAGGCTTCATAGTAATCATTACGCTACGTGGAACAGCTACTTTTGAAATGTTTTACAAGGCCTTGAAATAAATTACCGAATTTGATTACGCAATTAAGTGAAGACTTGCAAAAAGTGTAACATAGGTCTGATTTAATTTTGTGTCGAACACTTCACTGCTGTCGTTTTAAGGAAAGGTTATCACACTAGCAGATCGATATTGTTTTGAGAAAACAAAACTTAACACACAGGAAAATATTTTTTTAGATTGTGCACATAAGCTGAATTTCCTATTGAATAAATGTAGCATCTCTCACACATGTTTGGATCATGGGCGTCGGAAGAGGGGGCGCACCGGGGCAAGTCCTCCCTGGATTTTGAAAATTAACATTTCCTATTAAATTTTCAGCAGAAAAGGTCGTAGGCTTAGCTTCGAGTGGGTAAAATGAAATTTCACCACTTTTGGCCCCTCCTGCAAATTTCCTTTTGGTTTCTCTTGGCAACATCCACTATTGTCTCCCCTGGAAAAAATACTCCAGACGCCCATAGGCCATGATTTAGATCCCAGTTTGTTGGATTTGAACTGGTGGTTTGGGTGTGGACTTGGGCTTGTGATATGCTTGCTATGTTATTAATAGATTGATAGCCTATTCCACGTCGTTGCCGTGTCTCATTACCTGCATGCCACTGAGCGCTCAGTTGAACATTACGCTGCGTTGGCAACCCGTTATTTGTTCTGCGAGTTTCAGATGAGGCTATCTCCAGAAAGTTTGCGCCTGTTTCCTGTATCTTTGTGTTGCTGGATGGCTGAGTGAATAACATTTTATGGCTTTGTGTTTCGTCTCTTGTGTTGCTTGATTAGTTCTCCAGTGGCACGCATTTCATCAATACGTCCTGAATGCCACTGACTGGCGTAGACCTGTGGATATCGGTGACGTCAGAACCACCATTAGGATTTTTTTGGTGATTCCTCATGTTGGTGACTCCTCATTTGGTGACTCTTTACGCTGGTGAATGTCGCGTTTGCAATTATTGTGAAAAGGCCTTTCTTCTCCTTTCCTTAGTTTTGCTTCAGAACGGAATCTGAGTTGCTCACATTCATGGTGAGAGTTACTCATTTTTACAAATATTCTTGTTATTATCACCATTATGATAATTTTATCAGCATCATTCACATTACCTTCACAAAGTCACAACATGCTTCGGTGTTTATCGTCGAGAACTGTACTTCCACTTTAAGATCTGAAGAGTTTGCTTTGACTATCCATCCGCACTCTAAAAAGTTATTGTAATTCAGAGGATAGTTTGGAGTCGTGAAACTTTGTGCTTGGTCGCTGGCTGTTAAAATCCCTCCACAATTTTTTTCTTCCAAGGATACGTCATGATCACTGTGTTCCTCTGCACAAGAATTTCTGAGATGACATTTACAAAATCGTACAGCTTTATTTTTTTGCACGGTCAGCAAAAGTCGTTTATTTCACAACCTTTAAATGTCATAATTATTAACATATTTCTAATGTTTCATATAATAGTTTTTATATGGGAACATTGGCTTGTCAACACGTTTCCAGACATAAAATGTAGCAACTTAAAAACCTAAAAAAACTATTTTTTGTTTAATTCTACTTACCGTGCTGGTTTAATCTCAGTTCGTACTCTTGTTGATAAATTTTGCTGAGCTCACGTTTTGCAACCCTCTATGGCCGTCCATTGGTTCCAAGATTACTTTGATGCTTGATATTGAAACACTATATCGCGGGCGAGCCCGTGTCATATACATTAAAAAATTAATCTCAGATGAAGAAGCCTTACCTCTTACTTTTGGTTGTCTTGAGGGATTGCATAACACTGAAAAACAATTACAAATAAACTTATGAAATCCAGACAAATAAAAGCTCACGCCGGAAGTAAACATTATATTTGTGCTAATGTTATCCTGGTTTTCCAACACCTACCAACAACCAGAAAGGAAACCTAAAAATGGCATGTACTGTATTACAAATTTTCCAAGAGTGGGCCATTTCCACTCTCGTGCAAAACTCAACACCTTATACATAACGTATAAGCAGTCTTGTTTGCGAACTCCTTGCATGCGTTCAAACGTATCAGTTTCTGACTCATTAGGGCTTTTAAGCTTTTTTTGTAAATCACGAAGAATACACTAATCTTGCAAAGTGGTGTTTCTGGCTGTTGTTCATTAATGAAAGTCTCGTGGAAGGTATGCATACCCCTCGGGACAAACATCTTGGACATTGTTGCGAATACCAACGCATACAGTTTTCCGGCATTCGGCACTGCGTTATCAAAGAGGATTTTTGTGATACACTTAGTAATGATAGTGTTATGCTTGTCGAAATAGTTTTGTTGATTCTGCTGTTTCAAAATCATCCTCGTTAAGGAATTTGTTTCCAAATAAAAAGAACGTACACTTATCTGTCCGAGCAGCCTCACAAATCACTTTGAGTAAAGCAGTATACTTTGATTCATAAAAGAAGCTGTAGTTGAAATTAAGGCAGGATAAATACTTAACAGAACGAGTATTTCCACTCTTTTCTTACCTTGAAAAACTATGGACACGATGATAATTCCACGCAAAATTGTTCTCAACATTTTCCGTCTTACGTAGCTACGAAGTTATAGAACATGCTAGAGGTACGCTCTCTTGGGCCACGCGAAATTTATCTTGCAATGAATGATAGACTGTGCCCGGCTGGAGACGCTGTCACTACACTTGTAAAACTGTAATAGCGTTATAGCCTAAACCAGTCAGCCGTTGAACATTTGCGGGAAAAAATGAGCAAACCACCTCGATCGAGAAAGCGTACACTTCTGATCAGCTGATCTGATACGAGCACTTCAAATTCTTTTGCACACCAAGTTACATTAACTAAAAGGTAAACTCCTACACTACAGCAAAGAAACAACATGCATGTCTTTGGAGAACTTGGGAAATGCCCTGTTCTGTTCTTGCTGTTGCACCAAAAATGTACAGAAGAATAGGGCAAGTTCAACATTCGTTTTTTAAACAAACACGGTTTCATAATAATTTTGGCAGATACACCATTTGTTTGTGAAAAGATTTCCTAATCGAAACTGAGGTCAAACAGGAAACCTTGTGTCAGCCGACGAAGCCTTTGACGCTATGTAATATTGAGGCACCTGTAAATCTGGGAAGATAAATGCTTGTAAACAATATGAATTTGATGGTTTAAGGCTGACCTACTAACAAAGAAAACCTCCCTTTGGAAATTACGATGTTTTCCTAGCTTTACAAAAAGTTGCATACAGTTTCTTGGAGCTCAACTTGATTAAAAGTGGTCTTGTACTGTGAAATATGGATTTTTCAAGAAATCCTTATTGAAATCCTCAACAAAGTAGCGAGCAATGAAAACTTCGCAAGCTGCTTTTCATTGATGGAAAAGTCATCTTTTCTCGATTAATTAACAGTAAACGAAAGCATTGACTCACATAAAGTATCACTTAATTCAAAATTCTTACGTTTCACCAAGTGACGAAATTACATTGTACAACTAGTTAACTTCAACTGTATTTGTATGAATGTAATTCCGAATAAAACTTGTTCTACTGCTATTTGGCGTTGTTGTCATAAAGCAAGTTAATCAGCTTTATGCATTACAGGAAATCCGTCTGTAGGTTTTTTGATCTGTAAAATCACTTATTAATGTATGGAAATTATACAAAGTGTTTTCGCTTTTTTGCATACTTCTGAGGTTAATAGGTAAAGAATAAAAATATGAACTTGAAGTAAAAAAAAACACATCATGATTCCGGTTTCAGCTGATGAGGAATGTTGGTTATGCAGTTACTCTCATATTTTTCTAAACTAAAATTTGCAAAGTTATATTGCATTAATGTATCATTGCTCATTGCTCATGGGATCGCTACGTTTTATTCAATGTCGTAGAAATGATTTGTTGAGCTTTAAATTGTTCAATGATGAATTTTTAAAATGCGTCCTTGTTTGGGGCAACTTATTTTAATGTCTTTTTAATTTATTGCTTTATCTGCTGTTTTGATATTACCGTCAGGGAAATTGTTGCAATTCAAGATGATTATCTGCAGAGGTTATTCTCTGCTATGCTACTAAAAATAGAAAATGTTGTAAATTTCACGCGAATTAATGTTGTATACACGTTTCTGTCCTATCAGTTATCATGTTTTCTTGTCAGTATCCTTGAGCACGTAGAAACACACTAAATGAGCACAACTTCTTTTAAATTTAATTAAGTTCCTGTGTAAGTTCAGAATTCCAACAAGCGTTTTAATTAACAAAATTTAAACAAATGCAATTTTTCTTGCATCTGGCTCAAAACACATTAGATTAAATCACATGTTCAAACCGCCCGTGATTTTCGTGATTATGTGAGATCAACCGATAATTTTCAGGTGTCACAGAGCGAATCTGTCGCGTCGTGTCTGATTAATTTAAGTCGAATTACGCGCACATACTCTTTTTCTCTTCACCGATCGTACTAATGAGCTTTTTTGAGCTTTTGAGCTTTTTTTGAGCTTTTTTGATGAGCTTTTGATCGTACTGATGAGCTTTTTTTTGATGAGCTTTTGATTAATTTGGTATCGTCTCTGATTCATTTTTGCAAGGAGTAGTGCCTACATTGGAGAAAAACTTCACTCCAAAAACTAAATTTTCATTAATTACTTTTCCAACGAGTGGGATTAAAAAGACATAGGCGGCATCATGGATAGTTTCATTTCCAATGCAGTAACCTGTAGCTTCATTGCCCTCGTTTTATGCATTGTTTCCAACTTAATAGAAAATTACAACACCTTGTCTACAACGAATGAATCAAATACGCGGTTACTAAGCAATTGTTTAAATAGTACTTGTTTTTTTCAATGGAACAATTTGTTTGAAAAAGTAAAATGATTATTTTACTTCGAACTGAATAAAGAGATCGGGGACGCTTACACTTCCAAAAGTTACTTATCACTTTCTACGATCATGTCCGGAAAGTTAAGATTATGTTCAAAGAATTTTCTGTCGGTTTATGAGGGTTTGCCTTTTTTGCCAAAAAAATAGCTTTGCTTAGAGTCAATTGAAGATCTGTGGTCAAAATCTGCAGTTTTTCCGCAGCAGAACTAACTGTGTTGATGACGTTCAACATAGCTTTAAACTTCTGGCACTCGAACTCTCTGAACGGAAACACATCTTCAGCAAGTAACTCCAGAGCACAAAGTTGTTTGTTGCAACCAGGGGCGACTGTAAGCGGAGGCATGACTAGGGGCAATAACCTCCCTGCTCTTTCAAAAGGGGAACAGCGAGAGCGAAGGTGCCTTTTTCATTAACAATATCATAAGTAATTTCTTACTCTACCAAGATCCACTTCAAACAAATTTTTGCAGCTTTTGCGCATCGAAGAAATTCAGGTTTTTTTTCTATATTTTCTATAATTACTAGTGAGGCCAAAATTGTTGCGGAACATTTAAATGCGGCAATCAATCCCAATGTGTGAGCGCTTTTGTATGAAATTAAGTAAATAATTTGAACACGTGGTATTTTCGTAAAAGTCTTCTGGTGTAAACGGGTCTATTGTATTGTCAAATGAATTCCATTTTGGAAAGAAACAAGCATATTGGGTATAACGTTTTAATCTATGACAAGCTTCCATTGCCGTCAAGTTTTTACTACCTCCCTGTCCTACCGAACCTTTGTTCCTGCGTCCCTGACTGCAAACATGACCAGCCAAAAAGGGTGCAAACAGCTACTCGCTGACAACCCTAAGGGTCTTCTCGAAGTCGAAATGTTGGATGATCGAACCGCGACTGTGTGAGTCGTCTCAGCTCTCCTTGTTCCTAAAGGTTAATGTCAATAGCCCCGTCACGAAGCATATTTCAGGCTTCGGACTTCCGCCATTTGCTGTCATTCAAATCATAAATCAAATGAAAACTCTTCGAAAAGATGGAAGAATACTCATTGAAAAAAGAATCTGTCATCAAGAATACCCCTTCAAAAATATATAAAAAGATAGTCGATAGAAAAAAACTCTTTGAAAAAATGAAAAGAAAAAAATCAAAGAAAAACTTTGAAAAAAGTTTTTGAAAAGAAAAACTATCATGTTCAGGGTTTCGCGGGTTGTAATTGTTGCGTATCCGCCTACTGTTATCCTTTTTCTGTTATTGGAAGTGCCTGATTAAACCTCCTGGAGGTTTGTCAATGCTTCAACTAGGCTGGTAATTCGTGTGTTCAGAAACAGTTGGTCGTCGCAACTTTTCTATTTCTGTTGTAAGAGTTCAGGCAGTGCATGTTAGAATTTGTACTCAATTCTGATGTTTCTGATCAGTAAAATTAAATTATTTGTAAACAACAACGATTGAGTATAATAATTAATAAGACCTCGCTTCTTTCATGTACAGTCTGTTAGGCTCATCTTCCTGTCTGTAATAAGTGAAAGTTCCCTAGCAGAACTGAAAGTCACATAAAAATTCTTGGAAAAGTGTCTGTAATTTTGCATTAGTCTGTGTTTCCTAGAAGTATACGCGCGGAAATTATTTTGTCCGTTTGCAGACTAGATTTTCTTGTCTGACCTGGCATCCATGGAGTTGCTTGTGAAATCGAGCTTAGAGTGGTTCATTTTTGCTTATCCTGAGAAAACACAGAAAAAGCGTTCCGCAGAGAATGGCACAGGGACCATCTTTTACAATGATACTGAGCCATTGAGGGTTCTAGTAGAGCTCTGTTCCCTACATTTTTTCTTAGCCATGTTTCGACCCCCAAATTTTTAATCACTTTAAACAATCGTCTACACGGCTATGTTGTAGTTTAGTACATGAACTGCATGTTAGTAAAGTTTTTTCGTATTTGACTCCAAGTCCATTTCTCCATCACGAAGCATTCACGTGAAAGACAAAACTAGTGCTCGCGTGTGAAGTCTCTTACTTTTCCCAAATGACACTACACACCGAATTCTTTAAATTTTAACGTGTTACTTCGTTGGCCAGCTGCCTCTGCAATTAAGGAATTGCTCCAACTTGGCTTCCCAGCCTTCATATGCCAGAATTTTTATTGCCTTGGACTATTGTTATGACCCACAAAACAACGTATTGCTGTAAATAGTATAGCTTGTCCTAGCGATCGGTGTCACGCAACATGGTTACAATGCAGCGCTTCCGAGTAGACCGTTTTTTCCACACACCTTTTTCGCTTTGTGCATGGTTGTACTTTGGGCATGATGTCTTGATTGCATTGCTGAGTTTGGTTTACTGCGTTGTCCAGCAGTATGAAACGATGAATACTGCTGGGTCTTACTCTGTGCCCTGAGGAAGGCCGGTCGTTAACCGATCTAACGGCTGGTGTATCTTTTGTTTCATTTTGTTTTTCGAACGTTTGTCAGTTGAGCCTTTTCAAATAGGCTGTATTTGTTCTCATTTGGTTTATATTCAACTGACAATAATGTATAATGTAAAACGCTATGATAGCTCTGAAATTGCTACGATTCTGCTGCAAAAAAGGTGTTACTTTTAAATACATATATGACTGTAAAGAGATTTTCTAGTAGTTTCATTGTTTTGAATCAATCAATCGAACGGTTCCTGAACAACATACACTTGATGAGATTTCTTTGAGCATAATTTATCAAGACCATTTTACGACCTTGAGACGTATGTAATATAGGGTAGAAATAAACAAAAAGAAGTTTTGATATATATTATCAGAAAAACACGAGATCTATAACAGCTGCTGTGAAAAGAAAAAAACAGTGATTTATTGAACTATGGAGGGACGATGTGAAAATTGTTGGCCTTGATCTTTCACAGTCGTACAAAGTCTCGCAAAAGTACTGTTAAATAAGTTTCGATCAAGTGCCAAGAGGGCTGCAAGAGACCAATAGTTTTATGCAGTCATACTCCCTAACAACATGCACGTGTTCTTACTTACTCAGCAGCATTCCGTTACAGCATTCCACCAACCTCGGCGGGATCTCTAGCGCCAGTTACAGACTAAAATTATCAGGGTTGGATGCAAAATGTTAAAAAACCTAAATTACGTCGAAGATATCACCAACAAAAATATTCTGGTAACTTTGATGCTGCACCATACGAGAATTTAAAATTATTAACACTGAAGTTCTGCAAGAAATCGCAACTCACAGTTTCCAAAAAAATTAACATAAAATATAGATATTTCACATCCAAATTAACTCGTCTCTACAAAGCACCGAAGTCTGATCATTCAGAAAAATTTTAATAGGAAATCGATTTCACGTAAACACTACGCATCCTTAATCCTTTAAAACGGTAAGCAGTGGTTACCAGTGAAAAGTTGAAAGAAGCAAGCTGACTCACGAGAGCCTAGCAACAAGCCCACATTAACGGAATCACGCCGCAATGACACAAAACAGAAAAGTAGTTGCGCAAGCAGAATTTCCTTCGTAATGTTGACGGACGTACTCCAGGGTCTTTAAAATTAAAGGTACCTCATTATGAAAGGATATGCCAATATCGGTAACTCTCCTACATAGGTGGTGAAAGGTCAAACAAGTGGCCAAAGCCGCATAAAAAAAAGGTAAATAGCACCACTCAAAAACGTCATTAAAGTCAATCTTATTCTTATTTGGAGAAGCAATAAGATTGAGGAGATTCAACCAAAGGAAAAAAGATCATCTCACCAGCCTAAGCCGACTTAAACAAAAAGCTACCGCTCAAACCTTTCGACATGACAAATGACATGATAGAATGGCATCAGATTGGGAAGAAAGACTACGCCCACAAAAATGATAAAAAAGACGATCCAGAGCTTTGGGCTACATCATTCTCCCGTCTGCCTACTCAATCACACATAGAAAAAAGCTTAAATACGAAAGCAACTATTACCTACAAAAGACCTACCACAGCTGAATAAAAACTAACAAGCTACAACACCTTTCTTTAAAGTAAGAGAAAAAAACAAACCGAAGGTTCGTCAAGGCCTTTTTCAAAACAGCTTACACTCCTACTTTTGCTGTACAACCCAATCCCAGGGTTGTTCGCGGACCGCAAAGCCGCTGTAGTCTCTCGAGACAATTTCGATCATAACTAGCCGACTGATCGCACTAAAAAGTCAATCAAGACGTCATAAGATACAAAATTTTGTATTTTTTTAATTCAAAATACAGGTACATTTGCATTTGAAATTTTGCGTGGCAGTGTTACGTTACCAAGATTTCCATGTGACGCAATTGTGGCCTGGGAAGAAGGTTCAAGTGCCATTTAGCTGATTTTATAAAGAAAACACACGAAAATCCGCATCCCATTATAATCGGCGAGTTATGATACAAATTGCCTCAAAAGTCAAGATTTTTTAAAATTCCCGATCTTTAAGCGGTTTTAACTCTCTGGATACCTGTGAAGATGAAACATAACGCACTAATTAATGCAAAGCACGACCCTGCCTCATGCNAAATAATTCTCGTGCGTTGTTCATTGATTTTTTCTATTCGGCTTTGCCCGTTTTTTGACTTTTTTACCACCTAAGTAGGTTAGTTACCAATATAGGTACCTCCTTTCACAACATTTAGCCTTGAAATTTACGGGATCCTTGGAGTACGTCTGCCAACCTTACGAAGGCAAATCTGGTTACGCATTCTACCAACCCTCTGTTTTGAGTCTTCGCGGTGTGATTCCGTCAGTGTGGGCTTGTTGCTCGGTAATTGGCATCAGATACTTTTCCAATTTTAGTAAAAGCAATTATTTCAGAACAATATATTTTCCAGCTTTTTACTTGCCGCAGCATTTTTTCATTTTATTTTTGACTTTCCATGCTTTTTCTACTCTTATTGTAGCCTTTCGACGTTTCACCCGTAAGCATTGCTTGCAGATTTCATGACTGAGGATGCGTGGTGTTGTGTGAAACTAATTTCCTATTTCAAACAATTTGCAGATTCCTTCCAGTTGGTAGGCTTTGTGGAGACTAGTTACTTGAAAACATATCTGTGCAAGTCTGAATCATCGCAAAGTCGTGAAAGCAGAGCCCTGTCAGCTGTTTTCTCGAAAGCTTGCTGCAAATCCAGAGTTTTTAATTGTTCCACACTCTTAAGTTTGGGATCGGTTGTTGTTACCCCACTTTCCAGGGCAATATGCATGTTACATGTTACGTTCAAGCAGTAGTTTCTGTCCATTGATGTTCAACGTTCATACAGTCCGCGTAACCAGAAGTCTTCTGTCGAATCCAGTTTGTGTACGATGACACTTTGGTATAGACTCCCGGTGTACCGTCACCACAGTTTAAACCGTAGCTTGTCACACCATCCACGTACCATCGATTGTTATGCTTACAAAGCAAAGGTCCTCCGCTATCACCCTGCAGTAAAGCAGCAATTAGTAATTGCCATAAGATTTTAGTGGTTTCCTTGTTTCTACAAAAGTGGGAAGCAACTGAATATTTTTTTGCAATAAACAGAATACACTAATCAAATTCAAATTATATTACACAGCACAATTCAAGGAAAACTGCTCTGGCAGTTTTAAATTTAAAAAAGTTACTAATAACTACAAAATCAAACCTGACAAGTGTCTTGTTGTAGTTGACCGCCAACGCATAGCATGTTTTTCTTAACAAAGTTGTCATAAACATTACAGTTTGACCCGGCTTTCACGTTTAGGCGGACTTGTTTCAACTTCGTGTTATCCGGGCCGTGACCTAAAAAATCCCCAAAATACAATTTCAGTAAGACAAAAAATCAGGAAAAAATTTGTACAGATGAATCAGTTTTCGAATCCGTCGTACTTCACATCGACAGAAGTCTTTTCGTTTTGTTTTTCCTTTATCAGTGTTTTCAACGTTTGCAGTTATATGATCACCAGGCTCATGAATTCCAAACCTCATTTAACCTTTTTCGTGGTAAAGGAAAATACGCTTGGAAGTTTTTTCTTAGCAACAAGGCATTTAGGAGTATTCACCCTTTGTTTAGAAGAGTAAGCACGACGGCAGGATAGAGTGAAGCGTATTGTCTTGTTGCACACTTCACTAAACGAAAACTTAGTTTTTTACCACACTTGTAAATTAGTTTTGAAACAAAGCAGAATCTTTACGGTTCATGCGAGTTGAAACATTACATGTTATTGGTGTTTGCCAACCGTAAATCACAACTTTACTCCGACATAAATGTTTTCAAGAGAAATGTGGAAAGGCTGAAGAGAAAGTCATATGCCTACTCGCTTTTATCCAATTAGTTTTCTCCCTGATTCTGGCATGCAGAAAGAAATGTTTTTCAAAACCTTGGTATCCTAAAACAACGCTAAAAAACTGCATTTCACAAACTTTCGAACAACTGCTGCTAAGCGTATGGGATGTCGGGTGACACTTGATGCGCACCTGACCGTCCTTGACTGAATGCACTTCGTATAATCTGACATAAACTCATCCACAAGCCGCCCCATGTCTTTTTCAAAACTTTATTAGACTAAGGTGTTCGTGAAAATTTGATTGTTTTAGTTAAAGCAAAACTATCTTATTATGCTTTTTATTTACGCCACATGTTCATTTGCTTTCTATTGCCAAAGCCCAAAACTACAAACAATTTTAAACGGATCATTATAATATGAATGTATACCACAAACAATGGGAAGAAAAGTTTTTTGAAAATTTGATTCTATTTAAGGTTTCGGCGATGAGCAGGAGGTGCCATTCCCATGGGCGTCCACAGCGGGGAGCAAAACAGGCATTTGTCCCCCTTTGGAAATAGGGAAAAAGGCCAAAATTTCCAGTAAACATCCTGTCAGCAGCTTAATTCCGATCGATTGATTTAATTTTTGCAATGACAGTTTATTTGCCGTTGACTCTCACTGCACAAGAGTCAAGTTCATTCACTGTTCTGGTCCCTTGCAGCGATGAGCCTGCAGTTCATTCATGTCCGTTCATTTGCCTGGAAAAGTAGGTTGCGAAACTTGCGAGCGGAATGTTCTGCTGTTGTTCTGTATTGCGTAACAATAACGTGGCAACAAATCTTCAGAGGTTAACTTCGAAATTACGGCAATAAGCGTTTTGCGGCATGGGACTGTTGAACGCAGACATCTTGGCAGGTAATGCAGCGAGACAGTGACTGCTGATAGAGGTAACCCACGTAGTTTTATACTTTGTGAAAAGAAGCATGAGAGATGCTGTAGCAATGCTTCAATGCTTCCACAAGTTTGAAAAATCCATTGTTAGTTTGAGACTGTAAGTGTGACCAGTGTGCCTAGGTTTGCCAGATGG
>JGI24022J15233_10000839_pt1 | contig 22512 bp, 9 predicted proteins | sample Ectturendosymbi2_FD_15233 | JGI IMG/M metagenome (IMG submission 15233)
CTGCGTGCCATAAGGAAGAGGACAGAGAATTTATGCTAATCAATCAGAGATGAAGTGGCAACTTGGGTTTCTGAACACTCCATGCAGAACAATAGCGCATGGGATTTTATGAACAAATGTTCCCAATATATATATCAGTGGAATTTTGCCGATATGATATATTGGCCGATATATATCAGCATGCAAATGCATCGGTCGAGCTCTTGGTACCGCTCGCATCATTGAAGCACACAAGAAAAGATCACCAGGTTATCATGTGCTTTGGTCACAGTGCATTTATTACATCATAATCGCTTTTTTCCTGCAATTGTGGTGCTGAAAAGATACGTAGGTTGTTGAACAATCAGCAAACGTCAGCCATACAGCAACAAGAACTCTGTTTATCCAAATGCACTCATAAAATTGATGCTGACAATCAGCTACACAAGTACGTCTCTCTATCATGATGACGGTGTTAAAAATGTATTTCCAAAATCACTGTAGAGAATGATTGAGTGCAATTGCTCTGATGATTTTGCATTGTGATGTAAAAGTGAATTACGAGAAATGAGTATAAGCATTCTTGGGCAGTAAACAACATTGTCAACTGTTCATAGCAATACAGTTATTTTGTAAATGCAAGGTTTGACTGGTATTTTGTTCAGATAATGTGATGACGATTTCAAATTTGTCATAAAAATGTAGCTTTACTGGAAACAAACCTACATTACTTGGCATGACATCTAAGTAGGCCTAAACCTTATTTAATCCTGCCATGACCTAGCAAGCATAAACAACAGGTAAAACTTGGCCTAAACTGCAAATATGAACAATTCTAATTTGAGACTTATGTTCTCTCACCATGAAGAACAATATTACAAAATAGCTCTGTGTGTGCATGGCTGTTTAAAAGCTTCTGCCAGTTTTGCTTGCATTGGAGTAGACCCTTGCAAGTAGGAGATTCCGAAACACAATGTTTGACAAGAAATTAGAATGCTCAAAAACATAGATTGTTTCATGTCATTCCGCAAGCCTTATTTTGACAAGGCAACGACATTGTTGTTTCGTAATAATAATATGCAACTTCAACAAAGAAATGCCGTTACATGTTGCAAAAACCCACATTAGAGACCTGCAGTGGCAATGTTAGATATTTGATCAGTGTTACTGCTGAGTACCTAACAGACCCCTGGCTACTCCCCCTGATGACTGCCTAACTTTACTCGTATATAATCTCAAATTAGAAAATTTTGATGCAATGGTCTTTAGTGCCTGTTTATAATGTACTACACACTGGTAGATTTCCATGTGTCCAAAGATAGGACTGTTGTACCCAATGACACCTCGGTGCAAAACTGATTTCTACTCACGTGTTCCTCTACACTAAACTGATTTCTAACTACCCTCGTTCTTCGATTAGCACCAAACTTGCCTGTGGTGTCACAGCTCAGGAGTGATCAAAAATACCATACAGTCGTTACTGTTGCAGCTAGTATTCAAATGCTCTCAGTAGCTTTAAATGCTGGTTTGTTGAAATGAATGTGTGGGCCTCACGAAGACAGTGACATATTGTTTGGTCCAGAAGGTTCGGTTGGCTTATCTTCTCTACACCTTTGTACCACAAGCTCTGTATAGCATTAATTTTTTTGCTCATGTCACTTTCACATGCATTGAGTCAACTTCCAGTTACCGGCACAAAGAATTATCACCTGCACGCGTAGCTCTGCGGGTTCCTGCATCCACCCTGCAAATGCAGGTACCCACAAACCACAAGGTTAACCTGTCCAGCACAGGACTCTAATAGCTATATATACTGGAGCTTGACTGATGTATTGTATCGGCAAAATTTCACTGATATATATTGGCAATATTTGCCTATAAAAGTTCTACGCTGTTGTTCTGCATGGAGTGTTCAGAAACCCAAGTTGCTACCTTGTCTCTGACCCGACTGATTAATGCAAATTCTCTGTCGTGTTCCCAACGCACAGAGTTTCATGCAAAATAATCAGACTGCAATGCAACGGTCCCCACAAAACACTATGACATAATATTCACTAGCAGGTTTTGGTGTGGTAAACAGATGATTGTCTGCAAACAAACTAGGTTACATGCTGTTGTGTTAGTTGGCTGTTTTATAAGTTTTTCTAGCCTAGGCAGCCTTGCATTCAGCATGCATCAATAACGTGCCTATGTCTCAGCCAGCAGTGACCCGAGTTTGCACAGAATTCGATGTTGTACAGTTCTTCATTGCAATGAAGTGATGGTTATAATGCGTCACGCATTGGTTTTTACTTCTCATGACATCTGAGTGTAGGCACAGATGTCTACACAGGGAGTAGGCCTACTTACATGCAACACATGTTTGCCTGTTTGGCATTGTGCATTTGCTGATTTAGAGTTAGACTACTGTGAGTCCTAGAAATTGCTATGGACTGCAGTAGGCAAGATATATGAAACCATCCTATTAGAGTACATTTAACCTTTAGTCAAACATAGTTGGTTGAAGTGGTCATGTGACAAGTACAATTACGTAAAAAGAGATAAGGGTTAAGGTTCAGGGGTTTAGCCTACAGTCCACAAAATGCAAACAATTAGCTGCTAACAGCTTGCTAGCACTGAAACCATGAAACTACTTGTCTATCAGACCATTTACAGACGTCACAGTCAACTGAGACAATCATGCTGTCCAAGCTTGTCATGTGACCAGTTCAGCCAGTCATGTTCGGCTGGTGGCAAAATAGCTCCAGGAGTGTATATTTTGCCTCATAAGGCAAAATAGACCTTGCTTGTTTCTCAGCTTGTTTCACAATCACAATCTGCTTTTTCATAATTCTAACTAGTGCAATTACTTTTTTTGCTGATGTGGCCTGAAGAAAAAAATCCACTGTGATGCCTTTCAGCTGTAGTTTGTGTAATGCAAAAATATCAGCATCGGTTATCGGCAATGAAAAATGAAAAACATCTGTATCGGTCAAAAAAAAACTTATCAGTCAAGCTCTAATATATGCATCTTCTTATTCAGATACTACTAGCTCTATGTGCTCATTTAATTCTGTGTCCATTAGTGCTCTTATGTGTATACAGTTTTTCATGACATGGATCTGTTCTGTTTTGCTTAACAATTTGGGTGCCAGGGTATTTTTACCAACTCACATTAGGTGCCACACAAGTTTGAGCAAAATTGACATTTAAAAATTGTGTATATAAACTAACTAACTATGCATGTATTATAAAGAGGGGTGTGGTTAATATCTTTACTTCACACACAATGGTGTAAAAATGTGGTTGCACACTTTCGTCATGCAACCATGAGTGCACGACCAAAAACTAGGAGTACACAAATGTTCAAAAAACATTTTATATTTCATGAATATGAATGCTTTGTGGTAAAGCTTATATGTGTGCGCTACTAAAATTTCTACACATTGCTAACATTCGCAGAAAATTTTGTACCTTGAGTTAACACGCTAATTGCTGCCAAATTTGGTGGTTTGAGTACATTTTTGTTGTACCAATTGGAAGTTTGGTGTATTTTCCTCCGTACCATGTAATATAGTTGCTAAGAGTTGTTGAAGTGGAAAAAAGACTGCAATTTTCATTTATCAAAAAAAAATTACCATCAGATTGGCCAGTTTGGCACTTATGATCCCTTTAAGGGCTGCAATTAAGCCACTTTAATGTTTCATGTGGTTTCAGCTATAACTCCCCAACTGATAGTACAAGGGAGTTAATCNTAACATCAAAAGAAAGTTATGTAATTTCAAATAAAAAAATGCATTTGGATTTGAATTTTTGGGTTTGGGATGNAGTGTGACATCACAAGGTGGTTCCAATGGTGTTTTTGTAGCCTGTNGAAAAAAAACAAGGACCATAGTTCATAAAAATAAACATACTGGCTGCAATAGCAAAAAGGCTGTGAACCGCTGCTGCTACTCTAGCATAATTGACTGCGGAGTTATGACCAAAATTCATCCCAAAGCCACTGTGGCTTTTGTGGTCTTGCCTATCAATATGCCAGGAGCAAAAGGTGTGCTACGAAAACCGTCACATCGACTTCAGATGTAAGAAGAGAAAAAGGCTGTCCCAGGTGCATAATTATCATTTTGCGTAACGATAGCAAGGCACTTTGGATGTTCCAGAACGTACTTACAAGAAGAAAGAATTATCATGGCACTTGTGGCAACAAAAAAAGGGAAGTATATTCTGGAAGGCTGATTGCTCAAAAACACAGTATGCTCTGGAACATACATAGGCACTTACACACCAGTTTCCATCTAAATTTTTTTTTAACTGTCTTCCTGCANTATTTGTGGTTTTCAATTTCAGGCACTTGCTGTTTTCTGTTGCTTGATTACTGGTTGTTGCTGCTGCTGCTGTCTCTGCTGTTGCTGCAACTTNTGTTGTGGTAAATGCAAACCTGAGATGGATGAAGATGAAGATTTTGCCACTCCTGATGATTTAAATGGTAAGATCTTCAACAAACTCNACAAAAGATAAAATCACTGTACCATATCTTGGTATGTTCATGTAAGCCTATCTTGTAATGTGGCAGCTGCCTTGACACGTGCGCTGTCGGTCTACAAATATATTGTACTTGGAAATCAGGGAAAAACCAGGGATATTTCAGTTACTGACCAACTGCATATAGCTCCTCAGCTGATTGCGCTAGAGAACTGTTCAAACCCTCAAAAGACTCGGCAAGTCTTTGAGTCTGCAATAAAAAAATTTTTGGTTTTGGGTTACAGTTTTTTTGTGAGTGGCATCATAAGTAGCGTAGGTTTTTGGCCATTTTTGGCTGCTGGTACCTGACCTGGGCCCAACCGCTAGATGGAAGTATTTTGCTCAAGTTTTCAATGTAAACTAGGCTAGAATCTGAGTCTTTTGAGACGTTGATCGACTTTCTAGCATTTCTGGTTCAAAAGTTATAGCCTAAAATAAACAAAGTAATTATGTAATTATGAGATTAGTTACTTTGTTTATTTTAGATCATAACTTCTGAACCAGAAACCCCAGGAGGTCATCCAAAGTATCAAAAGAATTGGATTTTAACCTAGTTTCCAATAAAAACTTGAGTGAAATACTACCATCTAGCAGTTTAGGCCTAGGGCCTGATGAAGTGGGCCAAAAAGGCCTAAAACAACTCTACTTATGACATCATTCACAAAAAAAACGAAACCCAAAATTTTTTTTCATTGCAGACGCGAAGACTTGCTGAATCTTAAGGGTTTTAACAGCTCTCTAGGGCAATCATCGGTGAAGATAATCCCACGCAAAAAACATGTGCAAACTGCTGGATTTTAGCCTTAGCCTACTGGAAAGTTTGGAGACCCTTGCATTATGCTTTAAAACTTGCTTTAACGAGTTGTTTATGGTGGTTTCAATCTTTCAGTTTACAAACTAGCACCAACTGTATGATTCATTCCCATCCATTGTTTGATGCATTATATATATGATAAAGCCAATACTGATGTCACTTGTCCCATTCAAACTGCCCAGAGGTGGTTAGTTCTGTGCTGGGCATTTTTTCACTGAGGCCTTTCGGTCATTTGTCCCATGATCTTATTAAAACTTGCCATAACAGTATATATTCACTGGTCTGTATTTTTTAACATCATGACAGAATTGACTTACTTTCTTCTAGTCTATGACTGAAAAGTACCTAGATTCTGTTAGCAAGGTGCATGCCTGTGCAAATGAAACAATACATCCCTCTGCTATGCTGAGGTATACTTTGAAGCATGATGAAACAAGTTGATTTCTGTGTTGCAAACAACTTATTAATGCAGCCAAGTTCAACAAAACTTTCAAATTGAATGATGTAAACATCTGTAATTGATCTTTTTTAACTCATTACTTTTCTTTAAAACAAGTTTATAAAACATGATTTATATCAGTAAATTAATAATTTTATGCAAACTAGAATGGACATTGTGTTTTCTGAAAGGGTTACGTGAAGTCCTAGATTACACTAAAAAAAGACCTAAACACAATTTAAATTGTTAATTTTCCTATAACAAGTGCACATATTCTTTTGGGTCTTTCAAACGTGTTGATGTTAACATACGAAGATATGATTTTGCCCCTTAGTAAAGCCAAAGGTACTAAGAGTTTTAACAAAATGAGTCACTGTTAATGAGTTGATTGCATAGAGACACATTGTTAATGAGAATTTCCTGTATGTTATCCTAAAGAAAACATACAGCTTTGTGGTGAAAATTTATAACATACAGTAAACCTCGGTTAATCTGGATCTTTGCCAAAAAACGAATAAAACTGATAGTACGAATTTCTAACATTTTTTAAATAAAAATCGTCGGTTTATCCAGATTTTTTATCCAGGTCTTCGCCAATTCCAGATAAAATCTGATCTTTTCACCCTTCTCTAAGAAAGATTCGGCAGCTTTGCCGACTCAACATAAGAGTGTTCACAATCACCAACGAACATTTAGAATTATGATAACAACAGCCGCAATTGTGGGCAACATTCGACTAACTGTAGAAACAATTATTATGTCACACACGGGCATAGCATATCATGCTGAAGGCACGCCACCGCACCCCGGTTTTGGTCTATATCAGTGTTGAGTGTGAAAAGCAATATACCTGAGTATATTGTAACAGACAAATCCGGTTAATCGCATAGGCCATTTGCCAAGCTTTTTTGTGCATTTAACCGGAATATGCGATTATCCATATCAAACAAATATCGAGAAGTTCACTGCTCTACTCGACTTCTGTCCACGTGTTTGCTACCTGACATCATTGGTATGTTATAGCTTGACACAGAATGCGGAGATTTTTAGAACTGTGGGATGCAAAAGTGCTTCAAGATGTTCTAAAAATCCCTTGCTCCTGATGAAGTATTTTAAATTCTGAAATCCTTCAGTGTTTAGCAAGCCAACTGTCAACAGCTGAAACGTAAATTCGAAGTTGTTGCCGCCCTTGCATTGCATGTTATCTTAAACGTGCTGCGTGTGTGACATAATAATCACCTGTATTAGTCGTGGAACGTTGCCCGCACTTGCGAGCATTGGTGCCACTCCTAGTGTTTTTCCACTAGATCTAATGTTTTTTCATTTCATCTAGTGTTCTAGTGTTTTTATGAGTGAGCTGAATGTACTTCATTGCATAATTTTGTGTAATTGTAACTGCAATTGAGACCTTTTGCTTTTGTGCGATTCAAATTTGCTAAAAATTCTGCTTAATTAAATGTTAAGTGTACTGTGTGTGGTGCTTCGGAAAAGTAACAGTCGTCAAATGAAACTAAAATTCGAAAGTTGGTGTGCAGTACAGGTGCACCATTTTTTGTTCTGTGAAGAGTTTAAGACATCTGGTGCAAAGATTTTAAACATATTCGCATGTGTCGGGTCGTTATCCAATGCCATAAAATAAACTTAAAAAGTGCTGCTTTCGAGACAAAGCTTCGCACCCGTAAGGATGAGACAGTGCCACACACAATGTACTGAACCCTGGAAGTTGAATGCGTGATGTTGATTTTGGCACATCGGTGAAGGGAGTCGTTTCTGCAACAGTTGCTTAATCGGATTAATGGCACCACAGGTTTTCACACTATCTGGGCAGTGCACTTTACACTCCTTTAAAATTAACTATGTGATTAAGCGTTTTAAGTTTGCAAATGTGTGGTACATTTCTATGCGATTAACCGGACTATCTTCTTCATGTGTGAATGGCTTTGGTTTGGGATTCTAGAATCCTGTGTGATAAAGCGGTTAATGCGTTCAACCGGTATGCAATTAGCTGAAGTCGTCTGTACTTGGTAAGATGTTTGGAGGGCATTACCTTCCAAATAGAGGGACGGTTTATGGACCAGTCAAAGAAATCTCTGCGTCAGTGCAAAATCCCAGGTTTCTTCACATCCAAGTAATCTAAAATATTTAATGAATTTAAGATTGTTCATAACTGCCTGGAATATGGTGGTTACTAGTCTGATGTACCATTGTAAATACATCAATAAATTCCTTTTGCTTCTGCGAAAGGCTGTTGTTAAGTGATTTTCACTGATATCTCAGAACTTAGATGCCATCAGGCTAAAAACAACAATCTTTGGTTAATCCAGATCTTCGCCTAAGCCAGATAAAATCATCGGTCAAATTGAATCCAGATTAACCAAGGTTAACTGTATTTTTAATAACATTGCAAAGTGATTTCTCTTGTGAAAAACGAACTTGCTAAATTTTGTGTTCTAAAGAAAATGTTGCAAAGCAGCCAACTGCATACCAATCACAATCAAAGTTGTTTTGGGTCTTTCAGCAAGAAAAGACTAAGGAAGTTCTGAGTTTTATACTACATGAAGCTGATTTAATTATTTGATGTATCTAAAGCTCACGATTTCACATTCTTAAAGTTTGTGGCGTAATGCTCATTTAACATAACAAAACTGCTTTTTAACATGCAGTTGAATTTCATGTTCAAAATTTGGCATGTGCAGGTAACTGTTGCGTTGAATTAATTAAAGCAGTTACTTGTCTGTTGGTCATATAAAGAATTTGTCATGCAAGTCTTGATTTGAAAATGAAAGAGTTTTTTAGTTGGTGGATGGGCATTGCAAACTTTTAACCTCTAAGAGTTTCTGGGCAAGCACTTTTCTTGGTACCAACTTGTTCAAATGAGAAAAGGTTAGTTTATAAATAGTAAGTGAATTTCAGTAATTGTGTAGTCATGATTATTAAGCAAGTAATAAATTAATTCTTCAATTAGCTAGAATGTTTTAGTATTTGTTACAGCATTGGACTATGTATTTAGAAGTTTTCTAACAAAATCAACACAGGAAAATGCTTTCATACCCTTACAGATGTTTTACACACAATCAAAAATTGTCTCAGCTGATCGATTAATTTGTAATTGTGAATCTGTATCACATGTGACTAAAATGCATTAGTGTAGAGTTCAAAAGCAAATCGTAAATGAGTTGGGCAATGTGACCTGTCTGATGTGCAGTCACAAACAATAAACAGATTACAGCTATACAACTGGTGCTAGCATTTGCTCAAATCACACTTGCACACATAAATGCACATAAACAAAGGGTCACAGGACCACAAAGAGAGCATTGCAGTTATCGGCCCTTGTCCTCATAACTCTGAAAAAACAAACTATGGCACATCCTCATAGAATGTACACAAACAACTCAAAAAAGTTTCACTTCTTTCACACCTTTCCATTCTCGTCCTCAGAAAAGGAAAAACGGGAATGATGACATAATACAAATAATTTAAGCAACCAACAAAGGTGAACATGTTAATTAAGGAATTCCACCAGCCAGAAAGCAGCCAATGACTGATGACCATAACATACAACCCTAGTCTGCAAAGTTGCTGTTTTTTTACTGAGACATTTCAGTCATTTGTTGCATAACAGTATTAAAACTCATGGTAATAGTATTCACTGGCCTACCTTTTCAGATATTCTGACTGAATTGACTTAATTTTTTTTGGTCTGTCACTGAAAAGTGACCAAAAAATAAACTCAACCAAGATTTAAGATTCATTGGAGGTGTTTTTGAGAAGTTGATCAGTATGATTCATTCTATTTGAATAACAGCTGATGGTGCCTACTCAGTAGGAAAATATATACTCTGATCAGATCACAGTACCTGATTCTTCACTGTGAAAGCACTCTGTTTNATAGACAGTTGATGATTAATGTAACAATTTTTCTGTAATATTACATCATTTTTCCATTGATGTGCTTGGCCAGTAGTTGCCACANGAATTTTGCAGTACAGTGTTGTTAGTCTGAATGTGCATGATTGTTGGTAGCTTTCATACTCATTTTGGTGAGCAGCATGTGTAACATGTTAGGATAGATTTTGTCACTTGTTTTTTCAATGTTTTATGTGCAAATTAGGTGGAAACCATGCGGAAACACCTGTCACTTCTCAGCCGATTGGCATGGGGCCTGGAACTACATCTGATTGATAGGTGAAAATGATTGCTTTGAAATTTAACATTCGCACTTTTGTGCTCAATGTTAATTTTCCCCATAAACTTGTGTGCAAATTGCTTTCCTGGTAGTTTTCACTTAATTTCATTTTGACCTTCCGTTTCTTGCAATTTTTTTGAAGTTTTTGCTAGAAAAAAGGTTGTAGAAAAAGTTTTGCTGATGAAGTTTTTATAATTTTGGCTATTCCACACTAAAATAATCCCCTTGTTTTGACAATCTAGTTGAAGTTGGTGCTCAACCAACAGAAAAAAACTATATTGGCTACAAAATATAGGTTTACTGGTGTACTGTGTGTATTTCATAAATCATCTGATGTGTGATGGTAAATTCTTGGAAACAGCACCTATTCAAGATTCAAACAAATAAAGTTATCACTCTCTGAAAATGAGTTCTTGTGGCATTGGTGGCAAGACATGGTAAATGTGTTGAATCATAAAAACAAACAGCTGAATGACAATAGTTTCTGTGTGGAATGTTTGAGTTACTTGTTTGATGTTGCAACTATGCTGTATTGTTGGTTGTGGAATAATCAGAGCACAACATTGGCCCTAGCATAGTAAAACCCAACTCCACATAAACTTTGTCTGATGAATCAACACTATTAGGCATTGTGTGGTATATCATAAAGAATAACACCCTTTTGTAAGTTTACACACCATGCAAGTGATATTGATGTAACTGTTGTCTGATTTGCCACTTGAAATGTTTGCATCCAAATTAAGTTTGAATCATTTGTTTTCATTTGCTCCAACAATGGTTTAATTTTCTTTCACTGGGTTGAAAAATTTCAAGATTTTGTAAGCAGGTTTCATTCTTAAAACCATATTTGGCGAGATGCAGCCATTCCCTCAAACTGCCGTTACAACAATTCATAAATTAAGTTACTGCATTTCCAACGTCATCAAATAGTAAATATGAAGGCAAAGTGAGTTAAAATGCTTATAATTTGGTTTTACTTCAAATTTTTGCTATTCTGAAATAACTTCAACATACTGGTATTGTTTCTATAGTTAGCTGGACTGTTGTTAGCATAACATTTTAGAACAGTTTGGTAAAAGTAGCAATTACATCATCCTTCATCTGTGGAGAAATAAACCCAGATTCTATTAATTTTTGTGGTGACCATCTGTAATAAATTGGCCTTAACCTGCATGCATACTCTATTTTCAGAAGCTAAATTTAGATCTTGCATTACAAGTAAAAATTGTCAGTGCTGGAAGTTTGACTAAAGTTGTAGTACAACACCATATTTGGAATAGAGCATTTGTTAAATGTGAAGCTGGGGATACAAATACTTGTCCTTGGTACCAACTTAATTTTGCAAGATTCATTCATATTTTCAATTCTGTTTTTAACCCAGCAATTTTCCTTCTACATTTACTGAAGGATTGCAAGTTGTTTGTGTTGTTATAGAAGCATTTGATTTTCAAGCATTCCTAACCTACTGCTTTTCTGATTTAAGTTATTTCTATGACTTGAAATGTTTTCAAGCAAAGACTTTTTCGAAACGTAGATATTATCCCAGTTAATATCTACTAAATGTCATAACTCAAAATAATCCTTATCACTTACAATTTCACACAGCTTTTGAAGTTGATTTGGCTTTACCTTCATTTTTGTGAAATACCAGATATACCCATTGCACCACAACGACTGTTGATACAAGTTAAAAAACACTCTCAGGTCCAAGACAATAAAACTTCCATTTAACTAATTACTGCATTTTGTGGAATTTACAAATGAGCCATTTTGTGTTAGCATCAAGAGCTGTTTTTTTCGCTGAGACAATTCGGTCATTTTTTTGGTGAGAAATTTTGGTCATTTGTCTGACAGTTGTATTAAAATTTGCCGTAACAGTGTTTTTTAGCCTATATTTTCACACGTTCTGACTGAAATGACTTAATTTTTTTAGGTCATTTTAAAATAATTTCGGTCTATGACCGAAAAAAAAAAACAGATCAAGAGTCATGGTCATGTGAAGTGCGTTGTGTCATATGAAATCTTTCTGTTTGTGATTAATCATGAAACACTGAAAATATGCTTGTTTCTCTTTGCATTGCAAGCACCTGATTTTACTGCATGTTGTGCATGTTTGGTTAATTCTGCATTTTTCTGTAAGTACAAGTAAATTGGTTAAATAGCAGTAAACAGTACATGCATTATTACAACTTCATGATGTGAAATGCTTTATCAGCTTATAAAGTTGGCAGATTGTGAATGTTGTGAAAAGCTCGAATTATGTCTTTGAATCCCGCTGTTAAGATATAAACTGTAAATGTTTTTGTTTTGTCAAGTTGAATTTAAAAACAGTGGCATATGGCAAGAATAGTTGCTGGCTATTGTAAGGCAACTGTAAATACGATGACAGAGTAATGATGATCAGCATTTATTTATTTCACTTTAAAAACTTTGCATTTACGGAAGTATGATGGTACTTAAATCTTCACCCTGATTTCCAACATGGATAGGACTGTGATCAGGGTGTTGGAGTCGGAGATTTTTGGGTGGAGTCAGAGCCAGATTTTTTTGTCTGACTCAAAAGTCCAATTGGATCATTTTTTACATCATACTCTTAAGTTATGAAATCCTGTTGAAATAGTACAATTTCTTTTGAAACTGTTGTTGAAACAGAGATTTATTGCTGTGCTCCATGATCCCAATCTACATCTAAATTTTTCTTGTTAAATTTGAAGTGCATTATTTGTCAATAAGTTTCATTAAAATCTTTTNAAAGGCAGTTGGAATTTGTACCATATACGTGCTAAAGCTGTGCAGTAAAATAATGCTTGGGTCTTGCCCAATNGAATCTAAGTATTTTTGTCTGTTGTGCTTAACCGTTTTCTGCTCTTAAGCCATTTTCATATATGAAAAAGCTTTAGTGAGCCAATTATTGTAGAAATGAACAGTTGGAATAACAGGATTTGAAGTAAAATGTCAGCCAAAGACTTAAACAGTAAGTGTATTGCGGGAATAGAAAGAAACCATATTTGTCGTGTGCTTCTGTATCAAAATATATGCCAATTGTTATTGGTCTTCCTTAATGCTGGTTGCTAAATGATGTAGAACATCCCATTGACCTACCATTTTTGACAATTTGATGCGCACCTGCTGAAAACAATGTCAGATTATACAAGCATTCACTGTAGTGTGTGAACCCTTCTTTGCTTGAACCTTTTAATCAGAGCAGTAATTTAAACGGTTTGCATCATCAATTGCTTTGTGCTTACAAAACTTTTTCATAAGAGTCCAATTTATAAAATGTGTGAGATTTGGTGTTAGCGGAAATATATGCTAGTTGAAAAAAGCTGATGCAACTGAAACAAGGGTGATTAATACGAATTTCTTGTGTTTGCCTAGCCCTAGTGTTCTTGTTAAAGTAGCTTTTGCTGACTGCAGCATTCTGCATGCGTATGAATCAGCAGCAGTGAGTTTATTTGCTCATCTTTTCAGTATCTTGGAAAATGATTAACAGGCTTCTTCATGTCATGATTACAGTACAGCAACAGGACCATAAAGGATCCCATGTGATGTGCAAAAAAACTTTTGTTCGAATGCTGCGCATTAGTCAGCTTATCTCTTACTGCACTGATGATTAAAGAGTTCATAATGACCACAAAAGTAAAAGTAAATTCCCTTTGTCATTGTTGTAGTTTCGCCGTAATTCAAAATTAATATTTTGCAAGTATTAAGCAGCGCCAATGCAATCCTGAATTGTCTGCACCTGAGAGGAGCACCTCGCTTGCTGGGACTTAGGCGTGAAAACAGCTGCAGTAGACAATCACTGAAATGTAGCCAGTTGTGTGTGCTGACCATTAAACCCGGGAAAAAATTGGGCGTTTATCATTGTTTCTATCGAACTCGTGTATCAAGCGACACGATTTGATCTTGAAATGTTGAGTGTATGAATACTACAAAAGCAACATATCTGTTAGTTTTTGTTTTTCTTTAATTCAGGCTTATGTGTACCATCACAGAACACTAACTCTTATCAAACCCCAGATTCCTGTGATTGAAACGGTGTATCTGTGAGAAACAGAGACGTGAGTTAGATGTGATTAAAACCTGCACTATGTTAACACGATGACTGTGAAGGTAATCATAGGTGTTTTGCTTTTTTGGAATGAACATAAAACACTATCTTCGGTCTTTGAAAAGGCTGGAACTCACCGAAATGTAACGAAGGTTGGCAATATCAACTGAGCAATGTAAAATTCGTCGTGTCATTTATTTATGAGGTCGTACTTCACGTGAGCCAAGGTTTTCATATAGTGCATTCGTACACACCGAGGTTACGTTAAGTTGCATGCTGCGGTCTTACTTATTGATGGATTGATTTATTGTTTCATATGTCTCGGCTAATAAGCTGTCTGTTTGTCCAAGCTCTTTAACAAAACATACGTGGCGATAATAGTTTTTGTGTGAAATACTCCAAATTATAGTTAATCACATACATTGGCAGAGCAGTGTCTGGTAGACTTAGTCATACGTTGCTTTCCCCGTGTAGACATTTTGCAGTGTTGGTGGAAAGCATTGTAACGCTTGTGTTAAGTGTGCTTTTCCTATTTCTTTGTACAGTGTAGGCGTTTTGTAATCGTGGGTGAAAAGCATTTACGACTAACTTTCTGAGTGTTCTGCAGCAATTAGGCCCAAATTGTTTTCAAGTTTTCCAAGCAAAACTGCACTGTTTTCAGCAGTGCTTTTAAGCGTACCAGTTAAAGCGGCACGACATATAGATACGAGTTTTCACTGAAAACGAGCGATAGCAAATTTCATGAATCGCGATTTAAATATGCAGCCTGTCGCTTGGCGTGAATTATTGTATTTCCATTTTCTTAGTAATGGCACAGCAACCGGAGAATTTAACAGATGGAGATATTTGCATCGCCACACACAGATCAGTTTTAATCGTATTTGTTTAATGAAGTTGGCTGATCTGGCGAATGCAACCGTCAAAAGTGACGACGTCTTCAGCATTTTTATTGCAATGGCTTCAAACAGCGATCCCATTTTTTTGACCAACCTTCCAAGTTTCAAGTGCTTTTTCTACCGGCGAAACACAATGTTTATAACGAAGCTATGCACAAAAGGAGACATTTGAAACCTAACAGGGGCGTATACTCCGAGTGTGCTAGGTGTTCGGCGTCAAACTGCTCATGACGTAGCTGTTTCCATATCGTGCGATCAAGGAGAATCACAAACAAAGCTTCAAAGATAATTGTGGACGTTTAACTGATTTTCGGAGCCAATTTTCAAAACTGTCCCATTTCAACTTGCTTGATTTTCCTTACGTTTTCATGCATCACTGTTTCCCGTTTCGTTTTATGATGTGGCAACTTTGGGTATGCGCTGATACAACCTCGCACCTTTGCTGTTCTTTTTGCTACTCATGTTTTTGCGTAGCATTTGCCACCAGGTTTCAAACCAAGCTGATAATTCGATCTGGCGATTATTTTATTATTTAGCCGACGTTTCTCCCACCTATTCAAGTAGCCTTCCTCAGGGCAATGTTTTTAACCAACCACATATAACATGCAACTTACCAATAACAAGAAACAATGGCCAGTACGATGTACAAAGACAAAAACGCAAAACTGAACATCACGTTATAGGAAATACTGTCTATGGAAAGAATATAGGAAATCGGTGACATAGGAAATATGGGTGACAGCCAGGGCTGTGGAGCCGGTACTCAAATTTCAGGCTCCAGCTCCGGGCATATAATTTTTTTGGCTCCGCCTCCAACACCTTGAGATGTTTGGCTCTGGCTCCAGAACAATTTGGTCCAAAAAACAGAGAAAACATTGTGTTATTTGTATAACTCGCTTGAACCGGAAACCAAATTTCAGGCTCCGGCTCCACCATCTAAAAAATGTATGGCTCCGGCTCCAGCCATCCAAAATTTCTTGGGCTCCGGCTCCACAGCCCTGGTGACTGCATGCCACAGAAAAAATGTAGAAGTGTAAAATGAAAAACGTGGAAAGATGACAATGTGTAACAACCCAATGAATAGAGTAAAACCTACATACAAATGCTTTTACTTGGTCACATACTACTCATTGTTTCTTGTTATTGGTAAGTTGCATCGTGTTATATATGGTTAAAAAATTGCCCTGAGGAAGCCTACTTGAATAGGTGGGCGAAACGTCAGTTAACTAATAAAATAATCGCCAGAAGAATTAATTTATCCTCACGCCTTTGCTTGTGAAAGAGCATCAGCATCTACCAGGACACATTCGAGCTTCGTCAGTAATTGGGGCAGTTCAGCCGGATTGAGCATAACGGCTCAAACAAGCCCGTATCTGTTCTGTTCCCCAGTAGTTTGTATTTAGCACGCACATAACAAAAAATTTAAAGTTTTCTTAACTATTTATGCGCATTCTCAATTCTTTTGTAGTTAAGCAAATTTCGATCTTGCAACCCTGGGTGTGCGCCATTCCAGTCGTACACCTGGCTTCTGTGCTCTATTGCTCGTATTCGCGCAGCCTGAAGTCTTTGCAGTTGTGAACTGCCAGGTCTTGTTTTATCCTCGGGTTGAGTGTGTTATACTCGCTTGTTTCAACGCGCAGCCTGATATTTTGCAGTTGTGCATTACGCCGACGAGCGGCTGTGTGTAAGTGTGTTTTAGCCTACTACCTGTTTTAGTGCGCAGCCTGATATTTTTGCAGTTGTTCCGTCGTAGCGTTTAGTGTGTTTTGCTCCGGTATCCAAAGTCGGAGTTCTGATAGTTCATATCAAATACAATGACACTTAAAATTGTGCAACAACGAATAAGGAGAGTTCGTGTAGATTGCAGAGTAGTATGCATATTACGTCAACAAACTTCGGCAGAAGTTTACTGTTGAAACGTTAATATGGCGTCTGGTGACGTCGCAGAAGCACACAACCAGTACCAATGACCACAATACGCCACTGAAACCTAATCCCTAATGTTTTCAACAGTGAGTGCATCACTGCTTCAGTAACTAAGAATCTATGTATGGAAGTGGCGTGTATATGTCAAGTCGCACAATTACGTAAAACGATTCGTTGAGAAAGGAGAGAACGTGCTCTTCTACGACAGAAAAAAGGAACCCTTGTGAACAGAAAATAATGTTTTCGTCTTGGGGTGAGTGGATTATTTGATTGGAACTCTCTGATAAATTCTCACATGTTAAAAACATACTCTTCAACGGCACAGTGCCAGACATTAGATTTTAGTCGACAAACCTATGAGCATATTTTGTACTGACTACACAAATGTGTCCCGATAATTTTGTCATGGATTATAAGATCCTAGTTAAAACGACCGCGTTAGTTAACTTGGGTGGGAACAGCCGCTGGCCTTGTTCTCTGTATGAGTTAATCATTGACAGAGTATGGCAACTCTGGTCAAGTCAAAACTGCTGCCGGCCGATGGCACAGCCGGTAATGGCTTCATTCCCTTGTCACAACTCTCACTCGCCAGGTGTGCTGTTGGTGGCTACGGTACGTAGTAATGCTTTTGTGGATTAGATTGGGAATTTCAACCAGGGCTGGTAAATATTTCATCAGCGCGATGGCCAGGCGAACTCTTACCAACTGCCAAAGCTTCGTGCTTATGGCCAAATGGTGGTTTTCAGGAAATTAACTGCAGATCAGAAGGTTGATCGATTGAATACAGAACAACGATCATTATGCGTCGTTAACCATTTCCTTTCTCCGGGTTTGAGTGTTAAACTGGATAATTTCAAGTTTTCAACTGTCAGGAAGGGAGAGAAGCATGCTTGTGAGCGTACACATGAACAAATTTTGACAGTTTAAATTCTGGAATGTTGTATAACATGTACATTAGGCCAAATATTCAAAAAAGACTAAAAGGATAAACAATATATTTGTGGCTAAAACCACTTATGAAAACGGCCAAATTTTCACAATTTGGCCGCAAACAGGCCAAGTTCCAAACCTTGATTTCAGCCTTTTGAGTTAAGAACTTTTTTACATAACAGGACGTTGGTATCATGGCAGAGCTTCAATTTAATTTTGAATTTATTTTTTTAGTTTGGTGTATCATGGGTATGGTACAGCACCAATGCCAACTTTTGTATTTAGTTTTTTAAATTAGAATGGGAATTTTCGTAGCGATTATTACAAACCACCTAATCCCTCTTGTTGGTTTTTGATTCACATGGGAAAGAACTACAAACAAAAAGGTCGTATTTCAAATTGTTTTGTTAGGCGGAGAACGCTGTAAATTGAGTAGTATAGATTTCCTGCTGGAGATTTTTTTTTTAATTAATCAAAGCATGGGTGAATCCCCTCAGTCACGACAAAAAAGTCGTATACTGTAGAAAATAATCTAAAATAGTTTGTTCTGTGTTGCTTACCTGCTGTTCTATGTTTGCAGGGGATGATGAGGATATTCCAGTGACAACCCAACCAACACCTTCACAAAATGTCGTTTCATCGAAAGAAGACGTACCGTTGACGTCCGCTGATCAGACAGATTACCACACCACCGATTAGGACTAGTTACTTTGTCAGACGTGTAGCAATTGTACTGCTGTTCCACCGTAGAAGGCGGATTAAGTTTATTTGTACTGGTACTGACCCAGCGTGAATTTGGGTCTTCCATGTAAAATAGTCTCAGCACGTACCATTCCAGCCATCCTAGAATTCAGCCGTTTTCAATCATGTTTTCAGAGCTATTGATCTTCGTATACACACTTCCGCCCTTTCACATTGCCGATTTGAAGACAAATTCGCTAAGTGACAGTCTTGCAGTCTTCATATAGATTTATGTCCGCAAGGCCTCATCCTTTGGATGTTCTTGGGTAGATTCCGTGTAAGAAGTAAGTTGGCTGAAGCCACTATCCCGATTTCCCCATAACTTCTTGACAGAAGGGCCCTGCACCTGGTTTTGAATCGCTTGTTTAAACCTAGTCGTAAACCCGCTCCGATCAATGTACACCACCCGTGCATGTCAGTTATCTTTCGCAAGCTGGCGTGATTACTAAAATACATGGCGCAGCAGCATCCTCTTGCTTTATTCGAAACGTGACGTTTCTGCTATCCGCGACACAGTTCTAAACATGACGCCACAACGAAACAGCATTTTCGCGCCGTTTGGTCTAAATGCAGTTTTATCGTTGGCGTGGCTTATATCCGTCAGCCAATTGAGAACTTTATTTACTGTATAATTTTCAGACCATCGTTTATGTCTTGTCTGAAGTTGAGTCTGCCATTAGGCTGACTGTTATTAGGCGATTGCGGTTTTGTGCAGCCACATGCTGTTGAATTTTTAGGTTCGTTTGCTTTTCCGCACTTTTTTGTTCCGTTTTGTGTGACGTATATAGATGTAATTCACATGTGCTGACGTTTCTTCACAAAAACCTTCAGCCATCAACGTTAGTGTCCTCTTCGTCTTTCAATGATTAAAGAACCTTACTCGTCGATGCTAATTCAACTGTTGTTACCTGATTGCATCGAAGCAATAAGCAAAATTTGGTATGTGATGATGATTTTGGTGTGAACAATCACTTCAAATTCCGAAATTGCAACAGCACAGTTTGTGAAGAATGATAAAGCTATAGGTTGAAGCTGAATTAACCATGTCGATTGAGATCAAGTAGATTTTAGACAGATTGCTATTGCGGTACATAGATTTTTGCGTAGCAATCGGTAGAATGTGTACTTATGACCAGATGAAAACCTTGTCAATGCTTTGAGTAAAATCAACAGCTTGTGCATGCCGGAGCAAAATAATTCTACTTAGCCGCCGATTTTCCCGGTATTGTTTTGACGTTTGTTGGGTGGGTTGCTCTGTTTGAAATCGATTCAGCCTTTGTCTATGACCTTTTTAACTAGTAATTTGTAAGTCTTGAGCTTGTCTTTTAATCCGTGAACAATGGCATATATTAAAAGCTAAACCAAAACTTTTCTACGTTTCTGTAACAAACAGGAACCTTGTTTTTGCGACATGAAAACAACATGGTCACCGCTGGCGCAGAGCTCCAGCTTTAGGTTAATCCAGATAGTTATTACTATTGTTCTTTATTTGCTTTCGTTTTCTTTATTGCTATCAAGCCTGTTGCAATCGCGTTGCAAAGTCGTGCTTGGCAATGTTGCTTTCACGAGAGTGGGGCGGAGTTCGTGAATATATGCAATTTCGTATTAGACTCGATGAGGTTTCAGCGATATCTGCAAAAAAGTTACGGAAAGTACACCGTTGTGCAGAAGATGCCATCGTTTTTGAGCGGTTAATCATTAACTCGGGTGTCGTCTCTCGGTGCGAAGTCATCTGAAGCAATAATCCTTACAACTGAACTTTTTCTAAGGCCATCTTCAACGTCAGCGAAGTGATGCTGTGGAAATCATTCACATTCTACCATTGATGGTAAAGTAGTCGGGATGGTTTTCGTCTGAAAACTGCTAGAACGTTTTCGAGCATATGTGAGTTTCAAATTCATTTGTAACTCAATTGCGCCTACCTACGGTGCTGCGGTACTTTATGTTCGCACAAGTGTTTGCATGATGCTGAAAGGAGTTAAATGTGAGTGTGCGTCGTACCGCCGTGCTTCTGTGTGAATGCCTTTGTCCAATACATGAGACACATCGAACTTGGTTTTCTCAACGGCAGTCAAGCTTATCAGTTTCGGATACGCCGTTGCGAACTAGAGATATCACGTTTGTCTCACCGCGACAGCCCGTTGCTGAGCGATCCCGTTCCCAAATACAAAACCTCTGCAGCATTGTGTTCATTTTGTTTTCACACCAAGTGGTGTATGGTGAAATTCTAGCTCAGGCTTGCAAATTCCTGGTATGACAAAATTGAAATCACAGTAATTAATAATTCATCACGTTTAGGAAATTAGTATAGTAGGTATAACGCGACCCCTGGGGATGACGAAGATACCTTTCGGATTCAGAAGTAATCTATTCATGTATGGGTTCGTTATCTTGTCTATAACCTATGCCTCTGATAACTGAATTACTCAACTTCAATACATCAACACACATAATATTTTGTTATTTTTATTTGCAATAAATGTAAATAGTGAATAAAATGCAAAGGTACTCACCAAGATACAATGCTCCATAACTTTCAGTCACTCCTCAATATGTCACAACGCTCCTATAACTCTTTATTTCTTATTTCTACGTCTAGTTAACTTTCGACTAAGATATCAATGACATATTTAAATCGATATTCTTGATTAAGTATTTAACTTCTGAGTTTTAAATATTATAATTCGATTAGTTTTCATGTATTCAAAAGATCATTTCGTTGTCTTAGCTAAGCGCGGAAATATATTTGTCCTCTGGCTGAGAAACTATCAAACTGCCTTCTGTCACATTCTTGTTTCCATTTTCGTTTCAACTTTGCCGAGTCTCGCTGTCTGTGCTTTTGACGGAAGTTTACCATTAATCTCATTTTCGACTGTTACTTTTCGTAACTGGGCGCTTGCAGTGGTTCTGCGAACGTCAACAGTCCAGTGAGTTACGAATATAGCTCACTCACGAATCTTGTTCTAGCCCTGAATGACTGATAGGGCGAAGGCTAGAATGTTACAGCATTTCAGCCTGACAGAGTTTCATTCGAACAGGCTATATTCACTGTCATTTAAACTGGCAGGGGTTATCCCGGACAAGCCATTTGCTGTCGTCCATACTGGCAGGAATTATCTCGGACAAGCCACTTCAGCCTGAGGGAATCCTGCTAGGACAAACCAGTTTCTTGAAACTCTAAGCTGGCATGATGTCTGGTACAAGCCGCGGACTATCATTTTTTACTCCTGATCAGTGACCGCAGGGACGCACACAATGCAAATCACCGACTTGACCCAGAGCTGAATCTAAGGCGGAAGGAGAAGGTCTCTCCTTTAGTCCAGAATGCAGCGTCTTTTATACCCAAATTCTTGGTAATTCCCCGTTTATTAGGATGTTTTGATTGGTTCCTAATTATATAAATTATGTAATTGTTTTATCATTGGCCAGTTCAAATATTTGAAGGACGCTTAATTGCATCTGGTTGCCTAGCAAAATATTTGAAGGACGCTTATTGCATCTGGTTGCCTAGCACCATAGCTGGTCATGTCAAAGCATCATATGACTTTTGGTCACGTTTTTCGTGACATGATTTCGGAGACAGTTGATCGAATGGATGGGTTTTGATTGGTTACGCTTCTTTTGAATTCATTTGACTGGATTCGAGCTTGGGAGGTTTTCAGCAGGCTCGGCCCCTGTACAGCACCAGTTGTTATAGGCAAAACTTGCCTGTAACATTAGGCCTGCAAATTGCTGTTTCGCCTAGTTCATCCAGTCATTACACATGTCAATAAGGAAATAGATTCTTTGTAAAAAGTGTAAAACCTGCTGAAAGATTAGCTTCCCGTAGCATCCATTTGACCACTTTGAGGTTTTTGTCAGAAGCACTGCTTGTTTTGCATAAGTGGGGCCGCGACAACATTACGTGCAATAGCAGCATCACCTGTTCAGTAACAAGATCACCCCAAAGCAAGTGCGTATTGTGGGGCCACATGCGACGTTGAGCCAGCTTTTTAATGTTTCTAGAAGTTTTTAGAGGAGGCATTTGTTTTTCTGTCAGCTTAAAAG
>JGI24022J15233_10000843_pt1 | contig 22503 bp, 14 predicted proteins | sample Ectturendosymbi2_FD_15233 | JGI IMG/M metagenome (IMG submission 15233)
AAGCGTCAAAAGACGCAGCACGTCTTCTAGTCTGCACTCAAAAAAAATTTTTTTGCTTAGGGGGGTTGTTTTTTGTGAGTGACATCATAAGTGGAGGACTTTTTGGCCACCTTGGCCCACTTTGCTTCACCCTGGGCGCCAACTGTTAGGTGGTAGTATTTAACTGAAGTTTTTACTGGGAACTAAGCTACAATCCGAGTCTTTTGATACTTTGGTTGACCTGCTGAGGTTTCGGGTTCAAAAGTTGTGATGCAAGTTGGCAAAATATTTGACTAATTAGATAATTAATTTGTTAATTTTAGATCGTAACTTTTGAACCAGAAACACTAGAAAGTTGGTCAAAGGCTAAAAAGACTCGGACTCGAGCATAGTTTCCAGTGTAAACTTCAGCGAAACACTTTGGCCTAGTGGTTGGGCCTTGGGCCAGGCAACATGAGCCAATATGACTCCAAAACTACTTACCTTATGACGTCATTCACAAAAAATCCACACCCCCCAACCAAAAAATTTTGTTTGAATGCAGTTTACTAGACTGGCCGATCCGCTTAAGCCCTTGAACAGCTCTCTAGCGCAATCCTTGGAGGAGCTAGGGCGTTGGTAAGGCAACTGAAAACTGCTGTTTTTTAGGCCGAAATCCAAGTACGAATATATCGTACGCCGGCTCTCAAAGTGTTAATTATTTCTGAAGTTGGACTTTTGCAACATTTTCTGTGATTGAGAAAGCTTTCACGGGCTGCAAGAAAAGCTCTTTCTAGCAGTATGTTGTTCAGGCCTGCTGTAACATGTGCAGAAGCTATTTTTGTGAAGGCCATGATCAAATTTGTTGATGGTAAACATGCCGCTCTTAGTGGTGAAAACCCTTGACCCAAAGGAGTCATCGCTCTTAGTGGTGAAAACCCTTGACCCAAAGGAGTCTTGAAATTAAGCTGTTCTGTTATTTGGAGTTTCTATTATGTTCCTGTAGTATAGCCTATGATATTAATAAATTTGTCCTTGTGTCATGTTATAAGAAAATAATTGCTTTTCCTTGTTTTTCCATAAATCTTTCCAAAGTATTAATGCAAATATTCAAATATGAAAAGGCATTGTGGACATGCTGCATTGTTGTGATTAGACATGTATTAAATGTTGAAATAATTGCTTTAAAAATCTATTACATGAAATCATTTTCAGGTTGCTATACTTTTTAGTGTAACTGAGCAAATATATTTGTTTTGGAAGCAACCATGTTTATGACAAGATCAGAATATGATAGAGGAGTAAATACTTTTTCTCCTGAAGGAAGAATATTTCAGGTAGAGTATGCCATCGAAGCTATTAAGCTTGGTTCAACTGCGATTGGAATTCAAACTGGTGAGGGTGTAGTTCTTGCTGTGGAAAAAAGAATTACATCTCCGCTTATTGAACCTTCCAGCATCCAAAAAATATTTGAAATTGATGCTCATGTTGGTGAGTTGGACAATTTATGTGCCCTTTTACAAATATTTTTATTTGTATATATTTTTGTATAAAAGTTTGTGTTAACACCATAACAGTGAAAGTATTATTGTTTCTTTATTTTACAAAATAATTGAATTTAAACTAAATTGAATTGATTATAAGGTATGTGAACCTGCAACCCCTTAACACTAGATTTACTGACGTGTCGTTTTGACACCAAGTGATTTCTTAACATATTCGGTGCCAGTGTATGAATTATTTGTACTTCGAAAGCCCCCATTTTGCCATCACTTTGTCACCCCACAATTCGCCTGGCGATTGTGCTAAAGAGCTATTCAAACCCTCAAAAGATGCAACAAGTCTTCTAGTGTACAATGAAAAAAATTTTTAGTTTTGGGTTTCGTATTTTTGTGGGTGACGTCATAAATGGGATAGTTTTATGGCCATTTTGATGCCAACCACTAGATGGAATTTTTTGACTCAAGTTTTTATTAGAAACAAAGCTGTCTTTTGAGCCTGGAAACAAAGCTGTCTTTTGAGGAAGGGCAGCTTTTTAGCATAAAACTACATTTTCTCTTAGGACTAGAAATCGACTGATGAATTTTGCAATTTTGCCAAATTTCAGAAAACCAAGTTGCTACTTCGTCTCTGATTAATTAACACAAATTCTCCACACTCTTCCTTAGTATGCGCAGCCATCAAACTGCATCAAGTAGTCCGCAATACTCGTACCACTCCACAATTGTCCCCATAAACCGCTCTATGACGTAACATTCGCTCACAGGTTTTTGCGTGCACGGAAAGAAGATGATTGCCTGCGAACAATTCAGGGCAACTACCGTATTTTTCCTACCATAAGGCACACTTAAAATCCTTTAATTTTCTCAAAAATCGAAAGTGCGCCTTATAATGCGGTACACTTAATGTATGGATCTGGTTGTGCTTTCTCATCTAGAACCAGTTTTGTGGTAAACTACCATTTATTGAATTGCTAGTTACGATTTTTTTGTAACCAGATATAATAAACCAATAACAATTGCAATGAGCAGCAAATGANAGCAACTAGCACATACCACAGATAGTATAACTCGGCGAGGCTCCTGACTACATTGCCNCACACTGGATCAAACACACGTACAACTTTTATTCTATTCGTGTCTAGCGGATTAGGCATGTGTGACAGATTAAACTCCNTCGTATGTAATGACAGGTTAAACTACCAGTGGCAACTCCGGCACTCGGGAGTTATTGGGAAAGAGTTGAATACAGTTTGACTTATCAAAGTTTTGCTTCATTTAATGAGCCTTATAATCCGGCCTGCTTTAGGTATGGAAAACGAACAGCTAGCATTCAATTTTTGTTATTGCAACTTATAATCCGGTGCGCCTTATGGTCCCGAAAAAAAGGTAACTGCAGTCAGACCTCGTTTATTAGAACTACTTTGTTTTGTCAAACATTGTCGGTTTAGCGAGGTATCCAGAAAATTGGTGTCAGACCTGTAGCCACGGGGGCAATCCCCCTAAATTTTTTGTGCTCTTCCAAATTTCTTTTTGCAGGCAATTTTTTAATAAAAATATAATAAAAACAGGAGTCGTGGCCCCCTAAAAATGTTTTCTGCCCCCTTAAACCTTTAGACCTAGGCTACGGGTCTGGCCTAAGTGAACGTTCAAAGGGGAAACAGAAACAAACTAGAGTCAGACGAACTATCAACTTGAGAAAATATGTAGACTGCATGTGAAACATGACTAAATGAAACTCTCATAGTTGTTTTTGTATATTAGCAGATCCCTATACATAAGCAAGCATGCATTCAGAATGAGATTTAAACGTGAAAAAAACTGTACAGGAGACCTATAACTGCGTCCTGCAGGGTCTGCCACTGTTACATTCATTGTGCATAGAAAATTGACTTTCATCCTTCCATTGTGATTTATTAAACAACTAAGTAACAGTTGGCATGATCCGGTTTAGCTTTTTTTTCTATTGATATGACATATCTGTTCCTAAATTTCCGAGTCGGTGAGCGAGGTTTCCCGATTAAAGGGGTGAAATGTTAGAAAATCTGTTCTTAGCAATTTGTTTCAGATAGTGGGGATTCCAATGATTGAGTTCGGAGAAACAGGTCTGACTGTATTTGGAATAGATAGTGGTATTGATCTAATTGTCAAAACACATAAGAAAAAAAATTCCAAGTTATCATTGCTTTCGGGCACAGCGCATTTATTACATCACAATCGCTGTTTGTTCCTACAAATATGGTGCTGAAAAGATACTTAGCTGGTTGAACATTCAGCAAATGTCAATCTTACAGCAATGAGAGAGTGTTTATCCAAACGTACACTACATACACTTATAAAATCGATGCTGACAATCAGCTGCGTCTGTGGAGCACGCTGTCTATCAAGATAGCGGTGTTATAAATATACTTGCAGAATCACTGTGCAGAAAAATGATTGAATTGCAGTTGCTCTGATTACTTTTCATCGTAATGTAAAAGTGAATTATTCGAAATCAATACAGGACTTCTTGCGCAGAAAACAACATCATCAAGTGCTTAGTTCTCAAAAGGCTATTTTCGAAATACGACGCTTGACTGATATTTTGTTCAGATAATGCGACCAAAATTTTTAAGGCTAGCTATCGCACCTTTCAATATGAGAAGTTGCTTATAAAAATATAGTTTCAGTGGAAACGAACTCACGTTACTTGGCGTGACGCTAAAGAAAGCCTAAACTTATTTAATTCTGTCATAACCTAGCAGGTGTAAACATCAGATCAAATTAGCTCGAAACTGCAAAACAAAACGATCGTGATTGGAGACTGTCCTCTTGCCATGAAGAGAAATATTACAAAACAGCTCCTGCGTGTGCGTGGCAGTGTATGAGATTCTGGCAGCATTAGAGCCAGCACTGCCAGAGGAGGAAATTCAGAAACACGTGCATTCGACACAGTATCAATTTCAAGTGTTCAAAAACGTGGATTGTTTCATGTCACTGCGCAGGCGCTATTTAGACAAGGCATTAACGTTGTTGTTTCGTAATAGTACTATGCAATGTTACAAGAGAAATATAGGCTGTTGCTTGTTCCAAAACAGCCGCATTACAGACCTGCAGTGAGAGCGTTTGATATTTTATCAGCTTTATTGCTGAGTACCTGCGGTGCAAAGGGGTCTGTCATGACAGCCAAACAGACCCCCTAGATGTGCCCCTGTGCAGGTCTGCAATGTATTCTGCAGTATGCATTAAAAAGCATCGAATGTACAGTGTGCTGATGTCATAAGGTGGTCCTTTTAAAACTGGGTGAATGGTTCACCCCATGGTGAATGAAATTTTTGCAAGGGTGATTGAAAGAGGAGTGAATGAAGGGTGAATGAATTTTCTGTTGCTAAGTTTTGGTGATCATGTGGTTCTTATTACCAATAATAAATAAAATGGTGAACATCAAGTGTTTTAACTTCATATCTAAAGCAGTCAACAACTTTTCACTTAAGGAAAACTGTACTATGATGTAATTAACTACCTCTATGACATAATAGGGATAGATTTTACTGAAAGAGCCATGCTTTACTCAGGATTGCGGAGTTGTAAGGAGTCTGAGGTCAGATTCCTAACAACACTGGGAGTCAGAGCTGGTTTTTTGTCTGACTCCGACTCGGATGTCCAATTGGATCATTTTTTACACCACACTCCTAAACTGGGAATTCCTGTTGAAATGTTACAATTTCTTTTGAAATTTTTGTTGAAACAGATTTCTTGCTGTGCACCATGATTTCCATTGATTTTAACAGCTAAATTTCATTCCCTTTATGTTAAGGAATCGGAGTCAGAAATTTTGGAAAGGTCAGGTCAGAGTTGGAGTCAGATATTTTACCTCCGATTCCACAACCCTGGTTTTACTCACTCGAGTGACAGACTGCTGGAATTTCTGCTATGCTCGGTATGAGCATCCTGTAATCCTGCGCAGAGGTTATCTGGTAGAATCGCATCACTTTCGAAAGTTTCATTCTCAATCTTGAGTGAAAACCAGGCCCATGAGCACTGATCACAGAAGCCTTTCCAGTTGAAGTAAAAGAGTAGCCAATCTGTGATATTTGCTTGTTGACACTTTGGTATTGATTCCAACATCCAATATGCATTTATATCTCAGGTAATACCTTCAGCAGTCTAAGAAATATGTACAAATACACTGTTTTGATGAAAGTAAATGTACTGTAAATCTACTGTACGCATACAGGATTTTTAAGGTGTTTTAGGGACCCGATGCGGGTCCCGAGAATTGAAAATTGGGTCCCTAGAATCAGAGAAAATTATCATCAGGTACCTAGAATCAGAAAAAATCGGGTCCTTAGAATCAGAGAAATCGGGTCCCTAACATTTTCCTTAAAAATAAACCTAGTATAGATGAAATTAATGAGGACATCCCAGCTTCATCAGCTTAGCAGTTTAAGGAACCAGATTATTGAAGAAAGGCTAGTGTCGAGAATAAGTTTACTTCAGCAAGATTTTTCATCAGAACGTCTTTCAAGATGTATCTTTGTTATGGGGATTTTTGGTTTGGTTTGTTTGAATCCCCAGAGTATAAGGAAATTGCTTTACAACCTTTGCAACAACTGATACTCATGGCTGACATGTACATGTTGGAGAGAATTTTTATATTTGGTCATGCTCATGGGTGTGGGAAAGGGGGTGGGACAGGGGTCTTTGGGTGTTGAAATTTGATATTTTCCTATTCATTTTTTTGCAGGAAAGTTTTTTTCTGTTAGTTTTGATTTGGTAAAATGAAATTTTACCATGGTTGGCCCCGGGAAAAATACTTTTGTCCACCACCTAGAAAAATCCACTATTGGCCCCCTCTGAAAAAAATGAGCTGAAAACTAAAATGTGCAATGTGCTGAAATGCATTGACTTGTTGCTGAGGGTGGCATTGGAGGAATTAATTCATCTGAGGTTAGAAAAATTGATCACAAAAGTCCTGCATGAATTCAGTAATTAGCAAACAGCTTTCTGTTGTAAATATTAAGTTTCCTGTCATTTTTTGTGCTTTTGTTAGTGCATTTGCAGTGGCACAGTTCTGGAATTTGATTCTCACTGAGCCCATTGTTTTCAGATTCTGTGTCGTCGCTCATTAAAATACATCAGATGACTGTATCTGCTGCTTTTGTAGCTTCCCATTTCTTGACAGTTGATGCAGAGCCGGCTGTCTTTAAATGAGTTACGTAGCTTAAGTAGATCTTGTACAAAAATCAAACTCAGCAATAACATTGTATATGGTTAGGTTACACAGGTCAACAAGAAAACACTTTTTGTTTTAATCAAGGATATGACATAACTTTTTTAGATAACATTTGGGTGCTGATTCCAAAATTGGCATTCATTTTCTTTTGGCACATTAAGTTTTAGAGTTGGAGGAAAAGGCTTTTTTGAGTAAAACAGTTGTATGCTGATATATAAGCTTTTGTTGTTTCCAAGTGAAAAATGGCCTGATAATTCAGTCTATACAAGTTTGTTAATTTATTACTAATACTCAAAAAAAACAACAAATTGAACAAATAAGCAAATGACTCCTGGCCTTGATAGTGGAAAAACTTTTGTAAGTGTTTTGAATAAGACTTTCTTTTATAAGGTGTGGTTGGCTCACCACGACACAACATCCAGCAGGCAATACCATCATTGATTCTTTTCAGAATCCCTGGTATCTTGCTTCCATATAGGGCCATCGCCACCGGAGGGACCGGTGGTGCCCGGCCCCCCCATTTCACCTTTGGCCCACCGGTTGCTGCATACATCCAACGCTGTATTTTAAAAATGTGGGCCCTCTTCTGGTTTTTGGCCCCCCTGCTGCCACGTCCTGGCAACGGGCCTGCTTCCATAGCTTGAATACCTTTCACCCTGGTCATCACTCATGGCATGAATGTTTTCCAAAAAACATTGGTGTGAATGCAGAAAATGCATCTTTAGAGACATATGCAAGCCCATCTCCTTGTAAGGTAAAAAATTTTGCAACTCCTGCTTAAAAACAAGAAGCCTTAATATTTCCTATAAAGTTTGAGCATATCAATCTGAATGCCTTCTGAGCTTGTAACTCTAGTGGATTCTCAACTGGACATTTCTGTCTCAAAGTTCTAATTGGTCAAAACCTCTACAAATCTATAGGCCTACACAATTCCTTTTTTTAGCTTTGGCTTTCTTGAGATCAGTAAACTTGTCACACAAGTAGCTAAATTAAAGGTACTGGAATTGCATTTGGTCATTCCATTGCTTTTACAAAATTTTCATCAAGCCCAATTTTGTACGCAGAGGTGACATCAGAACTTCATGATTTGGTAGTGGAGTATGCTGAACACTGTTCACCCCAGGAACATACGAGTTTCTTGTGGACGAATGTTGCTATTCATAGTGATCTGCAGTAGCACGTAGAGTGGCTGTCCCATCAGCATGAAAACAGGAGTATTTGGTAACTGCTNTATGCATTCCCATTAATATGCTTATGACCTTGAGAGCACCACACAGGCTCCACTGGTAGTCAGTGTGGCATTCAAAACAATCTGATTTTTGTCATACGATTCCTTCAAATGAGCAGAATGTGCAATGGGGATTTAATGTTTTATATTACCTATGTGCGCAGATATATCAATATGTCACTTAATAAAACACATTCTTGCGTTTAAATCACTCAGTTAAGGTTGGTAAACTTGTTTTACTTTCGCAAATGGTACGTCTGCTACATCAGTTATTTCTCTGTGTTACATCGCAATGCAAAACAATCCTACCTTCTGTTCATAGGCCTGTGGCAGGCTAGGTAATTGGAAACCAACACATACACACCTCAAAAACTAGATGTGCTACAAAAATATAACAAATTTTTGAAATCAGCATCAAAAATACTTTTAGGGGCACTTATTACAATTACCAATTAAATCTTGTTGACCAACTGTTATTATTGTCACATGGGGCATGCATTTGCAGAAAGGTAAATAGAAATGCAACAATCGATGGTAGGGGTGAACGAAACCAAAAAAGGTTAAGAAGCACTGTCATAAGGAATAGCCAGATGTTTGCATGAGGACTACATATAGCATTTTAAGTTTTATGATCACATAGTGAGCACTAGCAGGTTTCGACAAGTCTATGATCACAGTTAATTTACTTAGTTCAATAGCGTTGGGAAAAACACATGCAAAACAAATTTAATAAGCATGCGTTTTTTGAAACTTCAGAAATTTTGTTGTATTTAAAATTACGTCTGTGTAAAGATGATCCTGTTTTGGGAAACAAAACTTTTTTTGCTTAAATAAAATATAATCTAATTCCTCTTATGACCTTCCACCATTTCATTATCCGCAATCATGATACAAGTGAACTATAGTATTGTGCTTGCAATAAGAAAAACTCCTCCAGCATGCAGGATCATGTAATACAAGTGAGTATCAAAATAACTGGGATTTTCATTATGACTCTACAATATGTGCTCTGTAACACAAGCCCTGCATATATATAGTGTAGTTTGTTGATACCCAAATTTGTTTAAATATGAACTTTTAGTTATGCTTGTAGTCAGAATATCATGGCCTACAGCCATTTCCCCACGTGTTTTTCAAACTGTTACTTGGTATGCATTTGTAGGTTGTTGGTGTTTTTGTCAAAATGTTTGGATATGCTGATGCTACTACTTTGTTTTAAGTGTTCTTTTTTATCTTGCTCACAGTGCATAAATGTGACATTTTAATGAGGTTTCATCATTGAAAATGCTTTTGGGGTTTCGTGAATAGTATTAGAGCTGCAAGATTTCTCGGCAAATTGGAAATGCTATTATATTCATTACTTTCACAACTCATGAAGTTTGCAAAGTGATAAACTATTGCAGAGATCAGACAGATAATTGTTTCTGTGGGTTTTTGTACCGTACACATACCAATGCATGAGTCTGAGAATCTGTTCTAGTTAATGACATTAAAAATTAGCCATTATATACAAATTTTACATAAACATAACTTCCTTGTTTATTTGTTTTGATTATTTGTGACTGTAATCCAAAACTTATCTGTATCGTGTGAAAACTGATGGAGCATTTCTTAACTTTGTAGGTTGTGCTATGAGTGGATTGATTGCTGATTCCAAAACAATGGTTGATCGTGCAAGGGTGGAAGCACAGGTATGTTTCCCATAGAAGCTGCAAAGCACTGTATTTATGATTTGCACCATGAAGCTTGCAGAAATTGTACTCATGTTTTTAGGTAGTTTATGAACCTACTATTGTGCTGAGTACATTTAAATCGAGTGAATCCTATGTCATCCTTTACTGGCCATTTGAAAGCATAATGTATATTGTTGGCTAGCTCACTAAGACGAATCAAGTATTGTAAATAATACCATGGCTTGACCAAGCTTCAAATAGCAAAGAAGATATCAGCTATTGGTTGACCTTCAAAGACATTGATGAGTTCAGGGTTTCTATGGAGTCCGTAGAAGTATGGAAAAATTGGTAATTTTCCAGTCTGGAAAAAAATTCAATTTTGGTCAGTTAGTATGAAGAAAGAAAATAATTCTATACTTTACCTTTTGACAGGCATTTTCATAATACATTATTCAAGAGTCATAATATTACTTATATCGTCTTAAATATTATAGTGCCTGTATTTGACCTGGATAAGTCATTCGGAAAAGCTAAGCATAGAAAAAGTTCGGAAAAAGTCTGGAAAAGATCTTGGAAAAGTCTGGAAATTTATATTCAAAATTGCGTAGGAATCCTGTGAGTTGCAGTTACGTTCACAACTATGTTAGTAAAGAAATGCATTGCCGTACAAAGCACAGCTGAGTATTGAGTATTATTCATGTTTGTTTAATGAAACGGTGAGAACGCCAGAGTTTTGTTTAGGCAACGCCATTAAAGGAGTTTGTTTATTTTGTTAGTGCTTGCCAAGAAGAAAAACGCACCCATATAGAAAGAACCAACGCGATATATTTCACCTGGCCATCACGAAGCCAAAGCGGTCGTATCTTTAGAATAGGCAACTTTATTTAAACGGAAGCAACGAATGGACATTGCTGGGCGTGAAAGAGGTGTAGGAAATTAAACAGACTTAAATTGCCGACTCTAACTTTATTTTCCAACGTTTATTCCCTCTTTAGTCACCAAACGAACTTTAACTAATATTCTCATCTTCTAGCATTACTCTACAGTTTTTTCGTCTCGCAAACCATTCTCCGTTTCTAATGAGCATCGCAACCCTGACTGTCATTACCTTTCTCGACGGGTTAAGCAGTGTTGCGTGACACCAGGGAAGTGTGTTCAACATAAAGTGGGATAATTTTTTATTCCTTATTCTTGCTTCTGTTTAGTGCCTGGCTGTGCACCTTGTTCGGCATTTATAACTTGAGTTTGAAGATGTGCTTTACTGAAAAGCGTTAATGCCGCTTGGTCTTGATGTGGCATTCTATTTTAGGAATGCTGCAAAGTGCAGTTGATTTCTTGGAACAGTTTGAAAATGGTGTAGTGTTTTTTTGCATAACCTAACGTTTTAGTTTCTGAGGGTTTCGTAGCTGCTTCATAGTTCAACGAACTTTCGTGACAAAATATGGTAATATTCATTGTAGTAGTATTACCACCGGAATTAACAATTTTTGAATGATGATAAGCAGTTGAAACCCTTAAACGATTTTATGTCAAAAACACATGAAAACTTTGGTCAGCAGTGAAACGTGTGTGCCTATTTGGAAAACGAAAAACAACACTAATGACAAGGTGTTTATCGGTAAATATCTTTAGACTTTGATACTTTGCTCCATGTTAAAAAATACAAGTACACCGTGTGGTAGCAACTTAAGACAGGATTTATTAAAATTAGTTAAACGAACGGTTGCAGAAATTCTGGGAATTGAAGTCGATTTTGCTTGGAAATAAAGCAAACTAGGGCTGCATAATGGGAAAAACGCCGTAGATGTTGCAATTCGCAATTGTAAACCCTGACTAAACCAAGGTTACCGTGTATTCTCCGTTCCTGCTTTAAAATCTGCTTTTGTAGTTCTCCCTGCGAGACTGAAAAGCATGAAAAATAAGTTATATTGACAAAAATGAAAAAATCAGCCGTTATTTTTCTACCTACGTGGAACCCGCGAGCGTGGTCTACGAAATTCTCAAAGATGTTTACAACATACCCCATTTTTGATTTTATGACCGTACAGCAGTTCTTTTGTGTAAGATTTTGTGGTCATGTTGTTTTCTATCTATCAAAACAGTGGGCAGAAGCGTCTGTGTAATTGTAGTCATTCAAGCAATAGAATCATGTCATGTGCGCTTAATGTACGAAAGTGTGTGAACTGAACGTGCTTTATCACTAATGGTGCACGCCAGTGAATGGTTGTTTCGTTGAATGCCATATTGCTATTACATGTCGTCATGACCCATTACATCTCACATTTAAAAAAAAAACTAATGTGAAGCGTGCTGCAATCCATTTTAAGTTTTCCGTACTTGTTTCATATTTTTTCTTGCTTATACCTAAAGGAAGTCTAAAGGGCAACCTAAACCTAAAGGACCTAAAGGGAACTTGTTTAACGTAACTCCAGCTAAACCTTGTTTTGTTGATGATAGAATTCTTGTCGTTGAGAGAAGCAAGTTAAGACTAAAGTCTTTCTGACAACATTGCAGAACCATTGGTTTACCTACGATGAACGTATGAATGTGGAAAGCATTACAAAAGCTGTTTCAAACCTTGCATTGCAATTCGGAGAAGAGGATTCTGAACCTGAGGCAATGGTATGCACAGTCATAACAGCAGGGGTCATGAGGTTCATCTGCCCTCGTGAAGCGTTTGAAAAGCACGCTTTGTTTGTCAAAAATGAGAGTTGGACAAAATATTGCATTGTCAAGTTCTTTAAATGTTAAATCGAGATTGTGTATTACTTTAACCAATTACTTTAAACTTTCACCTTGACCAATTACTTTAAACTTCAATGTATTACTTTAAACTTTAACCTTTTCTATATTAAATCGAGGTTGTGTAGTGTATTACTTTAACCAAGACATGTCATCTTTCAGGCAAACATGTTAATTACTACATACGATCGTACAGTGTTGTGCACATTGTGTTGCTTCTCGATGTTCAAACGAGTTGAATCCCAGTTGGTTCCACAAAGTATTTTACCATCGTGTTCTGATAATCATGTTAAAANTTTTCAGAGTCGACCGTTCGGGGTTGCCCTGTTGTTTGCCGGCTATGATGAAAAAGGACCTCAACTTTTTCATCTTGATCCATCCGGAACATTTGTAAAATGTCAAGCAAAGGCGATAGGATCGGCGTCGGAGGGTGCTCAAACCTCACTGGAAGAGCAATATCACAAGGTGAAAGCATTTTAATACCGGAAATGTGGACATGAATTTGTCCCATACTATTATGGGACAAATGACCGAAATGTCTTAGTGAAAAAAAAACTCAGCATCCAAACTTTAAAATTTTATGCTGTTGCTTAAAAGATTCGGTTTTGTGACAAAGCTTACCAAATGTCTGATCCCCTTTGGTTATATTTTTTGAAGTGTGTCTGACAAGGATGGCTGCAGCTGCGTGGTATTGTGGCTTCATCTGTTCCTTCGCACTTAATTGAGAACGTAAAGGGCGCTATGCCGTCGATCCAGTTTCTGTATGTTACAGCAAATGTCTGTCTTGCTAGTTTTTGCTGCAATCAAATTACAGTCTTGATGGATTTCGTCTGATGCTGGGAAAAGTTGCTCATAACGTCACGCTTTGGAAATCCGCATTCATGACGATTCCCATACGTGAGCATATGGTTGCACACAACTGTTTAGTTGGTCAGTGCAGTCTGCAACGCCATCTTATTCTCGGCAAACGATGCTTCAAACTGGTTAGCATTGAAGTTTATCATCCATGGGGAAAAAAACAAAAAAGTAACCAGTGACATCCGTGTATCTTGTTTTGAACAATGGTTTGAAGCCTGCTCAGCGATGGTGATGAAACGATTGTGCCAAGCAGATCTTGCTGAAGCATGGTTGTGGAGAATAAGTCTTATCGATGCTTTCAGGGTTTTTTTAAGGAAAATGTTAGGTACCCGGCAGGGACCCGATTTCTCTGTTTCTAGGAACCCGATTCTTTCTGATTTTAGGGACCCGATGATCATTTTCTATGATTCTAAGGACCCGAATCGGGCCCGCCTTAAAAAAACCTGGATGCTTTTCTTACTTAGTTCTGCATACTGGGGTTTCTTAGCTACCCGAACCTCAGTGCCGAATAGCCTTTGCGAAGAGGCTTCAGGAGCTAAAATTCGTGCAAGTAGAAAGATGTGCGCCAGCTTGTGGATTTTCCTGTATGAATAACGAGTCTCAACATTAAATAGAAACCTGGCTGCACCGTTTTACGCACTAGGTCCGGCAATGCTATGTGCATCCCAGAGCCCATCAACAGTCAACCAAGATGGCCGCTTTTTGAAGTGCATGACATCGTTCCGTTTTTTTTTACTTTACGCCCCGAACCTCCAGGCTCCGTTTGTCGCATAGAAGCACAGTGGAAAGCTTTGAATTTCTCGTCAGCGGTAATGTAGGCAGGGTCGTACCGAGGTCAGATGGCGCCCAAAGCTAGAAACAAGCTTGGCGCCCCCCATGTTCGAACCTGAGGTCTTTCGGAAGCAAATGTACTGTATTGACTAAAGTACTTGCGACACTGTTGGGACTTTTCGGCGCCCGGGGCAATGATCCTCTTGCCCCACTCGTTACGTCCTTGAATGTATGTTGGAGTCTATTGCGGTTGCCGTTGAAAATGTAACAATGTAGATCAGGAAAGTGTTTCAAAAACAATACAGTTTTATTTTTGAGAACCTTGAACATTCAAATAATGCGCTGGTTTCCCGGAAATTCGTGGTATTTATTTTGCTTATACAGTATTAATTGAGGAAAGAAATGTATCAAGATGAAAAACTTTTCCAAATCTGCATTGAATTCAGTACGCCTCGTACTTCGGAGTGTCACGAATGATCTGCGGACGCCCATCTGGCTTGATCTGCGCCCTGTTTTGTAGCACGTCTACATTGGTGGCAAACCAGTGCGAAACCTTTCCCTTGCGCCCGTCCGCCGAACACGAGGCTGGACATGCCGCAAGCAGTGTTTATGAAGTCTTCCGTATGACCCGACAGAGAATCGACTCAGCCTACTACTAGCTTTGGTGGTGCGCGTTCAACACACTGTACCAGTTTTAAAGTAATTGCTACTTTAAAAAGCAGTTCCTGATAAATCTATGCTTGCGGGGGCTTTTTCATGGTTCTTTATGCAGACATCCACTAAATCTCTGCACAGTCCAAATAAGGCTATATTAGGCCATAGTTGAGTTACTGTGACCAACTAGTTTGGCTTCAGGAATCGTTTGATCAGTCAGAAAGTGGCTGGCAGCGAATCATGTGTGAAATTACTACAGCTACAAAAATACAGTTGTTCGAATGAACCGCATAGCTCATCAGTTTTACTATGAAATGTTGATGACCTATACAAGCTTACTGTTTGGTTTTAATTTTTTTTGCGGACAATTGATTTTGGTAAGGTATTGCGATGAAAATGCGTTTTTGTTCATTTCTTCCGCAGCTGTTGTCAGAATTTATTTCATGGCAGAATTGTTAAATTCTGTTTCCTGATAAAAGATTAAGTTGATCTATCAGTGTTTTCTTTGGTAATGCACACCAGCACCGCTTAGATGTATCTTTACTACTTTTTGCAGTCGATGACCCTGAAAGAAGCTTGCAAAGCTGTTTTAGGTATTTTGAAGCAAGTTATGGAGGAAAAGCTCACCGCTACCAATGTAGAAGTTGCGACTGTGACCAAAGAACAGAACTTCCATATGTTTTCTAATGCAGAAGTAGAGGACGTGATTAGAGATTTGTGAAATCCCTAGGGAAGCGACGCAACAATCATTTTCAAGCGCTTGCTTGGTCGTTTGAAATCGACCTTGAGAGTTGTTTTGCTGTCCCCGAATGCGGTTGTTTTCCACTGGCGATACACGTGTCAATGTATGAGCAGTGTGTGCGTATAGGGCTTGTTAGAGTGTGCACCGAATGCCTTTCTGGACATTCGTTAATAGTTTGTCCTGTATTCCTGAACCGTCATGTTTAGCTGATATTTTTCCGATTGCTGCTACGTTTCTCATTTCTGCTCGTTTTCGGATATCGCATAGGCTTAGATGTTTTGGTTTAGTGTAATCGAAACTTTGTCAACTGCTGCTGTGAATGAGCGATGTCGCCCGCTGTTGAAGATGAGCTTCAAGTTCTTGCTGCGATTTACTGCGAGGAGGGCGAGTTTGTTGCGGACTCAACATCCACACCTGCGCGCTTGACCTTCAATTTTCGTCCGACCGAAGTAAACCGGGCGGTAAAGTTCACGTGTTGCGTGAGCGAAGACTATCCGGCGCGCGTTCCTACCGTTCAGGTGTTAAATCCTGATCTGGAAGGTTCGGTCTCACGTACCTTGCAAAGTGATTTGGAAACCTTCGTAAGAAACAGCAGTCTGTTAGGCGAGCCTATGCTCAGTGTTGTTGTCGAATGGATTAAAGAGTTCTTAGTAGATTTTTGCAAGCAACGTGAACATGAAGTTCGATCTGAAGCCTCTGCACCAACAGTAACTTGGTTGCTAACTCTTGACCACATGCGTTCGAAGTCGAAATATTCCAATATTCTGAAAACGTGGGCAAGTGATTTGTGCATCCGAGGAATGCTGGTGTTCTACAGCAAACACATTTTTATGGTGCTGCACGGCGACGAAACTGCTGTAAAGCAATTCATTTGCAATCAAAGGACGCGGAATGTGGACGTGGACGCGTCGGGAAAGCCATGCAAAGAAAGAATGCTCAGGGTTCTCGCTCAAGATGAATGCGTTCGTTTTTCTCAATCTGGTTTCGATATTTTTAATTTTGAGTCGAGGGCAGAAGTGAAAGAAACTTTTTACGCGTGTGGTTTGGCGTCTCTGTTTGACAAACATTTGGATGACATCCTTTGATCGTTTGGTTATAAATTAATCAATAAACTTGTTGCTTAAGTGTCTAAAACAAATAAATTTTTGTTAAAGGAGCTGGAACCGGATGCGTTTTGAGGTAAAAAAAAAACAGAAAAGACGATTATTAGGTCAAACCTATCGGTAGAGAAGTTTGTACACAACAGGTAGAAAATCTAACTATGATATTGTCGCCGTGTGATCCGCCGGAACACCACTGCGTCTTAACAATCAACAGAGTTTGCTTGGACAAAATCAGCAAACGACATTGATGAACACGGCTACTGACTGTTAACAAAAATTTCTAAATACGAAAAAAGTTGCATCAGTGAAGTTTTTTGTGGCCTACAGTGCGTTTTTAGAGCAGCATGTGACCTGCAGTGGGATATTTTGGACATCCTTGGTGTAAACATTTGTCTAACGCAGGCTATGTCGATTTCAAAATCATGTTCTCGTGCTAAATGTACCTTGTTTCAAAGGTTAAATGAGTAAAGACAATTCCGTTGTGCTGTACTTTGTACTGGTCAGGTTTCAGCCGAATGATCTACTCACACTTCTGCAATCTGTGCGCCGTACATTGATACAGGCAATGTGGTTAATTTGTAAATACGCAGTGCAAAATCATTAGGTATGCATGCACTTTCCCTTGGTAATGTTGTAAAATATACTACGATTCGTTCGTATGCAAAAGGTTTACTGGACCGGTTAATGCTACGATTATAAAAATACGATGGAAATATGTATATTTTTTGACCAGGTCAAACACGGTGCCCGCAGGCTGGTTTTCTGTCTCTCATAGTCTTCCCTTTTTTTGAGAAAGTATTGCTTTGTTTCTCTCAATAAATTGGTTTGAAAAGTTTAGGCGGGAGTCGGCAACCTCGGACTATTAAGGCACTGCACGGGATCAAGAAGGCCAGAAGAAATAAGGTTTCCAGAGACAGGTTGTTTTAATTCATTGTATGGGCAGAGATACAGTAACGACCTAGACTCCGAGACCTGGTTGCAACCAGGACTGTGGAACCGGAGCTCAACTTTTAGGCTCCAGCTCCAGGCTTCTGAATTTTTTGACTTCGGCTGCAACATGCAAAAGTTTTGGGCTCCGGTTCCAAAACAATTTGGTTCATTAATACTGAAAACCATTGTGTTATTTGTACAACTTGCTCGCCCCACAAACTATATCTGCATAACTCGAACCCAAATTTTAGGCTCTGCTATCACCATCTAAAAATTGGTTGGATTCCGGTTCCAGCTTCACAGCCTTGGTTGAAACTTCGAGACCGAGACTAAAAAATCCGTAACTCGGGACTTGCAATTCGGGACAGACACTCGAGATTTGAATATTCTAGGGTATGCCGAATTTCTAAAGATTTTCAAAACAATGTCAACACCACTTCGAAATTAAAATTTTTTAGGAATTCCAGCATTTTTCCAATCTGCTTTTCTTGTCCCTTAACTGCAGGTACAGCAGACAAGAAACACGATTAATTAGCCTGCAGTTTTCCTAAGCCATATCGCTACAGTATTGAAAGTCTCAAGACAATAGGGTTGTAACCGAGACCTGTAGCCTTCGAGACCGAGAATCGCAAAAATGGGTCTCGAGACTCCATCACTATGATGAGTCAGTCACGAAGTTCATTGAATATATGCAAGGTAGGCACACTAGCTGCGTAATGCAGTTTGTCGAAGAAACAGGTGCAAAACATTGTTTTGGAGACCGTTAAGCTATATCCACGGTCGGATTAACTGATGCGAGGCACTTGGCTAATCCACTTGAGGCTCCCTCTCCCACTGTTACAAGGAAAAAATGGAAAAGCGTTATTATGAAAAAATTCTAAATCATTACCAGAGTCCTCTCCTATATATAAATAATTTGTCAATCCTTGCAAGAGAGTGCCACGATCACTTTGCTTGTTGCTCATTCGACGCAAAAGCGTTCAGTGACACGGAATAGTTGAAATCGTATTTGGCTGGCGGAACAGGATTATAAATTTCCACAGGCAAAGTAACCGAAAACGCCACGGTTAAAATATTTGAAAAACGCATGTGACCTACGTTTTTTATAAGTGTCACATCTGTTTTTTTCTAGCTGTGCTCGAAAAAGCACACTGCACATATGTGCGGCGGCATACGACGTGAGGACCACGTTGCGGCTGTAAAAATCACACACACACGAGCAAAACACGTCAAGTAAAACCCACCCAAATGGTTGCAACTGCTAGGTTAACGATTCGCGTGTTTGTTACTTTTTCAGACTGCAAAGAATCGAATGCAACGAAACCGTCGCGCTAAGGATGTGAGGTTAAAACCAGAACCGTCGCGAAAAAGTCTTGAATAGGGGACTTCACATTTGCGCAGGGTTACTTAGACACTCTGAATGTTTGATCATATCTCCACTGATTTATAGTGTTTCATATTTCAATTTGGAGTGGCTGAGCTTACCAATGCTCCCCATGGCGACAGGACTGGCTCGAACTTTCCTTACACTAGGGGTCACCAACCTTTTTCAAACTGCGAGCTACTTCTTGTGTACCGAATACCGATTAATGCGAAGGGCTGCTAGTTTGATACACACATCTGAAATAAAAATTTTGCTCAATCTACCTTCATTTATTTTAGTATTGATACTCGTTAATGTGAAGGCATTGATTATGCTAATGTTATTTTTAGAACAGGCCGCGGGCGACCTTTGGTGATCCCTGCCTTACACTATTGGTGACCCTTGCCTCACACTATCATTATTGTCGATGACCCCTACCTTACACTATCATTATTGAAATACGTATTAAGAAATGAAAGGCTATACAATCATCGAATCAAGTAAGGTTGAACATAATACAGTAAACAATTAAAAAGGTTTTGCCCTGGCCTTCTTCATAACAAAATCATCTAGGAACTCATTACAATTTGTTTGCCACTTTTAATGCGCCTAATGGTTCGTGTGGACAACCTCTCCGGGAACATTGCGACCGTTCAATACATTTTTAATGCTTTTGAATCTCGAAAAGATCTTTCTCCTGAGCAGATAGTAACCATCAAGCTAAGAATTGAGAGTCCGCGTGGTTGGATAAACCAAGAACCACTAATCTAAGGCATAGGGCATCAGACCCAAACGCGCTGTTGTCATTTTCTTGCTGTTTCCCAATCCTTTGCCTCTTTGGGAAGAGTTATGTGGTTGCTAATTGGCAAAGTTACTTTTGCTTGCTATTCACGCTCATCAAAATCTCTGATTTGCTTAGGATGGGAGCAGTGCAAACTTGCGCAAGTACTCAATAACAATCTAATTTCTGAATGACTTTGTTAAAAAAGCACATCTAAAAATACCAAACGACCTTTACGTAACAGAAACGCTAACAGAACTGCTGTATTGCTCAAAAGAAGCAACTGTTTTTTTATTGTAGGATACTGCTGCTTGTCCTACGTATAGCGCGTATCTGCAGCACAACTTTTAGCTTTCATCAGGTGCAGTGGCGTAGCTAGAGGTTTGAGCCAGTGGGGGAAACTTAGATGAAGAAAGCCCACTGGCCAACACTCCTGATGTGGATGTCTATACCAAAAGACGAAATCACCGGAAAACACTTCAGAAAACCCAAAAACAACCTACTGAAAGCCAAAACAACACTAAATATCGAAAGATACGCTAAGTGGGGGCCCGGCTTTTACATTCAGCTTGCCAAGGGGGCAGGTCGCATCACTGCCCCCCGTCAGTTACGTCACTGATCAGGTGCATATAAAATACGATCAACCACAAGTTTTTTCGCCTGGTTTACACACAACAATCGGTACGATTCAGCAAGCACACGACGTAGCCAACGTGCTTTGAGTATATATTGACACAATAGCTGGCATGCGGCTTGACCAACTGTCATATTGAGATCAGGGACATCTAGAAACCCCTAGATATCCCTGATTGAGATTGATGGAAACTCGTTGGAAGACTCTGGCTTTATCACCACGAAATCTAATCAGTTGAATGGAACTAAATTTCATGAATAATTAAGACATAAATTTTTGACAAATAGCTATGGAGCTGGTCATGTGACGGCAATTGACTATATGCATGCTACAGCTTGTTGGAAACCCCCTTGGATCTTGAGGCCCTAGGCTTAAGCCTACATAGTCTATTGGTTAATCCGCCCCAGGATATACCCCTAAAATTGCAAACACTATACGGGTGTGCAGGGCCGGATTATTAATNATTCCCTTTCAAAAACAAGACCAGTTAAATTACAGATTACATTCATAACAGACAGCATTCATGCAGACGCTGGGGGGNACCGGGGGACGATTTAGGTGATCGCCTCCCCCTAAAACCTACAAAAATAACTTTACTCACCATGATTTTGTACAATTCGGAAAACAGCATTTGCGCTATAAGGCCCTTTTGCCATCCATTGTTTTGTCCCAGCAGTGTAGTGAAGCAGGGCCTCTGAGAGAATTTTTTTACCACGGGATAGGAAGATACCACGGGGGTACCGATACCGGTCNCCCCTAGGTTCTGGGTCCTCGTCGAAACTTGTAGGCCNATAGCTTGTTTGTATAGCAATCAGAATATAGATGAAGCAGCTNTACCATTCTAAGATTTTTAAACAAAGTTACCAGTGCTGCAGTTGGAGAAAGCGAACATCAATTTTGAGCTTGATTACAGAAAAAACATAGCGTGTTTACTTTCATCTTCAAGCAATATGGTTATGAATTGGAACAACTTGTTCAGTGAATGTAGCGAGCACGTGTATTGCTAATTTGTGTAACATCAAACGTCGCAATCCTTCCGGAAGGGCCCCCAATTTAAAATAGCCCAGAGCCCTGAAAATGAAAATTCACCTCTGCTTTCGACACCAAACAGCCTGTTACTGTACATAGTCGGCGATCGAAGGGACTTTGTCTGCAAAATCGCTGAAAATTTTGTCATACTTTATCTTTCTAGCTAAAGCGTGTTCAGCATACAAAATAGCAAGACTTTACAGCATTCCCCCCCGAAAGAAACATGCTAAGAATTTTATATTAATTTTCAACTGTTTGAAACTAAACGGAAGGAAGAGTCGGACTCTCAAAACGACGTCGGTGACTGACAATGTCATTGACTGGCCCCTCCCGAACAACTTTCTTGGAGGCACTTGAGGTAAACTGAGACTGGTCCTTTCATACCTACGTGCCTCAATGACTAACAGCAAGTCAGGGCAGATTGTGTGATCTAGCTTTCATGAGGAAAGGAGCATTTTTTTGTAATTTAACCGGAAAAGGCTGGATATATATATTAATGTTTCGATGGAATTTTGTTTTTCGAACACAAGTGATGCATGGCTTACATTAAATAACTTATTGTAGGTCTACAATTCAAATTAAAAGCGTTTCTTATTAAAAGAAATTGTCGTTTGCAGTTGCAATATATTGTTTGATTTTTTTCTAAGATGTACAATTTTGTCAGGCAAAAATACTTAGGCCTACAGATTATGAGAACGTTGTTATTTTTATGTTTTGGTATTCTTCATAATAAAAATAAATGAGTATAGAAGTATGTTATGGTCCTTATGGATAATTCATATTTTATTTGCTGAAGGGACATTAAATATTTCAATGTTGAGATTTTGATGTTGTTTTCCCCCCTATCAAAATTTCTGGCTACGCGCCTCTGGTTGCCTGGGATAAAATGTAGGCTACTGTAACAGCTACGCAACACTGATTTTTTGACGTTAAGCAAGCATTGTTTTGTCATTATACAGTCCATAACATTAACATAGCATTGTCTAATAACAGGTAACTGAATAGAGCATAAGTTTGAAATTGGGCCATCAAAAATAAACATGGGTCTTTACTTGCGACTGGAAAAGCGTATTGCCTATTGGGCCACCGTAACGAAAGTTTGACGAGCACTGAATTAAGCCAACGGCTGATGCTGCCGACATGGGTAAGTTATACAATGTTTAAAGCACGTCAGCGTTATCACAAGTGGAATTTTGCGATGGTCTTGAAATGAAGTTTATATTTTTACAGCTAATCTTTTGGCTTTTTGGGTGGTTTAACCATTTAGCTGCTTTAGGTATAACTAAGTGCCTAGCTATATGGGTTCGGTAGCTATACCAAGGA
>JGI24022J15233_10000844_pt1 | contig 22494 bp, 8 predicted proteins | sample Ectturendosymbi2_FD_15233 | JGI IMG/M metagenome (IMG submission 15233)
GGGTGCGGGGCGGGAGCGGGTTACCTTGCTGCGGGGCGGGAGCTGGTTGTACTTGGTGCGGTTGCGGAGCAGGCGAGGGATGTGAAGTTCTTTGTGCGGGCAACTGAGTGTTGAGCCAAAGCAAATGAACTTAATCAGCTCAAACATTGCAAACCACGTGGATGTACTAAAGCTGTTTGCCAGCATTGCGCTTACGACAGTACTGTAGTCCTGCGGCATTTGTAACATTGTCATGTAGCATCCCATTGTTGCGAAACGTTAGCTCAGACTCTTGCCTGTGGTGGGCAAGTGAACATTTTCCAAGGCTACCGTCGTACTTGGTGAGGAATAATTCAGTCTAGCAGCCCTTCTAAATGGATAAGACAGCGCTTAACCTACAGCTAGTCACAACTGGACTGAAACGTGTTTTTTTTACCTCAAATCTGTTGACTGCGGAAGATCAGATCTGTGGAAAAGTTTTAGTTTGATTGCCAATGAAACGAATGATCAGTTTGATTTTGCTGCTTGTTAGAGTTTTCTTCAGGCGTTATGAGTAGGGCAAGTTTTTACAACTTTTTTACTGCTTCCAACAGCTTCCAAAATACTTAGATATTGTGTAGTACGATGTTTTAAGCTGATTCCGGGAATTTCATATTGCAACTTTTTTCTTTTTCACATGCAACATTTTTCTGCAACTTTTATCAAGTGTTGCGCAAAATTTAAAAGTGTGATTTAGAAACATGCTTTAGAACTATTTCAGTTTAGTTCTGTTGTTTTTGATAATCGATTTGAACTGAACAGTGACCTAAAAGCAATTGTAGAAATGACCCGGCCAAACATCAGTCCAGAACTGCTGGCCACATTTTTAAATTGCCAAGCAACTTCATGCACTGCGGAGCGAAGTTTTAGCATGCTACGCAAACTGTTGGCAAATGATCGCCATTTCTCCCAGATAATGTTTGGAAATATTTGGCACTATATGTAAATAAATCGTATCAGTAAATCACTGTCGTTTAAAATGCTTGTGCACAAATGCAACTTTTTACTTCAACCTTTGTTAAAAATAAATGTATATTTCTCACGATTTTATTGCAACAAAACTTGCCCTGGTTACGAATACATAGTAGTTTACGGANAGGTGCGGATTTGAGACCGAAAAAGTGCAGACTGGGCGCGGGTTGGGATGGTCTGCGGGGCAGGTGCGGGTTAGAAGTGTACGGATGCGGGACGGGAGTGGGCAAGATTTTTCAAACCCCTGCGGGTGCGGGGTGGGTTTAAATTTAGCGGGTGAGGGGCGAGAGCGGACAAAAAAAATTCACCCCGCGCAGGACTCTAATAGCGGCAATCTCATGCAATTATCTAAAGGCGTCAGATATTGTACAGTCGCACTTTTTTACCATGTTAAATCTCCATAATCATAAATTGCTTTTATTATGCTGTGAAAGCTGAAACGTGGCGGTCCGACGTGATCGCCGCCATACAAAACAAGCTTACGTTTCCTCTGGAAAGTTCCAGAATATTACCGAAAAACTAGATATTACCGAAGTTAATCACTGGATGAAATTCTACAAAACATCGCAATGCTTGAAAGACTCTGTGATGCAATAAAAACATACAGTCCGTTTTCTTGAGAGTCGTCGACGTCGACAAACAACCTGATCAAGGCGTCTCGCATAGGATTTCCACGTTAAACTGTTTTTGCCAAAGAAAGCCCTATTTGGCATGTAGGCTACATCATAATTTGGTTTGTTTTTGGCTTCTTTTAATGGTGTTGGTATATAAAAAACTTTGTTTAGCATTTTGAAATCCTTGCTGCTTTGCGTTTAAAATTTCAGAACGTTTCCACCCTGCTTATCTTGTCGGCATTTAGTGAAGCAATGTGGAATTATCTGACCAGCAATTTGGCGTACCGTGTGTAGTCGNAGCTGGTTAGGTAGAAATTCACCTTGTGTAGCTGTAGCCGGCTACCTAGCCACTGGCTCAACTNATATCTTGAAAACGTCAAATACATTTTTAAAAGATCCGAGGACTGTTTGAAACACTGTACATGGAACAGAAAATGAGAACAATTTTGAGCAATGGTTTTGGACAAAACCTATACCATGAGACAAAGACTCATCGTTATGTCAAGCCTCCACATGCGAGTGCCTGGCAATGACAGTTGGTTAAGAGCCGCTGTTCAACGAGAATTAACTTGTATATGGAGGCATGTTAGGTCCCTTGGAGCAGGACCTTCGAGCAAAATTGTACCTGGGGGTGCGAAGACTGACACCGGGCCCTCTAGCTTCTGGGTTTCTCGTTGAAACTTGTATAGCTTGTTTTTATAGCAGGGGCCACCACCGTGGTGCCCACGGGCACCAGGTCGCCCGAAAGGAACAAGTAGGTCGCCCGCGGCCCTGTTCTAAAAATAACATTAGCATGATCAATATCTTCACATTAACGAATATCAATACTAAAATAATTGAAAGTAAATTGAGCAAAATTTTTATTTTTGAAGTGTGTATCAAACTTGCAGCCCTTCGCATAAATCGGCACACAAGAAGTAGCTCCCAGCTTCAGAAAGGTTGGTGACCCCTGTTCTACTGTATAGTAATTAGAATAAAGATAAAACATCTACCATGCCAAGACTTAGTAATATATTAATCGTGACACTGGCAATCAACGTATACACTAGTAATTTTGGGCTTGATTACAGAAAAACTTAGCGTGCTTACTTTTATCGTCCCGGGCCCCAGTACTTCTCGGGCCCGGGTACAATGTACCTCTCGTACCCCCCTCTCCTAGGCCCTGCCTTGGAAGCATTATACGGAGACATTTTTGAATAGAGTTTTAAAACATATGTGAAAGACGATTCGATCTTTTTCTGTTTTAACTCCAGATGTCAGAGAAAAGGAAACAAGATTAATGCCACGAGGCTGAAGCACAAAACACGAGACAAACACAAAATGTTTCCAGATTTTGCCTGAACGTTTACCAATTTTGGATTTTTTTGGCAACATTTTTCCGCATAGGAAACCATTTGTTGGATTGCTTGTGCAGTCTATACATTGCACACGGTACAGACGTTTTGTCCGCGAACGTTTTTTACCGCGTTGAAGGTGAGACACTCATCAACATATGTTGAAGGAGCGACACTTATCAACATATCATATCAGATAAAACGCAGATACGTACCTGAAACGCTTGGTTTGACCGGTGGTGAGGTTCATCACTGGATTCAACAAACCATTAGTTGTGAAATAATTTATATTGTTCGACTTATTCGTCATCCAGTCGTACAAAGTTTGACTTGAGTTGAAAATATAAGTCTGGTTTAACCTGTCAGAAACAAGATAACAATTTGTGAAGTTATTTTGTTATGTAAGGTTAATATTCAGCACTAAACAAACTAGTTCTCGAATAAAGCTCGAGACGAGATAATATAAAACCAGTCAAAGCCAGGTATCATGAATTTTCCTGCCGGGTTTGGGAAGGGAAGCAACCATTACATTTTTCTTTATCATTTTTAATTTAAAACATGTCGTTAGTCAGACTGGAGACGATTTGCGGTCAAAAGCAAATATAAGCCTCGTTTAACCTGCCAAAAACAAAATAAAAATTCGTGATTTGCCTGCAGTTATGAAAGCTTTATCTTCTACACTAAACATGTTTCGCGAAGGTAGATGCCTTGGACTGGCTTAAGTCGAAAGGAGACGTAAAGAAGAGCTTTAATCCTTCTCTTAGTAAGATTCACTGTGGTCGTCATTCGTCACCGCGTAGAAGACCCCTCGTTCAAAGACATCAATCAATTACGTACTTACGTAATAAAGATCCAATTTTAGTCTGCATCGGTGAAGTCACCCAGTTAAAAAGTTAGAAGCAAAACTGAGCCAATACTATGTTGTATTGTCAAACTTCTAAACAGCAGGCAAAGCATCAAAACAAAAACATTAATTGTAAATAACACCATTCAAGGCGTTTTACTGACAAGTCCCTTGTTGAAAATGTTAGGCAGCATATATTTAAATTTGTTCAAAGTCGAGCGAGCTATCCTTTGAGCACGTCACAACCAATAGTTTGTCGCTGCTCCGGCTGATGTTTGACTGAAGGTAATGTGATCTCAACCTAGATCAGGAAACAGTTTGAAAACTCCCAAGAAAACCTCTGGTATCAGAGAAGTTGCAAGGTTGTCTTGTTTCTGTGCAAAATCGAAAAAGTTGATACAACAACTTACTGAATACTTTCCAAGGTGAGCTGGGCTGGTACTAGCAGTAAAACGCTTTGCTAAACGTGCCTGTAAGCTTTTCAAGAGGAGCAATAAAAATGAAGTGAACACAGTAATCACCTGAATAAATTATCGTGAATTTGTCTTTGCAAATTGGCGAATCCTCCACCAGAATAAAGCAAAGTTGGTTGGAAAATCATCTGAATATCGTTCTCGCAATGTAAAGGACACGAAACTTTTTGAATGTGTTGCGGAACCGAGGAATTTGTTGGATCTTCCATTATTATCATGCCTCCCATTCCACCATCCACCTGCAAAATGTGAAAGCTTGCACATTATTACTTTACAAGCTAACCTCCCACCAACGCCATTTAAAAAATAGATTTGGAAAAGGTACTATCATGGTTAGTTCTATTTTTAGCTTGAATTTATTTTTCGAAAATGTGATGATAGATGTGCCCAAACAAGTACTTCTCCACTGATTTTTCTGCATGCAAATATCATAAAAAAACATCGATGCAAAAATAATTTCACCACCTTGAAAGTACAGCGTGTTGCTAGTTTACTTNACATCAANTCCAGGAGAGTGCTGTCACACCGAAAAAGAACAGTTACGTTCTGGACGTGAGCAGCTGCAGCTAGATTCCCTCGCNGATCCACTGGTGGCCAACAGTCATCCGAGAATNTCGAGTGCAGGAAAAGGTGCGGCATTTGAATTTTGGGAAAAATGAATGTCTAGCAGTTGTTTTGAAGTGGCTGCGCTTGGTTTTGTACGATAGGTCATAATTTTGGTAATTGTTTCACATTTGCGACGTTTTGCCTCGACGTTCCCATTTCGCCGCATTTTGTGTGTCGTTTTGGATAACGTGTTACATAGACGTAGCCAAGGGGGTCCAAAGTAGCCATGCCNCCAAAACAATTTTTAGCATATCTTGTCATTTATGCCTTGAGAGCCGGTGTCCCAAACAAAATGCTGTTTCTCGCTTAAAGTCAAACGATTTGCCATCCTGAATTTTTGGGTTGACTTCGCTACTACCATGCTATGTGGTGTTGTGGTGTCTTGGCAATTGTGTTAGTCTGTCGGCCGTTTTGAGACATTCTTGGAAATAGGCCTGTCATGGACGTTTTTACCTTGCTACGTATTGGCAGCTCAGTGTCTGAAAGTCGGGCATATCTGTTCTCGAGATGATTTCTGTCTAAGTTGAGTGCACGAATGAGCGTTCGCGCCGTGAAAAAAAACGCTTTTCCGACCCATGTATCTTAGTTAACACCTTTTGACCCTGTACGTTTTTCATGGGCATTGTCAACACGCAAGAAAGTCGGTAGCAACACAATGAATGAAAACGCTGATATTGCATCAATTCAAATGTATCTTACCTGAAACTTGACTGAGCCGTGCCAATGTGCGTGGTACCAGTAGCTGCCTGATGGATGAGACTCGGTTATCGGGTAGTTGTAATCGTAATGCGTCAATGGATCAATTTGCACAAACACATTATCGTGTGGCTTCTATAAAAGAAGACCGGAAATATCTATTATTCGATAAATTGTATTGCTGGAAATCTGATGTAATTTTCTTCTGATATACTTGAAGTGCCACTTTTCTAGTAATTTTTATCCAACAGTGATAAATTTATAAATTACTAGGAGCGCAAATATTTGCCACTGAGGATATGAATTCCTTATATCCGATCCACAGCATAATTGTGAATGGTACAGAAATACCCAAGTACACTTGAGTTGCCACCATCTTGCTACAGAATGTTTCAAAGTTTGGACCTTTGTCTTTTGTTCAACCAGGATCACTTTCATTGAACCAGACCTTTCTTAAGGTAAAGTAGTGGTAAAACCAACTGTTCCAAAACAATCACTTTCACGATCATCACACGGCAGTGCTTTCAACAAACGAGCTTTTTGAATATATTGATGACGGATGTTTTCACGTGCTACATGAACGTAGAAAATGCCCGGGTAGCCGAACCAATTACCATTGTTGATTCATCACGTTGTCAAATGGTTTGTCGACAGATTAAAAAATCACAAGTCAACTGGACATATGTGAAAAATTGGAAAAATCACGTTAGTAGCTGCCAAAAATACAATTTTTTGCCACAAAAGATACGTTCGCAAATCAATTTAAAAGTCTTTACTTACCAAGCTGCTCACGTGCAAACCGTGAGTATGCATGTTTGTTGTGTTTGGAAAATGGTACTTGTTGTGGAGAATCTCATCGTACCAATTGGGAAAAGTGTTATTGGTCAATGTATTTTTCTGAAAAACCACAAATTGAATCTACAAATGTCACATCAACTTAATTTCCATTGCAACTATAACGCCAAAATCAGAGCTGGTTAGTTTCGAGTCCAACTAACCCTGTCGAGTCAAGTTTGCATGGACTTCGACTTTAGTTTTTTTGATTGAACTCGGACTCAAGACCTTTCCAAGGAACAAGACTCGAACTTGAACTCGAGTCGCACTGCTATGGACTTGGACTTGAAAAATCGCTATTTAGTTGAAGCGTATGTGGTTTTGAGAACACTTTCCTTCTTGTGCACGGAGGCAATTTCTGAAAATGCGAGGCTGCACAATTGTAGCTGAACGAAAACCCTGAGTATAACAAGCAAAAGATGCCCAGTGCGCGTTGAACACCTGGTGAGTGTTGGACCACTCCATAGCGAAACGGCTTGAGCAGGGCCGGATTTACTTATACGCGACATAGGCTTAAGCCTAGGGCCTCAAGATCCAAGGGGGCCTTCAGCAAACTGTGGTACGCATAGAGTCAATGGCCGATATATGATCATTTATATTAGACTTCGTCAAAAATTTATGTTTTAATTATTATTCACGAAATTCAGTTTCATTTAACATTCGTGGTGATAACGCCAGAGTCTTCCAACGAGTTTCCATGAATTTCAATACGACGGTTGGTCAAGCCGCATGCCAACTATTGTGTCGATATACTCAAAGCACGCTGGTTTTGTCCTGCGCATGCTGAATCGTACCGATTGTTACGTATGACTCTATCAAAAGAACTTGTGGCTGTTCATGTTTGAAATGCACCTGATCAGTGGCATAACTGACGGGTGGCAGGGGTGCAAACCACCACCCCCCTGCCAAACCTAGCTTGTATTTTGGTATTTACCATTCTTTTGGTTTCAGTAGATTGTTGCTTTTTTGCGTTTTTCGGAGTGTTTTCCCGTGATTTCGGGTTTGTCTATAGCCGTTCAATACCGGATTTGCTATTGTTTCTCAACTATTTTCTGAGTATTAGCCAGTGGGCTCCTTTCAGCTAAGTTCCCCTGGCTCAAACCTCTAGTTACGTCATTGCACCTGATCAAAGCAAGGTTGTACTGCAGATAAGAGCTATGTGTAAGGCTAGTAGCAGTATCCCACAATAAAAGCATAGTTGTTTCTTAGGTGACTGAGCAATACAGCAGTTTTGTCAGCGTTTTATCGGTTAAAGCTCGATTGGTATTTTTAAATGTGATGTTTTTCCATTTGAATATTCTTCAGTAAAGTGTTTCAGAAATCACATTGCTATTGAGTACATGCGCAAGTTCTTACTGCTCCTATGCTAAGAAAATCAGAGAAGATCTTGATGAGCTTGAATAGCAAGCAAAAGCCGCTTTGCCAACTAGCAACCACAGAACTCTTCCCCAACGAGACAGGGACACAGGAAAAAATGACAAAAGCGCGTTTGGGTCTCATGCCTGTGGTTAGTGGTTTCCAGTTCGTGCCAGCACTCGAAGCCTTATTTCTTAGCTTGATGGCCACTAACTGCTCAGGCGAAAGGTCCTTTTCAAGATTCAAATGAATTAAAACTGAATTAAAGCGTCGCAATGTTCCAGGAGAAGTTGTCCAGTGTCCACACTAAGCATTCGGTACATTAAAAGTGGCAAACTTAGGCAAACAAATTGTAATGAATTCTTAGATAATTTTGTTGTGAAGCAGGCAGGACAAAATCTTTTTAACTGCTTATTGTGTTATGTTCAGCCTGACTTGATTCGATGATTGTAGCTTTTTACTTCCTCGTACGTATTTCAATAATGCATAAGCGAAATTTAGATCAGTCCAGTCGCCACGGTGGGCATTGGTGAGCTCAGCCCTTCCAATTTTAAGTATGAAACACTTTGAATCAGTAAAGATTTTATCAAATTTTCAGAATTCAAGCTCCCTTGCGCAAATTTAGACCCCTATGCAAGACTTTCTGGCGACGGTTCTGGTTTTCAAACTTCACATCTTTTCACGCAACAGTTTAGTTGCGTTCGATTCTTACCAGTCTGAAAAGTAAGAAACACGCGAATCGTGAACCTAACAGTTACAACCATTTGGGTGCTTTTTACCTGACGTGTTTTGCTCGTGTGTGTGTGATTTTTACAGAGGTTGTAAGCAAGTTGCAACGTGGGCCTCCCGTTGTGATTTAAAGTGTTTATGCCGCCACACGTACTATATAGGTGCAGTGTGTTTGTTTCTTTTTTGACACAGATAAGAAAAAACAAGTGTGATTCTTATAAAAAAAACGTAGACCATGTGTTTTGTCAAATATTTCCATTGTGGCGTGTTCGGTTGGTTTGGCTGTGGCAGTTAATAATCCTGTTCCCGCCAGTCAAGTACGATTTCAACAATTCCGTGCAAATTAACGCTTTTGCGTCAAAGGCAGCAACAACGCAGTGATCGTGGGCATTCCAGTAATGATTTATAATTTGTTACTAACCGTACTTTCAGAGCGTCATTTTCGGATTTTCGCAAATTGATTAACGCTTTCCTTTTTTCCTCGCAAAAATGGGAGAGAAGGTCTCACATGTGGATAAGCCTAAGACCTCGCATCAGTTAAAATCCGACCCTGGGCTTGAACCTTAACTAATTCCATTAGCATAATACTCAACATTGCTTCTCCAGTGCCATATGAGGGTAATTTGCAGTCCAGAGCAAGTTACAAAGTGTAAATGTTTTCTTTACAATATTTCAAATTACCGAACTATTTTTCAAGTTTTTTGCCTTCTGGAGAAGCGATTTGCTAAGCAGGTTGTGGTTTTGCAATCTTACTTACACCGCTTTGCCTGGCTTCAACGAAACTATTCGAAATCAATCCAATGTAAGTGAGTGTCAAGAGCAAGACGGCATTTTAAACCTTTTCTGATAGCTTTTTCAAGATTCTTACCTGCAGATGTTCAAACGTTCTTCGAAAGAATGCTTTCATTAATCTGAAGTGGTTCAGGTTCAGCACTTTTTTTAAATTGCGATCTTCATTAACAAATGTGATCAAACCAAATTGTGAAGTATAGTTGACACTGAAAGCTTCTCTCATGTTTTGAACCCCCGATACACCGTGGTGCAGAAAAAAACTCAAAAAGCAATGTTTATGTTTTGAACTCGAAAAGCGAATTTTTCAATGCATTAGAAAAACATAGCCCCCTGCAATCACGTTGCAAACGGCACGTTTTTGCAAACATTTATTTTATAATTTGGTTGGCTTTTTAAAAAGCAATAAGTTGTAAATGAATTATATAAAGAATTTTCATTTCCGACTTTTCTGCATGTCAATTATTTTATTTGCTTATATGCACAAGCAAGATCGGAACCGAGGATATAAATTTATATTTGCGAAAAATGACAAAAACATCCCTAAAAAATCAACAAATTCCTCTCTGTATCCCCCTAAAAATTTGCGCAATTGTTTTGTAATTTCTTGTACAATCTTTGGGTTGTGACCGATATTTTTCATGTAGAATTAATTTTTCTACACGTTTCTGAACATACCCACTGCTTTTTGGCTACGCCGCTTTTTAGGCTTTTCCCTGATTTGAGGTCCTAAATGATGTTACAAATTCATCGCCATACCTTAAAAGATGCGCAGTGAAGATACCTTTCTTTCAATACCTTGCAGGTGGACGTAACGTCAGCGGTTCTCGAGTTATATCGCCGAGCAAAGTCAATATATTAGCTGCTGCGGCCCCTAAAGTGTTAAATGTGAAATTGGGGCTTAACCACACTGCAAAAGTGTATTAACATTTATCAACCAAGAGCATTTCCTAAAAACCAACAAAAAATCTTGTACCAGCGATGGAGGACGTTTTCACGTTTCTTGAATTCGCCGTCGAAAATGTTTCTTGTTTCTTATGTCCTTAACATGCCTTGCTTTCCTTGACAATACGTACGGTCTGACTTAATTTACCACCGTCTCTCCACGGTTTGCCACGCTTCCGTGACATTTTATTGATGCCAGCTGTTTGAAGCAGCATTTCAAACGTTTTTTTGGAATAAATATGATGCAGAACTTTCAATTTCGAGAATGGGTATTGCCGAATAGTTGTTGCGATAGTTAAGCACTTTGCATTCACTGCGTCTCGCAGGTTGATCTAGAATTAAAATTCACAGCAGGTGGTTACTTGCAATCGCATTCGCACAAATAAATTTTATTCGGCATATCTATTACGTTGAGTTTCAACCAACTGTAGCACAAAAAAATTGCGGCAAATTTCCCTGTACTTGGTTTCCGACATGTTCCCGAATCTTGAAATTGTGGACTCGTTCTTTGTGTTCTATAGGTCATTACTGTAATCAGACATTTACTCGTGTCACCGTGTTCAATTGAGCTCGCACTTGTCCAGCGGCTTTAGATTCGGACCTGCTATTTAATGGAACCACGCAAAACTGGTGAAAGCTGCTGAAGGTTTAATATTCCGGTTAAATAATTAGACGTTTTCCGGAATAAACTCATTTGGCCGTAAGCTGTGCCTGTGGCATGAACATAAAAGCGGTTTCACTGAATCTGTTCGGCAGCGCCCAACTTCCTTCTTCCTTGCTCTTTGTTTTCATATCAACCATCATGGTTTCCTGCTTGCCAGACAGTAAGCGCTGCAGAGTTACGTAATAGTCAAACGTCTGCAGTTTGCCTCGCCACGCCCGCGATCTTATGCCGATACTGACACCAAAAATTGCTTTGCTCCCGTTAATGCCACAACCCGGATAGAGTAACTTCACTGTTCACTAATTCACCCACCATAAGTTTTGCTTACAGGTAGAAAATATCAATTTCGTAAAACAAAATCGAATAACTGATAAAACATCGTTCGCATTACATCAGCAAGGGGTGCAAAAAGACAAGTCAGTGTGATCGCATTCGGTTTCACCACATAGGAAAGTTAACAGATATTAATGTTTTACGTTCGTATCGCTAAGCCCAGCAACAATCAAAGGGAAAAAATCACTCAGATAGATACAGGCATGATCAATTGGTTAGAAAGATTTTGAAATGTTACTCACATCGAGAGATGCATGTCCAGGAGACGGCAATGTTTAATCGAAATTCGTTTCTGAATCCTAACACAGATGCCGCCATCTTAATGGGGGCTGCATATTGAATCATTTTGATCTTAACAAACTAAAATTTAATTTAAGGTCTTATGCTGAAATCGTTCGAATCCTAACTGCAATGGTAACTTAGTGCGACGTGATGTCATAGACAAGCTTAGTGTCAATGGAATAACAAGGGTAAAAATCAGGAAACTTTACTTTTTGCTCCAAGTTGTTAGTGGACACATGGAATTTTCCGCTACGCAGTGCGGACGTGATTTTGTAGCATTTAAGCCACTGCCTCAAAAATGTCAAAATATCAAAATAAGATCGGGTTGTCCGTTTGTACATATACTATGAGGACAACCTAAACTGGGCCGCACATAAACTTTCACTGAGCCGCATACGGCCAGTGGGCTAAACATAGCTATTATAGAACATGTCTTCACATAGCCCGTACAGCAACATGATCGTGGTACCAAGCTGTCAGTAACAATAAAAAAGAAGCAAATGTAAAAAAGAAAGGCATTATCATATGCTGCGCTAATGGATAAGTTGACCGCTATGGTGACCACCACAAACTACTGTGTAAAATGTTTTTATGTTTTTGTTGTACTTACAGTATGTCAACTCTGCGGTGTGTCACTAATCCTGACGATCGAGTGTTCCGCTTTAGCTTACACTAAACGATTCTGAAAACTGAAAGGTACGAGCAAACAACGGCGGAGATCTTTCCTCAGTAAAATCACAGATAGTGTTGCCAGCTTGTTTTTTTTATGTCAAATATGTAATTTTTGGCGTTGTGTTGGGTTTTGTGGGTTATTTCAATTTTTGAAAAAGGTTAAATAAAATTTGGATATTTTAGCCTTTTTTGACCCATTCAATTTTTACGTTCGTTTGGCGGATTCAAAGATGAATTTGGCAGATTTTTGGACACTGTTTGTGGTCACAGAATGATAAATCTTTATTCGAAAATCTGCAATAGAGTTTTATAATTTTTTATTTTGCTGTTTCATGCTTTTAGTTTTGTTGTTTCAGTTGACACCACAGCAAGACCAAAATTTTCAAAGCGTTGACTGAGTGAGCTTTATTCTGTATATATACATATACTGTTTTTCAAAAATGCTGCGAAACTTGTATGGTTGTTTAAGTATTTACCTTACAGTTGGCTTTTTTAGAGCTTTCTGTTTTTTTTAACGGTTAATGTGGCTTTTTTGCTCAAGACAACCTGGCACCCTTGGTCACAAAAAACTTTCGAAGTTACGTGTTTTTCAAGACCCAGCTGTACTTAAAACGAGAAAAAATTTACTCAAGCTCAAAAACGTGTAAAAAATTGGTGTGAAGTGGGTGGTTGACAGCTACTATCCACTAAGTCCTGTTGCAAGCTTCTTTCAGACCTTCGTTAGGGCTATCTTTTTGTAGTATTTTGACTACATGATGCCTATGTCATAACTTCTTGAGCCACACAGACGAACGTAGTTTATGCATAATGAATAAGAAGGAATAATAGTAAAAAACACCGTGTTTGCTACCGGTGCAGTAAATAAAAAACTAATTTTTACTTTTCTACTGATCATCACCACATAAGGTCGAGTGATTCTTACCAAGCGAAGATAGATATGGTCTCCGGGTTTGATTCTCCACGTCGTTCCAGGAATTTGTGAATCATAGCTTCGACGACGTAGCAGCAGCCAGTCAACAACAAAATCTGTAACTTTTACGTTGACAGTAATGTTCAACACCCCCTTATCGGAAACGATGTGTTTGGGTTGGCGGAAAGGCAAGCCACCTGCAGTACAGTAAAGGAAATCATTCTACTACTACCCATTGTTCCGAATGTTACTAAGAGGTTTTGCTTAATGCACAGCTCATGAGCTGTAGTCACGATGTTCGTTACAAAGGGAAGCATGTTTACCGGATCGGTATGAATGCCATTATACTTTCAGTTTTCTGCCCCTTACGCTTGCAAAATATAGGCTTTCTGATTCGCTGTTCGTCGCTGTGGGGAAGGAAGACGTTGGTTTGGAAATAAAAAAAAGCATGTTGAATACACATTCGCAGCCGAGTTGCTTTTGCTTGTACACAAGAGGGGCGATAGCTGGCCAGTAAAGAGTAACGAACTTGTTTTGGTTACCTAGTATTTTAACCAATATGCAGGGTGACGTGACCTATTTCTTCAGAACAGTCCCTGTTTTCAGGAAATTGCTCCGGCATTTATCTCAGTAACTTGTTTGTCCCAGAAAACAAAATCAACCGCAGGAAAAAATTTAATTTGGTTACGATCTCCTCAAAGTTTCATTTCAAAATACATTTTCTCTATTGGAAAAAAATTTTCTTTTTTGTTACAGGAAATAAAATGATGTCTTTAATTTTCAACAAACGTTTCGCAAAATACCTGAAAAATTGAACGCCTTGCTCTGTTTTGAGTTGAACTCAAATTTCCATGAACCTTATTTAAAAGTTTTCACATTCAAACAAAGCATTGTCCCGGTTTGCGAAAATAACATCATTGCTACCTTACAAATGAGGAAAGATGTTCAGATTTGAAGACACGTGTTGAGAAGAAAGCATTTCGTTTTTATTCTAACTCCGTACATAAACAAACTGTCTCGTGTTTCCTCACTGCTCCTATGTCGATGCGTGTGCCAAGTGCACAATCTTCAACTGTATCACACTCATAGACATAACCACACTCTAGCACATTCGCACAATATCCTCCTTTTACACACGCATCGACACAGGCACAAAAGCGCACTGGTCTTGTTGGCTGGTGGATGGAGTAAAACAAACTCTGTTGGTAACGATGCGAAGTGAGGAAATGAATATTATTATCCGTTTACGTCAAATAGGAAAGCATTTTTTAAATAACGTATTTATGTTCGATGCAAGTCGTTTTCGCTATGCGCATTCAGATATGTGCAGCAATTGTGTTGTCATAATTGCTTCACAGCAAACAAAGCGGAGAACAGAGCACTCCTACCGTTAGTGAATTGCCGCTGTTAGTGCAAGATTTATGATTCGCAACCTTCACCACCGTGGCCCAATCTTGCTTCATGAAGTAGCCAACTTGTGGAATACTTTTTCACTTCGTGGCATATCCATAAATTATATAGTTCACTGTTGCGATCGGAAATCCCAAGCGACAAGCGCGCAAAGCTTCACACTGTGGCAGCAAGCAACAATAGAGATGACACGCCGCGATCGCTCTGTTATTGCTTGTTCGCATCACAGATATATGGGTGTTATTCTTCACGCACCTCCTGTTCGTGGTGAATCGCGCATTCAACGAATATCAATGGAGAAGTTGCAACATCATAATCACCATGAATGCACTGAGTACCAACAGCCATGGGCATCGGGACCAATGCCCATGGATTTTGAAATTATATATTTTTTGATTTAGTAGAAAAAGGTTGTTTTCTTCGTTTTGACTTTGTAAAACAAAATTTCACCACTATTCACCCCCTTTGAAAAATCCTTTTGGTCAACCCTGGAAAATCCGCAATTGACCTCATCCAGGAAAAAATCTAAAAACACATATGTGACACCCATGCCAACATGTAATTTCTTACATCGTAAAAAATACTTTCTTCTTGGAATTCGCAACTAAACGTGTTCGAGAAGCGTTAAATGAAAAATGGGTGTGGCAGGACTGCTGACCGGTCACCGTTGATATACTTCCATGTTGTAGTGCCTACAACATATTACAGCAGGAGTGCGTCTACAGAAATCAACATTTTTTAAATGTTATAAGAAACCTGTTTTGCGAGCATCATCACTGGGATATCTTTTATCTTGATCAATACGTAAAAGTTTTGACTAACCTTTCAGAGGGCAAGGCGAGTTCATTGAACAACCCCCTTCGGAAAAATCCACTATGCCTAAAACTGCAGTTGCAAAAAACAGATTCCACCAGACATTATTCATTGCTGCATTCAATTTTCGACAAATGCAGTTATAACTGTTATAAACTGAACGATTCTGCGGTAGTGAAAAACAGACGCCAGTTACAATCGCTAGTAATTGCCTGATTTAAAAAAAACGAAGATCAAGTTAGTGTGAACAAACGGCCAAATACTGGTTAAAACTACCTTTGTTGGCTATTAGATTGGACAATGGCCACATCAGTTTCTAGCTATGCAAGTAAAGCAGTTTCAGATCAAGACTCTACGTTCCAAGGGGTGGGTTTGCCAGATAGCTTATAACGTTTTCACCACATTGTGTCGTAGAGGGTTAGAAACTGGAAGAGAATTGATGTTGCAGGAGTGGGTATGATTTATAAGTGGAAGGGGGAATTGACTTTAATGCCCAGATAATCTATATTTCATTTTGACAAGTTTCTATTGAGTCAACAAAATAATTTGTAGGCATGTTCGAACAGAAAGAAGATTGCTTGCGAAAATCTAGTCCAGAAATGTGGAAATAATGTGTTGTACTTTACGGTGGCCAGAGCCGCAACTATGGGGGTCAACCGTGCGATCGCCTTCCCTCCGAACATTTCAAAATCAAATCATGTCTAGTTGTTACGTACAACAACATTTGCTACAACCATTTTTCTCCCACGCCCGAAAAAAATGCAACAACAATTTATAAGCATTTTGCTCCCCGAAAATAACAGCTGATTACGCCCCTGACAGTGGTCATATTGATCCAGCAAATGCATTATCATACATCTCATTTCGACCGCTTCTTTCTTCTGTAAATGCGTGGACGAAAACGTGTACACAAGAACAAACTGTATCATATTCACTCCAATGGTCTACCCACAAGCCTCAACACAGTACAATGAACTCGAGGCTCAGATTTGTTCAGTTAGCGCAGATGAAAATTATATTGACGGTGGAAAACATCTTTGTGTAGGCAGGATGGGCACGCATTTGGATAAAGCAGTCCTCTCTGACTGTTCATATCTGAACGAACATCGAATTACGTAGAGAATCTCGCTACAACCACGCTTGCACCTCTTATAAAAAGCGCTACTGAGCAACTGTACGTATGGTAATACATTATACCACATTCAGTTTTGATTGCAGCTCGCTAATTGCGTCCCTTTGCGATCTTCATTTTTCAACTTAAACACTTCAGTGAAGTTGTTATTCTTGCGAAATAGTCTTTTTTGCTCAAATGAAGACAAAAATTACACGAAATTAGAAAGATTTATTATCAAATCAATTTTTAAACGATTTTCTAAAGTTTGGTGGAAATCTCGTTTTTTCTTTTGCTGGGTCAGCTGTTCTGCAACTTGCTTTTCTCAAATTGAAAGCAAAAACAGCAACCGAACAGCCTTTTACCACGCAATTGCCGATTAACCGTGTGTACATTCAGATAGACTTGGCTGTTTTTTCTAGGTCTTTAAGAATATTTCTAGGTAAGGTGTCCCTGTGGTGTTCTTTCAGTCGAGCACTCAGGCTTCGTTTCGTTTCTCCGATGTATCTGTGTTCACAGTACCCACATGGAATTTCATAGACGACGCCTCGAAGTTTGCTGGCAGATACGGCTTCTTTTCCTGAAGCTAGGTCTGTACTTTTAATTAAAGGTTTGAAAATGGTTCTTATACGATGTCTCTGCAGGATCCGTTTTAAACTGCTCTCCTGTTATTAGCCGACGACAACGTCGGCTAATAATAAAAATCGCCAGAAGAGCTAGTGTATCTGCTTGATTTGAAACCTGGTGGCAAATGTTACGTCGTAACAACATGAGTAGCAAAAAGAGCAGCATGGTTCAGCCTATTTCAACTTGTCAAGATTGACGTTGGTTGAGGCTAAAGTTGACTTGAAACTGCAGAGCAAGCGATATATCGAATGTTCATTTCGCAAACGTTCCCCTTTTGGCTCCTGCATCACATCTATTTTGAGAAAACGCGGAAGTAATGTTTCAGCGCATGTTTGTTTTTATTGAAAGCCGGGATTCCCAGCAACGCCGGAACACTCGTAGAAATCATTGCATAACCACACGCCATTTTCATATGCGGAACTACCGTGCGGATATCTAACAAGCATATGAAGTATGAAATAACTTTAACTCAACAGTTAAGTTCAAAACAACACTGACGTTTCATCTCACTTGACAAAGCGTTTTAAGTGAAACGATTCATTGAAAAACGCTTCAACAAAACGCTTTTTTTGAAAATTGGTCTCAATCTCAACCATTTATATTTTTAATTAGTTCTTTCTGTGAGCCACTTTAAGTGCATGATTGGCTTAAGCACATTTTTCTGGGTGACAGTTGGTAATACATTAATATATTACATTACCAACTACCACCCAGAGAAAAGTGATTTATCAAAACAAACACTTGACGTTTCTCACAGAATGAACTGATCGAAGATAAAAATGTGGGTTGGGTTAAATGACCAATTTTTCGCAAAAATCGTTCCAAGGAAGAATTTTTTTAGTAACACTCTTCCTAATGTTCGTAATGGAAAGCCTTCCAAATTATTTCCGCATGTCTATAAAGCAGAGTCTGCGAACGGATTAATTATGAATTGATCGATGTGCTAGAATGGTTTGCATTGCGCTGTGGTTGATTTTATGGTGTTGTCTATTCAGTCGTCTTGGAAGATCTTTTGTTTTCTTCGCGCACCACGTGAGTTGATTTGCTTCTTTCTTATGCTGTTTTACTTTCATTTCACTGCTGGCACCCCTTGAATTTAATGAACATTTTTTCTGTCTACTAGTACTTCTGGAAAATTTGACCGTGTGCTTGTCGTTCGCCCTGATGCATGCCCGCTGTCAAGCGAGTTGAAAGTTCGGCATCGTTTTAAAATCGCCAGTTATGCAACAATTATTATATAATTTAGATTTCCCGTCGGCTTGATCTGTTTTAATTTCTAACAAGGACGTTTCCGATTTCGTCATTTCATGCACTGCACACTTTTTTGTGTAAAAACTGAAGACGTCTTATAAGATGATGCGGGGCCGGTAAAAGCCGGTATTTTGAAAATCAGTGCTTGATGCCGGTATTTTCAAAATAAATAATTTGCTGTAACTTCAAAAAGGACTAACGCCGAATTTTTCAAATTATACTGACTAGTAGTGAATCTTGTCAGGACAGTTCTTTAATTGCTGCTGTTGACGCAATCCTTGGTGCGATTTTCACGTCACACACACACCGAAATGCAATGAGCCAGCCAAAATACAGGCAAATTATTAATTGTGGCTTAACAATACTCACTGTATCTCCGTTTTCCCTGTGCCGCGTACGAATTACGAAACATCTTAGATCTGGCACTGTTGACAAATCAAAATGGCCGGTATTTTTACAAAACGCATCTGGCAACCCTAAGGCAAACGAGCGCAACAAAATCTAACCGTCCCATTCCTTGATGCAAGATGATACAGTCACAAATTGAATGAATGATGTACACTCTACATATCAAAAAACGATATGTATTAAAACCAGGGTAGTTTTGAGAAATCATAAAAGAAAACGTTTGTTCCCCCTTTCTGAAGCGTCTCACCATGCGCCTACGTTCATCATTCCAAATCCTATTGTTTTAGCAACCAAAAATACTCGCGCTTCTGAAGCAGTAAAATCGTTTGCACGCCTCCCACATGCTGATAGATACTTTGCCTTGAACTGATGAAAGGATCTGAGATGGACAAATACCAAGCTCAGCACAAGCTCGACAGCAGCTCCATATTTTTCAAATAAAACTGAAATACACAGTTTTATGTTTATACTACCAGCCTGTACATAGAGCTTGAATCACAGCAGCGATTTGTTTTTGTTGTAGTGTAAAAGAAGTGGGTATGTGAATCATTGCAATGTTGGTGGAAAGACCCCCACTTTAACGGATGTTATGATTTGCCATCGCATTATCGTGGTTGCGTGAAGAAAACGATGACTGTGTCGGTTTATTGAAACAGAAGCTTGCAAAGCAACTCAAATATCTATGGGAAGCTGTGCACTTCACGGAATATTTTATAATACTCGCTTTTCATTTTCCACCAACGTTTATCAAACTAACGACTCATTTTCAAACCGAAAGAAAACTTGTTTTCATCCTCCACTGACGATGCCGCACTTCTCGATGCGATGCAGAAGACGTTTTTAATAGATGACCGGTTTCACCCAGGGCATCAGCAAGCAACATGAGTTTTGATGTTTGAAAATGAAGCATAATTTTATTTGAACGTGTGTTGACAAAGCGCTAAAATTTCTTGTGCATCGCATCAAGAAGAACCTTTATGACAATCTATCAGATTTGACACAACATTTAAACCAAAAAAAACTCGAGTCACTGGGTGGATTCAAGTGTCTTGAGATGTCTGAGACAACTGATGTCCCCGAAGCAACTTTTTCAATCATGGTGAGATCCTGCGTTAAATCGAAACTGAGTTGTATTTTCAAGAAACAGGGCAAAAAGTCGTTATGTGTTTGTTTTTCTCAGAACTGCTAGAGTTTTCCATTGCAGCATTTGGGTTGGTTGTGAAAAACGTTTAATGGACGTCAGTGGAGAGCGAACCACAACACCTACGGAAATAAGGACACGCTGCAAGGAAATTTGTAAACATTTTTCACAAAACGCTAAAAGGGCTGGCGGGTATTTCTTTTGTAATGATTTTCGCTTTCGTGCGTCTGATTGTTTGCTTCAAGACGAAATTGTGAAGAAAACTTGATGTTGTCTTTAACAATTTTAGTGAAACTGGAAATCAAAACGTAATTGGTGTTGAATGGTGGAAATAACAGGTTGCATTTCGAGATATTCGAGAGCACACTTTCGTTAGCGGGAGTTTGTGACAGAAATGCGACCAAAAACATGAGAAGTGACATCGCAATACATAGCCTCCCTTTTCCATGTGCAGTGATTGCCACATGACTACTTTCACAATAAACTCTACGCAGGGCCTCTCCTACACAAATGTGCCCACAGCAACGCTTTCCCGAGGCACTCCCTGAAATCGCAAAAGTTAGGTGTAAATGGCTCGTTCGGTCTCTCCACCGGTATAATTCGGGCAATCACATGCCATGAAATGAGCAAGGGATTCTTGTTTAAAAAATGGTTGCATTAAAATATTTTGAAAGAAAAAATCTTTACCAATGCGCTAATATGTAAGACGTTGAAAAAATAGCGTCCTACAACACTCGCAACCAATACTACTGACTGCGTTCGAATTCTAGACAGAGGGCCCGTTCGTCAGACAAATTCACAATAATCTCCCTCATCAGCTATCCACAAATGAAGGCCCCACTTTGTGCTCATTACACATCTGGAGAGATGAGATTAGAAACTACGCACAGTGTTTCTACTCTGGGACACTTCGAAACCACGCGTAAACGGTAAACCTAGTGATTGGAAACTGGATCATCACTTTACTCACAGGAAAAGAGCGCAAACTTGTTAAGGAAGCCAAACGATATTTCCTGGATGTTGTTGGCATCTCTTCGCCAAAGCATTGTGGCTCTGAAACTGCAGATCTGGACATTGGGTGGAAACTCCTCACCTCCGGGGTGGGGTCAGCAGAGTTTGGTCAGGCTGGGGCAGGGATACTGGTAAGCAGCGTTCCCTCTAAGGTGCGCAACTGCGCAATTGCGCAGTACCACCAGACAATTTGCGAAATGAAATCGCATTCTCCAGCACTTGCAACATTGCAAATTTAATACGGCATATATAATATCGCATAGCTCTTTTAATGCTTCGAACGCTGCACTGACTGCGTGTCTGCATGATTGCGCAATTGCATGCGCTTAGTACGCAACAAAACAAACATTTCCTCAGTGTAGAATTTTCTTAGAGGGAACACTGCTGGTAAACCTCAGTTGGAAAATTGTGTCCGTGAATGGATACCACTAGGAGAAAGGGTGAGCATGTTGAAGGTGAAGTTGTTAGACCGCTCCTTGCGTTTAATGCAGGTACACGGCCCAAACTCAAGAGCACTGTGTGAAGAATTTGTACGACTAGAACGCCGATTTGTGATTGATGGCGCGGGGCTGATTAGTGCTGATTGGAAGTAGACATGTTACCGTTTTGTTCTGTGGACCAACCCGTGGTCTAGTGGTAAATGCGTCCGTTTCGTTGCTGATAAGTCGAGTGTTCGATTCTCGGCCGGTTCTTACCAATACCTTGTAAATTGGTATTGCAGCCTTCTTACCAGGCGCACGGTGTGCGGAAGAGCTGCAGGGAACACACGCTGAACACAAAAACAAACCAGAAATTGTACAAACTCAGTCGTGGCGCTTGAAGACCATTGTAGTGCTACAGCACCAACAAAAAACCAACATATCAAAAAATAGTCGCGAAATGACGCTCAACTGTTCAGTCGTCTTTGACTGTTATTTCTTCGTCATTATTTATTGTTTCTTTACTTCTTGTTTTGTTCAGATATGTTGAAGTTCAACTCATCAAAACCTAGCGTTAAACCCCTCAATAGGGCGGCTTCTGTAACACAACGTAGCCGGAATTTTTTAGAAAACCAGTGATGACCGGCAAAGTTTTAAGTTTTTGCATCCACCACCCTTTCGGACAAGCCGTTGCTAGGTTCTAAAGGTTTGGGCGAGTAAAATAAATTTTTAAGGGGGAAAGGCTTTTGTTTTTATTATATGTTAATTATAAATCGTCTGGGCACAACAAACTTTGGGGGAACAAAAATATCGGGGGAGCACTTTCCCTGAATTCCTACCGTGGCTACGGGCTTGCTTTTGGGATATTTCACACGTTTGGAAAAAGCGCTTGGGTACTGAAAAGTGTGAAAAATGAATAGACATTACGGTGATGCTTACGTACGAACTGGTATACCAAAACACATGGATTTGCACAAGTACGCCTGATACAAATACTGATTGAGATAGCGGTCACTCATTGACTTCAGCATAGTTTCAGCTGACTTGCACCATTCAGTGTTGGATGTTCTTGTCGAAATGAGAACAGAACTGTCGACCGATTAGGTCTTGTTTAACTGCAGCTTACGTATTGAAAAAACAATGCGGCCGGCACAAACGTGCAGAAGGAGGTCCTACAGCGCTGGCCAGGCCAACCCGCGGCTCGCGAGCCGCGTGGGCTCTTTCTTAGATAC
>JGI24022J15233_10000845_pt1 | contig 22470 bp, 15 predicted proteins | sample Ectturendosymbi2_FD_15233 | JGI IMG/M metagenome (IMG submission 15233)
AACACGATAAGCACGTTTTACAACTTACGGCTAGCTGTGCCTAGTTTTACTAGCCGTTAATTTCTACGTAAATTGTCTTGCAACAGTCATATTTCCAGTTTTTTCACAACAGAACACCATTCAGTAGCACTACTTTGTTTTATTCAAGGTACTAACTAAAGCTTATAAAACACATGATAATGGACTGCCATATTTTTGCCTGCGAAACAATGGTTTGGCAATGCTTTACCGAAGGCCATGAAGACTGGTTTCAAGGCTATTTTGCTAATAATAACACATGGTGGGATTTGCGACAGTTCACGACGAAATTGAACTGCGCGAAACTTGACGGCAACTTGAAATTCGCTATCGCCGCGAAAGTCGATGCGATGATTTAGTGATAGCAATGTTATGACTGATGGGCCAATTTTACTAACTTCAAAAAAGCTGAAGTTTTCCTCTTGAAAAAATGGTGTTTGACCGATTGGGTATTTTCCGATAGCTATTATCAGTGTTGGTTGCTTTCGACCACTATCGGTATAATAAAATTTATTAATGCATACTATATTTATTGAAGCTACAACAACTGATATTGATATGATTTTGCAAGTTTAGTTGCAAATCTGAAATAATAATTGGTTTGTTGCGACTTCCGGAGTGTACTGTTTTGCCCATTACTAGAAGATTGCCCATTAAGTAGGCTAGGCGAGTAGGCGTGGGAAGGCAAGAAACGTGGTCTTGCAGTACAGTACTTACTTAGTTTGGTAAATGCTCTGTCCATTATGCATATAGTGCTTTACCTTTATGATGTTCCCAGGTTTGACTCTACTGTAGCTTTTAATGTACTTGCCAAATATATCATGGCTAAGATTAAATTACCAAATTCTTTAAAAGTTTGAAGCATACGAAATGAATTTGCTTCTGAGTTAACGTCAACACCAAAGGCTGAATTATTTTGCAGTTTCAAACGCAGGAAGTTGATAAGCCGAAATAAAGATAAAATGTGCAAATTTTAACGTCAAAATTTCAAGTTTTTCGGTCAAAAGATCGGTAGCCCTACAATCTTCGTGAGAACCGCAATGCTTGACGCCCAACCAGTCACAATCTCAGTGGTCTTGGATATTTCGTGCGGTGAGGCGTTTCACAGAACCATGATACAGTAGTTTGACTGATGCGTGACCAGTCCGATATGTGTTTGTAACCTTTGTTACGAACCATGGAGTCGAACGTGCATCAAATGCTTTGATTCCAAAGTAAAAAATATTGATTTTTTGGAATCAATTAAACATTTGAGTATGTTTTAACCTGCAGAAATCGCCCCTCTGGAAACCGAAATCGCCCCCCAAATTTCGTAAATCACAATATCGCCCCCAAACGCCTGAAATCGCCCCTTGGGGGCGATTTCGCACACGTTGAAGACCACTGGCTTTAGGACAACGTGATGCAGCAAGGAGAATTGGCGTTTTCCAGAGTATTCATCGTTTTTTTGCTCACGTTTTATTGGTTTCAACAATACAAGTACTTCAGTTCGTTCATTTAGTGTTTCCGCCCTATTAACGACAGTTTTATAAAAAAGGGCCCTTTTTAAGTTTCAGCCAGGGGCCTCAGACAACCTTAATCCGCCCCTGCTACTATTGAAAGTAGCAATTTTCTTGCACAAAATTGTATGACACTTAGCACATAGAACAGCAAATGGTTGTATTTATTCTGTCTAATTGGAATAGCAAATTTAAATGAAATTGAAGTTATTTCTCGACCTAAAGTGGAAGGTTTCGCGACCCAAATTTGGGTCGCGTCTGACGCGACTCACTACTTGCAGACCCCTTGCTCTTAGTGCACGCTACTGTATATCTCGTAATAAATCGCTGGAAAAATGTTGTTGTTGGCTTGATTTAAACTGCGACGAGTATCACCATATCAAGCTATTTTTATCCAGCCAAAAAACTCATTTGTTATTACTTACGTATGAAAACAGAGGATGTATGCAAAAATCCGGCAGCGATTGACACCAGCAGCGACATGAGTACAAGAAACCCTTGGTACCTTCCGTTGCCGGATATCTGAGTGATTAAATCATCGTACGAGAACATTGCGCAGCTCGCAAGTAAGAACAATGGACACAAGCTAACTCTTGATTTACTGTTTTAGTTTTGAAAAAAGTTGAAAATTCGCCCGTAGGTACCTTCCTGAAAGAAAAATTCCTTGGGAAGTAAAATCGGAGCAGCAACTTTGAAATTCCCAATCAAGGGAGCAAAATTCATGTCAGATGAATTTAGCAATGTGACGAAAAAGCAATTATTTTCCACATTTTAACTGCTTCAAACAAGCTAAATTCCACATATAGTGTCTTCATTTTTAGTCCACAAAGCTTTACTATCGCATGACGATTTCCATAGACAGCGACTCCGCCAACAGTAAGCATTTTGGCATCAACAATGTATTCAACCAACACAGTCAAGTCGCTTGAGGCTCACATCAGCCTGTGGCAGCATAAGCTCAGATGCTGGATAGGAATTACTTGCTTTGTTTTTGTTGATGTGTATTTCTCTGTGATCCAAGAAAATGTTTTCGTTATTTTGGTTCAAGTTAGCTGAAAGCTATTTAACGAAAGCTAAAGAAAAAAGACATGTCACGGATATCACGAAAATTACACGTAAAAATTTATGATGATGAGAACCGATAAGTTGTGGTAGATATTGCGAAAGTTGAAATATTAAACTTTGTTTTCAAAAGCGATCTACTTCAAAACTGGAATGTTAACTTAAAAACCTCGATAATGATTGTTCTTTAGCATTATCGTTGGTCCTGGGCCTTACGCTAAACTTCAGCAGGTGAGTGGAATGAATTTCGGGAGTTTTGCAGTTTTGTGGGAAACTGGAATGCTCTTTAGTCATCAATATTACCAAGTCCACTCCGAACAGGAATGGCGACGGGCTCCAGCTATCGACCATTCATTCTCGGGGACAGAATGCGCTCTTCAACAATTGCAAGACAATCGAGGTTTAGGTATGGGGAACTGATGGACAGGTGTTGAATTTTTCCTCACTTCCGCGGGCCTTTAGGTGAATTTGGACGCAAAGTATTGTTCACCCTTTCCGTTTTGGCTCTCTGCTGGATGCGAAGTGCGCCTACTGATGAGTTTTTAACTCCGTGACTGTAAACCTTGCATATGTATTAGCCCACGCAACTTGGCCCAGGACTGTAGCTCTTACATATTACACAGACCCAAGCCCATATCCAGGTTTTAAAATTTGGGGGGGAAGCGAAATGCATTTTTAGGGGGAGAAAAATTTTTGTGCTTATAAATATTTCAAACAAACCTTTCTAGACACAACTTAATTTGAGGTGCACAAAAAATATCTGGGCGGCATTGTCCTCGAATACCCTTCCGTGGCTACGAGCCTGAGCGGCCCAAAAAAGTTAGAAGTTGCGTGGCCCAATAAAAAGTGCTAAACGGTCAATAATTGGGCCGAAGCCCACGGTTTGCCGACCACTATTTTATGTGTTGCCATATCACTCGCGCGCCTTAATTTGCTCACAATGTAACTTAAGGAAAAATAGCAGTAATTGTGTGACTGCTATGCAAAGAAAGTGTGAATATTTGTTTCACGCTGTGTTATGATACTGACATTAAAACGTTAGGATGTAGTGAATCAATTTTTTTGGGATGCAGTACCCTAATCTGTAGCTGACAGCAGCTATCGCAAAACTTTTTACTCTCATCGGCACCATCAGCTGGAGAGCCAGGGAATGGAAATCATGTTTCCCGNGGGCGATGTTGCTGACCCAACCTGTCAACACCAAAATTTTTTTTAGGATTTTAGAGCTACGAATTTTACGCTATTTAGATTTGAAAATATTTATTTACGGTGGTCTGCTGAACACGGTGTCCGCCAATCACCAAGTGCCCACTAACAAAATCTGGATGAAGCAATGCGTAGACTGCCATAATCAGTTTATAATTTTTCCATTAACTCACAACAGTGGCGGATCCAGGGTGGTAATTTAGGCGATCGCGCCCCCTAAAACCTGCGAATGTAACTTTATTCACCATGATTTTGTACAATTCGAAAAACAACATATCAAAACTAATTTCGAATAATCCTTTCGTCGTATTCGAAATGTTTCATTGTTCGCAATATAAGGTCATTCTGTCGTCCATTGTTTTGTCATAGCAGAGTTGTGGAGTATACTACGTCTCTCTTTTACTATCTCAGCCGTTACGGGACTTGACCACGAAATATTACACAAATCGCCCCCTTCCAACGTTACTAGCTGGATTCACCCCTGACTCATAACGTCGAATGCTCTTTTTTGCGAAGTCCTGGAACATAGCAACGAAGTGTCGACTTTTACCTGCTCAGTAACACAGGGTTGAAATTATTATAATCGTACTTTAACACCACCGCTATACTGTAGTGCTTAGCTGCATCGTAACAAAGCTATTAGCTGAAGTTGCAAGATGTTGTTGGTTCAGCCAAGTGACAACAAGGCAGAACAATCACGCAGTTACATGTCAAAATTATCACCCCAGGAAGAAATATTTCATTTTCTTTTGGGCTTTCGTACATAACAAAAGTTTGTTCTCAAACAAAAACTTCTTATTCTAATCAAAAAATACCCTAAGCTGTTTCAAAAGTAGGTTTGTTCGACATCCCACAAGCAAAAAAGTTTTAAAAACATAGCATTTGGTATGTAACAAGCAGGTTATTGCCCACCGCGCCAGAGAGCTTTTCACAGATGCAGCAACTGTGTTGCAAATTACCACACGACGATCAATACCTGTCATAGGACTGCATCACAATCTCCAGAGAAAGCTTTGCTTCTGGAAGTCTTTACAACAGAATACATTCTTGCCGCGCAACATGTGAGTTTGTTATGAACTTGCACGTTGCAAATCGATCGCTTGGTGACAAGCACCAGCCAGACTTTGCTGAAAACAAGCTCTAAAATTGGAAAACAAGCTAGCCTGTTTCACCGAGACGCTCTTGAAGGTTTTGAAGACACACGCGGCCTTTTCAGACGTTGATCGACAAACAAAAAGCTTTTACGCTTTGTAATTATTGACCACACGAATGTCTCTATCTTAATGCAGTGAGACAACAACTTTCTTTACAGCGAAGACTTCAAATTCTCAGTCTCCATTAGCAATCTTTAACTACGTATAGTGAGTAATTCGTTTCTGAAACCAAGCGTAGAGTCGTTATTTTCTGGGATGACCAGACCACCCGGTTGGACAGGCAGCTTCCTATTTTGTTGAGTCGTGACCCGGTGAGGTGCTTGCTTGTTCCGGAAAATCAGACAGACTGCAGGGAAGAGAAAAACATTTTGGTTATTGCTGCAGTTGAGGATGAAACCTGTAAAATCTGTAGGAACAATTTGAAGTTTCTTAACTTTTGCCAGATACATACGAATTTACGAAACTTGTTCTATTCCAGATAAATTCAAAATCACATGACCATCACTACACAGTTTTGCAACATAACTTGGGTATTATTTGCGTTTGTGACGTCGAAATTGTGGCCAAACTGTGCCTTTGGGTCTTAGAAAAAAGTGAACGACTAGAAATATTAGGTTCTTCCTAGTTTGTATAGAGGGGAAGTTAAGAGCGTTTTTGAGTATAACTGTAAGCTTGTATGGAAATACAGTATGTTGCACTAATTTTCAAGACGTTCCTGCACTTGACCGATCAATATTTAAACAGTTTTGAGGTCTTGTTAAGTACAAATTATTGTGTGGCCCCCGGTTTAGCAGGTCAGATCATTAATATTTGCAATATCCATGTTTTGCTGAACAAAAATATCAAACAGTTGGGTGATAGGAACCATCTTGATTAATAAATATGCTTTTTCGTAACATATTTGCATACCATAACCTTGGTAGAACATGCAAATGTCCAATTCTCTAGCATTTGGCGATTATTTTGCAGCAAATTATTCGAAAGGTTGCTTTGCATGTTTTTGAACGATTTCACTTGTCAACTTATTATGTTGTCTATGTAAACTTATGCAACTCGGTGACACAACTGTCAATACAAGCTGTTGCTATCAAAAAGATTGCAAGACTGTTGCTTCATCTACATTCAGATACAACGACAAAATGTTGGGCGATTTTTAAGGAATAGCAGAAAGTTTCCGTAAAGGTTATTCCAGTGATAAAATATGTGTTTCAAAAGTAGAAAGCTATCTTTTCACTATTGATAAAAAGTCCATAATATTCGCAGTACACGTTTCGTCCTGATGTATGTCGCCAAGATTTTAGCAGAGATGGTTACTTATCTTTTAACTTTTAACCAATGTTCCGTCTAAGGTGCGCAACTGCGCAGTACCTCCAGAACCCTGGTCATGGTTATTCACTCCGTAAGCTTACCGAGTACAAGCAGCAAATGTTCTCCTAATTTTTACTTTTTTGCTCAATACACAACCTGACCTTTTACCGCTTGAAACGCTTCATTAGTTGTGTGTTCACATGGTTGTGTAATTGCATGCGCACTACTGTAAAACCAACATTTGCTCTGTGTAAAAGTTTCTTAGAGGTAACACTGCTTCTTACAAGCATTTTCTTTTTGTTATCAGCTCATCCTGCTGCAAACTTTGAGGAAGATTAGCAAGAGCCGCATTACTTTCCAAAGGAAAAGCTTTTGTGATTTGGCAACAATTTTCGGACAACCGATTCAGGTTCAAGACTATTCTGCAAAAAAAGTATTCGACACCACATCTGCACAACAGGACAAAGTAAATGGTTTATTTTGATGCTGATGCTGACCTAACAGTGCCCTGCCACCAAATACGGCTGCCCTGCCACTGACCTGGGTGTTGACAAACTACCCTGTACACCATAAGCTTTGCTCTGGAAGCGCGCCAAGCGTCGAACTCTCAACGCAAGAAACAGACATTTTGAGGTTGTCTCTTGCTCTTACGATTCATCTCGCCCCGCTTCACTGCACACTTACAGTCTGTTCAGTTCAGAAACTTTAACTTCCAACTTGAAGAAGGTGAACATTCATTATCCACATAATTTCTTTCATTTATAAATAAGTGGAAATTGATTTATAAGTAAGCGACAAAATGCAGATGTACCAGTCTCCTAACACACTTTGGCGAAGGAAGAGGATTGCAATCGTCTTAGCAAGCAAGTGATTAACTTATAAAATCTCAATAGATGTTCCTGATGCTGACATTTTTATTGAGTAAGATTCATATTCTTCCTATAAAAGGCAGGCCTTTTTCCACCAAACTCCGACAGAAGAATCCAGACGTACATACGTTTCAGCAACTAGAAGTTTGAAGATGAAATAATTACAATGTTACGTCGCTGATGAAACCTTAACAATATGCTCGACCAATACCTAGACAGGCTTATTCTACGGTCTCCTGTCATTTTGGTTGTTACAGACACCAGAGTCTTTACAAGCCGAACATGCTCGAAGTGAACATCCCCAGTTGTGAAGCTACTGTACTTTCGAAACAAGCTTGCATTTGCAGCAAAGCGACGGCCGCCAGCTAAAGATATGTGTGCAAAGGTTCTCCGCTTACAAGTTGTTGACTACCTCTACCATGCCTGAGTGCAATAGGCCACAGCTCTGTCGCGCTCACCTCCAGCGATAGCCTCGCGGAAAGCCATACAAAAGGCCGACTAAGCGCAAAATGTAAGATTAGGCCCGTGGGTACAAATCAACGCTGTTTTCTCTCGTGCATGACGGCTGAGACTGGTAAATCTGAATTTCTAGCAGAGGTTAAGAGGAATACCGTGAAAGTTGTTGTTTGGCAAAAAAGGGTCATATTTCGACCGATTCGATTACTCTTTTATTCAGCGTCAGCAACACACAAAGCATTTGCAATACGCTGTAGAATAAAAGCACCGCAAGGCAGTTTCGCTTTAGTCCACTGATTTCTTCCACCATTCAGCATAATTAAAAAATAAGAATCTGCCAAAATTTCTTTACTGCGAAAGCTGATTGTGGAAGTAGTTGTTAGACAACCAACATACACTTCGAATTTCACTAGGTCTGCAGCATATTGCAAATGCTTTGTGTCACCACTGAAAAATATATTCACCAGAAGTTTTTCTCCTTCATATGTAGTGTCATAAGCAAACACCAACCAGGAAAAATCCCTAAACACGGCACTTGAACTCACCAAAACTGTGAGAACAGCTTTTGTCATCAAAATTAGTGCTTCGGCGTTTGTCATTATATAAGAAGAATAGTTGTGTGATTGTGTATTACAAGGTGGAAACAATTCAATACCATCTCACAGAACGTGCAGTAAAAGATAAGCATTGTTTGTGACGACGGAATTTGCCTTGAAAGCTTGTCCGAGCTGAAACATGTTCAAGTTTAACGCAGTTCCCGATGGCTCCGTTGGCTATGTTAACCAACCAGGAATGCCTGTGTTACAAGTAGATCAAACGTATGTCTGACCAACTGATTCGTGAAAGAGACTTTTTTGATAATCTGTCATCAACTCAACAACCTTTTGTCATACAACTATGCTTACTGAAAGATGATTTGTCGCAACTTCTTTGGTTTGAGCAAAATTATAAAATGCAAGTCCAACTGAGATTGTATAAAAGCCTGAATCTAGCCCAGAATTTAAACAAGATTTGCAAACGGCTACTTTTTGTTCAAATTTTAAACCTATGTGTTCTTTTCCCACTCACGACGTCTAATCAACGAACCAGCAAAATTTTTATACGAAATAAGTTTAATGCTCAATATTGATTCGATAAACCAATTGCTCAATGGATGGTTTGCATTATTGGATTGAAAACTAATCTAACATATTTCTAGAATTTTTTGGGTTTTGTTTACTACGCAGCTGCATCATACATTAAAGCAAAAATCAAATATTTAACCACCGAATCACGAAACTGCCGTGTCAATTTTCAGCACATCGCGTTCTATATTTCAACACGGGCCGTAGTCCATAACACAGCGTGGCATATCAGAACGCCATAGATTTGTCATAAACTATATTTTACTTACATTGATAATATGGAAACTCCACAATTTTTGCAACCAGAACCCTGGTATGGTTGTTCACTCCGTAAGCTTACCGAGTACAAACAGCACTCCTTGTATGTTCTTCTAATTCTTACTGCTTTGCTAAATGCACTTTACCAAAACAAGACTCAAGAAGTGCCAATGGGTTACAGACAGGTTTGTGCAAAAAGCTTCAAAGGCTCCAGTGCTTATGAACTGATCTTCATTGCCTATGAAATGATGGCATATAGCTTATGAACTGAAACCAACTGAAGCTTTCCTTATATTTGCCTTTGATAGGGCCTTCGAGAAAAATTTTACCGGGAGATACAAAGATTGATGCTGTGCCTCGTAGCTTCTCGGGCACTCGTCGAAACTTGTATGCCTTTTTTGTATGGTAATCATAATCAGCTGTCATACTAATATCTACAAATAAATTGATTATTATACAGGCAACTGCCTTACATTAGTAATTTTGGGCTTGATCACAGAAAAACTGAGAGTGCTTGCTTTCGTCCTCCTGGACCCCAGTATGTAACCGGCCCGGGTACGATGTACCTCTTGTACAACCCTCTGGGCCCTGGCCTTTGACCCGCGCAAGCATGATCATCAGGTGCGAGCCATAATCCATTTTCAAAAATTCAAGCAAATTTGCAAACTTGTAGAAATTGCGGTTTATCAGTATACTGTTGTACATGCAATCACGGCAGCAACTAGGCAATGAAACTAGTATGCTGAATTCAGTTACTACTACGACGATATCAGTATGTTTTATCCATCAGCTATCCTGATAGAACTCCCTTGAAAGTGTGCATTAATCAATTCTCCCTAAACCATCAATTGGATGACATGATCAACCCAAGTTTCATTTTTGATGCGGTTGAAGCAATTGTAGCGGCTTTTTATTGCAGAGTGAGGATGAGCGTTGTCACGATCACACTATCGGTTTTTCATGAAGCGATCTCAGATCCTACGTGCTTTCAATGCTTACTACTACGATTGTTGAACTTAATAAATAGCTGTAACTACAAAATAATGTCTAAACCGCAATGAAATAAATAAAATTGTATATTGATAGAAACGACCACGCAGATTAATCAAGCAATATTAACCAAAACAGTTATAAGGTCATTGGACACTTGCTGAAACGCAGTGCCATCGATTGCCTTCCGCATTGCAGGGCTGTTGGGAACAAAATGTCAAGACGAGCGAGACGGCGAAGAAAAGAAGTGTTCAACGTACGCATTTGTGAATAGTGAGATGCCATGCATGCTATCCTGCTGATCACCTTATAATTGGATAGGTGATGGCCTCAGCTGATGACAATGCCCAGGGCATTTTCTCTACGTAATGCATCGATCTTTGCACACCCTTTGCGCTGATTGGGTTAATAACTTCAAAAGCGTATTGTGAAACACAGTGCGCTACTTTTTTCGGCAGACAGTCAGACCTGACATGTGTTAGAGCATATCTTGGAGACTTATCACTTTCTTGAGGAAACATGAAATACATTGACTGTAGTAGAACGTTTCCTTGCTTGGCTCACGGATTTACAATTCAGTCATTAAGCATCTTCGCCTGCCTGCGTGATTGCCATCGCAACTGCAGTGGCTTGTTCCTCAGATCGCCGTCACTTGTGTTAACCGTTGCCTGGTGTGCCATGTTCGCCTCATCGCTGCTTTTGGGTTCTTATTACTCTTGGTTGGGCTTTCCTATTTAATGCAGTAAAACCTGTATTTAGACACAACCTGAATAAATGTTACAACAGCGCTAAATTGAAACAACTTTCAATCTCGTGGAAGTATCATCGAATAAATTTTTGTAGCTGGTAGAAGAAATGTCCTTACTAAAACCACCCTTATTATCTAACTTGCAAATGAAGCACCACACTGCATTTAAAATTTGTCAACATTTTCACAGATTTTCTAAATTTACAACGTTCCTCAACCTTTTTTGGGCATACCACCAGTGTATTCAAGGGCTTTCCAGGTGGTACGCCAGCAGCTCCGGGTCATAGGCGAAATTTACCGTCAGATGACTTTATGGAGTTTATTGTTGCAACTGTCGCAAATTACCAGTTTCTTTGCAGTATTGAATCTCCCTATAATTAATCGTTGCCTACTTTATTTAAGTTAAGTAGTTAGAGCCTTTGGATTGAATTGGAATTTCTTCATACAGTTGCTTGTACGTTTTTCAGTTATTTGTTCCCCTCTATTGCATACTTGTTTGCGGTTAAACCTCCTCGTGTGGTGCGTAGCGTGGAGATTTTTTCAGATGTGGATACGGTGCTAAGTATCATACAGTAACCGCGAAGGCGCCGTCTATGCGCGTCATCTTTGTTACCGGCACACATCTACATGCTCGTGTTCTTTCATCTACTTGTGTGTTCCTAGCCATGTATGCGTGAGTTTTACTTCGCTGTGCGTGTGTGAAGAGCAAAAACAATAAACATGATTTTTCGCGTACCGCTTGGTTCAAATCTTGAATCCTGGCATAAACAAACAAACAAAAATAAGATAGATTTGGTAGAAGTTGAGTATCCAACCTTGCAAGAAAAGCTGTGAGGTATTTCCAGTACTTGTTTAATGGTTCACCGCGTGGAAATCTTGCGCCTGGGAAGGGTGTTTGGAAAAAACATGAAGTGTTTTCTTTAAGTTAACTGCTGATCGATTTGTTTCTATTCAGTTTTAAATAAACGAAAGTTCTTTTTAAATGCTTACCTGATAAAGGCAGTATTGCATCAAGGAAGTACGATTTGAAATTGGACTCATACCGCAGATTTTCATTTTCTATTCTTTTTGTTCATTTCAAACTAAGAGCTCCATATCGCGTGGGTAGCAATACGCAAGAAATGCAAAAGTTAAGCCCTGCTCAGGTGTAAAAAATGTATGGCGTTGGTATGATAGCCCAAATTGGGCATATATTGCTCCCAGTCCCACCATAGCCGTGGCTTACTGAAACGTTTTAGAAGCACAGGCGTGTTTTTCGACAATTCAGCGAATTTTTTCAAGCTCACCAGACCCGAAAAAACGAGGTACGAGCTTTCTGTGTTTCGAAAAAGTTTTTTTTCTCAAAATCAAACATAATTTCTCCCCAAACATTGTGGAGGTAGGCATACTGAAGGTACCAAAATAGCAGGAAAAATGCGGATATTCCGCCAGTAGTCTATATTGGCTACCGGTTGAAAATCAAAATGGTATTCTGCTAGTAACTTGCGGTTCTACATGCAACAGAATAAATTTTGTTGAGACATGAAGATACATTATTTTCAAACGTATTTTTAGTTCATTGCGACGTAAAGTTTCAAGATGCCCACAAAGGGCAATTGATAATTATGGTGACAAGTCTGATCAGAAACATGTGCTATTGTGTGCAACTCAAGGCCGGCCTTGAGCGGAATGAACCGATTGCCTCCAATCGGGCCCCGCGCCAAAGGGGGCCCCGCGCTACGCCTACCAACTTACGCAAACAAACTTTCATTCAAAGCTGCATTTGTAATCCCGACGCGGAGCCCACCGTATTTTTTAGGCGTGAGCCACGTTGCCAACGAAAACAAAAGTGAACTGCGCGATTTGTTAACGTCTTTAATCATCATAATTCGTTCTTTGAATTTAAAAGTGGTCATTGCTTTTCTGCAATGTTTAGCCTAGTATTTTCAATAGCAGCTATTAGGGAGAGAGGGTTATGCTTTGAAGCTGTTTTCTGTTTCAGTTTCAAGCGTTTCATATTTGACAGGTGAAGCTTCAATAGTTACTGCAAGATAAGGTTCGATAGTTATTGCTGTTTCAGTAGTTACCACCACTTGTCTTCTGAAGGTTTACTTTTAGTTCATAATAGCAAATGTGTGTTGCTTGGTACGTCTTATTCAATTTCATTCTCGTAGAGATCTGATGATGCAACCTGAGATCGGCGAAAACGTTTGAAATCAACCTAGTTTTAATTAATCCAACCAAAGACTGTTGCAGGTGTTCAAAAAATAACAGTTCCCTGAAAAGCAACAGAAAAATTGGTGAAAGTTGCATCATGAAGCACCACCGAAACAAGGATTATTTGCCATCATTCCCAACCACACAGATTGGCGTCGTAGTTCATTAGATATAGTCTAACAAATTAGAAGTTGCAAAAAATCTGAAAAAGTGAACAGGTGCAGGGGCGTAACGAGGGGGCAGGGGGGCGCAATTCCCCGGGAACCGAGTCACTATGGGGCGCCATTTCACTGTGGAGGGCGCCGAATGGCTGCTGGGTCGCCGAAAAGTCCTAACAATATCACAAGTACTTTCTTCAATACAGTACATTTGCTTGCGAAAGACCTCAGTTTCGACCATGGGGGCGCCAAACGTGCTTCTTGTCCCAGGCGCCATCTAACTTCGTTATGGCCCTGCACAGGCGGGATGACTTTTGTGGAAGTTCTGAAGGCTACTGCAATACTTGCCTGTTTTGAAAATTTTCTGAAAAGTAGGTATACAGTTATTGGTAAATCTGCAGTGACTTTGTATATTTTCTGTTGCAAGAGAAAAGAATATATTATCTTTTCCTGGATATTAAAAACCTGCTCTAATATGCGGTTTGTGCCGTTAACCGGTGCTCTATAAAATAAGCGGGTTTCACTGTAACCATTGTCCAAGTACAAATTATATAGTGATAGGCAAGTGTTATAGTGGTGTTTTGTTTTTTGTTTTTGACAGTCGAATTTGAGCTTTTGATTAAGAATATATTAAATACCATGAGTGAAAGACCAAGAGACATAGAGCGAAAAATTTAAGTGGCAGTCAAAAGAGGGCTAAAGCTAGGGCAAAGCAGAACAAGACGAAGGTGCGTTGAATTAAGATTCCACAAAATCTTGGTTGGAGTCCTCTTATCTTTTGTCTGGGGCCCCTTGTCCTTTGGTTGTACAGTAGGCTATTTATTTTAATCAAAGAAAAAAGGGTTTGCATATAATTTCATTAGGGGCACTTAACATCTTGGTTGGGGGCCTCATACATGTTGGCTGGGGCCCCTTGTCCTCTGATCATAGGCTATTTATGTTACATCATTTCAGTTTGGCTTCTTACCTTCAGGTTGAAATCCAAATGTTTTAAAATATACTACTGATCACAAAAAATAGCAAACCAAACTACGTTTTATAGTAATTATTGTGTTATCATTATAATAAAAATACAATCATAAACACAACCTCATAAATCTTTGAAAGCGTGTAAACCAAATATGGTGGCTCCCTCAAATCGCGTATAACTCTGTTACGACCTTTCTGTCCTCGCTCTTGCACATCAACGATTTCTATCATGACTTCATGCATCCCTGAAATTTCTGCACACGCTATTGAGTGGGGCCCCGCAAAAGTGCTTCCAATCGGGCCCGCACTTGCTAAGGCCGGCCCTGGTGCAACTGCAAAACTATTCCTATATGTGCAATTCCATTTTGAGCACAATTTAAGCACTGTGTCTTTTCTTCTCAATCTTTCTGACGATTTTCCCAAATTAGCCTTCTTGTTGCACGTCAGGTTTGCAAGGCCAAATTGGAAAATCCCCCCCTTACTCGAAAAATGCAAAAGGTATGCACATTTCGAAAAGACTGCTCGATTGAGCGCATAGAAAATATCAGTTACTGGAAGAAACAGCCTTAAACGGTCATTCTAGGTATACCTGTATTAAGTTGGAAAACGATTAGCCCCAGCTGGGCAAAGTGCACCTGAGCAGGAAAAGAAGTTTCAGGCAAGCCAAGAGCACGAAAAATTGAACAAGCGCTGGGATTCAGCTCAGCCCATAACGTGAATATGAATCCAGTAAGTTAAACAGCTTCTTTCAAGTTGTTGCAACACACTGCGTTTCGTACTTAAAAACAAAAAGCATTATGATGCTTCAGCGGCTGACATTTTTAGTGGTTACTCCGTAATAAAATTTAAGTCTGAATCAACTACGTTTTTTTTCTGTGATTATAAAGCATTTTCTGTAATTATAAAGCATGCGCCAACAGTACGAGACTTCCACGTGCTGGCATGCAGTCAACGAAAGGTTGAGTTGATTTGTTGGCGCAAACATTACACAACGTCATACAAATTAAAGTTAGCTCTGTTACACCGATAAAACCTCTTAACCAGGTTGTCTTGTCGGGAAACAGTCGACATGTTCATAATTTTCTATCAGGTTTAAAGTTGATGGCCGAATTATTGGGAAATTTATAGTCGTGATAGGGTTACATTTTTTAAAAGGGTTGCAGTCTGCTAGATAATCAACACAGTTGGGCAGGAGTGCTGGGTCGCATGGGTGCAATTTTGTTGTAAAATGTGGGTGATAGCTGAGTGTGAAAGCAATATAGTCATGGGCATTATGCAGAAGTGAAGTTTTATAAATACAGATTCCCAATCTTGTTTTTAGAGGTGTTTTGAAGAAAGCAGCACTAACCACAATTTGCTGCATCCTTACAGATGATTTACACATTAATGCACTTAAATATGTTACTGAACACGGTACTATAGTTCAGCAACATGATCAGCATTTCAAACTTTGAAAACGTACAGCGTGATCACATATAACGGCATCTGCTGTTACAAGTAAAAATCACGGACGTGGCAACAAGTAATGTCAACATTCAAGATTAGCCGACAAATTAATACTGATAGGCTATTATTCATCGACACTTTTCTTAATCAGAAGAATAGCTTGTTTGCACACGTATAAAATAACAATTCTGCTAGACTTCATGAACAGCAAACTACCGCTACATGCATGTAGAATCACACTAAAAGAACTTGCAGTTAGACGACCCAGATACGTTTCCTCTGTGCTGATTTACAACTACAAATTTTTCATCTATTTTCTTGATTGATAAGTTTTAGCCTTTCTCTGCGTGTGCCATACCATCACATGGTTTAGACTACCCTGCAACATCGCTGACCGCAACCATGTCTTCAGCCTCTGAAGAGCACTGAATTACCCTTCGGTAGTGCATGAGCTGCTTGGTGATACCGTCAATAATCTGAGGAGCTTTTCTGCCCGGTGAAACAACCTTCTCGTTCCTTTTTCCATAGATTGCAAAATCTTTCTATGTTAATTAACATTCTTCCCAGTGATGCCACTTAGATCAGACCTTTCACAATCAAAATGTTCAGATTTAATATCAAATTTTAATAATGAAATTTGTCAAAGTTTCAATCGAAGAGTTATACTTGCATAAGGACACGAAAATATGTTTGAGATTAGACAGAAATCAAAATGCACAGCGGTGAATTGGCAAAAAAGTATCAAATTTTAATTATTAAAATGAAAAGAATTCCGAGCAAAACTAGGTGTTACGTAGGCCTACCTGAAAAGCAAATGTTTTGCACTTGGATAAAAACATTGCTGCATTTTGGGTTTGGTTAAACACAGGTAAATCAGACGACTTACGAATCAATGCATTCAGCATGGGCCCAAAGTCGCAAAGTGTAAAAGTCACCGAATAAACATCTTTCGGAATGGTTGGTCACCATTGTTGCTAAATTGCAAGAAAAGAGGTTAAATGACTATCTTTTATTTCTTGACAGGTCCTTAAGTTTTGAGCTGCAGGTCAATATATAGCGAAGTCAATACTTCTCAAACGTTTTGATTGAAATCCTGTTTGATAATGGTCGAAGACGTTTTTTTGTAAAAATTGCCCATAACAAAAATAAGTCTCCACAATTCGTGCTGCTTTTTGTCTTCGGGAAAAGCTTCTCCGAAATTTGCTTGAATATGTAACTTTCTAAAATTATTCACTTACATCTTCAAACTTTACGCTGTCTGTTTTTGAATACGTGACAACCTACGTTATATCAATGCCAGTTATATTTCTCCACAGAACAAATCATGGCTGTACAGCGATCTCTCACACGTGCAGCTGTTAAACTCTCATTGTTTCAAGAGAAAAATATATTTGTAACAAATATTTTTCAAGACAATGACCTTTCTAACGGTATAACAACAGGGATGTAGTGCTAACGAAAAAGGTGTGGGAATGCACCCAAAAAACTAGCCATTTTGAAACAGCTTTTAAACTCACTTTCAAGCAAAACATGAAAAAGGCGTGGGAACGCCGTTCCCACGCGTTCCCACTCCACTACACCCCTGCATACCACACACGGTAAAATGCCGGACAGAAGTACTTTTAACAATCTTTTGCGGCCTTTAGAAACTTGCAAAATGCTAAAAATCATTTTATCGAAGCTAAAATTTATAAAAATATCACAATCAGTGATACCACACCAAACTCTGTTTCAACATACTTGGCTATGTGTAACACCTAACATGACAAGCTCTTCACATAAATCGTGACAAACGTAACTTTTGTTTTGAAACCTCTCCAAGTACAAAACCTAAACAAAAATGTGGGTGAAACATGGCATATTATATCCCCACTGTCTGAAAAAGTGGGGACGTCCCCCGTGTTCCCCATCTAATTGCGCCAATGCTGGGTCGCAACCGGTATCTATCGTGGTTTGCCCAGTTCTGCAACGAGCTGAGCATGACAGAGATGGTATATACCCAGCTAAAATGAAACTCTATCTGTGTTTCTCAAGCCCTTTCGCATCCAAGCAGACAACTGTTTGCTCTGCAGCTGTTCGTAATGTAGTTCCAAATTAAAGCCAATTTTCCATCTTCCGTAAAGGCACTTGAGAGTTCATGTGAAATGTGGTGGAGAAACCATCACAATGTGATGTAAAAGTTGGAACCACTGGGCTGTAGACAGGCGTGGATTTACCATTAGGCAAAAAAGGCTTAAGCCTAGGGCCCCCGATTTTGAGGCCCCCAAACTTTTGGGAGCAAGGACAATTTCCAGCATTTTTGTAAGCAATTATATTTGTAGACTGTCTATCGAAAGAGATCCTTTCTCAACAAAGAATCAGACACTTTAAGATCTTACAGAGTATATATTTCGCCTACGATGTAGGCATCATCAGCTCTTATTCAAATAGAATCCTTTGTAGCTTTGTTTTGTTTCATTGCACGTTTTCTTACTATGCCGCTAACAAAAGATCTCTATAGAGAAGAATGAGCGCGAAGGATTGAAGTGAATGACGATAAGCATTTTCTTTTTATGGCGTTGGGTTTGGTTATTGTTATGCATAATGCGTGAAACAAAACGCCTCAATACATTTATCAGATTGCACGAGGCCAGTGAGGTACTTTCGTTCAGCCCGGGTCTCTCTCTTGTAGCTTTTCATGAGTAAAATATGAGGTACAACAGGTACTTTACTCAGAGCCAGCTCTTGACGCGTGAAAACCATGAAATTGCACACGGCACTCAGTAAATATGTAATGGGAGTGTAGTCAGATGACTTCACCGCTGCCTTTTTCGCTAGTTTCATTTTGACTGCTTTTGTTCCTGACACCGATGGAATTCAGAAAAAAGCAGGGTTGCCATATTGGCAAATTTATCGCCAGATTCCGGAAATCTGCGTTTGGCTACAAATATTTGGGTTGGCGATGTGGCGAGTTTCTGGCGATTTTTTGAAAGCATTTGGCTCCAAATTTTTTGGTTTGGCGAAATGTACGACCTGTATATTTGCACGTATTTGCTCATATATTCATATGTAGATTTACTATTTTTAAGCTTGCTGATGGTTTGAAAATTCATGACATCGAATGAAAGTGTGAAAGTTTTGAAAGTAGAAGCATAGTATTGAACACTTCTTGCCAAATATGTTTGCAAAATGTTGAAACTGATAATTTACAAATATTTGCAAAATGTTGAAAACCTATACGCTTTCTACTAAAATTCAAGGCGAACGATGAAAGAGCTTTAAACGACTGATTTCCAGTGACAAAATTAATGTTTTGGCAAAGATGCAACAATTTCAAGATGTTTGGCGAATTTTTGTTGAGTTTGGCTATTTTTTGAAGTGAGTTTGGCGACAGTTTTTTATTTCCATCTGGCAACCCTGGAATAAAGTAGTCTAATATGTCACGAATTAGAACAATTTGTTCAGTGAGTATAGCGAGCACTTGTAGTGCTAATTTGTATGACATCAGTGATCGCAAACCTTCCAGAAGGGCCCCCAATTCAAAATAGCCTAGGGGCCCGAAAATGAAAATTTACCTCTGGCTGTGGATCACAGGTACAGCGCTTGTGCAAGCTTTTCACCACAACTTTCATAAACCTTTGATTATGGTTTAACTTGGGGCCACATTCATCAATCTTAAAAGCTATCCTCCACTATAGCTTTTCATTTGAGTTCACCTAGGTTGCGCATTAGGTCTAGTGTTGCTCTTAAATTACATTAACAGTAAGTAAATCTTTTTGTATTTCATGCGTACTACTGACGTAAGATGCTTTGTGCCAAAAAGACACCCAGTAAATTTCCCCTGAATGTTTGTATTGCCCAATCGTGGCAAACTGCGGCTCGCCAACATAGTTTGAGTGGCTCTTCTAGCTGAATAGCCATATCTCAAATTGACAGAGAGTTGTTGCCACATATTTAATGTTTGTTTCATTTGACATAACTTTGATATAGTCGGTGATGGCTGTCCAGTTCGCCAACCATTTGTCACAAACTTGTCTACAGTAGTAATGAAACTGACCGAAGTGCGAGAATATCTGGCTCTAAAAAAACTTCAGTCAATGTCACTCTGCAGTTGATTTCTGGTGAAATGTTTCAGAAAGTAAATACCCAGAATTTCAAAGACCAGTGTGCGAATCATTTCTGTATTTAGCACGACATATTGCTGTGAATGTTTATTCTCTGTCAGTGTTCCCTCTTAAGTGCGCAGTTCTGCGCTACTGCGCAGTACCATCAGACCATTTGCACGTGAAATATCATTCTCGCGCACTTGCCACTTTTCGAAATTTAATGTCATCTATATATATCGCATAGACCAGTGGTTCCTAACCTTTACGAAAACCCCGAACCCTTACGTAGTTTTCCAAGCTTTTGTCGAACCCCATTTTCGCCCAGTATAACAGAAAGTAAAAACGGGTTACTGAAATGAAAGAAATCAACCGTTTATATTAAATTATGCATTGGTCCCCGATTATTAAGCCCATGGTTAATAAACTCACCCGCTGATAAGCACAAAAGTTTTCCGTCCGGAATTACTCCATTTATGACCATCGTTAGCTTGCTTTGATATGAGCACGCTTTTAGTCATGATTCAGATGACCTTCGTCGAACACTTGAAACGGCTCCGTCGAACCCTAGGGGTCCGATCGAACGCAGGTTAAGAACCACTCGCATAGACATTGTAACGCTTGAAGTGCTTCAATGGTTGTGTCTTAACATGGTTGCGTAATTGCACGCGCACTAAAACAAACATTTGCTCAGTGTAAAATTTTCTTGGAGCGTACACTGTTCTCTTTGATGAAGTTTGTAGATCAAATCATCGTGCAACTCTAAGAAACGAACACTTGGTAAGATTAATTCGCCCAGCTTTTAACAACGTATTGCCCAGATTTTCGGAGACTAGCAAATCAAACAAAAATCTTATCTTGACAAATAGTGCGTTTGTTGTATTTCAGTTACTGCAGATCATTTTATTCAAAACGTGCATTTTTTACGGTATTTGTACTGACACCACAAACTGATTTTGCGGATCGCTGGTGTTTTTGGTTTTCTGCAAATGACTCCACCTTTGAACAAGTTTGTCCACCCCTATCCAAACTAGGTTGTTGCGCTTGAAATTGTCAAACTGAAATCGGATTTTAACAGCGGAGCAAGCGTGTAGGTAAGTAAGTACTTAAAGCATTACTTCAGCACATTTAAGAATCTTCAAAATCTTAAGGGCCGTATAAAACTACTTAATTTTAGACAATTGTGATCACATCTTCACAAAATGTTGTTTTCAGCAACCAGAAACCGTTCGTAAAAAGCACTTCTAACTACTGCAGCGATGCATGTTTTGACTAAATGAGGTTATGGTTTTTGTTACTGTGTGTTTGAAAAAGTTCGCATTTTTTATTTATCACGAGTCTTGATATCTTGTGATTCTTTCAGAGCAATCCGTTTTAGTGGTGGCTTACGGACACTTTGTGATTGTGGCAATAACAATGTTATACAACTACTATCACAAGTGCAGTACCCACCTGCAGCGCAGATAGGGTAAGGATTATTCAATCCATTATTCACAGTGGCGTAACGGACGGCAGGGAAGGGGTAAGAACCGCCCCCTCTGGCAAGCTTAATGTAAGAACCGCACCCCAAATTGGCTTGTATTTCGGTATTTAGTATTCTTTCGGTTTTCAGCAGGTTGTTTTTCTGCGTTTTTCGAAGATTTTTCCAGTGATTCTGGTTTTAGTACGGACTTCCACAGCCGGATTCTTCTCAAATCTTTTTCTGAGTGTTGGTTAGTGGGCCCCCTTCATCTAAGTTTTCCCACCATGGCTCAAGCCTCTAGTTATGCCACTGACCACAGCGATGCTTCGGCACCGCAGTGACACCAAAAGCAGCATAGCCGCGTCGCAGATAGGTGTGTGTGCATCGGCGTTTAGGGCGTGTACCTGACATCAAGATGTAAGCAGACATAAAATTTGCTTTTCAGAATATTCGCTTAAGTGGTTCATTTTACTATTAACAGGAAACTTTCCTCTGACTGATCCTCAAAAGCTGATTTTTAAACAGCGTTAATTCATGACTATCTTGTCATAAGCGAAACACGCACTACCTCAAATACACCAAAAGAAAGATTCAGACAAATAGACAATGAACAATATGATTCTCACACAAATCCCTGCATAGTCTACGTCAAAATTTCATACCAACATAAATTCAGTGTAACTTTAATCCTTCGATTATTATCATGTCGACTCTCAAATTCATCAACGAAGTCATCTAAATCTATTTTTCATCCTTTCAGTTGAAAGTAGAGCAATGTTACTCAACCTTTGACTGTTCATGGAGTTTCTGATAAATGTTTTCACTAATTTCATTTTTGAAAAACTACTCCCGCATGAACCGCTAGTGACAGGATGCGTTGTAGCATTGGGTAACAACTTGTGACAAACAATCACACGCAGCTTTGTTAGGAGCTACGGAGCTATAAATGAAAGAAATTGTTCGAGCGATGGAGGCAGCTGCAACTCTGTCCGAAGCAGATTATTTGTCAGAGGTATTTCATGTTTTGAAATTTAAATCATTTTCACTAATGGAATAAGCATTTGCGAATTCTATCAAGTGTTCTTCTGATAGAAATTTTTGACCTCCGGGGCAAAGAGCTGAAACTCCGGACAGAATTGCTCCTGAATCATTACAGAAAATCTTTACAAAGTTCCATGAGGTTGCAGGACATACGTAGGTAGACTCACAACTGAAGTAACAAACCAGTTACGTAAGATGCTTTGAAAGACATATACACAAGGCAGCAGAATACACGCAGTCAGGATATATTTCAGGGGTGGAAACCTGCCGCCCGCGGGCTAAATGCGGCCCGCGTGAACATTTGATATGGCCCGCATCAGAATTTTCGTTACCCAATTTAGAGTACAAAATCACGTCAAGACGAAGCTCCATGATAAGCAGGTACTTAAGGTAGGATGCAATAAGAAGCCTCCATCCGTCATAG
>JGI24022J15233_10000846_pt1 | contig 22466 bp, 9 predicted proteins | sample Ectturendosymbi2_FD_15233 | JGI IMG/M metagenome (IMG submission 15233)
GAAGGAGCAGCTGGCGTGACTACATCTCCGCCCTTGCTTGGTCCCGTCTTGGTGTGGACCGAGGGGAACTTTCTGAGATTGCGGTTGATCTTGAGGTATTTCGGGTCCACCTGGGGCTGCTGCCCCCGCGACCTTTCCCTAAGGAAAAACGGGCACGAAAATGAATGAGCATGGACACTGAAACTTTCTATTTATAAAATTGTCTTCAGTTTTTTGCCAAAAGTAAATGTCGTGTTCAAATAATTAGGCATATTTTAACGGAAACTTGCATTTTTATGAAAATCATTTAATAGGTTCAGACATAGAAGGGAAAATCGTGTTGACATCCTAAAGCTTCACCACCCTTCGAAAAACCTAAAAACAAACACTGCGCGATTTTCAATCTTTTGTGGACACGAAGCGAGAGCCTGAAATACTGTTAATATCTGTTTTCATGCTGGTCTTTGTTTCGATCCTCACGGCGAGTCGCCTACGGCCACGAGCCTTGCGTAATGATTGATAGAGGGTAATTACATGTGCAACCGAAAGAAATGCGATGTTTTTCAAAGGTGTCACGCTGCGCGGGAAGGAGCGTAGTTGCGAGATTCCAAACACCTGGATGAGGAACCACTTCTCCGAATAGAGATCCCATTTGTGATGGCTCGGAAATGTGAGAATGTTTCGAGTAAGGTTGGCGAGGCGAGTTCTGATGGCTAAACCTATGCGAAAACCCCCCAAAAGCCCGGCTCAACAGCATTTGACACGTCCATCTTACAATAGACTAAACGACTTAATAATTCCTTCTTCGGATACCACCCTATTTCAAGCTTTCAAAGTATGTTTTATTTGAACTTGTGAGTGCTTTTCCATAAAGACATAATCGATGCTATTTGTGAAAGTGACGGATTTTTCACAGAAGCTGAGAACAAGAAGCAATTGATGAAGTTTATAAGAACAATCAGCGCTTGACACATCGATATTGCAAGCATGTGACACGTTTAAAACACACTCAGAGGTGGATCCACACAGACAAACTGGTGATGTGTACTGACTTCCACAGTACTTGGTCAAAATCCTTCAATCTGGGATTCACAGGAAATTTAAGGATACTTACTAAACAAAAATCAAATGCACCAAACCAGCCACAACAAAATATAAGTTTTGGCTGTAGTGCCTTTGCACAATCATAGCGTAGGGTGGGTGCTGAAAAATTAACACAATAACGCTGTTTATTGCGATAGGGTTACCTCAGATATATCAAATCTCTTGATGTGAAAGTGCACTGCTTTTGGGACAGCGCCTTTCAAAATATCCATCTCCGTAGCAGGAATATTGTACGGGTAAGCCACGGTCACGTCATGAACTGCTTGTATGCCACTTACTGGAAGAAAAATATAAACACATTGTGCTTACCACTAGTTGAAACGAAACCGCAAGCTAAAATTTATTAAGTATGCAGTTTTTAAAAATCTTTAATAAATGTTAGAACTGTTTTTGTAGTGATTTGTGTTTACCAACAAGACGCACAAAACAAAACAGGTTCAAATTGAAGAATTTACGTATCAAACCAAGAACAAGACGAGCTCTAGCTTTGCAGCAAGCTGCCTGAGGAATCTCGTGCTTGGTTCTGCTTTCATCATTTTGCGATTATTCAAGTTTGTAGGTATCATTCAGCAATAATAGTAAAGTCACAGCAATGACACACACAAGCGAATCATAAATGGTTTTCAATGGCTCTTAAATGGCTAAATTAATCGACTCTTGCGAATTGTTCACAGCAACAGTGCGTGGTTTTTCTAAAATTGCTTCTTTGTCAACATTCGCTAGTAACTTTTTGCTAGTAAAACTAGAAGCAAGCGCAGCACGAGAAAACGGTTGATGAAACCAGAGTAGTCATGTCATGCATCACATTCTTAAAACGTAAACAAAAACCAAAACCCTCACGCAGGTCAGGGCAAACAATCGGCCACGATGTTACACCGCACGATCAGCATAACACCTACAGCTATCTAAAAAGGTCCAGTTGAATATAACCGGCATTAAATAAAAAAAGGCTCTAGAACAGGGGTGACGAACCTATTTGCTATCGCGGGCCACTTTGTCAGTTACTGCTGAGTAAGCGGGCCGCACAACTTTTTAGTCATACTATGAAACCTGTTAAAAACGAAAAAAATTGTTCATAAACAGAAACAAACAACAAACGAATGTAATAACTGCTGGTCTCGCCAGAATGCTTCGCGGGCCGCACGAAATTCTTTTGTGGGCCGCGCGGGCCGCATGTTCGTCACCCCTGCTCTGGAACAACGGTGGGTATGCGGCCCGCAGGGAAGTCACATGTACGTAGACAGTACTGTACATATTTCGAGTCTATGTTAAGATAATTTCATCGATTGGATTTTAATTGTCGACATTTTATTCCACACGTTTCATTCGAAACCGCATTTTATTCAACCGAAAGTGACTATTGTTACCTTCATTTTGTGATAGTTAAACAAGGGTTTTCAACCTGGGGTACGTTTGTCTATCTGAAGGTGGGTACATTTAAGCTTAGCCATAGAAGGAAAAACATATTTATATACAGTATTATTTATTTCCAAATATTTTTACAACTCGCATATCAGTGAATATCACCTTTATAGTTCTAAAAATCTAGAAGTTATATAAAAAATTCAATGGATTTTGTTATTTTCCTCAGCCTTTTTTTCATAAGAAATTTCAGTGGTACATACTCATTTTTTGAAATGCTGAAGGGGTACATGGCTCAGGAAAGGTTGGGAACCCCTGCTCTAGAAGATCAAAAACATTCAGCGCATCCCATGTAGTACTGAAATCATAGAGGGTTAGCCAAAAAGCGCGCACAAACCATACCCACGCGATCCAACTGCCATCCACAGTAGCAAGCTCTACATAATCCAGCTCGTCGAAACTACGCCACTGGCAACCAGTAGAAGATACCTTGTACATCTTACTTACATCTTCATATTAACTGAAAATAGCTCTTTATGACTTTGAATCCAAAGCCGCAGAGATAAACGCAAATTCAAGTAAAGAAAGGCAGGTCGTGTTTTCGAAACGTACCGTATTTGCAGCCACTGCAGTCTCAGTATTAATTTGTCATTGATTCTAGTAAAAATTACAAAATGTGCTCACAGCTATGTGACACAGAAGGTCAACGTAATTTGGTAAAACAGGGCTGTTTGTACTGTTCGGCTAACGATCAAGAAGTTGAAAACAGGTGTGTTATTAGAATTCCCGGCAGCGCGTTTGCAACACCGATAAATACAAAAATGACAAACGGTTTATGAAAATGTCGACAATAAAAATTATACCTTTGATTGCATAAATTACAAAACAACATCAAAGAGTGCCGTATGTATTATTAAAATATTGCCATAACCTTTCCGGCTACACTTACTGTTCCGAAGGGTGTTCACAAAATGAGTGAAGCCTTTTCTTCTTGGATGTAGCACGAACTCAAGTTCAGGTAAACCTTGTTTCTTTGCATATGCCTTGCTCCGCAGTTTGTTTTCATCGCTTAAATCAGTACCTGAATAAATTTTAAAATATGACCTCTGAACAAAATCTGCGGAAAGCGATGTACACTACTGTACACTAACAAAGGCTGATGAAACACAACAATCCATTTTATCTTCTGAACCAAAGACGAATCGGCTATAAAAACGTAATAGCAATCACATGTTGAACTACATGGAACTACATAGCAACATTACCGCGGCAGTTAACACGAGTTTCCAAAACAGCATTTATCAAATATTTAATTTTTGTTACGAACGAAGAAAAATAACCGCTACTGATTTTTCTTGTGACTTGTGCCAGAGCATTCATTCAACTGAATATAATTGTATTATGGGCACATTCAGTGCTCATCATCACATTAACGCAATGGCGCATCTGCAATAAACAAAGCTAATTTTTTTGAAACACTGAATAACCTTCAGGAAAAAAAAGAATATTCGGCTTTATATCCATTTCCACGAAGTAACTCAAAATTTTGTTAATGTGGCCTTGATCTGTTTCCCAGTTTCTATCAAGAAATATGAAAGCAGCAACTTGCATTGCCCAACCTGAAAAAATATTAACCAAACTAACAATGGTCATCAATTAGTATGTTAAATAAAACAAAGCAAATTGACTATATACAAAATATGGGTCTAGTATGCAAACGATTTGTCCAACAAAAAATCTCTTGGAAAACTGAAGCAGGCCAAGGGTGTTCGAAAGGAAAGAAGTTTAAAAGCAGTGTTCGGCTGATCCTGCCTACCGCAACCCGCAAGAATGTAAAATCCAACAAAGTAGTTCCGCTCAAAATGTCGGAAAAACAATCGTGCGTAAAAACTGAAATTATAAATTAAGCGCTGACGCGTTTCTGTCAAAATGCAAGACTGGTAGCTAGTTGTGAAAAGTCACATTGGTGCAAAGTGGTCAAAAAAACTGGAGCAACGTCTCTTCACTTTTATCTTCAGCTTTTCCTGCACGATTGTCATGCAGATACTGACCACGCTCTTAGACCATAATCTGTCGTATTTTCTATTATATGCTCGTGCAGCAGGAAAGTTCGTTGGAAGGCTGTTTTTTAAATCTGTATATTGTTACCTTAAATACAAAGGAAAGAAAGCAACGCACAGACAATTTCCAGGGAAGTTGACGAAAATCTACCAGCGACATTTGCTTACGTCTGGATAAGGAAATCTAGAAGTAAAACTGAAACTAAAGCACTCATCAAAGCTGCGCAAGACCAAGCAGTGAGCATAAGGTGATGTGAAGTGAAGAATCTGAAAACAATATATGATTTTAATACCGAACGCGTAGTCAAAATGATCGAAATACCGAACATGCGCTTAATCTCCAGAGGGAACCGTTTCGGCTTTTGCAGTCTACCCTCGTCCGTGGAGCAGCGCTTGCCTACGCTGAACCACTACCAACTTGCAGCTGTTGAGCGGTTAGCCATAGATTTAATCTTTTAATTCAGAACGATTTGACTGCAACTTGCAAATGCAGACTGTAGGTGTGCTGAAGAATGGCACCAACTGAACATCACTCTGCAGGCAGAGACAGAGTGGCATTCTGAACTAATTCACATATCACTTTGTGAACATGGCCGTTTTCATCAGTTTGGCTATAAATGTCAAAAATGATTACAACGAAACGAGGTCAGATGATGTAGCAGCAAAGAAAGACTAAATGCGCAATCCAGCAGGTAGTTGTTCTTAATTACTGATAAATCATGGCAAAAGAACTGCATAACACTGAAAGCAATATATGTTTCACGTTAAACAATGCTGCGAACACAGGCTGGAATTCCATGAATATCGGCAACAATTGAAGCAAATGAGTTAGGTAGGGTTGTGCAGTGTGCAGTCGCAAGGAATCGGAGGTTTTTGGGTGGAGTCGGATTCCTAAAAACTCTAGGAGTAGTTGCCGGTGTCGGATTTTTTATCCAACTCCAGAAGTCCAATTGAATCATTTTTACATGGCACTTGAAGTTATGAATCTTACCTCATGGCTGTTGAAATGGTAAAATTTCATTTGAAACTTTTATTGAAACAGAGAATTCTTGCTGTGTACCACGATTTCCATTGATTGCTAGCTGCTACAAAATTGTTGACAAACAAACTTCATTCACGTTTTGTTAAGGGGTCGAAAATTTTGGAAAGGTCGGAGTTGGACATTTTGCCTCCGACTCCGCAACGTTTTCAGCTTGCTGATTCACACAAGGGAAAAAATCTACCACAAAACCAGGGCTGTGGAGCCGGAACTCAAATTTCACGCTCCAGCTCCAGAACGATTTGGTCCATTGAAAACTAAAAACCATTGTAATATCTGCACAACTTGCTTTCCCTACAAACTATATCTGTGGAACTGGAATGGAAGCCAAATTTGAGCTCCAACATTTAAAAGTTTTTGGCTCAGGCTCCACAGCCCTGCACAAACCACGCATGAAACAAGCAGGGCCTCAAGATTATGGCAACAATAATCTACCAGATTCAATATCTTACCACTACAACCAAAATATGAATAACCGATCATATTGTCAGAGCTATCCCACAACAATGGAGCCATGCAAATGCAATACAACCAAACAGCAGTGGAAAATCTGCACTGGTTCCTTACTTTCTGTGCTTTGAACGTGGCAAAATGTATTACATGAAGCAAATTTAAATTTCTGCAGCATTGTTGGTAGATCCAGGTAAACCAATAACACTTTGCCATTTTTAACATGTGTGCCAACTGCCAATTAGGCTTTTTAAAGCATCCACACTTTCGGTTACCGAGTGGTTTACCTTTTAAGGACCGCAAGAACCACTGTTTTGGCAGAGCTTTGCAACACCATTACTCGCCAGCCGATTGAGCCAGAGAGCTGTTTAAACCCTCTACAGATTCAACAAGTCTTCCAGTTTAGGTTGAAAAAATGTTTTTTTCGTTTTGGGTCTGGGGTTTTCTGTGGGTGACGTCATAATGGGGGCATATTTTCGCCTTTTAGACCAATTTTACCTGGTCCTGGGCACCAACCCAATCAGCTATTTTTTGGCTCAAAATTTTTTTGGAAACTAGGCTAACACCCAAGACTTTAGAGCCCATGATTGACATTCTAGCACATCTGGAGCCAAAATTATGGCTCAAAACCAAAAATCGGGTAAAAATTCAAATCCCACAAAAGGTAACCTTGGCCATTTTCGCTCAAAGCCATAATTCGCCAGCTGACTGAGCTAGAGAGCTGTTCAAACCCTCTAAAGACTCGGAAGGACTTCTACTTTGGAACAAAAAAAAAACATTTTAGGTTTTGGATGTCACGTTTTTTGTTGATGTTTACATGATGGGAGTATGTTTGTGCATATTTTGTTTACATTAGGAGGACGTAATCGGGCCCTGGACGCTAATGCCAAGAGCCACTTTTTGACTTGTTTTTTGGAAACTAGGCTATAATACGAGTTTTCAGAGGGTTTGATGGACTTTCTAGCATTTCTGGTTCTAAAATTATGGCCAAAATGCTGCAAATTAATTAGGGAAATCCCCGGTAATCCCTAGGAGATTCCAGAAATATTTGGTATTTTTTGGCCATAACTTTGAACCCAGAAATGCTAAAAAGTCGATCAAGGGCTCTAAAGACTTGGATGATAGCTTAGTTTCCTAAATCCCTTGAGCGAAAATAGGAGCTTGTTGGTTTGGATCCCATGGCCAGAAAACGAAGATTTTTGTTAGGAGCATTATATATACCTTGCCTGGCAACCGTGGCTGGTTTTCTCCTCATGTATATATATGTCAGCCAGTACCAAAAGTGTTGAGTTGGACACCAACAACATGGAAAGAATTTTAGGAAGACTCACCCAAGGCAAGAATATCAAGTATCACTTGCAATCTGACAAATGTACATTACTGTTTTTACTTATTTAGAATATAAGGCAGCAGGGATCTCAGAAAAGTTGCCATAACCAAATTGCACTATGAAATTTATCAAACAGATGAACAAACAATGCTAAAAGGATGAACCTACTCAATACCACAAAAAATCAAACACAAAGTTTTCAACCTATGAAAACTGACCATCTTACCAACACCTGGCAGCCACTTTAAAGCTGACTTGAGAGCTATCTTATGCCTGTTCAAAATCTTTGCATGGAAAACATAAGAAAAAAAGTACAGCCAGTCCAATCTTGTGCGATGATTCATTAGAACAACTGTCTTCTCATGTCGTTCAATTGCATCTCCAGTCACTACAATAACAATCCCCAGAATTTTTTCTGCAAAAGCATATAAAAATATTTGATCGAGAACTGCTATTGAGCTGGGGTATTTTTCAGTGACACTAAGTCATTTGGTCCAACATGTACAAGGCAATACAGCACTAACAATGTAAGCAGTTTCAACAATTTCTGTATGAAGCTTGTTTTTGCAAAGTTAAACCACACAGTGCAAATTTGTTACTGCTAAAAATACTTCAGACCAAAGACTCTTAGAAAGCATACGCAAGCAGAAGTTAGAACAATACAAACATGAAACAGTTACTTATATTACAAAACCACTCTAAATGTTTGTTTTGCAGTGGTACTCTGCAAATTAGGAAATACTCCAGAGAATTGTTTTGCCACATCTTACTTCTTCTCTAATGCCTGATCTTTCCATGCAAACATATCAGTTTTGTGCAGCAATGAACAAGCCACCAACAACTTCAGCAAAACATTGAGACCCACTACACTCTATGCTTCACTAAAGCTGATGTTAATCCAGCACATGCAGCATGTGAAGCTGTTTTTTTGATAAGACATTTCAGTCATTTGCCCTATAATGGTATGTATTAAAACTCACCACAAAAGTATTAATAAGACTATATTTTCAGACATTATGACTGAATTGACTTATTGTCTTCAATCATCTCAAAGAAAATTTGGTCTATGACTGAAAAAAAGCTGATGTGAAGTATAATATGCAAAAACAAACTTAACACCTTGGCTCTGGTATGTATTCAGCCTAACACCAGCAGTTTGCACATGTCTTTATGTGGGAATATCTCCGGCGTCGTAAGCGCTAGAGCGCTGTTCAAACCCTCAAAAGACTCAGCAAATCTTCGAATCTGCAATGAAAAGAAAATTTTTGGTTTTGGGCTTTGCATTTTTTGTGAGTGACGTCATAAGTGCAGTACTTTTAGGCCTTTTTGACCCATTTCATCTGGCCCTGGGCCCAAACAGCTAGACAGTAGTATTTCGATGAAGTTTTTATTGGAAACTAGGCTAAAATCTGAGTCTTTTGATACTTGAGGACTTGGTGGGGTTTCAGGTTCAAAGGTCTTGACCTAAACACAACAAAATTAGTAATTAATCCACTAATTACATAATTAGTTATTTTGTTTATTTTAAATCATAACTTTTGAACCAGAAACACTAGAAAGTCGATCAAGGGCTCAAAAGACTCGGATTCTAGCCAAGTTTCCAACGAAAACTTAAGCGAAATACTTCTGTCTAGCAGTTGGGCCCTAGGCCAGGCAACATGAGCCAAAATGGCCAAAAACGTACCTCACTTATGACAGCACTCACAAAAAAATGAAACACAAAACCAAAAAATTTTTTTTTGTTGCAGACTCGAAGACTTGCTGAGTCGTTTAAGGGTTCGAACAGCTCTCTAGCGCAATCCACTGTGGAGCTATGCAGTTGGTAAGTCAACCGAAATATCCCTGGTTTTTCCCCGATTTCCAGGTACTATATATTTGTACACTGGCAGCCAAAGTGTTAAAGATTCATTATTGTTTTTTTAATCGATATTATATAAATGCAGAGAGAGTATTAAGAGTTTGCATTTTTACCAACAGAAACATCAAAGATGTGAAACATTTAAACAGGATCAGTAAGTGCATGACTGTATTAGTGAGCAAATGTACTGCACTGGTTAGAACTCCTTTAGAAAATTTGTTTGGGTTCCCTGGCTGGTTCAGCTAGTTGTGCTGAGTAACAGTAGTAAAATTAAATGACACTGAGAGACTCTCAACGAAATACATCATGCACAGTTCTGCTTAGCTTGGAGTCACAGGATTACTGAAACAAAAAGCATGGTTATTCAGAAAATATCTACTAGTGGGTAAATCAGTCTACACATAATGCATGTGACACATGCTATTACAAGTACAGTAGATTGACACTGGCAAAATGAGTACAAAAAACAAGTATAGCTGAACTCTTTATACAAGTCCTGTAAATTATCCAATGCAGATCTACAGAAACTACCAAACTAAGTTTGCATCATGTTTTTTCAACTGAGTTTGGAATCGCTCAAGGTAAAATGTTTTTAATGAGAACTTCAAAGTGACATAAAAGTGGTCAATATGACTCAACAAATTATAAAACTCTTATTCAGTCCTAAGCCTTCTTTCCAGCAATTTAAATACCTTTTGTAATAGCATTCAAATCACTGATATTCTCACTACAGTTTACATTTCAATAAATTGGATTGACTGAAAATGCAGCACATTACTCACCATAAACAACCTTTATTCCATTTTCCAGGAAAAACCATCAACACATGAAAAAAATCAAAAAAAGACATATGTTACAAAACGTAGTGTTGTAAATTGTTGTTTACTTTGCTAAATTTTGCAACTTATTGTAATAATAGAAAACGACTAACTGGATTAACACCTTCACTGCCAGGTTATTTCTAGCGGTTCACGCAAAAATCAAGCTGTTTGCACAGGCACAACTCCGGCGCCGAATGGGTTAGAAAGCTGTTCAAACCCTCAAAGACTCGACAAGTTTTCGAGTCTGCAATGAAACAAATTTTTTTTGGTTTTGGGTTTTTTATGAGTGACATCATAAGTGGAGTACTTTAAGGCCTCTTTGGCCCACTTCATCTGGCCCTGGGCCCAAACTACTAGATGGTAGTATTTCCCTGATGTTTTTATTGGAAACTAGGCTAAAAGCCGAGTCTTTTGATACTTTGGATGACTTGCTAAGGTTTCAGGTTCAAAAGTTATGACCTAAAAACAACATAATTAGTAATTAGCCCACTAATTAGATAAATGATTTGTTTATTTTAGATCGTAACTTTTGAACCAGAAACATTAGAAAGTTGACCAAGGCTCTAAGACTTGGATTCTAGCCTAGTTTCCAATGAAAACTTAGCAAAATACTTACATCTAGTGGTTGGGCCCTAGGCCAGGTAACATGAGCCAAAATGGCCAAAAACCTACCTCACTTATGATGTTCCTCACAAAAAACCTGAAACCAAAAATTTGTTCTTTCATTGCTCGAAGACTTATCGAGTCTTTTGAGGGTTTGAACAGCTCTCTGGCACGATTGGCCGAGGAGCTATATACCGTTGTTAAGACACGTGAAACTGCTTGATTTTACATTGATTTCAAAGTACCAATATATCGTACACTGGCAGCCAACATGTTAATCTAGGCAGGAGTCTATAGGAAGTACAACATACAGTGATTTCTTTTCAGGAAAGTTTTTGTTGATTATGTGTGGAGATGAACTTGCATAGTGTAAGAACATCTAACCAGACAGGATAAACAGCTTTTTTACTGTTTGATTTTATACATAACCTTAAAAATATATTCAACAATTATGTTGAAGTAAGCAACAGTTCAAAATGGCCATTGTTGGATATGAGGTTTTTTAAGGAATTCCTGTGTTGCATTGTTTCCCTATAGCAACACGCATTGGAAAGTGAAGTCCCAAAATTGCATATGCTTTCGAAAAGGTTTCATTCAATTCAAGTAACATTGCTAGAACGACTCTAGAGCATGTACTAAGTAGAACTTAAAATGCATGGATGTATAGCACAGTACTAGAAAATGTACAAATGTATAAATCAGAATTGTTTTGCTTATTCATTTACTAAAGCTGTTTCAAATTTTGTTGACTTTCAAGACTACTTGATGACATGATGTTTTTTACTAACCAATAGATTTTTTAAAACCATTTTGAGTGAATCCACCATCCACTGGTTGGAGTTTTATGGAAAAAGCTATCATGAGTTTTTTGAAGCTGCTTGGTTTCTATCAGAAATATATATTTGGAAAGCAATTTCAGTTCAAACATCTTCCAAAGGGGTGTGAGTAGCTGTAATTTATATTTCGTTTATATAAGTAGTTTGGAAACAGAGGGGTCGTGAACCATTTTTGAAGGGTTGCAAGCAGATATTTTATGTACACTGTTGGATTCCATTTGCTTTGTTTGAGTTTTAGATGGGGGTTGTTGGGTTATAGTGGGTTGCTACAATAAGTCAAGGTACAAAAATGGTTGAAAACCACTGATTTATACAGTTGGCACAACTCATTCATATTTCCCTGTTACATGTAGGGTTGGGCAGTTCAGAATAGTAAATCCAGAGGATTCGTATCTTACAGTTTCCGAATCCAAAATCCACATGGAACTGAATACAAGAAAAATTCCAGATTAGTGAATTATTCTCAATTGTCCATCACTAGTTTCAAGATTTGTGCATTAGGTACACTGTTATATTCATTCCATTACTTACTATCACATATTGAGTTAGAATAACTTTTTAAAGCAATTCCTAAAAGGTGCAGTATGTGTGGTACGGGGATTCTGTGACATGGAGTTTGTCAGCTTGCAGTACTTGCTAAAAGCAAGATACATCTTAATGGCAAATGGAAGATGACTAGTACTAGTGGAATTACTAGCAAAACTTTCACGGCAAACATTGAACACAGTGTTAAAATAACTAAATTTGGGTTTTTTAACCTGTTATTTTGCATAACTTTGGAACCAGATATGCTAGAAAGCCAAAGGCTCAAAAGACTCGGATTTTTCCCTAGTTTGCCATAAAACCTTAAGTCAAAAACTTCCCTCTGGTGGTTAGCACCCAGGGCCCACCAACCTGGGCCAAACCAGCCCAGGTAACCTGACTAATAAAACCTATCTCACTTATGACCTCACATGGGATGTACATTATGGAAAATTTAGAGGTTTCTGGAATCTTTATTTTGAATCCAGAATATCGACTCCTGTTCTGGAATAACTTGTTAGGAGCAAAATCAACTGATCGCACAGAGGTTTAGAACGTCGATCTGCAATCACACAACCTTTTAATTAGCTCGTTACATCACTATCCAGTGCCATGAGCTTGTTGAGTGTTTCTTTCTCTTACTCAGGAATGCAAAGAGTGCTGCTGCAAAATTTATTGAAATTATCTGTTTGGCCAACTTTGCCATTTTTCACATTTATTCAATCCAAATTTATTTCGAATCTAAATATACGAAAAAACTCTTGTTGGATTCGAATACTAACAGATTTGAATCCATAGGATTCAATATTCCATTGTACGCATTCCTAGACATCACCCACAAAAACCTGAAATCCAAAACTTCAGTTTTCTTAAATGCCAAGTAGAAGACTCACCGCATCTTTTGAGGGTTTGAACAGCTCCAGCACAAACGGCTGGTGAGTTCTGGAATTGCAATAGTGGCATGAAAATAGCAGCTCATGCAGGATTTCAAAGTGCGAGTATATTGTACGCTTTGATGACTTTTCATCACGCAGAGAATTAATCACCTACAAGGTTTGGTGACATTTAATCACATGACGATTAATCACTGACACTTAATCACTGGATGGTTAATTATGTGACAATTAATCACTGAACATTTAACACCTTCACTGCTGGCCTGTTTCAGCCTCAATCAAGCAAGTTTCCACGTGCCTTCGGAACTGCATAACTCCTTTACCGATTATGCTAGAGAGTTGTTCAAACCCTTAAAAGACTTGACAAGTCTTCGAGTCCGCAATGAAAAAAATAGTTTTTGGTTTGGGTTTTGGATTTTTTGTGAGTGATGTCATAAGTGGAGTACTTTTAGGCCTTTTTGGCCCACTTCATCTGGCCCTGGGCCCAAACCGCTAAATGGTAGTATTTCACTGAAGTTTTTATTGGAAACTAGGCTAAAATCCGAGTCTTTTGATACCTTGGATGACTTACTGGAGTTTCAAGTTCAAAAGTTACGACCTAAAAACAACAAAATTAGTAATTAACACTTTGAGAGCCAGGGTATGATATATTCGTACATTGAAATCAGCCTAAAACCAGCAGTTGTCAGTTGCCTTGCCAACGCCCTAGCTCCTCCGCCAATTGCGCTAGAGAGCTGTTCAAGGGCTCAAATGGATCAGACAGTCTTCTAGATTGCATTTGAAAAAAAATTTTTGATTGGGGTTTGCAGATTTTTTGTGAGTGTTGTCATAAGTGAAGTAGTTTTTGGGCCATTTTGGCTCATGTTACCTGGCCTAGGGCCCAACTGCTAGGCCAAAGTATTTCGCTAAGTTTTCATTGGAAACTAGGCTCGAGTCCGAGTCTTTTGAGCCTTTGATCGACTTCCTAGCATTTCTGGTTTAAAAGTTATGATCTTAAATAAACTAATTAATTAATTATCTAATTAACTAATTAGTCAAAAGTTGTTATTAACTTAGATCACAACTTTTGAACCCGAAACCCCAGCAGGTCATCCGAAGTATCAAAAGACTCGGATTGTAGCCTAGTTTCCAATAACAACTTCGGCGACATACTACCATCTAACGGTTGGCGCCCAGGGCCAGGTGAAGTTGGCCAAAAAGTCCTCCACTTATGACATCACTCACAAAAACTCGCACTCCCCAACCAAAAAGTTTTTTTTCGAGTGCATACTACAAGATTTGCCACGTTTTTTGACACTTCGACCAGGTCCGTAACCTGTACAGGAGCAGAGATATTCCCGCACAAAGCCATATGTGCGATCCAGCGTTTTTTTGCAAACCGCTTGAATTAACCCGGACGTCAAAGTGTTAACACTGGTCAACAGCAAAATTTAAACAGTGATTGCAATAAGTGCCCCTGAAAGTATTTTTTACACTGATTTCAAAAATGTCATTATTTTTTTGGTAGCACATCTGGTTTTTGAGCTATCTGTATGTTTTGGTTACCAGTTACCTAGCCTACCACAGTGCTATGAACAACAGAAGGTAGCATTGTTTTGCATTGTGATGTAACACAGAATAATAATTGATGTAGCAGACATACCATTTGCGAAAGAAAAACAAGTTTACCAACCTTAACTGAGTGATTTAAATGCAAGAATCTGTTTTATTGAGTGACATATTGATATCTCTGTGCACACAGGCAATTTAAAACATTAAATTCCCATTGCATATTCTGTTAATTTGAATGAATTGTTTGATAACAATCAGATTGTTCAGAATGCTTTTTAGTTGCTTATACTGACTACCAGTGGAACCTGAGTGGAACTCTCAAGGTCACAAGCATATTAATGGGAATGCACACAGGAGTTACCAAGTACTGCTCTTTTTATGTTTATGGGACAACCACTCTAGGTGCTACTGGGGATCACTATGAAAAGCAACATACGTCCACAAGAAACTCATATGTTCCTGGAGTGGTCAGTGTTCAGGAGTTCAACATCCTCCACTAGCAAATCATGATAAGCCCTGATGTCATCTCTACATATAAAATTGGGCTTGATGAAAATTTTTGTGAAAGCAGTGGCCAAATGCAGTTTCACTAGTTTTAATTTAACTATTTGTGTGACAAGTTTCCTGATCTCAGGAAAGCTATATTCAACGAAGGAATTTTGTAGGTCTATAGATTTGTAGAGGTTTTGACAGATCGGAACTTCAAGTTAAGAATGTCCCGTTAAGAATGCATTGGAGTTACAAGCTCAGAAGGCATTCAGGTTGATATGCTTGATTTTCATAAGAAATATTAAGGCTCATTGTTTTTAAGCAGGAGTTGCAGAATTGCATTAGCTTACATGTAGATGGGCTTGCATATTTCTCTGAAGATGCATTTTCTTCATTCACACCAATGTTTTTTGGAAAACCTTGATGCCATCAGTGATTACCAGGGTGAATAATATTCAAGCTATGGAAGCAAGATACCAGGGGTTCTGAAAAGAATCAATGATGGTATCGCCTGCTGGATGTTGTCTCGTGGTGATCCAGCCATGCTTTTTAAAAGAAAATCTTGTTCAAAACACTTGTAGAAGTTTTATGAGTTACACTATCACCGCCAGGAGTGTTGTGTTTGTTTGTTCAACTTGTTTTTTTGATCATTCATAATAAAGTAACAAACTTTATATAGACTGAATTATCAGGTCATTTTTCACTTGGAAATAAAAGCTAATATATTAGCATAGAAATGTTTATATACCTAAAAAAGCCTTTCGCTGTAACTCCAAAATGTGATGTGACACAAGAAAATGAATGCCAAATTTGGAATCAGCACCCAAATGTTGTCTAAAAAAGTTATATCATATTCTCATTTAATACAAAAAGTGTTTTTTTGTTGCCCTGTGTAATCTACTAATTAGATAATTAATTAATTTGTTGTTTTTAGATTGTAACTTTTGAACCAGAAATGCTAGAAAGTCGATCAAAGGCTCAAAATACTTGGATTCTAGCCTAGTTTCCAATGAAAACTTGAGTGAAATATTTCTATCTAGCAGTTGGGCCCTAGGCCAGGAAACATGAGCCAAAATGGCCAAAAACCTACCTCACTTATGACATCACTCACAAAAAAAACAAAAACTAATTTTTTTTTCATTGTAGACTCAATGATGTGTCTAGTCTTTTGAGGGTTTGAACAGCTCTCTAGTTAACGCAATCAGTCAAGAAGTTATGCCGTTGCTAAGACACGTGAAAACTGCTTGATTTTAGGTTGATTTCAAAGTGAAATATATTCATACACCTACAGCAAATGTGTTAATTAATACCTTTGGCCCTTGGTGGATTTAGCTATAAATCCCTGTATTTTTGCGCCACTTTGCAACTCCAAAACTCACCTGTTGGTTGTGCTACAGAGCTGTTTAAACCAGGGTTGCGGAGTCGGAGGATTTTCGGTGGAATCAGATTCCTAACAACACTGGGAGTCAAGTTTGGATTTTTTTGTCCAGCTCTGACTCCAGATGTCCAATTGGATCATTCTTTACATCACACTCTTAAATTAGGAATTTCTGTTGAAATGGTACAATTTCTTTTGGACCTTTTGTTGAAACAGATTTCTTGCTGTGCACCACGCTTTCCATTGATTTTAACAGCCAAATTTCATTCCCTTCATGTTAAGGAGTCAGAAATTTTGGAAAGGTCAGAGTTGGAGTCGGATATTTTACCTCCGACTCTGCAACCCTGGTTCAAACCTTCAAAAGACATGGTCAGTTCATACTTTGCAATGAAAAAATTTGGGGGTGTCAGGTTTTTTGTGGGTGACGTCAGAAGTGGGATAGGCTTAGGCCATTTTAGCTGAGGTCATCAGGCCCTAGGCCCCAACTGCAAGAGGGAAGTATTTCGCTCAATTTTTTAATGGAAACTTGGCTAATATCTGCGTCTTTTCAGCCTTCAATCGACTTTCTAAGGTTTCTGGTTCAAAAATTATGGTCAAAAAAACTAGATTTGGATAAGAATTACCCAAGATAATTGATTTAACCAAATTTTGGTTATTTTGGTCCACTCAAACCACGTTAATTTTGGTCCACCTAGTTCATGTTAATTTTGGGTTAAAAGTACCAAAAAGATGTTTTTACCTAATTTTGTTTTTTTGGACATAACTTCTGAACCAGAAACGCTGGAAAGTTAATCAAAGGCGCAAAAGACTTGGATTTTAGCCTAGTTTCCAGCGCAAAATTAGCAAAATACTTTACTTTTGCAGTTGGGGCTCAGGACCTGATAACCTTGGCCAAAAATGGCCTAAACTTACCCACTTATGACGTCACCCACAAAAAAACAAAACCCCTAAATTTTTTTCATCACAAACTAAAAGACTCACAAGTCTTTTAAGGGTTTGTCCAGCTCTCTAGCACAATCAACTGGCCAGTTATGGAGTTGCAAAGTGGTGTGAAAACAGTGGCTCATGCAGTATTTTTAGGTACAATAGATTCATACACCGGCAGCGAAGGTTTAATATTGACTTTCTTCCGGTCGGAAATGAGTGAAATCCGGAATGAACTAAAAAGTTGATTCCTTCAGCTTTTGCTTCAAATTTTTTCCTGTTATCTACAGACTACTGCTGAATACTTCAAATCAATCCATTTGTCAGAGATCTTCTCTATAGTGCCATTCCCACTCTTTGTCAGTTTAGTGATTTGTCAAAATACCAACAAACCTGTCATCATGTATCAATGAAGATTTTTCATAAAAGAAAATGACAGTTGTTACTGTTATATCTACCTCTATTAACAATCGATTCTGGCAAGTCAAATGTTCCACATAGGACTACATTCCACCCACACAGCTAGGTAAGCATTAATTTTATCAATCATTTACCTATGGTTCTCAACCTTTTTGGCCCATGGACCATCTCTTAAAAAATGGTAAAAAAGTTCACCCCTTTAACTCTTTAAGTCCAGTGTGTGCCACTTTTTTCGCAAAGCCTTGCAATGCTGCAACTCGCCAGCCGATAAAGCTAGAGAGCTGTTCAAACCCTCTACAGATTCAGCAAGTCTTCCTAGTTGAGATCAAGAAAAAAAATTCTTTTTTCGTATTGGGTTCTCTGGGGGTATTACAAGTGGGGGTGTTTTTGGCCACCTTTACCCAGCCCCTGGGCACCAATCCAATGAGCCATTTTGGAAACTAAGCTGTGATCCGCATCTTTAAAGCTCTTGATTGACTTTCTAGCATATCTGGAGTCAAAATTATGGATCAAAAACCAAAATTTAGTAACATTTCTACACCCACAAACGCTTGCCTGAGGTGAATTACACCCATATTCTATATGGCCATAACTCACCAACAGATTAAGCTAGAGAACTGTTCAAACCCTCTATAAATGGGGAAATTCTTGTAGTTTAGAATTTTTTAAAAATTTTCAGTGTGGGTTGTTAGCGTTTTTGGCAATTTTTACATAACCACAGGATGTTTTGACAGGTCTGTCAAAACATCTGATGATATCAACATCCCATGGAATTTCACCTATCAAGCCGATTTCGGGTCTCAAAGCTTGTTGAATTTAAATGGATTCTAGGCTATAGTACAAGTCTTTAATCAAACCTTTGAAGGGTTTGATTGACATTCTAGCATTTCTGGTTGAAATGTTGTGGCAAAAATGATTGAATACTAATTAGGGAAATTCCCTAAATCCCTAAGAACTTCTAGAAAAATTGCGAATTTTTTTGGCATAACTTTTGAACCAGAAACGTTAGGAAGTTGATCAAGGGCTCTAAAGACTCCTAGCCTAGAATCCAAAAAAAACTTTGAGCCACAATATCAGCTTGTTGGATTGGATGATGACATCATCAAAATAACCACAAAACAAACCCTAATCATGATCCCATGGACTCAAACCCAAATCTGAAAAAAAAATTATTCTGAACTATAAGACGTCACAAGTCTTTAGAGGCTTTGAATAGCTCTCTAGCTCAATCTGCTGCCGGGTTATGGCTGTCCAAAGTTTGGCCACAAATGGCTAATGTTACCTTTTTTGAAACTTTTTGAATCTTGTCAAAAACTATGTTTTTGAGCCATAATTTCGGCTCCAGATATGCTAGCAAGCTAATCAAGGGCTCTAAAGACACGGATCACAGCCTAGTTTCCAAAAAAAATTTGAGTCAAAAAATGGATCATTGAGTTGGCACCCAGGGCCTAGTAAAGTTGGCCAAAAATGTGAAAACATCTTCCCATTATAACATTACCCCCAGAAAACCCAAATCCACAACGAAAAAATTTTTTTTCGATCTCAACTAGAAGACTTGCTCAATGCGTAGAGGGTTTGAACAGCTCTCTAGCTCAATCGGCTGGCGAGTTATAGTGGTGCAAAGCTTTGCAAAAAAAGTGGCGTACGCAGGACTTATAGAGTCAACAAATCTTACATAATTTATTGTACAATAAGGGTTACAATTTTTAGGAACGTTTTATCAAGCATTTATGGAACTCTTGGTGGAACCACCAATGGTCCGCCTGGACCACATTAAGAAACACTGCTCTACACAGATAAAGAGAAGAAACAGGTTAAAATAACTCACCACAAGTAATGATTGCCACATAGAAGCAAGCACTTCAACAACACGCCTGTATAACCATGGCCAAATAAACATCAGTGGGAGCATAGGCCCGTAAATAAATACAGATCCACAAAAACTACTTACGAGAAGAAATACAGCACATGCAACTCCACCAATAACATTATTTGTTCTAGTATTATCCATCTAATAATTTCAAAATAACCAAATGAAGATGACAACTAATTAAAGAATATATGGAATGCAACTAACAACCCAACTTTAATTTACATGATTCAAAGTTGCTATTGATTTAATGTTTCACGGATAAGCATAAGGCAATGAGCTCAGCTACTGACATATATACCCCAGCTATAACATGATCTGCCAAGAAAACATACAGGAAGCTTTTGAAAGAGCATAATTGATGGTGTGTTGGCAACTACATTCCAGTATTGTGTGGAGATTGAAATTTGATCATCTGCTCTGGTACGAAAAATTTTAGCAATATTTGAATGCAATCTGGATCTGACAATATTGCAAAAATAATAATCCAGTCCAGATCCAAAAATCTAAAACCAGTATCATACCAGATTCCAGCCACAATAACAATTTTTGCCATGGTTGTTGATTTTAGTTGTAGCTTAGGGGAATGTCACAGGTTTACATTTTGATGACACATACATAATCCACTACAACAAACCCATCCTAGCCAGCCCTTATCCTCTAGCATTTTGTATGAATTCAGCCCAACCCAGAAAAACATATCTTAGATAAAAGTATACAACAAACCAGCATTAAATTCCATACAAAGGCCTATTCACCAATAATTAATTGGTGCACAGTATATGACAAACACAAGGCAATCGAGGAAAATTGGAAAGTGCACTTTGAAATTACTGCCTTGGTCAGTCACAAACACAATTTTTCATCAAAACATTCATAGTAATGCCAACCGTATGACATAAATTATCAAGCATTTTCTCAAAACATGGGAACACACCTAGAGATTTAGGGATTACAGCACAAGTTTTAAATTTGGAGATAATAGCGCAAGTTTTAATCAAGCAAACCATGTTGTTGGACATGTAAATGAGTCATTTCAGTTAAAATATTAAGCAAACCTATTGTGTAAATTGTGATACAAGCATGAAATTTACCACAGTCATTCTATATATCATGAAGTTTATTTTCAGATGTGGAGCCATCTTGGATTTGACCTGTGATGACGAACACATACCATTTAGTGCGAATTATAATAATACTATCTTCAATAATTTAGCATAAATCATGGCAAACAGCATATCAAATAAAAGATCTGAATGCGTATAGTGCATATAAACAACAAATAACACTCTTCTGTGTGATACTAAGCTGTTAGTGCAATAAAACAGACACATTTTTAATACGAAAATGACCGTCGCAAAACTTTTACGTTTAGCGTGAACTCATCATAAACTACAGCAACTTCACCAATATTATCCAAAAATAAAATAACAACACGTTTGTAATATGGTACTAAGCTATTGATTCAGTGAAACAGACAAATGTGTGAAAAATAGTATCATGATTTTATTGTAAAAGATTGTATCAACTGCATCATGATACTTCAAACAAAGGTATTGGCTCAGGTCCCATGAGAGAGCCTAGCAGGCCCATGAGCCTCAAAAGTCGAAATTGAATGGGCAACTATGCACAAATTTTTTGTTGTTATAACTTTATTTATTCAAGCTTGTGCAAATTAATTAACTAAAGTTGTTGTTCAAATCAATATACAATAATAATAGTTTATTGCAGGCTAGTGGTCCATACAGACTCGATCATAGACAGAAGAGCACAAAAAATGGGTTAGCCAGCGCATAGCACATGACAGAATAGGCTTTGCACGTGGCCAACATGGAAAGGAGCAAAGCACTTTATCATCACCACAACTGTGTATTATCATTCACAAGAGCACAAAAAATGGTTTGACATACAATAGCACGTTGTAGAATCGATGCTTGCACATGACCAACATTTGAGAGGAGCACGAGAATGTAGTCTTAGATGCGTTTACTATGGTCATATTGCATCGTCAGCAGAACAGGTGCCAAACTGAAAGCTGAACTGGAAGGAAATGCAGAACAACTGAAATGCATGGACAGGTTTTACCATCACCATCAGTGCAAAGTTAAAACGTTCCCAATGCTTGTGCAATAGCACTTTATTTCATGATCACTAGTTAACATTGGGACTGTTACACTCCATATATTATGATATTAGACCCACTGCTATGTCATTAAGGCAGACATGCTTACCAGTAAGTTACTACAATATTTTTAGTACAGCTGGTTTTCATACACAGATATCATGGTGCATGCTGTAGTGTAAGGCTATAAAAAGTGATATTTTCTAAATTCTTTAAATATTTTGTTATCTTCCTTGAGTTTGATTGAGTTCAACATAGCCTACTCATGTCACTATGCAAGCATTTTTTGCAGATTGCGTTTTTAGATGCACTTCTTTTTTTTCTTTACAATTTCTCAGCTCATCTCCCCACTTCTGAAGATTTTAGCTTGAATTTCATTGATCCTGATGCGTTGCATCAAATCATCTTGTTAACTGGTCAGACGGTTTAAATAAGTGTAGTAAGCACTGCAGCTGCAAATTCCTTTTCCAAATTGTTTGTCACAAAAATAACTCTTATTACCAATGAATCATTCTTCTTTCTAGTACACTAGTAGTACAGGTACAGCCTACAGGATACTTTGCATTCTAACAAAAGCTGTACAAAAAAACTTAATAATCTTCTGCTAACGTAATAAATCATATCTCAATTGCCAGTGTTGGAAACTTGCTCAGTACTGATGAGCTCCGTATTGCAATCGCCTCCGAACTGGTGCCAAAATCCTTGAAAGCTCAAGATGCCGCTGTGGCAAAGTTGTTGACGAGCTCGGGCTCCATGGCCTCTCCTGTACTAAAAATGCAGGCCGCTTCCCAAGGCACTCAGCCATCAACTCCATCCTCAAGAGATCATTGACCCGCATTGGTCTCCCCTCTA
>JGI24022J15233_10000854_pt1 | contig 22401 bp, 14 predicted proteins | sample Ectturendosymbi2_FD_15233 | JGI IMG/M metagenome (IMG submission 15233)
ACGNCCTCTAAGGAAAATAAGTCACTTATTTTTCAGCTACGAAACGTAAGTTTTAAGAGAAGATTTGAAATAAACTGAAAGCCGAAAGTTAACATTGACTGTGACCAAATGAAAACTGATTTTGGAAACAAGATTTGCATGCACCGCTTGTAAACTTGGAAGGAATTTGAAACAAAAAATTCAACTGCGATGTACAGTTTAATCTTATTCAACAGAGCGCAAACCAGTCACACCACAACGATAAACTCTGGTTAAGCTCTATTACCCAAAGTTAAGTTCGAGCAAACCGTTGAAAATCAACGTTTCAATTTAATTTGATGCTTGACGTTCTTGCTTAACCAAGGGTTTTTCCAAAAGTCCCTTGCACCAGCAAAAATATTCTGTTTCAACAAACCCACTGGAGTATGAGGTAAACCATCTGCAGGGGGGAAATCTCCTGTACGTTTCTGCAAAAGTTTTGAACTCATAAAAAATATTCTTAAAATTTCGGATAAAACATGTCCTGCTTTTTCTGCAAATCGGACGTTTTTGTTCCTTTGTGGCTTTGGGCACTCCATCCTAATTCAGATCAATCTCATATTTTCTTATTTTGGAGTTTGACGCACAAAACATGTTTGAAGATGCATTTTAAGATCATTTTTGGTATCCCCCTCAAGTTGCGATCGGAGACACATATCCAGTCACTCCTGGGTCCTGGCAAAACCTTTGGCGTGAGCACCTGAAGCCCAGAATTTTATATTTCTCACAAGAAATTTATGGGATATCTGAGATACAACTGATCGCCTTACGCTCGCATGTCCGAAGGTCATCAGTCAACTGGAAGCCACTCGAGCAGAAACATCTGTATTGACCAATCAAATTGATGCAACCTTGTGTGCAAAGATGACTCATAACGCATTCGTCCACATCGAAGCATGAAAACCCGTCCTGCAATAAAAATAACTGGTAACGAGAATGCTGTCAAAAGAACAGTAATCATGAGACATTTATTGAAAAGACAAGTTAGTCTAGTTGGTAGGTGGTGTATGCCATGCAGTAGGCTTGCTAGACGCAAGGAAAATGGTCTTTTACAAGTTTGTAAAATCTTGTTTGTATCACTGACAAAATAAAAATTTGATCGTCTGCAGACCCGGGGGGGTTCCTGTTTGCTTCGAAGATTTACCCACCCCCTAAACGACTGCTGCAAATAATATATCTTTGCTAAAATAATCCGTGTATCGTCTCTGAGATTAATTCGATTTGATAAATTCGGGTCTTACTGTTAGCAGGCGAAGGAAATTCCATCCAAGAAAAGTTTATACACTTAAAAACGCAAGATTTTGGAAAAGAATATTGCACCTGGATGATTGAAAAAACAATACTGGTGGATATTATGGCAAAACAACACATCAATGGAAAAACGAAAATAACTTTTGAATATAGCAATATCTTCTTGCGTCACTCAAAAAAGAAAACATCCAAATCATAAAAGCACCAAACATGTACGGAAAAATCCAATTTGCTGGAAGAACGTTTGCATTGTGGTGGAAGTGAGCAAAGGCAATAAATAACCGATGAGCTTGAATGTATGATTTGATTTTGTGAGTGCTTCTTTCTGGTTAACTGCTTGTAATCACTAAGAATACAGGGGATAATAATAATGCGTTTTTGCAAGTAATGTAGAAGCTTACTTTGTACTGGTTTCAGAACCAGCAGAATGTTAAGAAATTTGTTTAGTGCTGTTTTATTACGATTGACGAAAATAGTTGGCGTGACGTTCACAATTGTTACAGTCTCCGCGTTATTTTAACCCTGAAAGCCTTTGCTTTGAAATTTTTGGACAAGATATCAACCCGTTTTGGAGTCTGCATAACTTGCAATGGACTAGTTGGAAAACCTTCACGCACGTCGGGCAGTCACTACCACAAAGCTTCAGTATCTTGAAAACCGGGTTGAACGAAGCGAACTGTTTCATTGGCTCGCAATGATGTTAATTTGAGCAGTGGTGGACTTGGGGTTGGGGGGGTGAGCCAAGCGGAAAAGTGAGACCCTCTGATGACGTCATCATATTCACCCAACCGTGATAGGAACTTTTGATCAAGCCCAGAAAGAGGATATGGGCGACACCCAAGGATACGTTCCTGAGACTACAGCGTGACTGACAACAGAAAATGCAAGAGGGTATTCACGATACACAACTTTGAAAACACTGAAAGTTGGAAAGAAAAAAGTAGCGACACATAAACGTTAAGCGAAAGCAAGCTGAAATTGCCTCCCATTACTGGTTTTACAGTTGCCATTGAGGGGCCATTTGAAAGCAGAGTACTTACCCTTTGCAGTTGCTCTTGAGATTCCTCGTAAAAGCAGAGTACTTACGCATTACCATTGCTTTGGGGGCCCCTTTGAAAGCAGAGCAGCTACTTGCGCATTATGACTGTTACTGGGGGGGCCCTTTGAAAGCAGAGTACTTAGTTATTATCTGCTTTGGAGTATATCATATGAGTGGATAATAACTTTTCCCGAAAATGAGAAAAATTCACAGGCGAAACACCTCAAGGAGGGACCTGAAAAACGGGGCCCGAGGCAAGTGCCTCGCTCGCCTCCCCTTAAACACACTACTGAATTTGAGACGTCTCTAAATGGTAAAACTTACCTCGGATAAAGTGTAACCAGATGGACATGAACAATAAAAGCTGCCATCGCTATTCTGGCATGCGATCTCACAACCACCATTGTCAACGTTACATTCATTGAGATCAACGCAGTAACCACCTGCATAAATCACGGAAACTATACATTCGCTTTTAATTGCACCACTCAGAAAAATAAAAAATTACAGTTTAATCTGCGTGGCTTTCAAGTGCAAAGAAGTATTCGTAAGCTTATCTTATGTTCATGAAAGTTTACTATTCCGACTCAAACCCAGTTGCAGCAATTACCAGCATTCAACCCAACTACAGTGATCTTGGTGCAATTATCGTTCGTATATTGGAGCCGTAGAATACGTGCCAACTGTGGAACAGGTGCAAACAGACAAAGGAAACGTTTGTGAATATTCTGTAGCGATGTCAATCGACTTTTCGCATCAACATTTCTAAGACTGCGAGTCATCGTCAGGAACATACCAACTTATTTCATCAAAACATTTAATGCTTTGATTTAAAACAACTAAAAATGTACTTTTGCTTTGTGGAACGAGAAATTATTGCTAACGAGCTTGGGCTCTGCAACATGTTGGATTACTCAGCTCAGCAACAAGTTTTGATCAAATTATAGGTGAGTTGTTCATTCACGAAGATCCAGGAATTATCCCAGACCATTAAAACAGCAAATAGTAAAGTTTGCTCTGCGTAAAAGCAACAGTCAATCTTTTACACTGTAACTAAACGTATTGCTAGAAGAGTTGGCTGTTTTTAATTGTTTTGGTAGACCGCATGTAGAACGAAAGTAATCCTGGTATTCCCAGATATACTAGGCCAGGGTTTCGCAACTGGGGCCCTTGGCCCCCTTGGTGGCCACGGAGCGGTTCACCGGAGGCCACGAGCAAAGACCTTTACTAAATAACTCTGCTGTGATATTGCAAAACCCTGTTGATGGGCGGGGGGGTCACAAGTGCTGAGAGTCTTTGAAAGGGAGCCACAAACAATGAGAGGTTGAGAATCACTGCGCTAGGCAATGGTGTGATCACGGAGAACTAGTCTCCTATTTCTGAGCCATATTTCATCATTTTTGATGTACTGCATTACGTTTTTCTTAGCGATGATTTGGAACGTATGTACTACAAAGAAATGTGGATAACAGTACCTTCAGAAGTGTAGCCAGGTTGACAAACGCAGTCATAGCTTCCTGGTGCGTTTGCACACGTAGTATATGGCTGGGTACAAATGTATGTTCCGTCACTGCATTCGTCAACGTCTGCGAAAATTTGTTTAAACCTGCGAGAAGATTCTTTAATCACAGTGTCAATCTACTGTAGTCATTAACCAACAAAGGCAAATCACTGAATGAAACCGAAAAGCCACGAACGTTTTATAGTAAATGAGGTGTTTTAGGTTACGTTAGTTTCAATAATTACTCAACTTTGGCGTAGTTGTTCATAAAGTCTAGTAAAAGTCGGACTCAGCAGTTTTAAAGTGTATTTGGTGTTTTAGTCAAAAGATACATACAAACGGTTGTAATGTTTCACAAAACGACATAGGAAGAGAAAATTCGTTAACGACCATTTCACCACAGTAAGATAGTGGTTCGAGCTTAGTTTAAAAACCAGATACTGTTTCAGGGCATTACAAAAGACTACCACGAAACGGAACATAAACTCCTTCTCTGCCTCGCAACACAGCTTTACACGATTAAAATACAAACGATTGTTTCATATGAAAATCAACAGCAGTCAATGGAACTCTTGAAAGATTTGTGAGATTTAGGGTTTCCTGTTGTTGAAGGTTTACTTTTTCAGGCTGCTTCAACCTGTGACGAAAACCAAACCAAAGAATTATACCCAAGCAAGAGCGACCGTCGCCATCGAGCTTGTAATTGTTTGGGCATGTGCACATTGGTGAACCCTCCTCCAGCTTGCAGCGATAACCGCATCTAAGAGCATCCTTCTCATCGCACGAAAGATCGTAGCAATCCACACCGTCGCCATGCATACCTTGCGGGCACTGACCGCAGGAGTAGGTAAAAGATGTCTCCGAAAAATTGCAAGGTACGTCTGCCAAACAAGCTGGGGCTAACAAGGGCATGATGTCGATCTCAGCAAGATATACTTAGCATCTCTTCAACTAAATCGCACTACTCATATTTATACAGTAGAAAAATTTGATACCAGTGTTAAAAAACAGCTTTTCAGCATAAACTGACATCACATAAACTAACCCGCAAAACAAGGATGGAAAGTACAAGGATTATGCGATTGCTGACAGAACGCGCCGTGACTCCATGAAGAACATTTGCAAGTGGCAACCAACAACCAATCGCCTTCTAGGAACGGTTGATTATTGGGTGAATGCCGCACAGGAATATTCTTTGAAACAGTAAAAAAATCATTTAATCATGATTTTTCGTGTTTTGCCTGCTGAAACATGTAACAACATGAATTACATGAGCCATCCAAAACAAAAGGTATACAAGCTAATTCATAAAAAATCATAATTCTTAAAGCCCAGGATAATTCAATTCACAATTCTGCAAGAATTTTAAATTCTAAAAGTTTATGAAGATCGAAAACAAGACCGCAACGTATGCAATCCATCATTCCAAAATACAAAGAAAACCTACTTCATCATAGGCACATTCACTAGGGAAGAGGCACGGGCAAATAATGATGGTTGGAATGTAGGTTGAAACTCGAACTTCGGAAATGATTTCCTGGTCGGAAAGCAACGCAGTACTGCCTTCATCGTTGTCCATGCTTGCATTCGAGTCTTGGTGTGAAAGAGCGAAAATTAACTCACAAATATTGCGCAAAAGTTGTGATACGTTATCACATCTTCAAATTATGACGTGTGCTCTCATCACGTGGTGCGAGTCGTGTGTAATGTCTCAAAACTACCTTTTGTCATAACGTTTTAACCGATCAGAAACTTCGGCACTAGATCAAAACTCTCCATGAGGTATTCATTTAAAATCTAACTGTATGAGAAAACCATAGGCAACGTTTACCTAATCATTTGCTCTAGCCAAGTGAATAAACTAAAACTCTGCTTCAAAACTTCAAAGACAAGAATGTTTGCAGGAGCATGTCAAAAAGTGCCTAAAGCTTCTTTGCAAGCTATCTTTTCAAAATTTAGTAATTCTCCAGTGCAAAGCTCAGGCAATTGAGTTTTTTTTCAGAACTTTCTCTAGTTCTATGCGATATAAGCTGCTTCAAAATGTTCCTTAAGTGCATTATTCAGGAGGTCTCTATTAAGTATATTTCAACCTCACTAAAACTTTATGCTCACCGCATTCAACGGGACAAGCGAAAGACAAATATTTTTTTGCTTCTGGATAATTTTGTGGTTTATTCGGTTCAAATTTTGCCAACTTTTACTTAACATCGAAACTAAATTCGATGAACTCCTTTGTTACTTTTTTAATGACGAAGGTCTACATGACCTATAGGTCTACATGACGTATAAACTTAGTTTTTAATATTTGAATGCAATGTGCAGTTGTTATACAAAAATATTTGGGTAGTGACTACAGTTTGTGATTTTTCGAAAAAATTGAGTATGAGGCACATATCGGCAAAGAGGACGTGTTCAGAAAAAGAACAGTTCTTACTTGTTTTAACAAAGACTTCAAAAACTACAGGTTCCTTCAGAACTGGTGGAATGTATGAGATGTCGATGCTTCCTTCAGAATCCACATCCAAGGCTAGTATTTCGTCGATGTTGAAATCTTCTCCAAATAAATCAATGGAGAAGTTGTACAGGGCAAATCCCAGCTTACTGTCCAGTTCAGTCAAGTTTCCAACTGATCCAGCCACCAACTTCAGTGATATATGTTGAAATCCATCAGACTGCAACATACAAATAATTACACATACGCGTTATTATGATGCAATCCAAGATTTTAAAACACAAAGTCCACATGGCTGTTTTTAGCTTTCTGGAGTTTGAACAAAAATTAGCTTTCTAGAAATTATTCAACAAAATTCAAAAAATGAAAAACGCAACACCACTTCTTTGGTTCCGAAATGTTACGTTGATATAATTCACGTACGCATGTACATGAGATTCGTCTGATGTTTTATAGCGCAACGATTTCATTGATTTTAGGCCAAACGCTTAGAATATCATTTAGTGAGCAAATTACCTAAATTTGACCTAAAACCTGGTAATACATTAACTGCTGTCGGACATGGCCAAGCGTGTGTAGGAATCAAGGCGCAATTTAAAAGTATTTCCAGTAGTTCTAACCTTTCACGAAATGTGTTTTACGGCGCTTGACTGTTTTCTAAATAATTATTCACTCAAACACGTTGGGTGCAGTCGCCCGAAGACAGTAGCGACAAGATTAGAAAATGTTTGTCAGTCAGGAAGTTTTGACAGAAATTCGAAGAAACGAAATCCATCGTATAACATGTGTATCACTTCAGACTCGCAAACATTTTCCTGCAACAAATGTCATTGAAACAGTTAACTGGTGTTTGATACTAACACTTTTGTGGTCTTTTCACCACACTGAGCGTATATGTTCAACTACTTTATTCCACACAACTGCATGAAAGCTGCTAGCTTTTAGTATGATAGTGTTGTTCATAAAAAAGTACATTAGTTTCAAGGAAACCTGCTGGCCAACACCACAAACTTCAATCCTTATAATTCAAACTGCGGCCAATGCGGTCTACTGAACTGACACATTTTTTAAATTCCACGAGTATGAAGAATTTGTGCTAAAAGACCCGAAACAGGCTTCAAATACTACAAAACCAGCGTTTTCGCAAGTTATCTTGAGAACAACGGCCCAAGTCATAAAACCCTGACTTACCCACACTTCACACAACATGCTGGTTTTTCCGTTTGGTGTTAAGTGCAATGTCTTGGCCGAGCAATCAACAGTTGGTATTCCTGAAACAGCAGCAGCGCGCAGAAACAACTCATCAGTGAGCGACATCAGAGCTTCTGCACTCGTCACAGCGAAAAGTCCACTCCTTGTTCCGGAGAGTGATCGCTGGCAAGTGGTTCGGAAAATGTCGGAAAAATTGGTGCAAAGTGTTGACGTTTGTGGCTCCGACCAGTTGAGACTTGTTTCGTTTGTCTGCAATGAATGCAAAACCTTGTCTGGCTGAAATGAACATTTTAGCTGAACAGTACCATACTGGGGGAAAGTTTAACTCACTAGTTCAAGAAAAACAGTATTGCGTGATAACAGGGTAAAAAATCAAACAATAGCGAGAACAATGTTGCTGGATAAGAAAATACAACCTTCTCTGAAAAACTGACATCTTATAGATTTCATCTTACAGGTTTCAAAAAAGTTTTAAGATAAATGTTTTTGTTCCGTGTCTATTTAGACATAAATGTATGCGCCTAGGCGAAGTGTTTTGCTTAAACACGATGTGAGAGGAAAAAAACATTCCATTTCTTCAACTTACATCTGGAAATGTGAAATCATATTCCAACAATAACAGTGCACGAGGTTCGATCGCCTGAAGTTGAGAAACAGTTGAAAGTAGCCATGATTGGGCAAACTGTTCTTCCAACTCTTCCGTTTCCAAGTAGAAACTTCCGGGTGCGTCTTTCGATTCGATGCTTGGTAGCAGAAGACCAAAAGATGTAACGAAATCGTTTCCAGGCACAAGATCGAAATTTCCTACGAATGAAACTTAAATATGCTATTTTGCTTCTTAGAGTTTTAGCAAAGAAGATTGCTAACGCAAAGAAATACACAGTTTGAAATTGTCGCCTTGTTCACCATTTAAATAAATTTTTGTTAAGTTCAGATATTTTTGGACACTGTTTAGACAAAGTTATATTCCATTGCATGAGAGCAATTATACAACAAGTACCTAAGTAGGAATGACATCAGGCTTTAAGCATCTCTTTGACCAGAGTACAAAACACTGTTCAAAACTTGATTTAAGAACAACAAGTCCCCAAATAAACTGACCCATAAACAGCTCTATTCGTGCAGTTCTTCATTTCCTTTCAACCAACTGCAACTAACAATCTCGAAAGCGAAGCAAACAATCATGTGATGCACAGAACTAATAAGTCCATGAAATCAAGCAGTGTTTATAAATGACATATTTATCTTAATACAGTAAATCGCAAGGTACACGAGTTTTGTAAAAGTCGCTTGCGTATCGGTTGTTTGCGCAAGTATTACTCGTTTCAAAAGACGCAGTTGTCTCATTAAGTCATTCTGACTTCTGGTTGCCATTTGGTATGATGTTGTAATACTTCTAGGTCCAACTTTAACATCTGTCTGCAAATCATCCCTGACATTTTTTCATTGTGTCTAGGTGATCTCAGGGTTTCTGTGTTAACATCAATTATTTCTCAACAAGACATAATTTGAAGCAACGTAAAATACACGCGGCGATTTATTTTGCTATGTGTTGTTATCGAATGCTTTTCATGTGCATGTAAGACTGAAGGTAAATTATCTTGATGTGACCTGCCGTGCTGCTTAAGCAACGCTTGGTTTGCAGTAAACGAGGAAGTGCAGCCTGAAAAGCTTATTTACCCAGTAATCCAGTAGTCTTTTCTTTGAATTCGTGTGGAAATCGAAACACGAAAGCGATTGAAGTATCTACAGCGCGGAATGTAAAAATAATAGAGTTGCTCATCAGGATATTAATCTTTTCATACGTCGTCAATTCACCTTCGTTTCTTTCACCTAAAACGAAGAAAAGAAGCTGCTTGCTGTTTCAGTTTCAAACCAGAACATACCAAGCTGGAGTTAGGCCAGGCAGAAATAGTGTCAACCAAACCAATTCACGGACAACCGTGAATCACACCGTATCTTGCCCGAGTGATCAAATCGAACAAATTTCTTGAAACTCAAGTGTTATTATAACAATTCCGCTCCGATCCTCCGTGCATGAAAGACACTTGCAGGTCGCGTAGGTCACTCCGCAATGCGTTCTTACAAAACTTACAGTGACGTCACTAAGTACGTGGAGTAAACACGCTTCTACGCCACAAGTTGTGTTGTTGCTATCTACAATTGAGCTTGAAAAAAGCGTTTGTGCTTATTCAGTTTCATGAAGGAAAACGTTGTTTTTGGAATTTATTTGAGCCACAACATGAAGCGTTGGATTATCAAATCACTAAAAACAACAGAACTGCAAACGTTACCAACTGACGAAGGCAGCAACAGAGAAAAGCAAATCTACTGGGGAGTAGACAGTTTCATTCACAACAATATGACCTGGCGCCGGCGGGCATACTTCGTTGCCATCTGCAAAATCTATTTCCAAAGTGAATCTTTGCTCATTGAGTTATTTTTTACTTAAAACGTATGTTGGCTGTAGGAGTAACTGCCTTTTATGAGAGCAAACTCTTCCTTCAAACTCTGAAAGTTGCAGTATAATAGCAATTCGAACAATATTCAAGATGCAAGGGCATCTCAATACATAAAGGCAACAAAAAAAACGTCAAACCGGGTAGTTTAGCGATTTTTTAAACATTGCAGATATAATTTTTCGAACATAGTAAAATTAGAAGCAGACGTGTGAGGAACAGCAAAATATTCACAACGGTTGGATGCTGCGCTGAAATGCTCAAGTCTGATGTGAAATGAAATAATACTCGAGTTGTGGGCGAAAAACCAAACTTGAGCAATATTTAAAAACGCATTCAATGTAACCGTGATTTTAAGCAGATCATGCTTCATCGTAGTTTTTCAGCAGAAGTTGTCAAAGTGAATTTTTGAGCCAAATTGCCCTTTCTGCAAGATTTTAGACACCAAAGTGATGATTTAAAAAGTGTGGGTCGGTGTGTATATTCCTTTACATTAAAAAGTTGATGTACGTTCAAGAAATAATTTTTGTGATTTGAAAAATCACCAAATGAAGCTTTCAATTTAAAAAATTGAAATCCGAAATCTTGCGAGGCACAAACAGGGGATGAGTAGCTACAGCTCTCTAATGTATAACGATGCCTTACCAAAGTTGCTAATCATGTTGCAACGATGCCTGAAATTTATTCAAATAATTGACTAATACTCCATAGATTTTGATAACACTCGTTCACGCAATTATGTGACACGTTTTGATTAATCTTTCAAAAGACAAACACTTGCAAGACTGCAAATACTCACCAGAAAATCGAAAAGATAGTCTGTCTGCGTAAATCTTCCCATAAAGATATCTATACATTATTTGATTTCTGCCAACAGATGCTACAGACAATGCCAACTCCACGTCACGTCCGAGAAAGAACGCAATCTGTGTGAACACCTTCCCCCACAGCAAGCGATTACTGTCTTCCCCAACAAGCTCACGATGATCAACGGTTCCAACCACAGTGATTGCTTCACTTTTTGTCAAGACGTAGTGACCAATCGCGTCAATGTAAACGGTAGCTCCATCTAACATACGTAGTACGGGATCACCTCCACCATACGTTGTTGCTGTGATTGTGTGCTGATTGTTTCCTGCGAAATTGTAAAAATGACTGCTACGAACAAATATTTTATCAATGAAGGCACCACGTTTTGCAGCAGAAGTAAGTAGCCAGTACTCAGTGAGTCTTTGCGCAAAAGAAACTAGATTCAATATTTGTGATTGATGCATTATGGGAAATCGACTCGAGATATGCAAAGATCACCTTTTCCACTCATTACTTGGAAAACATACGAGATTACTTGGTATGTAGTATCTTGTATAAAGAAAAAACGTCCACTTAATCTTTGGTTTATTTTACGTCTTTTACGTTCACCCCGTGAAAGATGCAGTGGAACGTATCTATTTAACGACTTCGTTTGGCTTCTGAATGTAAGCATCGGGTAGACTGCTGTGGATAGGTTAAGTATACATCAAGAATGAAATAAATGACCTTTAATCGCAATCGCAAACCTTTATTTTACAAATTCTCAAGTAAAATTACATGCGATATCAATTGCCATTTAACTACCATTTATCAACACTGAAATGATAGCCGTACGTATGCTGACGTACTTCAGAAATATCGCGCATTTTAAGTTCATTTTGTTCATTCTATATTGCATAATTGGGAATTTCGAAGGCACCTGGTCGCAAATATATTTGACAAGCTCCACTGGCGTTTCCACACACAGCAGTCATAGGTGACGACAGGTAGTTTTTTACCATAATGTTAGCTCTTGTTACGTTGCACACACGAGCGAGAAGATTTCCAACTTTTTAACGCATGAAACTCTGTAGCCATCATTCTCACTCCTTCATGTGAAACAAAAGATTTTTTTAGAGAAAAAGTTTCTCCAATGACGTAACTTATAAGACTTTTTCACAGCATCTTAGAGCAGCGCATACGATATACATGATGATTCGCGTCTTTCTTCACAGTAGATGCCAATACTCAAAAGATCCGCATCTCTTAACAATCCTTGTTTGCTTTGACAGGTTAAGTCCAAAAGAATGCAATAAATTTTGTCCGCTGGAACATTTGGCAAAGGCCGTTTGAAACGAAGTGGTATTTTACTTCCAAACTATGGCACACTACTGTTCCATTTTCATCGTGCCCACACAGTTCACAGTTTGCTAAACGTGCATAACAGTTCTCCGTGCAGAATCGCAGTTTGACCTTCAGTCTTCTAGTCAGACGCTCGACTTATCACGATTTGTGCTACTATACATGAACTACATTTACCGAAGTTTCGAAACGAAGTCAAACTTGGTACTTTTACAGCGGATCATCAATCATATTTATGGGCATGAGCGCCAATTGCTCGTAGGCTATATGTTTGCATGTAACCAATATTTGTATGAACCGCCGTTTGCGGTGACTAACAAGAACAAGAATTTTGGAACAGGAACAAACTTGTTCCGTCTTGACAGAACAGTCGCTGTTTCGCAGGCGCTCTGCTGAACCATTGCTCTGCTAATCACGGTTCCCAGAAATCACTTTATCTTAATTACTATTACACGATTTTGGCAGTTATTAAATACAGTTATATTGCAAAAATGCATTTATGGATATAAAATCACCATTATCGAACCCATCACTCGTGTCTGCCCTTCAATCAAGACAAATCTATCAATTGAATGCAGATGACAATCTGTAGCAAGCATGCTGGAGTTCTTTGTAATTTCTTCATATTCGAATGAAGCACTGGCAAGCTGAAACACGTGTTTTCCATCTTTTTGTTATCTTGCAGTGGACCTTTCATTGCACTTTGACAAAAGAAATTTTCTTGATTTACCTATTCCTTTCATCAACATTCTTCACTTTATCAAATTCTCGATGAGGTATGTATTTAATCTTTTCATTCTTAATCTTCAGTCAACAATTGTTTCTATGGTAAAACACTTAAACAGAGGGAGTCTTAGAAGTCTTACAAAGTCAGAACAATCAACAATCCAAACGAATCCATTAAATCATTGGTCCCACGTTATTATTTTTCATAAAACAATTGAAGTTTTACAAGAGTCGTATACTCATGCATGGCAAATTAAAGGCGTTTACGAATGTGCAATGATCTGAATAGAATCATTACAGCAAAATTAACGACGCGACACAAAAGATTTCAAAAGATTCTAGTTTGTTTTACTTCAGTTATTGAAGTCCTTTGTTTGACCTTAGTTTAGTTTAGGAAGAACGTTTTGAATCCTTTCAATTTGTTTTCTCCATCTGCTTAAGATCTTTTTACAACTTGTTAAAGCCGGGTTATGCAAAATACTGACCTGAGAGAGGACGTCTTCTTGAGAACATCTTACACAGCTGATCGCCCATTCCATTTAGCCTAGTCAGTCCGCAGCATTCCAATAAGTGCCTTGTATCTTCAAGTGATTGATTGGGTTGGTGCCTGCATTGACGATGTAGAATCATGTAACGTCTTGTAATAAAAATAGCTGAATGACTTGCAAACAACTTAAATGCGGCATTTTCCGTGGTATACCATTAACGGTTTTTAGAACGTTAGTCGAAAAAAAAACTGAATTAAAAACACATTTTATGCATTTGCAGGCGTTCATGATTTGCAAACTAGCCGATTTCTCTTACAAATCGAAACCTTCAGTATGCAAAAAATACCTTGCCTGCGATTGAGCTGCACGAATGAATTCTTATGTGCTCTGACTTAGCCGTGGTGTTTAAAACAATCCTAGAAGCCTGGTAAGAACGAGCAAGCGTCTTATGCGTTTGTTGCATCACAAAGAAAACGGTTTGCAAACAATTGGTTGGAGCGCTCATGGACATTGAATTGAATTTCGCGGTTGATCTCCTAATTATTAAAAAACGCAAAAGTGTTCGCTCATGTGGTTTCAGGAAAATGCAGAAAGAAGCTGTCACTTGTCCAGTCAATCCAAAAACAGTGAAGCTGAGATTTAACAGTACACTGAATATTTCTGTTTCAGTGCCAGGTTGGAACGCGGTTCGACCAACTTACTGCCAATGGTTAGTAGTATAAGCACTCACCTTCTTGCAAAACCTGAAAGATGCCATCTGGATAAATCAGAAACTAACATCCCGTCTACGTAGCAGCAGTCGACATTCCACCCTCCGTTATCAGCAATAGGTTGACTGTAGCATTTCACCTTGTGCCGTGATACTCTGGCCCATCTCTGAAAAATGCAACATGCTTTAAATTTCCACAAGGCCACTGAACGTTGGATGATGCTTTGTATTTCCTCACTCTCATGTGCGTAAGTTCGTAAAAAATCCTATTGTTCCTTAATTTCCACAAAAAGGGCAAAGAAACCTCAAAACAAATTTAACATTAATTCATAAGAGTTCTTTTTTTCTAACATGCATAATTATGTAACTTATTGCTCTCAAATGAAGGCATTGTTAAAATACTTTTTATAGTGCACATTAAATATATGATGACTAATCTCTTTCTGCGTATGTGTCACAATCTGCTCAAGGATAGGTTGATGAACTGTTATATTCAACAAATCAAAGCAATGCTGGTACTTGCCAATGTTCGTCGGCAGCTACAGAAGGAATTTAAGGAATAACTTTATTCAACTACTTTTTATGTCAACAATGTTGCTCTAGAAATTACCATCATCTTTATTAGAAAATAAGAAACCTGTCGTTCAACAAGCGAAACGTTTGGATAGAATTTTCATAATGAACAAACAGGTGGATACGTTTTCAAAAAATGTGGTTGCGAAAAAAACTTGGTTGTGCTTTATTTGAAGCATTTTTCATAAAATAGAAGCTTCAAAGTTTTCAGGAGGGCAAATAATCATTCAAAAGCATTAATCATAATGCTCCAAATGATCTACAGAAACCAAAACCGAAACGGCATCTGTCAATGTCAAAACATACAAACCTGTAGAGTGTTCATTTCCAAAGCATCAAATTTCAAAAAGTCCACTGCATCATCTTGCGACCAGTGATCCTTTCTCACCTGAAACAAGGCGCCTTGTTTCACAAACAACTTTTTTACTTAGAAATAAATACTGCGGCGTAGTGATCACGATTTCCAAATTACTGAGACATCAGGATCCTGTTTCCATGAAAGTATTGTATCACATTGGGTGCTGATGCAACAAATGTTTCCTCTTTTTAAAACTTCCGGGTACTTATTTCACAAAAAGTGGCCATTTATCATTGAAACATCCACAACACCGACCGAATAAAAACCACAAGCGCAGCATAAATTTCCTGTCTAAGTGAAGTCAACAGAACACCCGCGTGAACTCTATCATCAATTCAGGGAAACATCACATGCGAATACATATTTCACTGGTTTCTGTTACGCAATACTACGAATCAATCTTATTCATTTATTCACGGTAGGATGCAAGCCGAGATAGCGCCAGGATCAGTTGGATAGCTCCGTAAAGTGCATGAGGACAAACGTGGCTCAATTTATTCAAAATTAGTTATAAACCGAGTGCCAGTAACTCCAGAACGCATTATCGGTGAAAGGAATTACGTTTCTATCAAGTTTTAAAGTTGTGCTTTGTCGGGATTTTCAGATCCCGACGGGTCATATAATATGATGAATTGAACTTGCAAAATCTTTCCCTTAAATTTTTCCACCAACATAGTGCGTTTGAAAGAAGGATATCGTGATTTTGCGAAATCGATAAATCAGTGAGACTTCGGGAAAAGCTTAGTGATGCAGTGTCCGAGCAACCGAGACTTTGGTTGTGTCATCAATGAGTGAATCACCGTAGTGCTCCGTGGGCACGAGCTTCAACCTCAACCACCTCAGCAAAGCAGAGTAAGACCGTAGCGCTAATCACCTTCACCCAGTTAGTACAAAAAGTCTAGACTTCGAGCTGCTGAACTTCTTTTCATCAGAAGCATTAACCTTTTACCTATGTTTATCATTCCAAGAAAAAACTCGACTCGTTTTTTGACAAATTCGTTCATATCAATAGAAAGCACATGAAAGCATCGCATTGTTTACCTTTCACTTTTCCGCAGATGCTTAAAGAAACTCACCCACAGCAAAGGTTTATTGAAGGCCATCTCTTCCGAAGACGGACACGTTTCACTGACTTCAAGGTGGTCTATGACACTTTCTTGAGAAATCCATTCCGTACAAGATGACAGTGCTGATAAGTGAATTAGAGGTTGAGTACTGCCAGTGATCACCGGCTAATCTAATCAATTACAAAAACAAGTCAAGCAGGAAGGAAGCAGTGTCAATGAAAGAAGCATTTTTGTCAATTTTCGTCGCTCCAATCTCTAACTGTAATATTGTAAGAAATCACATTACCCGATGGCGGCGACTTGCTGATCCTTGAAATGTCCACCTTGTTTTGCCAAATAGAAATGTTGAACACCTGGTGCAGAGATGACACGGCGTTGGCTTTATCCAGGGAGAAACTAAAAGCGAAATGAGAATCATTTGCACAACACAAAATATATGCAGTACAAGGAAAATCTCAGCTAAAGAATTAGAAAAAATGCTAAAGTTTTCAAATACTACAGAAATTTTGCAAATGCGGAAAGTTTGCGTAAAAATTACGGAAACGTTTTTGCCAAAAACAAAGTTCAAAATTCTTGAAACACAGCAAAAATAGTTTGCAAGCTCAGGAAAGTGGATGTTTAAGATGTTTTTCTCAACACGCCGTGATATTTTTGCGTGCCTTTGAAAAACAACAAATAAGACGCAGATTCTATTTTATTTAAAGCTGAAAGTGCTTGCTCAGTAGGAGAAATATATTCTTAAATCTTGTTATTGGTGTGACACCAATTGTCTTCACCGGCCTGTAGAGAAGCACAAGCTAATGTAATTGACACAGTCCAGGCTATTAAAACAATTATATTGCCAAAACTCTTACGAAGATCCACTTGGGAGGTCATCGTTGTTTTTCGTAACATAGCCCTTCAGCACAGCAGGACCGGAGAAAAAATCGGTTTCTGTTTGAGATGGTACAGAGCTCTGTGCAAGTCGCCCGTGAGCTGTTAAAGCATAAGTTGATTTCGAGTCAGTTGCAATAATAAGCTGGAATGTAAAAGAATCTTGTTTGGAAGGACTCGCATTCTTTTGCTTCAGTCTCGACTCCCACTTGGTTGCTATGTCATGCCACGTAGCAACAACCACGTATACGCTTTCAAAAAAAGGATCAACTTCGTGACGAACTGCATCGTCGACGTCACGCAAAATCCTCCGATCAGTTGGAAGGCCGAAAACGCTGTAGTCACTGATGCAGACTTTCGACGAGTTGTTAGGTTTCAAACCAGATCTCATCCACATTGGAGCAAGAAGTATGTCGAAGTCGCTCAGAAAACGGAACAGCAGAATGTTGCCAGGGTTTTGCAGCAGCTGGGCGCTTTCAACCGATATGGACTTTTGAGTCAACACCGCTATTCCGTTATCAGCCACGTGCAAGTAGCGCAAATACTTAACGTGGGTGCCTTGGCCTTCCGTTTGCTTCAAAATGGGGAAAGATAGTTTGATTTCCTGGAACGCATTGACATGATTGGCGCTGGACATTCTTCTGCAGCGCGTGCTCTCAGTAGCTGGAATCCAGAGAAGATCTTTAAAAGTTTCAGTGTGGTCCGCAGGTCTTCGCTCAACCCTGCAAATAAGAAGCAAACGTTACGCTTTCTTGCATGGCATGAGCACTGCTGGCGGCGATAGCCCAGTGGAACGTAAACATCAATTTGGGCGGGAAGCACTGGCTTCAACCTTCCGCCAATCGCCGTTGACTACATACAAAATAAGTAACGCGAGCGTGATGCACCCATCATGATATTTGCACATACTTTTGCGTGTTTGAGGGAGGAGCGTTTTTGCCGCATCGCTTGAAGTTTCCATTGGGAAATAAAATTGGGTGGTAACCGGTCTTGCATTCACATCTGAAATACAACCGTGCAATCGTTACGTACGTGAAAGCGTGGTTTGCAAATTTTTGAAACGATGCTTTGCATAAGTTGTAAGGAGCAATCAATTTAGCAAATGAAAAGAAAGCTATATAAACGTGAAAATAAAATTAATCATTGAACAAACTTTGCGTTTCGCGTGTCGCTGCTCAACATCGACTCCCAAACGTCTAAAAGCAATCATTCTCTCCTGTCGAGGGTCCTCAGCATTTTTTACTATCTTATCTAAAATCACGCATGTATTTCAAAAACAGTTTTGTGCACAGATACCTTATAAACGTCGCTCGAGATTATACTAAACTCTAATTCTTCTAACACGTTTGAAAAATTATTACGATTAATTTGCAGAACACATTCATTATGTGTGCTCAAATATTAGAAATATCAATAAAAATTATTTGCGTGCAAAATTTAAAGCAATTTGTGAGATGAAGTCAATAACAACTGCGGTAATTTCAAAGCTATAGTCCAAGATACAAGGTACTCTTAAATCGGACAAAAGAAGATGACACTAGGTAAACCAAATGTTTATCAAACACCCATAATAAAACTTATGCTACAGTATTAAAGTAACCAATAGGTTTGAAGTGAAACGTTATTTTAAAAAATCAGAAAACAATATTCGTTCCCAGAATAAACAATGCCGTTGAAAATCACCAAAACAGGCAAATACATCCGTTAGTACCTGTAACTGTCGAGTGCTGTACGATGACACACACCTCTGTCCCGTATCTGGTCACATCTGTCTCCTTCCGGCAAACACAGGTCTAGGTGCGTGAGAGGACACGGTTCGTCTACGCAAGGAACCTTGTCTGCAGCTTCACCTTTGCAAACAGTGCATGCTGTTAATTTTCAACGAGCCTTAACACAGAGTGCTTCGTTGCTTATCTTTTTTCCTGCAAACAAACCTGACACATACTAGACAACATTTCGCGAAGCAGTGTCGAATGCTGCGTTAGAAGTAGATCTGAATGAAAGAGTAATTATACTTTATATTCTGCAAGCAGCTAAAAGTCTTGCTGTGAAACTTTATCTGATTTACTTAAATGACGTTACATTGTACATTTCATTGTTTTGGATTAGTTGTACTCCACGCCGTTTGATGATAAAAACAGCTTAGCGTTTCATGCTATCGTTTGAAACTTAATCAGGAACTTGTACAATAAGGTATGTTGAAAATTTGAAGAAAAGATTTTATGCTCAAAGGATGACTTCTTTGCGTCGCTCCTCAAGATCTCTGGTTTTGTGTGAAGCGTATTCTGGGGCGCAGATTTGATTTTATTGGTGCAAACATTAGACAATTTTCATCCAAATTAAAGTTACAGAATTGCTTTTTTGGTTAAGCTTTCTTGCTCTTTTGTGCATTTTCTTCGCAACATCTGTGTCGCTCTTCGGTGATGCTTGTCATCTTCAAGTAATGATTGTGAATATTTTTTATGAATCAATTGCCTTCTAAGCAAGATTGTTCTGGTCAAACTAGACGCCAAACTTTTTAAGATTTTCGTGGCCATCCTACTGGCTGTCATGATGGACCTTTCTGTTGTTGATGACGATGACTTCCGTATTTATGCAACAGATCACTGTGTGTTGTTAATGGACTTTTGAAATCCCTTTCTCATGGTATTAAGCCATGCCTTTCCATCCGCGCCAACTTACATCTTAGAGCACAGGGATTATTGAACCCTCAAAGTCACACTCGGCTATGTCCTTGTGGTGGATGTACGCGTCAGCTTGGCCTACATGGCGTGTTGCGGAACTGGTCAAATAAGAGGTCTTTGGTTGAAGGAATTTCTATTTAATACACTTTTTATCGAAAGATAACAACTGCAGGCAGACCTGTAGATTAGTGCTGCACGCCGGGACAAGCGAATGATCTCTGACAATTTCTATGAGCACTGATCTTCGTTACCGTCTCAAACAAGAGTGTGTTGCAGAACCGTCGCTGGAAAATCGTCAGTAGGGGGGCTTTACATTCGTGCAGGGGACATCCAAATTTGAGAAATTTCTTGGCATCCAAATTTTGACAAAAAAATTCTTGGCTTGACATCCAAATTTGACAAAAATTCGACTAATTCATAGTGTTTCATATTTCAATTTTGGGGGCTTGGAGTTTTGTTTGGGGGAGCTAAGCCCACCAAAGCCCCCCAGGTGGCGACGGGACTGGTGCGCTGGGAATAAAGCAAACTGATTCCTTGGTTTCAACAAGGTGAGCTGCCACGCGGCAAATACTCATACACTTTAGACACAAAATACCTTGGCAAGACGAGTCTGGCAATTCCACGTCTCCCAGCAAACACGTCCTGGTCCGAGTTCGCATTCCCTCTCCACAAAGAGATGAACACTTTCCGAACTCAGACCATTTGCTCCATTCTACGTCTTGATGACAAGTCCCGTTGCAAATGCACCTTTAAAAGAAGTACGTCGAGTTGCACATTTTGCATGTATCGTTTTTGCTGTTCTATACGCAAGAGTTTTTGTCTTTTATCTTTGATACGCTTAAAAAATTATATAAGTTTTTGTAAGCTTTCCCAAGAATCGGAGGTTCAAACTACTGACCTATAACCCGGCACCAATTCCTCACAAACGTAGTCGCCGCAAGTATCAGTTGTGCAGTTTTCAGAGTCTGAACAGTAACGGCCATCGCCAGTGAAACCAACCCTGCATTCGCAAACGTAGGACCCTGAAAAGGAAAAAAGACGTGGCTGTTTATTTTCAGCGAACAGAGTTCCACCATCGAATATTGTTGCGATATGAAATTTTGTTCTAAAGGGCGCGATTCCAACTGAACCATGCAACACATCTGATGCAACAGTGCTGGTTTGTAATTTGCTGTACCAAAGGCCCAAAAACGTAAGTAAAGGATAAAAGATTATTTGCGTTCTTTTAGAGCAGTTGTTCAAATTCATATTTGAACCAAAGACCAAACTTAGTAACTGACGTCAGGTATCGAGGGCGGACCTTTATTTGTCTTTTCTTGCAATTATCGACTTTCGTATAACTTGTGCAAGTTACAAATTCAATACACACGAAAAACAGTGTCAACTACTAACCTGGCAAGTTAGTGCAGTTTGCATAATTGTGGCAAGTATTGTTGTACTGGCATTCGTTAATATCTAAGCACTGTCCTTTGAAATAAGTAAATCCTTTGCTACATTCTTTAGTACATGTGAAAAGCATCGATCCATTCTTTCCTGTGAAATAAAAAGTACTTCTGAAAGTCAAGCGTTGGTTGCCTACTTAAAATTATGGTTGAACAAAATTTTAATTTGTGGCTTAACTTAACCCGATTCACAACTAGCCTGTACAAAACTTTCACATTTGTTGAAAGTCCCTGCTGAAGGTGGCCATTGGTATGGCTGAGGAATATTCGTCGAGTTATAAGACGAATCACAGGCCTATGGAGTTCTAGTCATTTGAGAGTTTTTGGACCGAAACGAAAGGAAGTTTTCTTTAGAAAAGCCGCAAATCTTTGCAGTTCAGTTCTGACTCGCAGTTCTGATAAAATAACTAAGTAGATGACCTCATCACTAACTTGTAAATCCCACATCCTTTTGCTATATATAACATATATCAAAACGTTCTACAAATTATGAAAAGAGATCATTTTCAGATGGATAGTTTGCAGATACGAATATTGTTTAACAGATGAGTGTCAGCGCACACGTTGTGATTAATGTCTTTAAAATATTTTCACAAACTCACTTTCGTAAAGCACAGTGCAGTTGTCTACATGGACGCAGTATCCGTTTTGATCCGCCAAGTAATTATCTTCCGGACAGACGCATTTATAACCATCAGACAAATCATAACAGTTGGACGGTGCTTTGCACTGGTGAGAATCAAGTTTCGTGCATTCATCAAAGATCTTTGATCCACAGTCAAGATATATCGATCGTTGTGCGACGTTGTCCTTGTATCGGATTAAGATTCCATCATCCTGGTTTTGGTGACGTACATAGTAAAACGTAAAGTTAAGATTTAACGAAATTTTAAGGCGTTGACAATTGTATGTAATTTACAGTATTGACAGCTTTTTGAATAAGCTATTTCGAAAAGCTCTGTTTTGCCCACATTCTGCTTCCACGGCTTCAGGATAGGATGTGGTGTAACTTCTTGAAAAAAGGAAGGAAAAGCAACTCCCCATCATTTGTACTGTTGTTCAGTGGTCCCGACCTTTTGCAACCGCGGACCGGTCAACGCTCGACAATTTTACCGCGGCACGGGAGCACTCCCTGTGTGGTGGTTGTGAGGTCACGTGCAAATCATTTTCGCTACTGCATCACTGTTACGCACGCTTCATAAAAAGAAAAACGTGCTTGATCCTCTACAGCCCCGCTCCATCTCCAATACTCACTTTATGTTTTTGCGCTCTCACTCTATGCATGCAATAGTGCTTACATGAGAAGAATCGACCAATCACATGCCCAGAAAGCGAGTGGTGCCACGACCAGTATGTATTTTGCAATTTCGCGGCCCGGTACCAATCGATCCGCGGCCC
>JGI24022J15233_10000856_pt1 | contig 22378 bp, 14 predicted proteins | sample Ectturendosymbi2_FD_15233 | JGI IMG/M metagenome (IMG submission 15233)
GGATGCGTAATTTTACGTGAAATCGATTTCCTATTAAAAATTTGCTGATCGATTCCTTGCTTACACCCATCGTGGAAAGTACATACTTGAAACCATTGTCTTAAGTTGTTGCCATTAGTGCTATTTCCACCGGGCGGGAAGACGCGATAAAAGGTTGAAATACGTTTTAAAATCGAATGACACGTGACCTTGGAATTAACTTCCTTGCTATGAACGTGGTTGAGTGCTAGGATGGAAATATCCTATTTCTACCCTTGACTTTCGCGAACAACAGTCGCCGCATGAGCGGAAATACTCCAACATATCAGAGTAACGAATTTCAAAGCGATGTAGAAAATTTGAAAATTCAGATTGCGTTAATTTTTTTCACAAAATTATTTAGTTGAAAAAAATAATTCAAAACAATCAGCTTAGAAAACGTTTTATGAGCATTGCTAATGCAAACGCTGTTGCCTTTGATTTGTTAGATTTTTCCTTTGGATCACACTCATTGGCGCGAAAGGACCAACCAGCAGACGTTGAAAGAGAGTTTTGCATGTCACAGCACCACAGTATATTCAGTGTTCTGCATAAAAGTGACAAATATTTCGTGTTGGGATTGGCCACTTGTAACTTGTGATGTGAGTTTCAAGCCACAATTCGATAGCTCTGTTTGCATTAGAAAGGAACACTGCTGAGCTTTTCGCGCAGCATGACTTTTTACGACGTTGGGAGCAGTAGCGACATTGCAGTGTGGATTGACAACTTTGGATGGCGCTGGTGCGGTTTGTGTTCTGTTTTCTTCCTGTGGCAGAATCGAAGTTAAAATAATATCTGGCTTTGAAGCATTGGAAACGATGCTTTTGATCTTTCTTGAATCACGAGCTTGATTCGCGGCGAAAAACACGCCAACTCCGCGCATAAAAATGCAAACATAAAAAATCTTTAACCAGTTCGTGTTAAATGCTTAGCAACTAAGATTTTACTGTCACGTGCAAGGGACCAAATGTTGATGGTTGTTTGATCCCTCCTTTTTCCTGCATCCAAAAATCTTTCGACAGGACATACGTTTTGAAAAACAAAATACTGAAAAAGATAAAAGCCTTGGAAAACAATATTTAGAAGCCAAGCAATAATGAGCAAATCCTTTTCAAATACTGGTGATAACTTTTTGTGGCGCGTTTTGTTAAATAAAGAATGTTTTGAACATTCGGCAGTCATCTCCAGCTCTTATTTAGAGTATTAATTTTAGTTTCTTTATTTCATTTAATGCACTAGAGTCTTCTTTATTTATTTCGGAAAAACAAAAAACAAACTGAAACCTTACAGCCAGGACACCGAAAAACCTTGCGGTTATCAGGTCGAAGTGCCCAAGCCCTCCCAGCACAATGAAATATCTCAGTAATATTTGTGTGATATGAAAGTTAAAACAAAGACACGTGAAACAGTGAACCAGTCTTGAGATGAGGACCATGGAAATAGTTCAGTTGCTTTTATGCAGTGTACCAAGCGCCACGCTACAAACCACACAAGCAATCAGAAACGCATGCATAGACGATAAGACAGATGAAGTGAATATACTTCTATTAAAAATTGAACAGGATGTATCCGGTAGTAAATTTTTCGGCCATTCATTGATATTACAACAACAAAAATGATCGGCATTGCTTTTTTTGAAGACATTATTGGATTTATCTTTGAAGTGTTGTAGTACATTTGCCCAAAGAGTAGCTCCCCGATGAGAAATTGTTTTTTACCAGTGTTTCTTGAAACTTGTATAAAATAGTTTTGTTGGGTTGCATATCTTGTATTATGACAATGAACATCAGCCGTTTTCCAAAACAAGTCGTTAAATTATGTTGGTTTCGTGGTGAAATTTATGCATCTGTTTTGCCAATTCAGATCCATAAATACCGCGAAGTTTCAGAATATTGAGAGATTTATACAGAGGTATAATGTGACATCTAAAATTGTTACATGTAATAGTTCGTAGTATGTTATTGTGCACTACTCGTGGTTGCAAAACAGAATAATCAGCTGCGCCCCATGAAACAATGCATTATTTTAGATGACAGCTCTTATTCTAATGGAATGCTTTGAACAACTAGTTTTTTTTCTTTCCATTTTGTGTTCCATGGCAAATACAATTTTTAAAGGTAGTGCTTGAGGAGCGCGTAACCAAATTGTAGTCATGTAATTCAAATCTAAAAACCTAGCTCTTGGAAATCACCTTAAGGAGCTCTGCTGATAAGCGACGAGCACCTCTGTTACTATAGTTTTCTACGAACTAGCCACGTGTGCTCTTTTTTTGCCTTTTATAGCATTGTGCTTAGATTATCCATTCCGTTAGTACCCTTACCACTCTGATAAAATTACGTAATGGAAGCAGTGGCGTAACTGAAGGGGAGGCAGGGATGCGGACCGCCCCCCTGGCAAGCTAAATATAAAAACCGGGCCACCACTTAGGTTATATTTCGGTATTTAAACATACTGTTGGTTTTCAGTAGGTTGTCTTTTGATTTTCGGAGTGTTTTCTCCTGATTTCGGGTTTTAGTATTTTAGACATCTGCATCCGGGTTCACTATCACTTTTCACCTTTTTACTGAGTGTTGGCTAGTGGACCCCCTTCAGCTAAGTTTTCCCCCCTGGCTCAAACCAACCTCTAGTTACGCCACTGGATGGAAGGTGTGTAAATATCGTCTTAGGTTTTGTGCAATTATAATTGCAATGAGTCTTACAACGTCTATCACCAGCCCACAAAATGTTTTTTGAAACAAATTCATCAAGTGAAAGAAAATAAATCAACAGAGCAATCGTTTTCATGCATTGCACACTGCATGTGTGCCCGAACATTTGTTTCCTGGGGACGCATAATCCGGATCACACTCGCTGTTACTCATTGAATAGGTTTATATGAATTACCTTGTTTGTAGCCTGACAAACGTTTTCTCTGAGCATCTCGTATACAGCTTTGAGTTTCATCACTTACTATAAACTTCCTGCTGTAACTGAATAAACACCAACAGGTGTTCTTGCAAAAGTTTGCGTCAAAACCCCAGCATCATCTTGATGGTTGCTTGGCTTAAAGGTGACTCATTTGCCGACTCAAGGCTGCCCACTCATCCATGGATTTGACGTTAATCGGGTGATGATCAACATAGAATCAAAAAACATGCCTTGAAAAAGTGTCTCTGAAGTGAAGGTACACGTAAGGTATATTTCAAAGTTAACCTTCCCCGTAGTCTTACAACACCAATTGCTCGCCTCTATTTCGCCTACTTCCGAAATTAAGCAAATGTGTCCAATTTAAGGACGAAAATACGCGACATGTATAAATCAGCATCATAGACAATGAGCTCTTCGATGCAGAAATTCTTACAAAATTTGATGTAGTTTTTAAAATTTTTATGTATGGTTTTGAAACTTTGTTTGAGGTTGCTTCAGTTACATTTATTTTGTGCTTTCCAGTCTTTAGTAGATGTTAATTGTCAAATGAGGTTTTCGGATATCAATATTTGTCCCCAATGACATGTTTGCGCGCAGTAAGGCAGGCTGCATGGTCAGAGGTCTTGAGATGCAAAGACGGGTTTCTGTTGTGCCGTCTGTATGAGGTGCGTGATTCAACACGGAGCCTTTGATTTTTTACATCATGCCTTATACTTTGAAAGTTTTTTGTTATTCTATTTGACATACATGCGCAACGATTACGTGTGATATATAAGTTTTTCCTGTAATTTCAGCAACTTCGTGCAGAACGAAGTTTTACACAGACGACACAACTGACACCCAACTCCGCCACTCAAGACCGCAGACCATTCAGTCAACTTCACTGTGCGTAAACAAGCCGTTTTCGACAAACATTGATGTTCGAAAACCTTATTTAACAAATAACATCTACTAAAGACTCACAAGCACGAAAATATGTAACTGGAGCAATCTTACAATATTTTTATTACATTGAAAAGGAAAAAATACTCTTAAACTTTGCAAAAGTATCTTTTATGGTGAATTCATTGTCCATGTGCGAGTCACAAGCGCGTGGCATATTTTTGTCATTAATTTGGGAAGTTTTTCTGCTTCAAAATTTGGGAAAAACTGAGGCGAACGCTTAGTATCGTGGGAACGTGGGGGTGTTAAACTTTAGAATGGGACTTGCTTGTATCGCTATTTCAGGTACACTCAGAGAGAAGCAATACGTTGGAGAGATTCTTGCAGTGACGTATTCAGAAAATCGAGCATTTCAATTTCCCCACCGGGCAAACAATTCTGGGACAAAACATGGGACTCGTCCAGTACCCACAGTAATAAATTATTGCTCTGAAAATTATGCATGACTTTTTATTGAGGTATGCCGTAGGGCGTAGGGAATATACCTTTGTTTGCCCAAATTTTACCGTTACCTTCAGTATAACGGACAAAAGCGGTTCGACCGTTTATTGCATAAAGTTAAAAAGGGCTCATTATTTGCAAGGCAAAGATATGGCTTTTCAGAATTCAAACAACTTTTCTCGCTACTTCCCTAGCAAAGCTGTCCATGGATGTTAAGGTTGTTTCATAATAAATCGTTGCCAATGCAAAAACAGCAAATAACCAATACGGAAGTTGTTCGTGGTCCGGGAACATCTGTGTTTCGCGCCTGATACGTTTTGTCGCTCTACCTGTTTACGTGTTCTCTTACACATTTTCAAGACAAAGCTTCAGGTGACATTAACTCGATGTCCGGCAATCTCTACCTGTCAGTTTGCGTGTGCAGTCTGCAGAATTGCCTGAGCTGAGTCGTGGACCGAAACAAGATAACACAATAATCCCAGTTAGTCTGATTTTGTTTTTTAGAAAGTTATTGGTGTTTTTATAGTTTTTGCGGCGGTGTTTCAACTTTCAAGAACATTGCATGTAATTAAAGCAAGCATGCTTGGTCTGGTTCCCAAACAGTTACGATGGTTGATTTGTATTAAATTAAAAAAAGAACATATATAAAGTAGGAACTTACAAATTGGAAGTTACCTTAAGATTTTGGTGTATCAGAAGCTCTTGAAAACGGTTTTGATATTGAGCAACAGTGGTTTCGGTCAGACGCAGTTACACAAATTGTAGAGTTTACAATCAAAACCTCCAAGTGATGCAAGGAGAGTTTGAGTCAAATTAGACTGGTTTGAAAGAGCACGTTCGGGTCGTAATCGGAATATGTAAAGGCTGTTGCATAAACCATGTTTTGTAACTCTACGGTTTTTCCACGTCATGTACTCGTATTTCTCAACTGGCTGAAAAATGTCTTCGTGCGACTTTGAAACGAGTGGACTAGATCAATTTTTCAGAACTTTGGATCAGATCCTGATGACAAAACCATTTGATTTGAACTGATGGCAGCAGTTGGGAAAAAGTTTTCGTGAGTTATTTTGTAACACCGGAACACTCTCTTATATTAAAGTCCATATCGATCATGTTCGCGCCGCGCCATTGGAGGCTCGGGCCACGGTTTTTGAAATGATTTGAAGCGTTTTCAAAGTAAAGTTGGAGAAACGGTTAAGCGCCAAAAAGGTTTTCAATTTCTTCATGCAGCGGAATATCTTTATACTCCTTGGTTGCATGACAAGATTTCAGGCTTTCACGCGACTCACAACTTACAGAAAAAAATTTTTAACAAAAACAACGTTTTTCAACATTTTGTCCAAAGTCCAGTTTTTAGGCATTTATCGTTATGTTGATCGCAGTGAAATGTCCTGTGCAATGGCAATGGAATGACAAAGGCAAACGAAACAAAGACTGCCGCAAGCATACTTAACAACATGGAGGAGAAAAGTGTTGAAAATATGTTGACTAGCATTTAACGTGTCGTGGCAACCACATAAATCGAGCTAAATTGCGATTTTTTCCATTGTCTATTAAAATTACGGAATTGCAGAACACTGCGTTAATGTTAATACAAACTTGTATTTTGGAATTGGTCTTCACAAAAATAATCAGTATTTTGATATAAACAGAACAACTGTGACAAACTAAAATTGCAGTTCGCGTTGCATCACTCAATTGAAGAATATTTGCTCATTGTTGCCATAAACAATGTTTCATTTGGACTCGTGGTTATTTTCTTACAGTCAACAGAAATATTCGAAGACTCGCCTAAACAGAGAAAAGAAAAACCATTGACAACCCAATCTTTGCTGACTGTTGATGACGGTGACATACGTTGCAAAGAGCTCTATGACAACAGCCACATCAGAGAATGATTTTTGCTAAATTTAATACAGCAACGAAATGCTAGTAGTGCTTGCTATATAACGTTCAGTGCTATAAATTAAAGAACAACTTTAGTGGATAACAAGAAGATATTGTTTTTATGGCAGGCAAGCCGTTTTGCTCCTTTGTGCAGAGAAAAAGTGTTTCGCCGTTTCTCGCACCCCTGGACCTTTGCCAAACATGCCGCAGATAAAATCGCTGTCAAGTCATGGCACCGATAACGTCATCAGCTGTCACGTTGCACCACCTAGCGTCTAATATTAGCAGACGCTCTGACGCGAACGTTCGACGTGAGTTTGCTTGGCTTGTTGGGATAGATCAAGAGACCTTGGATAGATCGTATCTGGACAGCTACTGCCCTGGTTGCAGCTGCGTTAAACGCAATCGGGTAAGCTCTAAACTTGTTCAAACAAGCGTGCACAAATGTTGCCTCTCAAACTTTGCCACATGTACTCTGATCAAAGTGCTTGTATTCTTGATCTTATAAAAACACGAAAAAATGTTCGAGCATTTTATTTCTGCTTGCAAGCCACCCCCTGTAATAGCCAACCAAAATGGTGGGTCCATTCCTGAACGTGTTGGCTCTCAAATTATGCAGGTATTCATATTTGAAGATGTAAGAAATTAGTTTCCACATGTAATTGTTGCGGTTGGAATAAACATTTGCATCAACCTATTTCGATACCAATCGCTAATCAATAAGACTGAAACAAAAATGTTGAGGTGAATCGGTTTCTATTTTGGTTGAAATCTAAATGTGACTGGTAATGCTGGTGGTTTGTTTGGGATGACTCACCACCACACGGTTCTCTCATAAAATCGACTTCCTCGTTAGTTCAAAAATTCAAATCTTTTTAAAACTTTACATAAACTTAACGGCTGCTGCAGCTAGAATCCTTTTGCGTTGTGATGGTTTCAATAATAAATTATTGTCATTCGTTTAAGCTGCATTTGCAGTCATTCTGATGTTTCAGATTTTAATGTGTTCTTATGTGCAACATCATAAACAAGTTTGCTTTGCTCCATATTCAATTCCCACACCTGGTGTCAAACTTTGTCGTCCTTTGACTTTTACTGAGCTGTTCATCCGAGTGCAGATATTTGGAACTTGCCCTAAAACAGCGACGAAGTGTAAAATGCTCATAATACTGTACCTGTAATTGGGGCTCGAAGAATTCAGTTTCAATCCTAGCTCCACTAAAATTACCTTTTCATACTTCGCGCATGCGCATGGCGAGGAAAACATAGGCAACTGCAACGCAGCTTAAATATTTGTGCACCATGGTATTTGCAAAAGTAAATTCTTGAATATTTAATGTCTGGGGTCTTCAAAAACGTTTCAGGTCTCAACTCAATCGATTCCGATTAACAACATTTGCTGAAAATTGACGATTCATTGCCACATTGCTGGACTTTATATCGCTTCTCATCTCGTCCAATGCTTTCAGTTTCACTTTCACGAAACCTCGCGTTTTTCGCTGTTGCGTCGTCTGGCGTTTAATAGTTGAACACGTTTTGTGTGATATGTTAAACTCCACTGCATTTGAAAGCCCATTGGCCATCCTAACAACTAAATTTTCCTTTAATTCTGCTCTGGCAAAGTTCGGTCGCACCGAAAATATCCTGATTTTTGATAAATTTTGTTAAGAAATATTTGTGTGTTTTAAATAACTCAATTTATCACAGCGAAAATAATTTAACGAAACTCTGAATTGTCCCTCGCAAGTTTTGCGGGCTTTTAAGTTTGTCACACTTTGGAAAATTATGACAGAAATTGGAAGTGGTTTTCGATTGAATGATAATAGCAGGGAGGTAATATTTTTGAAGTAAGCTGTTAAAGTTCTTGTTCAGTTGTTTACTACTTTCTCAATTTTGTGATGTATGTTTTTTTCATGTACGTCGGACACTTTTTTTACTTAATTTTTTGTCCATTTTTTCTTCAGTTTTATTTTTTCGCAGTTATACTTGGATTTCGAATCGGGATTATTAGTTACTGCGCGAAAGACTTATTCGCGCGTTCACAAAAAATCCCAAAAGATTTCCTGGCTTGAATTTACAGCTGCTGTCCACCATGACTGAATGACGTAACAAACAAAAGGCTTCCTTTTGTAGACGACTGTTGACTATTTAGACTCACTTCTAAATCATAAAAGTACATTGATGGCGAGTTTTGATACCATCATCAAAGGCAATGACAGCATCTGAATTTGCGGTGTTTCGATGTCGTTTCCAATGACTTTATGACTACGACTCAACTCAGGCTACAGCGAATGTAAGATGTCACTGCACACAGGTGTCTATGCTTCTAATATATTAATCAATGCAGGTTAGCGGATGAATATCGACGGATGTTCTTGACGTTTAAGGTTTCGAAATCAGAGTTAAATCTTGCAAAGGGGTCATCGTTCACAAAAAGAAAAATTTAATTCCAAGGTTGAACAAAAAAAACGCTTCGTTGGTTGTGTAGCGAAGTGTTCAATATGTCTGCTTTTTATAATTTTTTGTCTTATTCATTTTAGCATTTCTACATTTTGATTGATATTTGAAATGTGTTTTTTATTACACGAATTGTAAACAGAATGAAAATTGTAAGGTTAATGTTTTACAAGATGCATAAGGGCAGACGCCAGTAATTTGATAGACACAATATTGGACATCCAACATAGTTTCATTTAATCATTGGTTTTTGCACTTTTCCTCTTTGAAGGATATGAAATTTTGTCCACCATTTGACGTTCCAATGCTTTCTGCACGATTTGCAACGTAACGGTGAGTGCGACCACGAATCAAGCGTTGTAAGTAGATAGTGTCTCTGCTGAACTGACTGGTGATTTTCAAGTCTGCTGCTAGTGAAGAGTCCTTTCTCGATTCGTATCGCTCTATATTCCGCCAGGTTCGACAGCTCTTACCTTGCCACTTAACGTAGCAAAGAACAGGTGGTTTGTAGTCAGTGCTCTCTTACCATGTCCTTAGTGCGTTTCGTCGCCTGGAAATTACGATTCACCGATTGGTTCTGCTTCTAAACATCAGGTTAACGCTGCGAGCTGATCTGCGTAGATTGTCACACAATATTCTCGCTGCAGTGATCAGGTTCTTGTGGTAGTCCACTGCATCTCGCAGGAAGCAGCTTCAGACTTGTAGCGCAAACCGTAATATTCTCTGACGCAATTTTCTTTGGTCAGATCGATATTTTTTCATTTAAGTTTATTGGTCTTTGAAACTATGGCAAAATCGAAGTATATATGGAAGCTGCCTTCTGTGGATGGATCGCCACTTGACTCTGAAGTTCGGTAACTTTGCTGAGCCTCACAACCAGAGCAACGATTGAGCCTTGCCGGAGAGCTGATTGCTGCATAGAAATGTGTTCGATGGAAAGCGCGGGCGAACGCTGTGTGCCATTTTGAAATTTTGCTGCGAAGCTCATGAGCAACATTTTTGTGGATAGCCAAGTAACGCGCTTACTTTCGTAAGCTGCAATTCTGTCGCGGTTTGAACATGCAAGTTCCTGAGGGTTTGCTGCTAATTCCTTGATGGTATGGTTTGGTGTTATAAACCCGCATCTGTGTATACATGCGAATTTTTATCGTAGATGCTGAATAAATAAAAGCAAGTTGCCACGGGTTTAGGGTTAAGCTTAGAGTTAGTTGGGTTCAGGTGGCGCATGAAGCAAGGTTAGGGGGTTCGGTCGTGATATGTTCCCGTGATCCAAATAGTTGAATAAAACCAGACACATTTCTTGTGAATTTATAGAAAGATCCTTGGGTCGAAACCTTAATTCGAACCATTTAACAGAAAAAAATTATACTCCGGAGTTTTGCAGCGTATATAACGATGAGGCTTTACTTTAAACATACACCATTATAAAGTTCCGAAGTGTACTCTACGACAGCAATGGTATAATCCTTTTTGCAGGTTTTGCTACGGCTCTTGTAGCCCACAGTTTGATTCTTGCCTAACTATGGCGCTTGAGGGATGTGTGCTGGGACAGACCGTCAACGGCGCTGGAACTTCGATATGATGCGTTCTTTGAGACCACGTTATCGGGCCCGCGCCTCCGCGCACGCATTTGCTCTGACAGGCGGCATGCACTTCATCCCTCTCACCTTCCAACTGACAGGCATTGATGAGTCACGGGAAGGTCTGGTTTCTATCATCGCGGTGGCCTCGCAGGTGTGGTAGCGGTAGTAAAGTTTTGCAGTTAAAACATCAGAAGTTCTGAGAGTGTTTGGTGGGTTATGGAGCATTCTGTTTTCATGTATATTTTACTTATCCCTTACATGAGGTTGCGATCATCAGTTGGCGGCCATGTTCGAACACGGAAGTGCAAGAGCTGAAAGTGAGAGTAGCCGAGTTGTGTTGCTGTGAGCGCAGGCATCGATATACGACACCATTGGCATGTGTCAGGTTTTGCACTTTTTGTTCACTCTGCTCTTACTTCCTAGCAATTGCTTCAGAGAACTTAGTACGGTATGCGCAGACGATGTATTGGAATGTGTCAAAAACTATGCTTCGGTAAGTTGGCTCAGCTCGGATGTAATCTCATTTGTCTTAGGGCGCTTGTCTATGCGCTCAAAACAAGGTTAGCTTTTCACGTAGAAAATTAAAGTAAAATGTAAGGAAGCCGTTAATGTTCAACAAAGCCGTTATATCAGTGTGTTTTGGTGATTTTCTGCTGATCAAGCTTTTTCATATACACGAGATGTTTACGTTTATATGTTGAAAATCTTTTGTTAGACATTTTAGCAAACGTGTCAGGGCCATTTTGCAATATTCCTTTCTTGTGAAAGTTGTTTCAAACTGTTGGAACGAAAAGGCACATCCAAGATCGCCATAAACATTGTCACTTTCAACCCTACGTGCTTTTACACACAAGCTGGGGAGCTGGAAAGGTCGCTGACTCATGACGCAGAATGACCTGGTGCTGACTAGTTTGACCAAATCACAGTACAGTGAGGTTTATAATTTTGGCTACGCGCACGATTTTGTTTGAAGTAGGCATGTTCAGTTCAAGCCAGGGGTCGGCAAATTTTTTCGCACTGCCGGTCGGTTTCAGCGTGGTATTATTTTGCAGACCGCCCTCAATAAAATAATGAATGTTGGTACATGCAAATTTATTACAAGTCGTAGCTCATCATGGCACTGATTCAGTAAGACATCTGCGCTTACTTTGGCGCAATAAAATGCTCTGACCTGTTTGGATTATAGTAGTAAATGGCACCCGCAATATGTTCCTTATGTCAGTCATTCCAGTCACGTTTGGACTAATTTGGCCTTGGTTTCGCACGGCCCGGTAACAGTTTCTTCACTGACCGGCACCGGGCCGCGGCCCGGTGCTTGCCGACCCCTGGTTTAAACAGTAAAACTAGTCGGTTTGACCCTTTCTCCTTCACATCATAAGCAAAGGAAACATGCTAAGTTGCAAACCCGTGCCGTGAATCATTTGCTCAATTTTCTTACGGATTGATAGTTGCAACTACGCACCTAACTAGTCTTTATTCAATAAAATAAACGACGATACAGGATACTCCCAAAATTTTATCCACAACATTGGTTTGAGCATTTAGTGCAAGCTGTGCGCAACATGTATTAATTTTAGTTTATGGACAATGACGCCCTCCCTGGACATCTACCTGCCCCTGGTGAGTCTTGGTTCAACGCTTTGTTGCTCCCTCTTTCTTCAAATGAACACCTATTGGCAAAATTTGCAAAAAAGTAAGCTTTTCAAGCATTTCTGAATGGAAATATAAGTTCTATCAACGTCATTCTGTAGCATAACCGCAATGTCTGTAAATGCAGGAACCCTGGGAAGTGTATTGATGCAAATCTGCCTACCAAGGAATTTGGTTTCTAAGTTGGAAACCGATTTTAAAATTCACGCAAAAGGCAAATAACCACGTTCTCATTGGTAAAGCGCACCGAGATAGTCTCGTCAGTTGAGAACGCTCAAAGTAGAACAATAACGTTAATGTTTGCAAAGAAGTCTTGATTTGTTTTAGCATTTTCTCGGTGTGGGTACAACACGAAAAAGAAATCATTTCAATTGCAAAAACACCAGGGAACAGAAAAAAACGGAAGGTTATCGAGTCGTTTCCCTTGACTGGTAGATAATCTCTATCACAAACCAGGTTCAGATCGAATCGAAGTGCTGTGTCTACGTGGGAAAGAGCTGCTAGATGATCATCACAGTTGCGCAGGGAGTTCTGGGTGTTGTCAGTGTGTTATAATTGATCTCGGTGTAAAACTAACGCTTTTGAAAAAGTTTTCACTGATTGTAATTTTAGAAAAATCTGACGAAATGCGCATCGGTTTCCTGCAACAACAGAAAAGACTTACAGTCACTTCCTGCGACAAAAGTTTTCAGTCTCTGTTAAGTTTAAGACAACTTTTATGAGAGTGCCTCCTGTTATCGCCACTTTGGTATTCTGCATCACGGTTAAAAACAAGTCCGCGACAGCTCTGTATACACGGTAGCGAACGATCGGCTCGAGGGCCAAGTACGGCCCGCGTGAACAATTAATGTGGCCTGTATCAGAATTTTGGTTACTCAGGTTGGAACACAACATCGAATCAAAACGAAGCGCCATGATAAGCAGATGCTTGGACAGTAATTCAAGAGAAGTCTCTTTTCATAGTTTTCTCTCCTTTTTCTCCTTAGGATGATAAAAGTGGAATTTTAAGATAAAATTCGTCATGTTCTGCTGCCTGTCAGCGATATTCCACAATTCATGTGAAATATGATAGTAAATATGTTCTCCACTGCTACTCCTATATAACATATAAAATAACTATATACTTGTACAACTCTTGGCAGCGCCTACTGTACTTGTACCCGAAATTCTTGCAACTGCGTGTGGCAGCAAGATCAGCAATACCCTGTGATGGCTGTTCTCAAAGGCCGGTCGTTGATTAGAAAAAAAATTTGCACTCTAAATTAGAAAAAATGATAACGCACGTAAGAAACTAAACACGGCCATCCGCAAAAAGAAATGCTACAATCAATTCTTTCCTTGAAAATAAGCGCATACCTTAAAAACAAAATTACACGGGACCTTGAATGTGGGTGGCTCACGCAATTGGGAATAACCGACTGCTTGCATGAGACCGATGACTTTGCCTTTTATTCAGAAATGTAGCTTCGGATCAACACTTGTATTTAGAGTGATTTGAGTTGTGGTGCAAATTACAAGAGCTCAGCAATGTTTGTCAATGGAAAACTAACGCGAGTTTTTTTTTAATCTAGCAAAAGATAGTCTTTCGTTACAGAAATTTTTCATGACTCATTCCAGACTTGGTACAAGTGCTGCTTCTTATAACTATACGCAACTATGACGAGCGCTCGCAACGGCGTTTTAGCGTAAATTCTCATTTCAGTGCTGATTTGTAAAGTCCGCCTTTGTAAAGTGTGCAAGGCGCAAAAATGTGTTGTTAAATGCTTCACATTGATTTGAAACGTCGGAAGAGGTAAATGTTTGATATAATCATCAAGTAATTATAACTAAAACTTCAATTGGACAAATATAATTAATGGTATAAATACGTGTTTCCACTTTTTACAAGGCGTCTTGTCACGTTCTTGTTTGTAGTTTTTTCGAGTCTACTGACGTCCGATTATATCCATCGCTTTTTAAGAAAACTGTGCAAGACGTTTTGCACCGTAGTGTAAGGTGTGTTGATGTGGTTCACGGTAGTGTAAGATGAGTGACTTCGACAAATGCAGTGAGGTCAAATTTCAATAAATAAATTCCATGATTTTAAGTCTGAAAGTTTCCACGTGTAGTCACCATAAAAACGGTTTTTGCACTGAAGAACTGGAGGAGGTCTCAGCGAAAGTTACAAATGCCGAAAATATGGTGAGTACGAATTTACCAAAGTTCATGAGATTAAAACTATTATCAAATTGAACTATTTTCCTTGAAGCTGTTTGCATGTAAGGGCAAGTCGATGCGTGAAGCTGGGTAAAGTTTTTGATTTGACAAAATCTTTGAGTTGTTTTGCATGTGAAAAGATCGTCACACAGGATCAATCAATCCAGCAAAATCTCTCATAATTAAATAACTAAGTGTACCACGATACTTTCATGTTTGAATCTATTGCTGAACATTTTTCAGCGTGTATGCGAAAAACTTTATGCTTCAGTAGTGTGAAGAAAATTCCAGAATTTTTCAGTGAAGAAGAAGCAGCAGAAGCAAAAAAGCATTTTCAAGTTTGAGTTTTTCGAAACAACAAGATTATGTTTGGTTGAATTGCCTGGAGGATGCCATAAAGCCTGATATTTAACAACAGCACAGATAATTTGTAGAAAGTTGGGTTCGAACTTTGCTGTTGCGGCGTTTTGCATCAGTTCAGCGATGATCATTTTTGTGAAGCTCCAGTGAGCATCGACTTTCCTGAAACTATGTTGTTGGCGATTATATGACTTTGGTTGTTGTTGCGACATCGTGTACCTTCACAGTTTTAGAAAACTAATGAAACTGATTTACCGTAGTTGACTATACTCGCGTATGCTGACAGTGAATTTCCAGCAAAATAATTGAAGTTGTCGAAGCTGAAAATATCGCAAATACTTTCAAGCAAACTGACGGCATCTGAGGCGAGTGCCTCTTGTGGCCAGCTATTTTCATTTGCCTCTGCAGAACACCGGCTGATAAGAGAAACAAGAAAGAAACCCCCAACAGTGACGAAAAATCTTTTATTTTGCTGCTGACTTAAACGCTCTAGATCTTCGAGACAGAGACTGTGAAGAAATTACTGCAATATGAGAAAGAACAACGACTTCCAATCGATGCAGACTATTATTGATGTTTTAGTTCCTATCCTCCTCTGTGTAACAAGACCTGTTGCTTGTATAAAATTCACGAAGGCAGTTTATTGCGTCCGAGACACATTTGATCGAAAACACCTCAACGTGAAATCTTGCCCAAGCCGTGTACCTGTCGATATGCGTTAAGAGCTTCGTCTGACATCCATCATCGATTTTACAACGAAACCGCGTCAAAAGAGGTTCCTGATGTTTGTCGAAGTACGATGCACCGGGCAATTATTTAATTAAAGTTTAGTGTTTTTTCTTAAGCTGCCACTACCAAACATGACGCTATAACTACCTACATCATAACCCGATTTTAGTTCCAACCATGCTGCGGTAATATTGATTTAGATTTTACCGATTACAGCTTAAAACCTTAATTTTATGTTGTATCACCTTCATGTTTTATTTGGTTTTATAACAGTTTATCTTCGAACAAGTGACTTTCGTAAGATGTTTATGACTTCATGTAAATTTTCTGCGGGTGTCATGTTTTGTTCAAAAATCAAAACATGAATAAGTTCCACAGCGAAAAACTACAATGAAAAAATTAAGTATAATTTCCACTGAAGCTCACAACTGTCCCTGACGTGAATTACTTTATGAAAGGAAGCTAGTTGGTTGGTGATGCGTCTTCATGGATGAGCGGTAACAGACGTAAACTCCGGTATGTCTTCGGAGCAAATGTCAGAATAAATCTTTTTTCTTTGCTGTCTGTTTAAAAAAAAAACTGCTTTTTGAGCGGTTGCACAAAGTGAAGTGCACGTGTTTCTCGTTTGCGCATGCATGCATTTGTGCCGCGCATATACAATATAATCTTCTTTTCATATCAGCAGTCACGTGATTAATATCAATAATCACGTAATTAATATCAGTAATCACAATCACGTGATGTTGAGCCATGCCGTTGGAAAGCTTAGTTTTGCACGAGACGGGGAGCAGGAAACCTTCAGTGTTGCTGATATCTGTTGTCATTTCCTCTGAGCGGTTTGGCGTCGATTACATGATCCTCGTCTTCGATGACCGAATGTTTCGTCGCCCCCGCTTCTTGGCAAGTGCCCGCTTAGTTGAAAACCCTAACACTTGCTAAATAAATTGTCAAGAAACGAAAATGAATTTACCGTTTTTTCTGAGAATACTCAAAACACTTTTTAGCGTTTTCTTGACCATTTCCTTGAGCACTTCTCTCGCTTCACGATTCGCTTTAACATTTACGACATAAACATTAAAACTGGAGCCACTCGCAGCTTTGCAGATTATGTTTCAATTGTGACAATGACTGTGACGTCGACAGCAAGTTAAGGTGTTTTTGATAAAAGGAATGAGAATTTAATCCGCGTCTTTTGTGCAATGGCGGGTACCGAGAGCTCCTGCTGACCTCTTGTGTCCCCGTTTAATATTATACAACACACACGGCCCACTTACCGTTTAATTGCCTCTACATTTTCTTAACTCTCAAATCTCTTCAAATTAATTTCCTTTCTTCATGCAACATCGTGCTTAGCACGAGCCAGTGGACAAGTGACTTCATACTTTTAGCGTGCATCGTACTTTAAATGATTTTTTCAAAGCTTACAGCACCGCCTAACTGCTTTGGATTTGTCTGTGAAAAATGTTTTACCTGGGATCTTAAATACAGCGATGGCAAAGAAATAAAAACTTTTATGCACCAGTGCTGTGTAATTTGTTGGCACTTTGTTTATGGTGAAGCACTGACCGGAGCCGTGGCTGGATTCCCAAAGTCCCCCAATTGGGGGGATGGCGCTTTTGGGGACCCATCGATGCGCGATTTCGTGCATTTCTGTGCCACGCAGACTAAACATGCAGGTAAAACTTTCGGAAAAACTTGTGACTGAGTGACGGGGCTCGACACCCAGCGATGAAACTGCGCAATTGCACTTGGTACGTTAAGAGGCTTGTCACTGCTCGCCGGTCTATTCATATGACATAATAACGATATTGTTTGGTCATAATGTCGGTTGCTTAGGGTCTTTACGTCAACGTCTTTTGCATGTATTGCATGTACGCCAACTCAGTGCGGGCGAAATCGTGTCATCGCAGTGGCTCTATCGCCGAAAGGATAAGGGACAGCTCAGTTCGATTGCCAGAAGGAAATGTGTGTGGAAGTGCAAGAGCGGGAGCTTTGCAAACAAAAAAGTGTAGGATTACCAGATCACGAGATGAAATTTTTCCGTTATCCACTCAAAAAGTTATGGAATATTTCCACATCAGGTCTGTAGAAAGCACAAACTCAGAGGAAGTGCAAAGCCACAAAAGTTCTGAAGAAGGTGGCAACATTTCAGAAGACTTCATTACTGCAGTAAATGTTCAGAGAAGAATTGTGTTATGTGACTTGATATCAAACTCTTCTAATTTATCGTGTTAGGCAGTAGATAGGGCGTTGTCGGTAGCGGCTTGTGATCGTTTCCATCAGCAGATTGCTTATGCATGTGGTCTCAATGATTGGGTGTAAATGTTTGAGCATCTCACTTCGCAAAAGGCGATTCTGCCCCCCACTGGGTTTGCGAACTCACGTTTCCGGACATTTAATAATCAAGATAATTTTATACTTCGCTGCAATTTCTTTCATCAGTGTGTTGTTAACAATCGTTAATTTTATTTGAAATAGCTGGAGTTGCGCAAAAGCGACGCGGCAAGGTTAATGAAAATATTGGCATGGCAACGGTCAAACCACTGAAAGTGTGCGAAGCCAGCGTAGTTCCTCAGTCAGAGTGGGACTCTTTGGCTTTGATTCTCGTTACGCTTTTCATTTTGTCAGCAGTTTGTCGATGCGAAATTGTTAATCCCTGTGATTACCAGCTCACGAAGTAGGCTGCTGGCAACCCAAATATTTATGATTTTCAAAGGGATTGCTTTAGGTTATGAGCGGGCACACCAACTCTTTTTTCTTTGGCCGCCGTTGCAAAAATAGTGTGTTAGAATATTTTGGCAACCTATCCTAACTTCGAGATTGCGTGTCATGCGGAGAATTAGTTAATTTTGCCTTTATTGCCTAACGCCGGACATTAAAGATTATATTGTAATGCCAAGTCGAAAGAATTAAATTAACATGAAATGTGCGTCAGTTTTGACATATTGGCAGTACGGCAGTAATTTATTTAACCTATTTCATTGATTTATAGTATCATGTATGTTAGAGCGAGATCAGATACTAGCGTCTCAAACTTTTTGTTCATTATACGCTACTTTTAAAGAAACATCAAAACAACGTGTGATGGCCTGTTTGCACAGACATAATTCTATCAATTTTCTAATTTCAGCTGCACACGCTTTCCACACCAAATCGGGTGCAGAACCCAGGTGAAAAAGTAACCTGTCGTTTATCTGATACAACCTTCGACGGTATATAACATTTCATACATAGATCATATGCGCAATATCCTTCCACAAATTTGAAACCCAATGTTAGTGTGTTGTAAATGTCAGTAGCAAGCTTTTCGGATTCAGAGTTTTGGCAAAACAAATGGCTTTGTTATCTCATAAGAACTCAATTCCCTAATTGCCCTGCATTTAACAGAGGCTCCAAAGGTGAAAGGGCTCTTGCGCTATCGTGCATGGAGTAAGTATTTCAACTTTTAGAAATGGTGACTTTAATTTGAAACATGCATGCGGTTTCAGTTTTTGTGAAGTGAAGCTATAGGTCTTCATTTGCAAAAGCAGCTACATTTTATAGAGCTATAGATGAGCACAGTCGAGAAAATTCACTGCAACCTAGTGACGTACAAGTACTATACTCACGTCATCAATGGGGCCCTAACCAACAACATTTAGGTGCTCGCATTACCACGTCACTGGCACTGACATCAGCATGAGCAAACACACGTGAACATCTGTGTTCCGAACCCACTTTCGTGACGTCCTCGCTGGAAAATTTCTTTCTGTCAGTTACGTCACCCAACGCAAGAAGAAAATTTCATTTTTCTTTCAAAAACGCGTTATTGCACTTTTCGTTAGCCATGACGAGAGCAAAAAAACTAATTTAAAAATATCGAAGTTTTGAAAGTCGCGGTGCATTCGCGATGAAACAATCCACAATGCTTTTGTTTGCAGTAACCCTCAGTAAGCCCAAGCTTGTGAATGAAGCAGGCATTTCTACGTAAACAGGAGATCGCCGGTTTCTTCCATAGTAGTTTGGCAATTGTTGCAGCTGCTTTACTCTTCAGGTTCTGTACTGACAAAGAGTCAACATAGTCGAGTTTTGTCAGGGAAGGGAGCCAGGGTTATGATAATGATGCTGGTACGAACCGTTTAAATCATGAATAGAAAATCATTGTTAAATGATGGACAGGTAAACATTCAACAGCCCCACCACGTTAGAATGACCCGTGATACGTTTTCTTGGACGTTTACATGCGCTTGACTCAAAAAGAACCTGGCCTTTGCTCGCAACTGCTTATTCTTTGAGGTGTAATGTAGTATATAATAATAACTTCTTGAAGCATCGACCCTGAAGGGTCCTTTAAACTGAGTGATGCAGTAATAGGATGGTTTGGCTTTCCCATCTCTCACGTAGGAACATGTAAGGTGTAGACATTTACCTACAATGACAAACTACAAGCACATGTTACAATGGCTGCACAAAGAAAATTGATCATATGTTTAATTACTGTTTCTCATGCATTGATAAATCCTTGTTCGTGTCCTACGTTGTAGACGAAGCAACTTGCCAGTGACTTATGGTTTGCATTTGAAACTTCTGTTGACAAGGATTCCGGGCTTTTGTGCAAGTCACGTGATTCACCAGGTATATGATTGCGATATTTTGGACATGCCATTCCACTGCACAGTATTAGCTTTAGCTCCTGAGGTGGTATGTTAGATTTTGCTAATATGACGACTTATCTTTCAGCTGCAAGATTTTCCGATTTTGTCATCAATTCTGATCATTTCCGAATTGTCCGGAACAAAGCGCTTCGAACGTTGCAAAGGTAGCACCGCGGGTTGTGTTTGTATGTGGTTTTGAAGCACTCCCTGAGAAGACATTCTAGTACTGTGGCATAAACCGCAGTAGGCCTGACGAAATGAATAACGCGCGAAGAAGGAAATTTTGTGATAACAAGGCAAACAAAACGAGAATTGGATTTTTCGGTTCGCCGGAGAAACAGTTCCAGCAAAACTGGTATGGAACGACTGCTGCATGAACACATACTTAGAAAAAGATTTTGAAATACTGGATGTACGTTTTTGGAATTTTTGAACAAGTGTTGTGTGGATCCATAACGATTGCTCTTTAGTCCTAGTGTTCATGATATCTATCCGGTAAATACCTTCCTTTTTACGTACAGCACGTTCAAAATCTATCAAAAATATTATTAAAAAGAACTTACCCCATTGCTTTACAGTGAGTTCCACACCCTGTAAAAACAGCAGCCAGGTAACAGATGTATCTGAAAAAAGTTATCCAAATAGTAACAAGGCAATGAAAATGCAACAAAATATTCAAGATCGTGCCCTAAGTAATCCCGATAACACTGTAGTTTTGCAAGCACAAGTACCTGTGAGACTTTTTATTCTTACCTACTAAATACGGGATAAATCGGTGTCGCCCTTGTAGGAGGTTGCACGGGGTAAGCTGATAAAACCGGCTGCGGTGTCTAACAAGGCTAAAATGTCATAACCGCGTAAATGCATCCTTAGCAAATAATTATGCAATAGTAACAGGAAAACGTTTAAAAATTAAACCTAATATTCCGCTTAACTTTTGGTTATTCTGCAACAATGGTGCAAGCGCCAGCATTAGCTGCATCTGGCGTTGTTTCGTAAAAATGGCGACTATTTTTGTTTTTCTCTTGGAAATGTATGGCGTACTAGTATAGCTGTATCTTAAGACATTTTCCGTCTGAGCTGTCGTGTAACTTTGAAACGATATGGCTTGATGGTTCGTGCGAAGTTTCCCTGCAAACGTCTCTACTGCACATTAACTGAAAAAGAAAAAATTTCCAGAATTTCGACACATAATGAAGAGCAAAATCTGCGCTTAGGTGTGTAAAACCGGTGTACTTAGGTGTGTAAAATGATGTGTTTAGGAGTGTATAACTTTCGTATGTAAGATAAGGATTGTGGGTCCATTGTTAAAAGAAAATTTGGCAAAATCCCCCTAACCTTCTGTCGGACAAGTTTTGGTATCATCATTACAATGAGGGGCAAGATGCCACAAACTTGCTGCTAGCTGAAATGCAAATTTGGAAGAATGCCTTCGTGCAGTGCAAAAAATGAAAACGCATGACGGTAATTACGTAGAAGCGGAAAAAGAACAAGTATCGGTCACCTGAACCGGAAGTGTTGGCTGCAACGACATGATTATGTCACGGGTGAAAAGTGAAGCTGTGCTACGGCTGTAAATGCATATTAGATGTTGCGCAACTCTTTGAGCTAATGTCTGGGTTTTGTTCTTGAATCCGCAAAGATTCGAGAATCAGCAGCAGCTTCCAAGTCATCCATTGATCTCGAGGCTGTAAAAATGAACCCGATGGTCTGGGTTGACCTGTAAGTCCATTATGCAGCTGCCAAGGCATGAACTTCTAGGTACAAGCAAGACGTGTAATAAGATTGACAAGTAGCACTTGGCGCGCATAGTATTCATGTGAGGCGCGGAATGAGACATTCTGAACAGAATTAGTTCAGCGAGACATGATGCATCCATATTTGCCTCGTCCAATGTTAATAAACAAGCTTTTCAAACGTTTCCCATTTTTTAACACTGTTCTTATGAAGCTATTACCTTCTGCGTGTGATGTATTACCAGCAAATTTTGTTGTTAGATCGTACAATGGTGTAGACAATTTTTTTTATACGTAAGTCATGTATAACACATTTTTGTATCAGTCGTCTCCGTAATCAGAGGCAACGCCTATATATAACCAGTTTTTGCTATAAGCTAAACTTTAATGCTATTGTTCACATTGCTTGAAGAGTTGTTTTAGGTATCTCTTGAAATTACTTTTCTGTGCTTCTTAAACAAAATGTTTTATCGCCTTAAAGGCATCCTAATGATATACACGCATCATTTTGCAGCTACAATGTTCTTTAAATACCATCCCTTATATTAATTGAAGTGACACTAAACGACCAAAACACATCAAAATATGGACATTGTCACTGATACTTTGGCGATAAAGACTACATCATCAATTTTAATCATTTTAGTAGCAACACCAAACTTGGTGAAGCAGCCTGAAAAAAGAAGGGAAAAGGCAAAGTAGTTTTTATGTTAATCAAGAAGATCAACATGTGCTTCTACTGTGATGCGACCTAATTGCGCGTTTCTCATTCAAATGTAACACATTACGCAGCATATTATTTCTGAGACAACAATTTTAAAGGTAAATAAAAGTCGGG
>JGI24022J15233_10000859_pt1 | contig 22372 bp, 13 predicted proteins | sample Ectturendosymbi2_FD_15233 | JGI IMG/M metagenome (IMG submission 15233)
ATGTGAAGGTTGTGTGGAGTTCAGCCTTCACACAAAGAACGTGCGATCGGTGTGGTTTGTTGTAACAAGGAGGGGATGTTGTTGCAACCTCTCTGGTGGTGTTGCGTTGATTGTGTGATTCACCACGAACGGGATGTGCGGGAAGAATAACACCATCATATGTGTAGCGCGAGCAAGCAATAGAAAGAGAGATCGCGAGCATGATCTCTATTGTTGCTTGCTGCCACAGTGCGAAGCTTTGCGCATATGCCGCTCGGGATTTCCGATCACAACACATGTAAGTTATTTTTGGTGAATTATGACAAAAAACTATGTGGTTATTACTCCTAAAAGTTAAGAAAATAATCTTTTACTCTTGAATTTAACAAACAAAGATTACAATATCTTAGAGTCTAATTTGATGATGAGTTATCCTGGAAATTGTTTCTCATATGAAAAGATAGTACCATATTAACTGCTATTGGGTTTGTTCATGTATTAACTGTTCTTATTGTTTATTCCCTAATTTTGTTCTTGCTGCCTATTATTCCTATCAGTATCACTGTGTTCCATAGTTCTGTTTCATAATTTACATTAGACTACTGGCTTCATCTACTTGTGAACATAAACAAAATGGATCATTGATGTCAATCTAAGGGAGGTTTTTTTTAAAGGAAAATGTTAGGTACCCAGTTTGTACCTGCAAGGACCCGATTTCTCTGATTTTAGGACCCGATTTTCTCTGATTCTAGGGACCAGAATCGGGCTCCTAAAACACCTTTAAAAAATCCTGATCTATGGTGTTGTTTTCTCCACATTGTGATCTATATTCAATAGCATTTGATACACCTATGTTGATGAAGCAATTATTTTATTTGTCATAATTTGATCAACAAAACCAAATTTCATTAGCATTGATACGCTTATGTTTATGATGCAAGACTGTGGTGCTTGCAGTACTGTCACAGAAACCTTAATTTCCACTGCAAAATGGTGTAAATTGTCATTTATTCGCACTGCCTTCATGCCTAGACATTTATTTGTGTGACATGAAACTGTTTTGGACACTGCAGTCTTTGAAACATACCTGCTGTTTGAATAGCAGATGTATTTCATTTTTTTCATTGATTTCATTTCATTTGATTTCATCGCATTTTCAAAGGTTTGAATATTACTGCATTTCTGACATGTATGCAGTACTGAAGTTAATCTGAGTTTGCAGTGAAATGTTACCAGGGTTTTTACAGTTTTATTCTGACTAACCCTTGAACAGTTTTTTGCTTCTGCTAGAATACTCACCAGAAAGTATTTTGTGATGATGCAGACGCTCAGAAAACTACCTTTTCTGATGTACAGGCAGCTCTCAGTGGTATCTTATCCTCCTTTTTAAATAAATAGAAATGCCTTGTCAAAAACAGTTGGATCAAGGGTTCAACTTGATGTTCGATTAGCAGCTTTCAGTGCATAGCTCTTAAGCTTTGAATGCATAAAAATACAAAAACTCACTGAAACCCTGAAATAACTCGAAAAAAATTTGGAAATTTATATATCACAACAATGAAAATTAAAATGACAGAAACAAAACTGATCTTCACCAATCTTGTTTGCATTGGTTACAAGGTTTGTTTTTTATGATGCGATTATAATGAAACAATTTGACAGGATGTCTTGGATATTTTTCTACTAACAAGGATTGATAAAAGACTTAAAGATTCAAAGTTAGCAGTTACCAACAGCAAGAGAAAAATTGTAGTGTTATGTGAAAGCATATTGGATTTGCCAGTAGTCATTTGCAAGGTGTGGCGCAATGTGCATATTGACTGATGTCGGTCAAATTTTACTTGAAAATTTTGGTAAAAAATATTTTGTTCTTTAATAGATATTGAAACGTTTGTGGAAACATGATGTTAAACTTTGTTTTGCATCCTTGCCGGATAGTGTTCAAAGAATTGTGTGTGTTTGTCATACAGACCGCAGGATTTACAATATTTGTTTATTTTATGGCTTTGTCATTAATGAAAAGTGAAATGGGTATTTCATTTTTGTGGCATTGTTGGCATTGTTTTGCATTTACTCTGACCCGCTTTTTCCATGAACTAGTGTTTCCTAACTTATAAGATCTTTTTTATGAAATGTTGAAAAGAGTGTCACTTTTGTTTCAGCAATATCATCAACAGCCATATGCTCCTGCTGGCGTTCGAAACTATGGAATGCAGGTTTCTTCAGGATGCCCGCCAGGGATTGATCCAAATATATTTTTTTGGTTTAAGGTATGATGTAGTGTTGTAAATTTTTCTTGACTCTGCAAATCGCAGAATACGTTTTCTTTTAATTACACTGGCCAACAAAGAAATTTTGGCACGGAGTCTGAGATCGATTTTATGGTATATTGAGGTCGCTGAACCCGAATATGCACTTAGTTTATTCAAATTGGCTCTAGTTTTTGAGATATTGAGTGCGAAAATTTTAAGTGAAAAGTGCAAATAGGGGAAGGTTGGGTACAGTCGACCCTTTTTTGCCTTTTCAACCACTGCTACTTTATTTCAAGTCCAAACAAGCTCAAAATTTGTCACACAATAAAGCAACTCTATATACACAGTATCATGCCAAAACATGAAAACAACGCCCTTCAGAAAAAATTGTATAATCAATTTAAAAAGGGTACTTTTTCTGTCGAGTGTGCCCCATGCATGGGCACACTCGACATGAGCATGGGGTACACCTGACTGGTCAAAAAAAGTTGGGTTTCATGCATTGCATAATGTTCATGTGATATCCCATGTAAAGTAGGCACTTCCTGACTGCCTCTTCACTTTTTTCACATTCTAATTACCCACTATCACTGCATGGCAAACAAATTTGTATGATTACCAAACATTAAATGAAACCAATGCAATATGCTGAAATTCATGCTTTACCATACAAATATAATGTGCCTCCAAGCACATAATGAACCTAAAAATGCTCATAGATTAGAATTATTCTGTACTGCATTCCAATATAACCCCTCAAGCTTTGCCTTGTTTAGACTGACCTAGTCGCAATGTGTCGATTGTGCCCCATATTTTTTGTCAGATGTGTCCCATGCATATCTAAAAAATAAAATGAAAAAGTACCAACTCCACTTAAAAAGAATTTAAAATCTGGCATTATTAACTAATGTTGCACTGCCCTGACTACAACGTCAGAAAAATTCAGAACACAAGATGCTGATTAACGTGGGCAAAACCCAAATCAATTTGCGATTTTATAAATTACTTTTGGGTAGCAAAAACACAACTTTCTCTGTAACTCGTAACAACGGCTGCCTATCAACGAAAAATTCACTTTAGTGCTACGGCTGGCATGAGACTAAATCACCATAAAAACTTTAAAGTTCAGCGTTTTCAACTTTTTCAATAAATCAAAAAAGACGACTGTGCCTCTAGTCCTACTGTGCCCCACCTTCCCCTACATATAATATTGACTCTTGCACAGTATACAGCAGTGGTTCCCAAACTGGATGTAAATCACCCCTCGGGGTTAATATGCAACTTTTCGGGGGGTGACGTAAAACCAAAACCACATTGTTTTTTTGTATTATGAGCGATCACTGCAAAATAAATTTTCTACCTGAAATGCGAACATATTTATTGAGGGTAATAAGACAGAATCGATATCTTGATGTAGGTAGCGGCTCGAACAAGTTTGGGAACCACTGGTATACAGTAAGATTTTATAAATAAAGCACAGTAAATGTTTATAGATAATATTTCATCCTGCTGTCTACCGTTCGGTTCTTCTTATTGTTGCTTTCAAACGTCCTAACCTGTTAATCAACGCTCACCACCTTCTGAGTTCTTATCAACACGATGCCACCTGGAGCGCACACAGTTTATAACACCCGTGTAAAAAAATTTAAAATGTTGGAAACCACGGAAAACCGTTTAGATATTTCTAGCTTTGGACATTGATCAGTTTTTACAAAAATGCAAGTATGCCATGATAGCGCCATGAGCGTCTTCAAGTAAAAGATCAGCATTGGGTTTGTACAGTACTTCGTTGCGAAGGCATCCAAGCGCATTTCTCTCGGATATTGTAAATTACAAAAAGTCTGTGTATTCAAGCAATTAGTCTCCACAAAACTGAAGCAGTCGAACCAATCAGCTAATTTCTGTTTGATAGGAAATCGATTTCACGTAGCTCTATGCATTTTCAGTCCTGAAATCTGCAAGTAATTGTTAACGGGTTAAGTGCTGAAGATAAAAGCAAAGAATGCAAACAAAAACCCTCGGAGGACTAGAAATATCTCACAGTTTTGTATACCTTGTAACGAGTCATGAATAGGTGGTTTATAGTTGTCTTGAAACACTGTAGGCCTATAGTGCGCGATCAGGCCCACATGAACACATAGTTGGCACATGCCAGGTTTGATTCACGAAATTTCTGAGTTCTTCTAGAGAGTACTTCATGATTAATTTTTTCTCTGATCAATAAAACTGATTAAACTCTGCGAAACATCACCAAAAAAGCTTTAGTCTTCTTTTTTCTTGAAATGTTTTATTGCGTAACATATTCCTATGCAATAACTTTATTCATGAAGTATCATCAGGGGTTTGTTAAAATTTACTCATGTGCTAATGGTGCATTTTCCAAAAACATTTCAGTGGATGGCAACGGTCGCTTTATGACAAAAACAATAGATCGAAGTCAATGGTTGACGTCACATCCGATTCTCAACTACCAATGAGAAGAAGCCGATCTTTTTCTGTCGGAAGCGGAGAATTATGTCGCAGTCGTGGGAATACGTCACCAACTGCGTCAGAATGGTCTGTGAGGACTGCTCCGCAAATGAGAGGGAACTTTGATGATCACAGGTCCTTTGGTCGACCATCGTCTGTGGCGTCACTTCCTGTTAGCTCGTCTAACCGGATGTTACGTCGATCGGCATCGCAACCAAACTTAAGCAAAACTGGGACATACCCTCAAGGCATACTTAAGCGTAATGGTTCTTTTCTTGATGACATATTGGTTGATGACCGGAATCAAATGCTGCGAACAAACTCCAGAGGTTTTAACAATCCGCTCAGCGACTATCACCAGCAGGTAAGATGAAAACGTAAAGCAACGTTGGCCATGTTTGACTGCACCACACCCACCACAAGTTTTTTTCAAAGTAATTAAACTTGTTTATGCCAAAGCACTGGTGATGTCAACAAACAAAGATCCATTTCAAACTGCAAGAAAATGCAATAGCTTGTGTATTTGTTTGATTCGTTTCTCTGCGTATTCAGCATGTGACATATGGATTGCATCAGCCATCCGTTATTCCGTTTCATTTCCGAAAAGGGCGCTCAGCTGATTTGCAACTTTTGCCAAACGTATTTTAGTAAAAGTTTTGTTTCCACCATACAATGACAACGTTAGATAAACAGCTTCAGTAACAACCTTCAGCAACAACACGCCCTGGCAATGTTCGCGAACATTATTTGCTAAGAAAATTTCTGGGCATCTCCCAAATATTGGCAAAAGCGTAATGTCATGCCTTATGACTCTCAACTTTTGATCCGAGTTTTCTTCCAAATATCTCCATGTTCAGTCTGGTACTTGGCAACAAACATCCTGACAGGTTAACTAGTTTGTGCTTAGTCATGAGCACTGTTTGTTGACAAACAACGAGTTTTCACACATGCTGCGGTGCATGTTGTTCGTGTTATCTCAAATAACTGACTCAAACTGAGTGAATTTCTAAAATGTGCTTTGAGCTTATCTCTCTGTCTTATCTCTTAAGACAGTTGGGGTGACCTAATGTATATCTTTGCAATTTCTTGCCGTGCTCAGTAGTTCCTGCTACATCCATTCTTTGGCCCTTTAAAGACCACAAAGCCACTTTTATGGTTTGAACTTTGTCCACTCATCACTTGCCGACCAACAGAGCTAGAGAGCTGTTGAGACATCGTACAGAAGGAGCAAATCCTAGCTTTGATTTAAAAATATCCAGGCACTTTTGGGTTTAAGCTTCTTTATGTGAGGCCACGACTGGGGAGGTTAGGGAAATTTTGGATAACGTAATCAGGACCTGAAAAAAATGAAAATTGCAAATTGCCCATTTTTTCCTTAAAAACAAACTAGACGAAAATCCACATTTTTAGAATCTTCTAGATCTCGGCGATTAAGCAGTTAATTATTGTTTCAACATTTAAGGCGAGCATATAAAAAAGCATTGACCTAAGAATGCAAAATCAAGTTTAAACAATGGTATTTGCTTTGACAGACTCTATTTGAATAAGAGCTGATGATGCGCCAAATAAGATCTTAGTGTCTGATTCTTTGCTGGGAAATAATTTCTTTCAATAGACAGCAATTTTTTTCTATCTTTGAGGTAAATTTCGATCGAAAACGAAGTAGTTTGGGGCATATATACTAGATACCTCTATGCACCTTGCCTCCGACATCTAAGTAAAATCTGTCCTTAGATGAGGGGTCTTAAACTCAAATTGTTCCGAGGGCCAAATGAGGACTCAAAAGTAACCTGAGGGCCGCATTTTAACGCTGCCACAAAAATGGCGGTACCTGAAACTCACGAGAAACAGGTTTTGCATCTTATTTCCTGCGAAAGGTGTCATGAGTTACAAGCAAATCATTCCTAGCGGTCTCTTTGTTCGCTAAGGTACTTGTCGCCCGACAGCCGAGCACTTGAAAAAAACGGTGAGGTGGTGAATAAACCAAATAACTTTAATGTTAATTATTTGAAAATTTCTTAAAAGCATAGCGGGCCACACAAAACGCCCTCGTGGGCCGCGTGTTTGAGCCCCTGTCTTAAATACTTCTGTTCTTGCATCAGTTTTTTCTTGACTTTTCGATTTTGTGCTCTACTAGGAATTTTTTTGTTGGACTTGTTGGACATAAAATCACAGCTGCAATATCATTTACAAATATATCGTAGAGTTGTATACAGTATCTTACAAAACGTAATATATTTGTGATAATATGTTCAAACATGAGTGAATTTGAAGCATTGCTGTGAAGCAGGATTTAACAAAAAATTGCTTGCACAAGCACACAACTTAATAAGGGGGGACACACGGCATATCAAAAAAAGGTGGCTGGGCACCAAAAGTACCTCAGTTATGAAAGGTGTCTCATTTACCTCAGGGGAAGTGTGGGACCGACGAGACAGTGGGACCGAATGAACACTTGAATACTGCGCCACCTATTCACGCTGTTAACTTGAAATTTGTGTGTGAAAGCGAGATTGCTTTCACCTTCCTTTTTCTGCGAAGGAAGAAAACGTGCTACTGTAGGTTTTGAATTTATGCAGATTTTTTGGTTTTTAGAGTGCAAATCGTTCTTGCCAGGATCCACTTCCTAAGATGTTATGGAATGCATGAGCTGGGTTTAATGCTTTGATAATAATTTGCTTGGGAAAGAGTTTATTTTGCTGTTATGTTGGTTTTATCAGCCTCATTAACTCAACTATACTTTCCTTCCGTTATTGATTTTGTAAAGCGTTTCGATCAGGGTACCAATGGAACGATCTGTTCCATCTGTTCCATTGGTCCTTTGCTTATTCTCGACATGCTTGTCATGCAGAATTATGCACACATTTCAAACAAAAACAACAATAGGGGTTGTTTTCTAAAGACAACCACAGGGCGTTTAGAGATATTCATGAAAAGACATACAGATTCAGACAAGCACCCAAAGCGTGTGGAATTCCCACATGATGAAGAAAACGACTTTGAAATAAGTTACATGCGACGGTCTACAAAAATCAAGAATAGATTCATTTTTCCAGACTTGGTAGAGGAAGCTTCTAGCTTCCATATCTAAGCATGATATTCAAAAGGTCCTACCTCCACCTAAACCAGTTACCCAAACCATAAGGCTCTGTGGTGTCTTTAAATCTACAGCAGAAATGTCCTTAATCTAAGAAAGACATTTGCTTGATTTGACTGACTTTCGATTTTTAGGCGTTGTTTTCAAAAGGGTTTTGTAATTAACTTTCATTTTTTAGTTCCCGCGTCACATTAGCTTGTTTAAAAAGCCTTTTTTCTTCTGTTTTTCGAACTTTTTCTGCAGAATGCGTGTGGACTTAGTCTCATGATTATGCATGGGTAATTTCATTGCTTTTCTGCGTGTTGGTATGAGTTTTAACAAATGAAAATGGTGACACCATGAACTGGTAGGTGTACTTGCACAATAAAGACGTTTAAAGAGCATTTGTACTTTTTCTCTATGGGCAGTGTCAATTTTTTACTCGTAGTGACCTGTTGTTCAAAGGTCCCGAGTGGTGTTTTTTCGGTCCCAAGGGGTGGGACGAATGGAACAAATTATCAACAATTTAAAATGTACAAAGCTACGGAAGGGCGTCTTTGATCTGAACAGTTTTTTCAGAGTTAGTTAATCGAAGACCTATCTATATAATAAAACAAACACCAAACAATTTGGAGTAAAGTAGTGCGAAATATTGCCGAAAAGCAAAATCCCTGCCGTAGGTCCCACACTTCCCCTACACCGAAAAGCTGTATGCTTGCAAACTGTAGTTATAGCAAAAGGAATGAGAATCAGTTTACAATGAAACAGTTGGTGAAAAGCTGTTATCGAAGTCATAATACTGATGAAAACATCACAGTAGCGATTTCGTCTGATTAACCAAACATGAGTTGAATTCCACATCCAACCAATAACCTTTCAGTGGAAGCTAATCTACTACATTTCCTTTAACATGGTTATTATTTGCTTGTACAGTAACTGCGCTACCACCTGTCAGCCACAGGAACCTGAGGGTAGAGATGAAAAAGCCTCGATTTTCTGATCTCTATGTTTGATATTAGACAAGCACATGATATAATGTACTTCGTATTATTAGTTTTGTGGGAATCCCATGGAATAGGATAGAAAAAGTGTTACATGTACACGCCTGCATAACCACGCTGGCCAATTCTTACGCTAATCCGATCCAACGATGACAACACGTCTTATTTTTCAGAACCCATCTAGACCTCCTTCCCGATCACAGACAAATTATGAGCCATATCACCATCCAGGATCGATATCTTATCAAGGGCAATACAACCAGGCATACGAGGACCCGATCTACTCAATCTCACAAGCACCTGAGATATACAGGAACGACTGGAGAGCTGCGTATCCCTCCAGCTACGACCCGTACGCTGCGAATTATTGGAACGATGGGCGAAGTGGATACGTATATGGCGCTTATTAGCCGCATTGAAGTGGCCAGATTGTGGTTACTGTTATTGCGGCTTTGGACTGCATGCTAAGCTTGTTTATGAGCGCCAAGCATGCATGTGAAATGACATACAGCAGGGGTGGCCAAACTGCGGCTCGCCAGCCGCATGCAAAGGTTCGAAGAACCGCATGCGGCTCTTTGAGCTTTCCGAAAAATTATATATTTGTTTATTTCTTATTTCTATTGCAAAGTGTAGAAATATTGAAAAGTGATACTGTGGTAGCTAGTGTGTCGTACAGTATTACTTTTGCAAGTTGTTCCAAAGAGAATTATGATGTCACAGACGCGTACATTGCAAACAAAAACGTGTTATCAGATTTTTATGTTGCGTTTCTTTGTGACTTGGGTTTTACGATATGCGGCTCAAACGTACAGCAGGTTTGACCACCCCTGGCATATAAAGATGTCTGCTGCCAGTGGAACTCCCTGAGCACTACTTGCTTTTAAGTTCACTTTGTTTAATTTTGCATTTGCATTTCGTCCAATCAATCATGATAGGAAAGCAACAGCTTGTTGCCTTGTTTGTACTCAATGTGGGCAAAGGTGAATACCACAAGATTTACATACAAAAAAATACGTGCCAGACAAATTTTGCATGAATCACTGAGTAATAAAAACAACTTTTACCAAAGCTACGCAAGTATTTTCTGCTACCTGTCAAACAAAATTAAGAATCACTCACGTTAATTAACAGAATATGTATTTCGCGTATTAACTTGGTATTCTGAAAGCTCTTATCTCTATAGGATCTTCCCAGCAAAAGTTGGTTTATCTAAATCTGTTCAATGGAACTTTTTTTTATTTTGTTTTTCTTTTTTAAAAGTATTGATCTTTCGGACAAATATTTCACTACTTTTATGACATTTAATTGTCTTAATTTTTGTGATGCAACTGATCTACCGGCAAGCATTACGAAACTGCAAGGCATACGTTGTGCTTCATGCATCACTGACTGTGATGTAAACAATATCAATGGTCTTAGATGTACAAACTTTTTGCTCACTATTCTGTCAAATGTCTGATCAACTCATAAGCTTGTGTTTTCTCTGAAACACTGACAGCACATGAAACAAAAACGTTAGTCCTGATCCACCGAAAAACTTACAGTGGATGCGAGGTTCGCATCAAATTTATGTGGTACGTGCCCCCCTCGTTCACATACGTACTGCATTGTAAGCCAATATACTTTGTTTTATTTGATACAAACTTCTGGTTGCGATACAAACTTTACTTTAATCCTAGAAGAATTTTTGAAACAGATGATACGAAAATGAAAAACATACGTTCCACTATAGTTTGAGCGGTTTCTGCTTCAAATAAGCACTGGAAATTTTGTCCAGGGTGAGGATCCTTTGAAGCCATCTTAAACTGTACAAGCATTGAGTAGAAATGGCGTGCTATTCTCAAACAAAGAATGTTGGCCAATCCACAACCTTTGCACTAAAACGGTCTTAATCAGAGGTTTCAGTGCGAAGTTTCAACAAAAAACGTTGTGAACAACACAGAACTAGAGTTGAACTATTATCTTGTACTTTACAACCAGCGAAACAACTGCTAACGATATATTTGACTGTACAATCGTCTAACAAATGCCATTAAAATAATAATTAAAAGTGATATCCACAAAATAACAAACGGGTTTGTCAAACATAACATCACCACCAGGTCAAACGCATTCTGACAAAATGTACTTAAAGCTGCGAATGTGAATCAAGGAAATTGAGTGCTAGCTGATGTGTTTCATTCATTCATGCATTAGGTAATACACCAGTATGTCAGCCAGTGTTTTTCCAACAACTAACGTGGTTTCAACGGTGATTTGATCTTTGCTTACATTTGCATTTTTTTTAAATGTGGTAGTTTATTAACTATCCACTGACTTATGTTTAAACTTTGACAAGTGTTCTGCTGCAGTTCCATAGACAAGTCTTCATTACATGTCTAGTGTTTTCCAAGTATACTTCGTTTTCATTCAGTTACATTTCAGTGCTTTTCACAAAATAAAACGTCTGTACCTTTCTTTTCAACAACTTCAATGGTACTGGAACTTTAAAATTTCTTACCAGCGTGAGAAAGTTGAAAGGAAGTGTTGTTTACCTGCACCAGAGCTCTGTATTGCTTCTTCGGTGGTGGTGTAACACAGTTATTGCTGCAAAATAAAGTCAGGTTTCCAAAAATGTAAAATGATTCAAGCATAACGTTATTTACAAAGTGATTTGACTAAAGTCCGGTCGTATTTTGGGCAAAAAACGGCCTCTGATTCATGTTAGCAAGAAAAATATTTTTAAGCAATCCGACGCCATAACTATATGTAAAAGGTACCCTCTGCTTTTCCTGAAACACACCCACCCACTTTGATTACAAAACTTTATCGTTTTCACAGTGTTCCTCAAAATTGTCAAACAATGACTGTGATGCCGGGTTTTGTTGATTTGCAAAAACAAAAAAAGCTACAGACCAGCAGGTTTCATAATCTCTTGAACTTTCAGCGTCACCTGACTTAGCATCAAGCTTCAGAACAGCAAAATAACACCGCAGCAGATGCGCTGCTGTGCGGTTTTATGTATTTTCAATAATTCTGCGTGGACGCGATCGCCTCTCGTCGTCGGTTATCCAGATGAAGATGATACAGTCTGACAGATGTACTGTTTGGTCATGGCAAAAAATTCATTTATTAAAATTCACTCATTCACACAAGCAAAAGCTATAGAACTCTCTCTGTTAGGATTCCTTGACCTTTCACCGAAAAAAGTGTATTATCATCCACCATGTTTCGAGCCGAAATTTCACCAAAACACAAAATAGGTCTGCGTTTGTGAAAAACTTGCTTGATCTTTGCGCAAGTTCTGATTTCGAAATAGGGGTCATGACCCCACGGCTCTCCTGTTGGCGCTTATGGTTTAAAGTGAGTCAAGTGCATGTGGAACACCCTGTACAGAAATTGATAGCAATAAGCTACCAAACTGACGGCAAAAAACAAACGGTTGAACTTTCAACTCCCAACAATGGCACCCCCGTTGACGAGGCTCTTACTGTCTATCCAGTTCATACAGACTATGAAGAGGAGTGGCGAAAGAATACACCCTTGTCGGAGTCCAATACCCATTGTGAACAGTTGTGATTTAACTCCGCTGACATGGACACAACTTTCTGGGCAGGAATACAGTGAATGGAGCAGTAGCAAATGGCCGCCGACAACGTACTCCCATAAAACTCAGCAACGTTTTTCACCTGGACCCCATTCGTACGCATATTTGAGTTCGACAAAACATGTGTAGACGTCTTTGGCATAGGCTACTCCCAAGAGTTCTAGAAAATCCAGCTTTGGTTTTCTTGTTTCCTGGCATTTTTTTAAAGTCACTGGGCATAAATATTTCCTGGGAGGCTAAACAGGGGTATGCCCCGATAGTTATATTTTCTACTCGTCTCCCTTCTTGTGCATGGGCAGGATCACTCGGGTTTTTCAAGCTTTCGGTGCCATTCCAGAACGCCAGTTACCTGTTAAATCTTTTGGTGATTCTTCCAGGTTACCTTTGTTCATGATTTAAACTTTTAAATCATGTCTGCTGTGCACAACGCGTCAAATTTAAACTAACAAACTATGTTCGATTCTCGGCCGGGTCACACCTAAGTTGAAAAATGGTGTCAACGCTTTCTCAACCACTTAGACGTGCGGATTCGGGAACCTTGTGTTGGATGTTGGTTGCAGATCGTGTGCTGCAGGCCCGTTGCTAGGTTTTTTGGTTTGGGGGCAAGGTGTTTTTTGGGGGGCACTGCTCCCGAATGCCGTCCATGGCTGCAGGTCTGGTGTGCTGAAATGCATTGTATTGAAGAAAGTACTTGTGACGTTGTTGGGACTTTTCGGCACGCAGTCATTCGGGGCCCTCCGCAGTGGTTCGGCGCCCGGGGAATTGTACCCCCTTGCCCCCCCTCGTTACGCCCCTGCGTGCAGGTACTTACTCCCACCCAGTGTCGCCGCTGTGATCAGCGTCGCATCGGACTGTTGCTATCTTCAACATCAGATAACATCAGATTTTTACGTTACAGTTTCGTAAAATGTAAATGCTTTTATTAACAAACATAAAAAAGCGCGATAACCCATGTTGACTCCGGAATGGAGCTAAATATCGTCATTACGTGGAAAATTCGTTTATAAGTTACGTAAAATATTATTCTCAACGCAGTGAAGAAAACGTCTTCAGTTTAGAACGATAACCAAACACACATGAGGGCGGGAAACTGATGAAAGAAACTTAATAATTATGAATCTAACTTTTTTTCGTCCTAAGGAAATGTGGTAAACAAAAAGAACAGCTCAATGAACATCAGATTTGTCGGCAAAACATGAGACATCAGAATTTCTCTGAAAGCATCAGAGCTGATGTTAAAACATCAGAAGGGGCAACATTCTAAACAACGCCGGAACATAGCGCTCGAAATAGTCGCACACTCACAAAAGCGAAGAATCCTGAATACGCCAGACCGAACAATTCTTCTGGCTAAGGGTAAGAAACAGCCAAAAAGTTCAACTTCTTCTGAAAAGCAAAAATGAAACCTTAACAAGCACGAAAACTCAAATTTCACCAATGATCCGCACCCGGGCCGCGCGTCCCATGCTAAGGCAACCCAATGTTTGAAAGGGGACCATTTGAAAGAATGGGGTGTAATGGCGGACATAGGCTTCCTCCGGTAAATTGGAGTTCAATTTTTAAAGAAAAAAATCCACATTTTCCTTGAGGCCATTGCGGTTTTGGAGATGATTATGTCAGACATGGCCTAAAACAGGTCTTTTACGCGAGGATGCGAAACTACTTCTAGATCCACTGTTTTATTGATGGAAAGAAAAGCTTCAGGTGTGGTGCTGCCTGTGACCAGCAGTACAGTATTCACCAAGGAAAGGAAAATAGCTACGTGGTCTGTTCGGCTGGTTGAGCATAGATCTCAAATATACAACTGTAGAATACTGACGTTAATTTCTCCAGTGGACAACCACCTCAATAATTTTCAATATAATCGTGTCACATCCCACTGGCGAAAAGCAATGGATTGCGCTGGTTTTCTTTCATTGCTCCCGGCGAAGCTTACATAAAATTATTTGCGGGTTCATGCAGGAGTGGTTTTGCGATGAACTCCAGAGTTGCTGTCTCTAGCATCACTTAGCGGATAATACGGAACATATCAAGTTGCAAAATCCTTGGACTGGCACGGAAGCTGGCTTGGTCGTCACTCGCAGTGATTGTGAGGGAACAATGGCGTCGAGCTGCGGACCTTTCCACGATGAAGCGCTTCGGCGACAAAGGGTGGTTGACAAGAAACGCGAGGCTCTCAGGCGAATGGCTGAGAGGAAGGTATTTAAGATGAAATATTTGGGTAGATAACGCTAGAGAATGTGTTTTGCTCCATAAAACCTAAGGTGTCTTTATCGATAACGAACTTTGGCAAATTTTGAAGATTGTTTTAATATCTTGTAGTGAAGTAAAGCTTTGTCAAATAAATTAAAATACCATCAAAGGCGTCTTACGACGATATATTGTTGAAAAGCAGTTGAAAACAAACAACCGGTTGCAAAAAAATAATTTCATTAAGAAATGTCCAAATTTACAATTTCCGGAAGAAGAAAATCTGTTCATGATGTTGATGAATGAGACCGTTTTTTGCGAGTCTTACTGATAATTTTGTGTGAGATCAAAATGCAGTGCTGTAATGCGAAAAGACACATGACCTTGTGAAAATTTGGGAAAAGTTTTGTGTTCCATCCAAAATAGAACAAAAAGCAAGCTTCCGCGAATTGAACACTTAAATATTTAAAAGTCGGAAGCGAATAACTAGAATGTATTGCTTTCAGCGAAACAGCTCTTTGGGAGATTTTAATGCTAACCACGCATTTTATGTTACATGGAATTCAGAACAATTGCAAAAACAAATCTGAATTTGACAAAGTTGCATTTTCNTGAGATCGATCTCAGACTGTTGGCGATACATGTTATAGTTGCNTTTAAAAATAGAAATTAAAGTTGCATTAAAATAGAAATAGCATTCNCAAGTGGGAGCGTTCTTTGACAGNTACAATCCACCTTANCCTGCTCACAGTCATAAACATATACATGAAAAGATTTTTATCTTCTTTTGTTTCACATAATGAGTACCACTGGCATGTTAGGCGTGTCACATTTGTTTCCGTAACAATGTTCTTTATGTCAATAACAATGGCGGGGGGTGCTTGCTTTGTGTTGATCATCAATGCGACAAACCACCAAGACATATGATCCGCTATCACGTGACAATGCGGGGGAACAACTTGGAGATGCTGCTTTTACAAGAAATCGAGAAGGCAGTGTTTATTTTGTCGATAATTGTGACAAAACACTCGGCTGCTGCTTCGATCAAAGTTTTAAGGAAAACATTTTCGCAAATAAGCCTTTGTTCATCGCTGCCGGAAAAACACTTTAGTAAAAGTTGACAGAAAAGTTTGGGTTAAATAGCATTAAAGACGCTTGAGAGGCGTCTTTTCGCCAGTTGTTACCTAAACACGACACAGTTGCAGCAACGTGAAAAACCTACAGAGATTCATAAAACCAGACCTTTTCAAAGTTTTTTTTTCTCAAAACTCCGATTTTGCGAAGCTTCAACAAATGCTAGCTTAGCCCTTACATTTACAGCGAGGGTCGGTTTGGCTGCGACAAAAATGCTTTTCAACATTTTGTACTTGATGCTGGATCGCTTTGGACGGCTGTGAACCCTGATAATGTTCACTTATAAATAAGTTTATTTGGATATCTAAGTGTGGTCTGAATATTGAATTTACGGCAATAGAGAAAGCATGTTTTTTGCTATAACAGGGCAGTTTTGCAAATGTAAAGTTTATTTCAATTTCTTTTTCAAACTGAGATTCTTCCCAAATGCATCGTAAAAGCACGTTTTCGCAAACTCTGTTGAAAAAGTCATGTGACTTTGTGGTTGTTACCAGGGACACTAAACAAAACTCAGCAATTCATTGGGTTCTGGATCCCTTTACTTTTGTCTTAATACATAAAAAGTAGATTGTTCGTAAGAAATCAATTGAACTATGTAAGTGCATAACAAATTTGACTATTTAAGATTTTTGAAAGCTCTCGATTTACTCTGAAAACCCACGAGGAATCAGCCGACTGGGCTCTGCTTTCTTCTTTTTGCGATGATTCAGACTTGCACATATCTATATTTAAGTAACTTCACTCCACCACGACGACTGAGTTGAATCCATTCGCAATTTTTTGCGAATAAAAAATCAAACGATGCATCCGCAAAGAAAAGAAAAATTGCGAATGGATTCAACTCAGTCGCCGTGGTGGAGACTAGTAACTATGTCAAATTGCTGATAACACCAAGAACCGAATGCATCATTTTATTATACAAAATTATAGATCTACTGTATACCTATAATTGATTTCTTATTTTTGAAGTGCAATGTTGATGCACGATGTAGCAAAGTCATTTAGATTTCATAACAAGCAAGACTGATCTATCGTTGCAGGAGGTGGAAGAGCGGATGCTGTTAGAAAAAGCCCGGCAAGATGAGGAGGAAAGGCAGAATCGACACAACCAAAAGTTAAAAGAGCTGCAGAAGCATTTAAGCGACGTACAGGATGATGGAAGGTATGGCAACGGCAAGATACCGCTTTTTGATTCTCACAGAGCTACTGCTTCGTCCAAATTTCATTGCATGGAAAACTTCCATTTTAAAAGGGAAAGCCTGTTATTCTGTATTGGGCATGTTGTTATGTGTCAATGCTTCAACAGCGTTTGAGATAGACGTTAGCTAAGATATCGCGTGTATAATAATGCATTGGCGCTGAATCGATGTAGCGTGTCACTTACAGCGTCTTCTTCCTTGTCCCACTACAGTCCTGACCTTTGCACTTAAATTTTAAAGAAAACAAAAGCCCATATCACCTTACACACTACCAGCTTAGTTTGCGCAAAGCCAGCTGTGATGCAACTTTGGTACTGACCTTTATGGACCTGAAACGTTTCTACAGTTATAGAGCAATAATGTAACAACTATCCTTGCAGAGGATTTTACTTAAGAAAAATATGTTCAGAGCCGGTGCTAGGTTGTTGGGGGAACCCCCCGGATCTTGGACGTTGGGACCCCAAGATACAATGCATTGCAATTATCACATAATATTTATGTGAATAAAAACATCGATTTACTTTAACAAATGCTTATAAAAGCATGTTTTTACAGAATCAACACAACATTTAAAGCAGACAGACTTAAGCATTTGCTTTATTTCAGACTAGGAAAACAACTTTTTTCCAAGTTGTCGAAGGTGCAAATGTCTTTGTCAACTCAGTCATATCTAATGTTTTTGCACAGATTCACTTTCAGTAGATAACATTGTCAGATTTCTTAGTCTTTCATCAGTCATAGTTGATTTGCGAAACGTTTTGATTAACTTTAACTTGTTGAAGCTCCGTTCAACAGTATTGCGTGCAGCAGTGATCAGCAAACTTTCGTCACGATGGCCCCAAACCCCCTTTCCATGGGCGTCCGCATAAATTTTTCCAGGGGGGCAACGTCGACATTTTGCTTATCCTTTTCAGGTTGTTGACAATGCAGTGCGAACGGACAGTCACAAAGCTTTACCCTTTCTACACCAAAATGAAATTTTTCATTTTCGGCAATAGCCACAAAAAATGCCCTTCGTTAGCAGCAATAGCCAGGTATATTGCGATAATTTGCAAAATAGACTATCTTTTCAAGCAGGGTACTTCCTTACAAAGAAGCAAATTGCCTTGAAACGCGAAACGTGCTAGCACGCCAAAGTATCTCAGAGGCTGAGGTAACCTATGTTCGAGTGCGGCTTACATTGATTTTTGACGCTATGTCGTGCGGCTAGCAATCGAATAAATACGGTAGGCTGTTGCACGGGCGGCCCAGGTTAACAGCGTCACTCGGGCTCATCATACGATTTATACTGATTGAAAAAAAACGTTCAAGGCTTGCGTTACTGAAATTTCCATTTGCTTTCATTCTGGCTGGCGCTATCGTTGCTCTGTGACGTTAGTTACGTAACAGTAAATGAGAAGTTCGCATGATAACTTCTCTATTGTTGAGTAATGTACGTCACAAAGCAATGATAACGTCGGCAAGTCCTCTGCACACCAGGGCTGTGCAGCCGGTGCTCATATTTCCAGCTCCGGTTCCAACTCCGGGCATGTGAAGTTTTTGGCTCCAGCTCCAACGTCTAGAAGCTTTTGGTTCCGGCTCCATAACGATTTGGTCCGAAAAATAAGAGAAGCATTGTATTATTTGTACAAATCACTTGCCCCACAAACTATCTCTGTGGACCCTGAGCCCAAATTTCATGCTCCGGGTCCACCTACTAAAAGTTTTTGGCTCCGGCCATCCAAAATTTCTCCGGCTCCGGGATTCCGGCTCCGGATCCACAGCCCTGCTGCGTACTTGGCTCATTCATATTAACCAGAGTTGCTGCACACTTTCGTTCGTTTGAAATTCTTCTCAAAATGGGAACCGTCCATTAGATTGGAATTCAAATCAAATGTTCTATACAAATCCATTGCTTCAAAAAAACATTCAGTCTGATATGACTTATGTTTTAAAAAATACTTAATTGCAAAGGGCAGCTCGGGCTCTAAAGTGCGAGCGAACGAAGTTGAGAGAACGCCTGCTATGAACGATATTGTTTTATTCAGGTCACCTGCAAAATGAACGCGGAAGGCCAGACATGGAACGAAAATATATGAACAGTGACAAGCCCCAAAGAAAAGATCCCGAGTTAACAATTTAGTGAAGTGGGACCGTGGGTGGTGGCATAAATATACAAAGCAAGCATGCTCGCGTTCTCCGATATAAATTGTAATCGAAGACTCGGGCTCAGCCCGAGGAGCCCGTGTGCCGGAGTCGCCACTGGGCTGTTAAAAACACCGAATACACAGCATAAAAAAATTAGGCAAAAATGACACAGCACTGATACCTGTCTTAAACACATTTAAAATCACAACTTTTCCGCATTTTGAACACAGCAGTAACATGACTGAATTCTCATTCTACAACTACATTAGACACCAGAATGCAAGGACAAGACGAAGCATACGTAGCAACTAACAAGTTGTCTGTAAGGATGCCAATTGTGTTTCCGATGTAGAAATAAATATAGCTGTTTAGTGTTGCCAATGCAAAAACAAAAACACAATTGATCTGTTAAACATTTTGTTTTGAAAACGTTAAAACGTTTGAAATTACACCAATTTTTAATGGTGTGGCACGAACATTTTCTTACACACCAGCATGTGTATGAGAAGGGGGCAGGAATTTGCAAATTTTAGCAAAAAGGGCTGTTTTCTTAGTTTTGAGAGGTAAAAAACAAATTTCACCGCTTTTGGCCCCCCTAGAAAAACTTTTGGAAAAATGCACTAGTGCTACCCCTGGAAAATCCTTCCGACGACCATGCACACAAGTAAAATTATTGTGTTGTATTACACCATCTGGCAACACTGTTCAACAACACCAATGCGGCAAGCAAGCCATAGAAAGGTGAAAGACTGTGCACGGTGTATTCTGCAAAAAAATTACGAAATCCTGCCAAATTACAAATAACATTGACAAAATATTGCCAAGTTTCTGCAACATTTTTTTCATTAAACGATTTACTTTAACAATGGACCCTAGACTAATTTTGTTACTTACATTATTGGAAAAATTCGAAATTCAAAAGTGGGGGACCAGTCCCCAAAAATAAAAGTGAGGGGGCCTAGGTCTATGCGGCTCCCGGTTCCGCCACCTATGCTGGCAGGTATCCTGGCCCGTGTGATGCTTGCTCTTCTCACCTTAACTTTTTTGTATTATCATCAAAACGTTAAGAGGTATCACCGAAGTCGAGTTGTAAGCTCAAACATGTACGTAAAAAACTCAGTAGAAACGACGCAGTAGCAAAATGCCGCAATGTTGTCTTGTGGTAACGATTCTTTCACTTCAGTCGAATCTGGAAACATGGCAGTGTTCCGGTCCAGAGCGGACACACCTCCAAAACTTTCGCTTTAGTGTCTCAGCTGGAGAAGCAGTTTTGCAACATTCAGCAGAACAGGCAAACCCTTACAACCGAAACTCTTGCAAATCACCTTTAATCAGCATCCCTTGTCTGCAGCGATCTTATAACGGAAAATTTACCGTTTTCTGAAGAGCAATCACGTGCATTTCACAGCTGAAGAACTACAAGGGCAGCGTAGCCAGAACTGACCAGCTGGCGAATTGCCTTTCAAAACACGCATATAGGAGTTAATCTGTGTCTTAAATGTTTTTCGACTTAATTTTGAAAAAGATTTATCGAAGTAGTTCTTTGGACGAAAATTCAATGACAGAACAAAATTTTTGGTTTTTCAAATTAAAATTTTAAACAAAGTAATAAATCACCTGATCTTCAGTGTAAGAGCTTTTTCTTTGCGACTTTCTTAACCGTAGTTCACAACTGTGCTACAACTTGATTAAAATCACTTTTATCTGTTCGCAATGTCTCAAGAATCATTTACTGGTTATGGAGAGCAGGACTCAAAAGTGAGTGAACGCAAACACATGTAGCAGTCACGCTAGCGTGACCGCTACATGTGAGCAAAGTCGGCCAAAGCAAGAAGGGAAAGACCAAGCAAGCGACACTTATAAGTGACTTCCACGCACATGGAAGTAATAGCCATCTTTGGCCGATTCGTCTGGCGCGGAGTTAACATCGTTGACGTCGCAATCCATCCTTCCCGAGGTTCGAAGATCAATCCCACACTGAAGGTGTGCGAACACAACCGGGTCTCACACGCTTCACACACCTACCAAGCCACTGCTGAGCATCATTGACAGCTGATGTTGTGAGGGGGTAGGTCCGGTGAGGAGGATGAGTGTGGGGCGAAACAGACGAGGCAGAAACTGCACGGCTCGGTGCAACGCTTTTAATGTTAAAACACGGATTCGCAACAAAACAACACAATATAAAATCTGTAATTAGTTTGAAGCAAGTGTTCGAGTATGCGAGAAATCAAAATAAAGTGAAACCAGTAACTGTCAGTGATATTTGACAAAACCGGGCGATTTCACAAACTCACAACTATGAGCATAAGACGATGGAATACGCTTTAATAACAACTTAGCTATGGACTTCCTGAACTTTTTAATGCAACGAAGGCTTAACATGAATCACAAGTAACTTGACGGCTGCTAATCTTCGTCTGCGACTAATGTTGCATTTGAGAATGGCGGGTGAATGTTTTTGCATCAACTTCGCTTAACTGCTTGTTATGTTTTATTGCAACGACTCGAGCTTGAAACAAGCTCAGTGAGTCTTGCTTGTTTCGGAAAAAAAGAAAGTTTAAACTGCACAAGAATAACTGCGAAGTAGAATTTACCTTTTCGTTAACGCCATTCACGAAACCAAACGAAGGCGGAGGAAATGTATTTTACGCTCTTGAAAAACAGATAAAGCACAATCCTCAAGAAAGACTCATCTTCTATTACGAACTGTCACATTTATCAGTGTACAACTCTATATTCACATCGACTGATGCACGCTTCTTCACAACGATTAAATACAAAACTGCGCTGATAGACAGGAATGGCTGTTTACATCGCAACAGCAACAAAAGAGTGTCAGTAATTTTCTTCATTCAACACAAAATCGCACACAACACAGAATTTTCTTAACATAAAACTCAATGCTGATTTCGAAAAGACATGAAGCCATACCACGACACAAAAGAAGTCAACAATGATGTCGTAAGTGCACCTCAAACATGAAAGAACCCGTATCCATTCGGATCTTTTCTGATACTCAGCTGCGCAGTCAACACACGGAGGGACGGTAGCGATCTGTTTTACGTTTTATTTGTAAGACGGACGTGGCACAACTACACAAACATGCAGAGTGTTTAACTCTAAGGCACAGGTTGGTGAACAGAATGTTCCCATAAATCCTTTAAGGCCCGCAGAGGCCACGATCGCACCAGGCACATGTTTGGCCATAACTCGCCGGCGGCAAGAACTAGAGAGCTGTTCAAACCGTCTAAACATGCGGAAAGTCTTGTAATTTCGATTGAAAAGAAGTTGAAGTTTTGGATTTGATTTTTTTGTGGGTGACGTCATAACTGGAGTCGGTCCAATTTTTTTTGGCCCAT
>JGI24022J15233_10000861_pt1 | contig 22337 bp, 14 predicted proteins | sample Ectturendosymbi2_FD_15233 | JGI IMG/M metagenome (IMG submission 15233)
CGCAGTGATTCGGCGCCCGGGGAATTGTGCCCCCCTGTCCCCCCTCGTTACGCCCCTGTTCACACTACCTACCTTATGATTCCTATCCGGTTTCCACTATACAGTTTCGATTGACATTATCGTAGAAATACGCCATCACTAGAAACAGTAAGCGCTGTCCATTGATGTTGAGATAACGTCAGCCTCGTAAACATCCGTCCAACTGTGAATACTTATCAGCGGATATTACGACATTCTTATCATTACAGTTCCGTGTTATGTTCATTATTTTGTAGTAGTTATAGTCCAAGCTAATGATTCCAGGACAAAGTAGCGTGCAGTTAACATATGGGTGGATCTTTGCCAGCAGGCATAATAAGCGATACGGATTTGCATGAACGTTCAAAGTAACTTATTAACATAGTGTATTTTGCAGTTAATACGCTTCAAACAAATTGTTGCATCCTAAAGATAGTGCTCTTGCATTTCCTGCAATCGGGACACGACGTAACTAATCATATATTAACTTTCTGAATGTTATGTTATTTATGTTTGAGTGTATTTGTAACTGCGAAATAATTCTTCAGCACGTGAATTCTTCTCTGAAAAATCCCTGACGAAGTTCTGCTGTGCTATGAAACAATCATACTCAAACCTAACTATACTCGTTGGCTGCTTTGATTCGTTTCCAACTACCTCTGTGAGGCTGGATTTTCAACCCTTGTGCACATTAAATCAAAGTCAAGGAACAGACTGAACGTTGAGGATGACATAAGATTAGCTCTCACAAGCACGTCACCAAGAATTACAAAACTATTTTGCACAGATGCAAGCTCAGTCATCTCATTGATTAGCATAAGTGCTGCTTGTTTTGTATAAGAATGCAAATACAGTGAATATAACATGTGAAATGATAGTGTTTTTTTATCTTGTCGGTTGTTATTTCAGCATCTTTAGAGTTGTAGGTAATGACTGGGACCGAGCACTTATGTAATACTTTCGAATGGGGTCGCGAGATCAAAAAGGTTGGGAACCACTGCACAAGACTGAACTAAATTAGAATTTTCCATTATCGAAGTGCAAACATGCCACAATCATACAACTATCAACCACAAAAGTTTATCTTCCTTAGAAAATATGAGAATTTTAATGAAGTTGGACAAAAAACACCGACAGACACGTGAAAACGTTAGAAATATGCAGGAAGCCTCATCATCTGATATGGCATGTTTGTTTTTTCCGACCGGTTGTGAAACTCAGTCATGACTAATTGAAGGCTTGCTTCCAACGCCACAAGTCTTCCAGTTTAATTCAACAATTTCGACAGCAATTATGCATTGATGTGTGGAGGTTTCTCATTTCCATTAATCACAGAGAAATAGATAAAAACTTTTTTCTCACTTTTTAGTTATCATCAATCAAACCACAACCAGCAGCTGCAAAAATAATTTTGATCATTATTAANTATTGGGTGAACTGCTTCACGTTATTCAAATGCAAAGAATAATGTTTCATTTTGTTGAAGGTCATCGGTGTTTCATATAAAAAATGTTTGTTTCGCATAAATTACAACAAATCGTTTGAAAATTCCAAATGTTGACGATATACTAGTGCATAAGTCAATTAATTTTCCGACTTTAAATTTTAGTCTGAAAAGATGACAAGTAAAATCGAATTACACTTGCTGCTCATTAAAACGTCAATAAAGGCTCATCGGGTTTGAGTTGCAATTGTTCGCTTGTTTCCGCCCTTTAGTGTTTCTATGCAACATTGTTTTAGCTTGGTGCTTGCTTTTTTTTCTGTTTTTTTTTATTCCACAGGTTGTTCCAAACATAAGGATTTCTTGACATTGCGAGGTCACGTTTGACACCATGTTAGAAGTTTTGACGTTAGATAGCAATGGAATAAACTTGCTGGCCTCATCCTTTGTAACCACTTTAATTTTAGTTAGAAGTTTGTTGTTGCTAAAGCAAGAGAAAATTGCTTTTTCCAGCTTTCTTGGAGTCAAGTACATTATTATTTGTACAGAACTCGACTATTCGATAGGGGGTAATTACTTGTTCACATCTCAACTATATACCTTTTAATTGCATGTATATTGAAAGCACCTGATAAACTACAACCAGTCAAGATTGTTTCCATAATTGCAGGTTCCTACTTGATCAATATTGCAGAAAAAGAAATACGTTGGTTAAATGGTCTTTTTGATCAAATATGCGACAACCTGGAATAGATCATTCACACGACAGAGTCACAGCGGAGTATCGCTGTTGTTGTTAGGCTCGCAGTAAATCGTTCTTCTCTCATACTTTGTACAAAGCAGGCTTGTCGAGTTTATTCTTTTTTATTGTAAAGTTAAAATGCAAGTGTTCAGTGACAAAGGTATGTTTACCAACATTCTCTAAGACGTATCTTGTGTTACTGTCTTGTTTTACTGCTTACTGCGTTGAGAAAATGTTTTGTGCTAATGTCTTGTTTTACTGCCTAGGGTATTCAAAAAGCCGAAGTACAACTGGATAGATGCTGCAACATAAAAGGAAGATTAATGTCTGCATTCTTCAAATCATTGTGAATCTAATCACAAAAATTTTAAACGTCGGTGGACAATTAAAAGACACAAAAGATTAAAAATTATGTATTTAATCAAGGTATTTCTTTTATAATAACTTACGCAAGATTGAAACAGCTGCGTAAATTACAGTGACTTTACACAAATCAATAATCATTCTCCAAGTAATCCTTTATAATTGCAAGATTTTTTTGTGAATAAAAGTAAAAATATCATGGAAAACTCAGGCATGGAAATTCAAACATAATATTTCTTTATTTCAGTGTTTATTTTATCTTGAGGCGGTCTTCAACCTTGTAATAACTTCATGACTTTATTTAAATAATACCTGATAAAAGCAGTGATCAACATTTTGTTAGAACCTCGGAAAGACTAAGAAAATAAATGCAATTAGCCTACTTGGTTGAAGCCTTGAGGAGCTATCATTCGAATTTAAAGTATTAACTGCAAGATTTTTTTGAATGAAACAAAAATTGAAACCGCCTTTGTCTCCTGAAGAATCTTTTACTTATTTCGTGAAAGGGGCATACTCTAAAGCGTTGCGCTTTGAAACGAATAGCGAATGAGACAGTATTGAACTCAACTTGAACAACTGCAGACTCAACTCATTGTTTGTCTTCACGCCTGGTCAATCATGCATTTATGTTTGACTGGTCATGCATTCGCGAACAGTGTTCTCACTTGCTACAACGAGCTGAACGTATCATCGAAAACCCCCATGAACGTTTTTGGGTGATCAAAGGTTAAGAATCGAGGACTGAAAATTTCATTGCAGAAACCTCCGCTTTGAATGAATTTTTGCGCAACACAAATTGCAGAAGACTTTTGAACTGGTCAGTACTTTGGAAACCATGCCAGTTTCTTTGTTAGAATGCTCCTGTGAAAAAGTGTGGTCCCTTGAACACTAACTGAGTGATGTAACAGCATTGTTTAGATGTTTTTCCTACTTACGACGGAAATGCCGTTTCAGGCATATTGCGTCAGCCTCGAAATTCAAGCCGTGATCAGTGGAAGCGAAGTGGAAGCGAACTCGGATGACTGCGGCGCTGGAGCTTCTTTAAATATCAAAATGAATGGCAAACATGTGCCGTTCTGCACCGTTCAACCACCGTGCTGCACCGTTCAACCACCGTGCTGCACCGTTCAACCACCGTGTTTACATTTTTCTAATGTAAAACTGAATAAAGGAGGGATTTGAAATTTATAATATAGTGGCCAATTTGTGCCAATGAAGATGGTGAATCATGGAGATTGTGTGTTTGTAGTTATGTGGCGACTCACTTGGCAGCAAATTTTTCTTTTTTTATCATCACCAAATTTCCAGCAAAATGCCGGTGTGGTTGACAAAGGAAAACGTAGTCAGTGCCATGGTCATTTACATGTGATTATTCAATGTTTTACATTTCAATACTTTTAAATTCATAATTTGCAGTGTTCCAGAAACGTGACTTTTGTTGAATGTCCACCTATTCTACGCCTAGAGACAGTTTCAGATAAAGATTCCCTATTTTTGATACATTTTCGGTTGCACTGGGGTACTGAAAACCGCAGTTTTATTAGCGTTTTTAAGTTACTTTAGACAACATACGTCGCACATAGACCAGATTAAATTCGTTTCAATCAGAGTAAGTTCCCAGAAAAATTGCTCTTTCATTTTTACTCAGTTCTGAAGAACACTTCAGTCCTTTACGCCAAAGAATGGCCTGAGTTCAACGCTGGAATTTTTTTCGTAACAACTGTAATAGATTACAAAATATTTTTGGTGGCCTCTATTAGGATATTAGTGCAAGGTTGAATATGGTCAAATTTTGAAATCGCAGTAGTTATCCCACTTAAAATAAAAAGCACCTCCACCAAACTTTGATACAGTGGTAGAATCTCGTAACACGTATTTTATTTTATTACAGTATGAAACTCGCTTCTCTACATAACTTACCGTTAACATGCTGGCACGTTGGTCTCTGAATAAATCTGACCACTACTTTGCTATCTGCAAGGCTCCTGAAGATTGCGCCGAAACCTAGCAGCTAACAAAGTTTGTGCCATACTGTACTTGGATCCAGCTCGGTGAAATGCACAAAAACAATTGCTTTCAAATTACGATTTAAAACATGACGCTGCCAGCATACGTTCGCGTATCTTGCAAAGCAGAATAACAATGACCTCAAAAATGCATCTTGTGCTTGAACAATGATGCAAGCGAAGAAGGAAAGTTTGGTCGGGCGTAACCATTTTTGACCCGAAACTGAGATGCCTCGTCAAGTTTCTGTAAGTACTGCTTTTCTGAGAGAAGCAAGTCATGTGCTTGCCGAAGTCAATAATCACACTCGACCAGAGCCCGAAGTTTAAAAAATCCGTAAAAGTTGCAATTGCTTATCAGAAATTTCCAAGCATAAGTGAAAACATGTGCGATAATTTTGAGTTATTTAGTGACTTTGAGTTAACGTACGATTGATGTGCCTCTGGCAACATGTGCATTATGGTTGATTGCAATTCAACGCTGTGTAGTTGTTCCTCATTGTTTTAATACATTGATCGATATGCAAATAAGTAGCTATTTGTCGCTCTTTATGCCCTTAGTTGATATGTGCTTTACATGCATGTTATGGTTGCAAACAGTTGCGTTTACCAAAGTTTAAAGCTAGGTTTGCTTGCGGGAACTCGATTTCATTACACCATGCACGTTTGTCTTTGTGGCATGAGGTTGCAGTTTGACCATATTTAGTGATTTTAATGCAGTTCTCCCTTTGTTATTTATTTTGCAACATGCAAATCACGTTATTAGGTATTTACCTGCTCATTCGGCTATTTATGGTTGTGCCGTATATTTATGATTATATTATCGCATATGATTATATTATCGCATTAGCGGTATTACATTATAGAATTAACGGCATGTTCATTCCGTGACTGTCAGTTTTTACCCTTGAAAGCTACAATATTTACAAGACAAATGAAAAGCTTTCTTCGCCTAGTGGTTTGTTCATGCTCGCTTGAGATTTAAAGAAATCGAGTTTAAGACGGTTTAGTGCAAGTACAGCATAAAGACATGGTTGAAAGGATAACAGAGGCGGTCGTGGCAGAACGAGGATAAGGATTGCGTAAAATCCTATGTTTGCGCCTCGCTGCTCGTGAAAATATCAAAGTTGCTGGAGGAATTTCGAAGAGAAACACGCGATCAAGCTACGGTTTGATGGTGCGACGACAAGCACAATTTTAAATTACAACAGGCTCCACAGGCGGAAAAGGGTAAAGGTGTCAGCCGCTCTACTGTACGCACGTGTGCTGTTTCGCCACATGTGCTTAAATTTGTCGTCGCATGAAAGCGCAGCATCTTACAAGGATTTTTTTCAAACAGCTTTAGGTATTGTCGCGTTTTAGTGCTGCCAGTTTTCGAATCAATCCAGGTTGAAGTTCTTCTAGCTCGTGGCCGAACGGCAGCGTTATTACAAACATTCATGGTGACCTTTCTTAATGCTTGCTGTCTGTTATTTCACTTTGCACCTGTGGCATCTATCTACTGTGCGTAGACCAGTGGTTCTTAACCTAGGGTAAATTTACCTCTGGGGGTAAATTTCATCTTTCTAGAGGGAAATTTACTGAACCATAAATTGTAGAAAATGTAAATTTTTATAAATCATTCTAAACTGTAAATTTGTTAATTTCGCATTTTTAATAGATGAGCACCACTGAGTGTATTGGGGGAAAATCTGGAAATCTTGTTTGATAGAAGGGTAAGAAATGTAAAAAAAGTTAAGAACCACTGGCTTAGACTAATCCAGTAGCAAGGAAAAGCAAAGCCACCTCATACAGAAAGCTTCAATTCCTGGCATGCATTTTGCAATTTCCGCTTACCATAACAACAGCCATAATTTAAAATCGTCTGCAACAAAAAATATTATAAAAAAGGTTAGAGTAGGTTGAGCGAATGCAAAGCTACATATCGTGAAAGAAACAAAATTAGCGTTAATTTATTCGATACAAATTTCAGAAAAAAGCGAACGTACAACATATGAATTTACAACATGGTTTATTCTCTAACTTCAATGGGAAACACTTCATTTGTGGAGTTGGGCCCAGTAAGGAAAAAAAATTCGTTATGAAAGTTTTGCTTGGAAAAAATATTTTCGCAAAATATGTTTTTCAGAAAATAATTCTTGCTGTTTCAAAAATTTTGTCCACCAGATAAGTTTCTACAGTACTGATATTTTTAAGCGACAAAATTTTTACATGGGTAAACGTTCCACCATGCATATCTAATACTGGGGTTGAGCACGCGATCGATTTTCGGTCGGGTCGTACGGAAGAGTTGAAAAGCAGTACTTACTGTGCACCTAGTTCAGCGTCGTGCTCGGCGTTAATGAATGGGTACAAGGGAAAGCTTTACGCGAGGTGTTGTTACCGACTTGCCGCCAATGTACCGTTGCGATCGGAAAGCCCGAGCGGCATGTGCGCAAAGCTTCACACTGTGGCAGAAAACAACAATAGAGATCATATGCCACGATCACTCTATTATTGCTTGTTCGCTCCACATATATATGGGTGTTATTCTTCGGGCACATCCCGTTCGTGGTTAATCGCACATTCAACGCAACACCAGCACTGTTGTCTGTTGGTGTGGCCTTGAAACACATTCAACGCAACACTAACACCAACAGACAACAGTACACCCACTACAAAAGTAGCTGCGTCGTTCCCGGCGCAAGTGCAGATGGCCGCTGCAGACCATTCGCGACTTGATGGCTTCTTCTTGGCCAATAACTTTCTGGACGACGTTGCATTTGTGATCGGATCATTTTCCATCTTTAGATCTATGCAAATTTTGTATATAAACGGTGCTTTGTCAATAAAGTGTTCTGCTTTTGATGAAGATCAGTTTCACAATTGTGGTTATCATTGCTATGGCGTGGGAAGAATTTTTTCCAGGAGGGCAATAGCGAATTTTTCAAGGGAGGCCAACATATGTGAATTTCATCTCACCAATTTCAAAACTAAGAGAAAAACATTTTTTCTACTAAAAAGTTAATAACAAACTATCAAATTTCAAAATCCAGAGGGATTGATCCCTTTGTCACCCGCTTCATACGGCCATGATCATTGCATAACTACTGAAGATGATTTTGGTTTTGTCACTAATGACTTCATAAAAATCTTTCCCGTTGAATCAAAACTTGACATGCGCAAACCATGGCAGTTATGTAGCGACTTGTGTGATATGCCATGAACAGTAAGTTGGCGTAACTTCAAAACAAATTTTCCACGAGATGATAATCTCACCGCAGTTATCGGAACAAACCTGATCGCAAAGATGACAAAGACCAAAGGGCCTCATCGCGGCACTGTTCAGTGTTCCGTTACCTTGTATATAAACCACCTATACATGAAGCTCACATTGCAACTCTGGTAAAACAACCCAGTTTTCACTCTCCTGGTAACTGTGATGATAAATGTTTTTCACAAACTTGACGCACAAACTAAATATTCAAAACATGATCCTCCCTCGTATGAAATAATTCTTGACCCTTTTGCGTTGTTCTGTGACTTGTTTTGACCTATTTCAACATTCAGTGAGCTAGCAATGTTCTTTATCTCCCATCGCAGGGTTTAACAATTTAATTTTAAAGGCGCTCCCTAGTAGAGTTCGGCTGCCAACTTTACGAACGTAATCCTTCTTACGCATTCTACCAACGCTCTGAGTGGGCCACAACTCACAACGGCGTGTTTCACCAAGGCCATTTAGAGAGACATCACATCTATCACGGTGGCCTCGGTTTCAGTCACACGTGGGTCTGTTGCGTTACCCGCTAATGGTGTCAAATAATTTTGAAGCTCCAGTGAAAGAAATTATTAAAAATTATTATATCTCCAGTGAAAGAAATAAATTATATTAAAGAAATTAGAGAGATGTATTTTCCAGTTCTTCATTTATTGCAGCTTGTGTTCTGATCTATTCATCTTAGTCTTGAGTTTGTTTGCCTTCCTTGGTCTTGCTTTAGCCTTCCAAAGTTTCACCCGTAAGCCTTGCTTGCAGACCTTAGGACTGAGGATGCGTAATGTTACATAAAATCGATTTCCTATTAAAAACAGTTGCGGATGAATTCAAACCCGTCGCCTTAGAGGAAACCAGTTACTTGTTCTTGTACTAATACAAATGGAAACTTTCCAGATTGTGATTTTACATGTTCTGGTTTGAAACAAGTTGAGATTAATTTTTGAAAATGGCGGTTACATGAATCTCTCTTGTTAGATTCAATGTGATGTGTTCATCCAAGTGAAATTCCTTAGCACACGGTAGCATTTGTTTGTTTTAATTCTCTCCTTATTTAAAATCGTCTCAAAAACAAGTTTTTAGAAAGTTTATTCCTCTTACCTGCNAGATCACAAGTGCTTGAAAACATCACATCGTACAAATCTATGGGCTAACGCTGCAGTGAGCAGCGAGGACCTGAACAGTTTTTAGTTGGTTTGGGCTTAACGTAGGATGCAATTAACTTTACTTGGTTAAAAATGTGTACATGTGTTTCTAGACTGGAATTTTCTGAATGTTGTTTACACTGGAAGACGTAACTTTTACAAAAGTTTCATAATACCTGTTTTTAATTTTAAGGGGTACTGACCGGGCCGCAACCAGGGGATGGGCAACCGGGCAGTTGCTCCCCTCGAAATTTTGAAAGCGTGTTTAGTTGTTAGATACAACAAGTTACAACTATTTCCCTCCCGAAAATGATGCAACAGCAAGTTACAATGATTTTGCCCCCCCCTAGTAGTAACCTTATTCTCTCAAAGAGATACGAAGCATGTGGTGGCCTTAAGTTTGAGGTTGCCTGATCAGAGGTTAAAGGGGTCCATTTGATGCAGCCATCATGCTTAGTCAACCGTGCTAAGCCCTTTTTGCTAAAAATGCGCAATTTTGAAACAATTTCGTTCAATCGGCAGGTGCACGTGGTCCATGGCTATGCCTCTAATGTACAGTAGAATACAAAAATATCATTAATACAACATTAAAATTCTTCATACTCTGTGGAGAACAGATGGAATGAAATTGCAAATGTTACATCGCAATGTTTAATTGATCCAATTTAAATAAAAAGACAAGACAATTACTTTGAAGTGATCACAACTTGCAAATACTAAGCTACAAGGCAGTAGCTAGGGTAAAAATACACAGTGCATGAAATGAAAATATCTGAAGGTCAAAATAAGACCTATTTGAGATATCTGTGGTGAACAGCGTAGGACAAAAGTACAGAAAAGAATTAAATGACAGTCTGAAATAATTAGTTATTACAATCATGAATTTGTGTTTACAGAGTGTTTACAGAATTACCAAAAGCAAAATACTGACACGGAAAAAAACAGCTACAGTGATAGTTGAAACCACAGAAATATTGATCATCGTGTCTGAAGTAGGCTTAATGAGAAACTGAAGTACAGTATTTGTATAACTGCAAATTTGCACTACTGTAGACCAAAATACTTTGCACACTTCCACTGATGTGGCCCACCAATTCATACAATGGGCTAAGCTTTATGAAAGAATGATATTGACTATTTTAATCTAAAGACACTTCAATGCTATCTAGTTGTACCATTGCGAGATCTCAAAATATATATGGCCAACTTTTAGAAAACTTGTCTATTTTTTTGAGAACTTGACATAAAACTTATCAATTTCTTTTTTTTAATTTATTTCATCAAAATGTGATAAATATGCTATAATTCAGACGACTTGTAATAAACTGGCAACGAGGGCCCTTAAAAATGAGGTCCAAGACGGTCGCCTCATTCGCCACCTTCAGGCCAACACTTCCCGTATTTGCTAACAATATTGCGATAATGTAAGAGTAATAGATATCATAATCCTGACAAAAAAAGGTGTGGCTCTTTAAACTGAATCATAGCAAATACGTGAGATCAAACGGAATAAGATGAAGAAGTTTTACTTGAAGTTTTTTGAATATGTGAACTATAAGTGGGGTGCCACGACTGCTTGCCATGCGATGTGGATCAACAAGCACATTAGCTCCAGTTACTTCAATGTATAAAATGTTGTTATTCCCAAGTATTAAATCCAAAAATTGGATTGTCCCATTGCTTCGACAAGTCGTTTTTCTTTGTTTAAAATTATTTTGAGAAAAACATGTAATGCACATTTTAACCTCCAAAACATTTATTAACTAAATGTTCGTTGGTACAAACGCTTGATGATTTGCACGTTTACAATATATCAAATGATATTGCAGAGAAAAAATGCTTCAATCTCGGAAAATATTCCATCATGCTTTGCCACATTTTCACCTTGCTTGAAAAAAGGGTTATTTCAGCGCGCTGTTCGTGTAAATGTCACAATATTAAGAAACACTACAAATTTTTTGTGTGCAAAAACAAAATGCTCATATGATAATGATTATTATCAAATAATACAGTGTTTTATGCGCGTGATTAAACGTCTATCTATATATTTTACTAATTTTGTGCAACTACAAAGTACGCATCGTTCTGCCTAATGTCAACACTTCTTTAGTGTCCCGTTGAGTGAGGCGATTTCACCGCAATCGAATGTACAGCGCATCGCAAGGTTGATTTTTCAAGTGCGAGACGCAGCAAATCTACGGAAGGAGTCAGATTTCATCAAGTCGAATACATGCTTTTGTGCAAGTTCAAAAGTGCTAGAGTCCGGAGCTTCAAGCTTTTCTTGTGTCCACTTTTTCACAACATTGTCGATGTTTATCTAAAACAAGCAACAGAACTCTTTTTATCACAATTATTGAGAGGTTGAAAGATCCATTCAGAGAAAATATAGATCGACTAGGACAATAAAAGAGAAACAATAAGAATCCACGCCCAATCATTGCAAGGTTGTGTCATACAAAAAAAGAAACGAGTTTCTTACTAACAAATGGGATCTCAAAAATATCGAAGGCAAACAGCACGTCTTTGTTTGTGAGGATCTCATACCTCCAATGTACAAACTACTGAAGTTCATGAAAAAATCCTGTTCTGATACATTTTCCCTTCCTACACCCGAACTGGCAAGATACACTTCACCTGATGATCTTTTCAAACACGGAATTGGTGTTCATAATAAAATACTTAGCAACTAACACTATCGAAAATAACTTTCAGCTTCGGTGAACTCTCAAAATCAAACATTCAATGCAAGCGACTACTTAGGCTATACTTGAACAACAAACTGCCAGAAGCAAAATGCATACGTAAGTGTGTTAATTGTATATGTTGGAATGCTTTCACTGTTAGCGCAGCAGTGCAAAAAATGTACTTCCAGCCCAAACCTAAATGAATGACCGTAACCACTGCAATGCACAATGGTTTCCTGACGGTAAATGCTTAACAAGCGCCAACAACCACTCTGACAGCGATCTATCACTACTCTCTCGCAGTATGCTACGCATACTGACTTCATGAGCCATGTTCATAAGTTGATGTCAAATGATCTCTCCTTGCTACATTGCAACATAAGATCTTTGTATGAAAATATAGACAAGCTTGAAGAAATTGTATCTCCATGTTCAAAACCATTAGCGCTGCCGGAAACCAGAATTAAGGAATCTTATGTTATAGCAGGCTATAATTTCATTAACGAAATCCAGGCTATAATTTCATTAACGAAAATTCTCAAACGCCAGCTGGAGGCTTAGGTGTCTACATAGAAAATAATTTGAAATATCTTCAACGACGTGACCTCCAGTTCAAAATGTGTGGAAATGAAAACATATGGGTTGTTAGGAAGCAAAAAACGTCAGAAAATAGTTGTCGGAACAATGTACAGACACTCTCAATGCAACATAGATGAGTTTTATCAATTATTTTCTGAAACAATTGCAAAAATTGCAAAAGGTACCAGTGCGTATTATGTACTAGGCGATATTAAAATAAATCTACTTAATGCAACAAATGACAGCAGAATACAACAGTATATTCTGTAGATACTCTATGCAGCCTTGGCTGCTACACTGTTATAAATAAACCAACCAGAGTGGTAAATGAAACAGAGTCATGTATCGACCACATATATACAAATAATTTATCCACTGGCATAAAGCCCTGTATTATGTTGCATAATATTAGTGATCACTATCCAATTTATGTGACTGTGAGTAAAGCTCGATTAAAAAGAGACATAAAGCAAAGATTCTTTAGAGTTACAAACAACGTTGATATCATTGCTTTTCCCGAGATCTACGAGAAACTTTAGATTCGTTACCGATGCAATACTCAGAATGGAATGTCAATGAAAATTTGGATTTTTGTGTAAGGNCCATGAAAAGTCTTGTGGATACACACATGCCTGTTAGAAATACACTAGGAGGGAATAAACTTAAAAGCGATGGATAAGACAAGGGATCATTTCTTTTATCAAATATAGAGTCTTGTTATTTCGCATTTATAAAAGATCAAAACTACTAACAGATTTTGAAAGTTATGAAAAATTCTGAAACCACCCTACTCATGTCAAACAATTAGCTAAACGCAATACTACGAAGACCAATTTACCCAAAACAGCAGAAACTCAAAACGAATTTGGACGCTGATCAATGATATTTTTCGTAAAAACAAACTATCCAGCTTTCCCCGAAGGTTAAATGTTGGTGTACGAGTTGATTCACCTTCACAATTAATTGCAAATGCTTCAAGTCATAGTTTTATGACCTCGGCTCAGGCAAATTTCATTCCTATACTCCCATCTACTGATGCAAATATTTAAAAATATCTTCTACCATATCTTCTACCAAGCCAAGTGAATTCTGCATTTTTATCACCAACTACTCCTGAGGAAATACTCACACTCATCAACGGATTAGACTCTAAAAAGTCATGTGGATACGATCATATTCCGGTGCACGCTTTGAAATTCTCAAAATACTGACTGGCACCTCTTCTATCAAATGATATAAACGAATGCATGTGTTGACTGCGACGTGACGTATGTGACGGAAAAGTATTTGACTCAGTGAATCACTCCATAGTGCTGAGAAAACTTGAGCATACGGTGAAAGAGGAAATGTGTTTATATTAATACAGTCATATCTCTCCAACAGAAAACAGTACGTTCAAGGGGAAACGCTAAATAAATCGTCTTTAAAATTCATTATTTGTAGGGTCCCCCAAGGCTCGATTTAGGCCCATTGTTCTTTTTATTATTTATAAATGACTTACTAAATTCAAATTTTATGAAATCTATACCTTTTGCTGATGATACACGTTAGTTCAGAAGGACAACAATCTGAGAAAATTACAAAGCTTTGTCAATTGTGAAATTACAAGGGGGATGGATTAGCTAACTGCAAACAAACTCTCACTAAATGTTTCCAAAACAAAATATATGCTGATCACAAATAAACATGTAAGCACAGAATACTTTTTAACGAATCCTAACAGCAATCATATTGAAAGAACTTCGATTTGCAAGTATCTTGGAGTCATTGTTGATGAAAAACTGACTTGGAAAGAGCATTGTAAACAGTTGTGTTGTACTATATCCAAATATGTTGATGTAATGTATAAAGTTTAACCTTATGTTAGTAACCAAGCATTACGTATGTTGTATCACAGTTTATTAAACTCACGACCACACTAAGAGATCATTTCCTGGGAACGAGCAGCTTCATGTCACCCACAGCCAATAACGGTTGTTTTAAACCGCGCCATGAGATGTTAAACACAAAGAACTTTTTACTGGCAAAGTTACTACCATTTATAAAACGCAGAAAATTCTCCAACTAAAAGATATATACAATCTAAAAGTGAGAAAATTCATGCACAAATATGCTAACTCTCAGCTACCTGCTGCGTTTAACAATTATTTTAAACTCATTACAGATGTTCATCTGTACAAATCAAAACTCGACAATTTGTTTTACCAAAAGTACGTTCTCAAGTGCTAAAATGATAAAATACAGTGCAATAGAAATCTGTTCAAGAATTCCTTTAGTAATAAAAAATAAAACGTGTTTAGCACTTTTTTCTGCTGAACACAAGAAATATGTATTACTCGGCTACTGGGAACATATTTTGTATTCTTTTTATTGGTGTACATAAACCAGGTACATTGATTTAATTAATTAACGCTGTTACAGTGGAAATAGTCAAGTAATGAAGTATCTCCGTTTTACATCGTTTGGTTTTTGTTGCGTTCACAAAAATTAGTCGCATTAAACCTTTGAATGAAGTAGTGTGATATCTTCAGTCTACAAATGCAAAGCAAACAATGCGCCTATTGAACTGCAAACGGCTTTCCGTTCCCATGCATACATCGAATGATAATTATTTTCCGCAATACATGTTTGGCCGCCTAGTTCTCAACCTGCTTAAATCCCGGAACACCATTGTAGTGCTGCACTAGTTTATAACTTTTGACGCATTTCCTCTATAGCTCTCACGAATATTTTTGAAAAAACAGCAAATGTTCAATATGACAGTTTTAAACCATTTTCTTCTGGTGGCTTGCCTGCCACTGTTTTGCTTCACTAAGCCATATAACCGCATTGCGTGTATTAAACTTTATACACATAACAAAAGGCTTACTAACTGTTATACACTGTTCCCTACACACAATAAACAGCTTCGTCGTTGGGAGGTCTGTAGCCTAAATGTCCCCTGGTCCTTCGCAGCCTCCCAATCTATCATGCATTTTATAAATCGGTTTACTTGGAAGTCATCGCAGTACTACATTAATCATGATGGCGTTATTCATTCGTATGTCCTATGTGCATGTGTTTCATCAAAGTAAATGCATTAGCGCCATCAAGCGTGTACTCTTCTAATACCGCCACGTATATATCCTCATGTTCTTTCATGCATTCGTGTGTTCCTTGCTACTGCGATGCATGTTAAATCTAGCGCCTTGCGTGTGGGAGTGAAGACGTTACATAATACAATTATACACGCTAAAATCTCCTGCTCTCAACTTAAGAAAATAAACTTGATATCTTGGTGGTGATCTGATGACTCGGTGCTGACTGGAATTAATGGTGCAATGTACAAAAGTGAATATAAACCATTGTAAAAAATCTTAAGTGGTTATCATTCTTGAAAGTGCAACACAAAATCAAATCTGCATTTAACACAAGTTTTCCTTAAACGTTTTTACTGCATGATCTTTTTTACCTAAACTGAAAATGTTTGATGGTCAATAACGGGGTGAAGTCATATTTCGGTTTTTAAAAGTTTGAAACAATTTCAACAAGAGGCAAAGTAACGCTGTCGGAGAATCTTTTCAAGTTTGCGTGGAAAGTTGCAGCATACGATTTACTTCAGAACTTTAAGCACAATGATCGTTACACTAGAATTTACCACGCATCTACTTTTCGTTTAGGCGGCATTGGCAGCCATTCTGAATTACTGGTTGGTGGTTTATAACATTGCAGTAGTTGGTTTCGTCTGTGGCAGCTATGTCCAACACGTGGCCCGCGAGCCATATGAGGTCCTGTTAAAGGTTTCGTTGCTGTTTATGTACAATATTAATGACAAGCTGTCCTTATTTTGATAATCTTAAATTTGACAATTTTGATGCAGTGGTCATCAGTACCACTATATCACATCTGAATTACGTACAGGCAGATTTCCATGTGTCCAATATGGTGCAAACTTTTCTAGTTTTCTGATTTCTCTACCCCTTTTGCTCCATTTGCACTAAACTCAATTCTATTTTGTGGTACCACTGGCACTTCAAACTCGCCTATGACATCGCAGTTAGGGAGTGATTAGAGGTGCCAAAAGGTCGTTATCATTGCTGATAGGATTCGAACGCTTTCAGTAGCTTGAGCTAAATTCTAGTTCCCTGCGAACAACGTAAGTCATTCAAGGTGGGGCCTCATTACAAAAATGACTTGAGCTTTGGCTAAGCAATGCATTTCGGTTGGACACAGCTGACCTATGCGCACAGCATGCTTATTACGTCAGGCATGACTTCACCGTTGTTCAGCTTCTTATGAAACGAACTAACGGTAAGTTAACAAACCGCAAGTTGTTTGGTAGGAATATAGGTTTATCTTATTACAAATAATCCGGAAATCGGCTAGTAGTGACCACAAAATTGCTTATTTATGTAAGCTTTGGTACTTTCTGGAACCTTAAAGAAAACTAATGAGTTTTATTTTCATTAAACATTTCTAATTTCACGAAAACCTAAAACACGATCTCCACGAGTATCACCGCTTCCACATCTGTTTTTCACTTCAACGAAGTACAAAAACCGACCCAATCTAGATGCACAATTTGAATTAAAGCCACACGGCTTGATCCATAGGTGAAATTCTAATGTCTTTAGTAAACGTTACATAGCAAAATCCGTGAAGCAGCTGTCCAAACATATAGTCATCATAGCTGATTTTTCTGACTTAAGGCTCGGAAAGCGAAAACCAAGCTGAAGATTTCGAAAACAGGGCCAGGAACACAATCAAAGAATATAGTTAGGATCCCGGATCACGATTAATACATCCAAAGAACGAACTCGCGGTCACTAGTTTATTTTAGAAATCGCTGAAAGTCTACACCACCCAAACCTTCTCAGATGACTGTAAAAAACAATGATGCCTCGAAGTTATTACGGAAGCAAAAGCTCATTTCAGCTTGGAATTTATTAAGCTGTTTTTCAGGAAAACAATGTTTTAATAATATGGTTTAAGAATAAAAATCCCGGAAAGACCACGGTACATTAAACAAATTCATTAGGATGAGAATGGCCCACCAAAACGTATAGCCATGCTCCCTGTTAAGCGCACAATTGCAAATTTCATTGGTAGTAATTTAGGTTTACGGCCTTCCTCACCAGCGCTGTTCAGTCATTCATTTGAAATCTGGCATTTCCTTTCAGGAAGGAGACTGTTTCGTAATCGCACTGACTACATTTGTGGTGCCGAACAACTTTGCTTACCTCGTATGGAGAAGTTGACAAAAAGTACATCTGGAAAATTCTCTGTGCTTCTAAGCAAAAGCTCCCGCGTTTTAAACTTCTGTAATTTTCCGCATCTAGCCAAAAGTTCAGGTTTTCCTCGCTCTTCTCTTTGCGCAAAAAGTCCTTGAAGTCATGCAGTTTGTCTGAAAATTTTGCCAAACACATGACCTTCTTGTATGTTGTTTTGTTGTCGAAGCATAATACCAATTTCAATACGGGTTGCATCACTCTAGTATATTATCTGTTTTACTGCATTATGCATTATTTGCAAAGAGCAAGACCGCTGGAACCACCTTGAAATTCTCTGAGAAGATTGTTTTCTCCTGGTAATCCAGATACTTATCCGCTCAAATTAACTAGGTATATACAAATTGCGCAGTTGGAACAACCGTTTAGAGTTTAGACTGAACTTTTAATAACAAATCAAATGGCGTTTCATACCTAGCTCTTCTACTTTGATTTTACAGGTCTATTGTTTTTGCTCAAAACACAGACGCTCTATCTACCAAGTTTTCAGTTTTGAGCAGTTAGTTACAAAGCGAGGAAAAGCGTCCATGAAGATGAAGTTATGAACATCGTTGTCGCTTTTGCGATGACTTGAATCGCAGAACTAAATTTGTTATTGAAAAATTAAGCCAATTCGGGATAAACGTCACAACTTCAAGACAATATTTGTTCTCACATATGAGTACATTTCGTTATTGCGTAAGGAACCATATAACAACATGCTTAGCAAAACTTCAACACGAAATGCAAACTACAAAAAGCATTAAGTTTCAAACACTTGCCGTTATTTCGCAAAACATCCTCCAAATCTGTAACCTTTTGACAACGCTGACGGTTTTCACACCTGCCGCAAAATACAACTGAATTTTAGTCAAATTAAGGCCAATCAATTTGAAAAGCTTAAAGAAATGTTGTTTTGACGAGAACAGCTCTAAACACTAGAACACAAGACGGGGCTAAGTAAAAAAAAACAACTAGTGCTTATTGCGAAACTATCAATATTGCCTCACCGTGCAGTGCTGATGTCTTCAGCGTAGCTTGTAGGTTTCTTCAACAGTTTTGTTGCTTTTCTGCTGTTTTTCACAATCTGCGCTAAGAGTTTTTCTCTGCAAGAGAATATGTTTTGATCCAGCTATTTTTTTGTGCTTTGATAGTTACAGACTTTCAGAAGTGCAGGTAGGTGTAATTTATAGAAATCGTTAAGTCTACCGCAACAACGTGGTGGATGTCTCCTATTATGTAGAAAGCCACATGGTTTTGCAAACATATTCAACGAGAAGTCTGTATCTTCCCAAATAAAACGACATCATGTAGCATTCTAACAATTTTTCCAAAATGGCTGATATCTATGTTCTATAAAAACTGTCCCACACGAGTTTAGAAGATCAATGAAGCCTCTTTTCTTGAGGAAACCGTTACATTTTATGATGTTTTAAAAACGCAAATGCAGCAAAACGTATGAAACTTGCAGAAATCTCATTCTTAATGTTGCATATAGAAATGTAAATATCAAATAAAAAGATCTGCTTACACAGTCGTAGATGGCATTTCGGAGTTACACGATTGCGAAGCGTTTTTATTTGAAGGTTCTTTGCACTTTCCGTGTTTCATTTCTTTTTTACAGTTTACTCGAAGCTTGGAATGGTTGCAGTTTATCCAATATGGAGCGACGATCCTGCACTTTTTTCCGTTTGCAGACATTTTGCCACTAAAACGAGAAAAGCCTTTCCATTCGCTTTTGCTCTGTTCACAACATTCATTTGCCCGACTTGAAGATTGCACAGATGCTGATGTTTTGTGGAAAATAAGAGCGCTTCTTTCAAAGTCTTCCAGCAAAATCTGCAGACCTTGACTGGAAATTTGCAGTCCTCTAACGTTAGAATTAATTTCATTCCAGGTATCTTCCGAATCACCTCGGCTACTCTTCCTCCAACAGAATGGGTCATGTTGGCTGAACGCACAGCATTTCTGCAGCAAAATAGCATAATTTGGAGTTTGTGATTTCTTAGATTATTCATTTGTTTAGTAAGCAAACGCTTAGTAAATATATACTGTATGTGAGACATATCATACAAGAGAAAACTGAAACTCTTTTTTGATGTTGTCCAAAACTACAGATAGAACAAAGTTCTTCAAACAGCACGAATAAAATGATTCCAAGTGAGGGTCTTTAAACTGAGTTCAGCTGTAGGAATAGAGAAATATTTTCGGAGGAAGTTATCTGGACAGCAATTAATGACATAAAAAAGTATCAAAAGGTTATAAATAATGGCTTCTATTATCTACGAGATGCACGGACAAGAACTGAAATATTACTATTACGGTAATGAGCCATGTTCTTCCAAGGTATTGCCAAACTTTACAGAATTTAGAAACAAAAGCTTGCCTCTCGTTTTCTTAAGAACAGATTGATTGTGCAATACAAAGTTAAACACGTATGCTTTAGAGACTTGGTCGTCGTCGACTATCTTGAACTAGTGTTTTTCCAACTTTTTTTAAGTCACGGAACATCTTGATCATTACTCTCAAAATATATGGAAGAATCAAAGTGGTGACAGTGAACTATTTCCATGATAAATTTCTTGCGGAAGAGCTGACGATCTTCCGGTTGAAAAGTGCAGGTTTAGACTTTGCAGAAAAGTTCACCATTGCATGTAAAAACACTATTCCTTAAACACGCTCGAAAGATTTTGATTTTTTCAAACAGTTCAAAAATTTAATAGATGACGAAAATGTTTGCCCTCGCGTTATAGATGGCGGTGTACTATGTCAAATTTGTTTGCAAGCTGTCCAGAGATGGAAATAATGCATTTACGCTTGAAAGGAAACGTTTCTGCAAACTGCAGGCCACTTTTGTCTTAGAAATCTTGCGCCGTTCATTCAGTACGGTTGTAAAGATTTTCCAGTCCTTAGTTACAAATTATCTGAGAAAATGTATAATTCATTTTCCAAGAGTGAAGTCAAGACCACTTTCTTGCTTCCAGAAGCAAGTAATAATAAAAAAACATCTTCTTGGTTTGTTTTTTCCTATGTTTAACATTCCTAGATTATTTTAAGAATACAATCCTTTTAAAAAGTTCAAGTTTTCAAACCTGGTTTCTGCACTCGTAGTGTTCAAATCTTCTTTCCCCTTGATCCATTTTTCTTAAAAATCTGATTTTTTAATCGCTACAAAAAGAATTTCCTGTAATCTCAAACAAAGAAAAATGTTAACACAATACAGAACCAACAAACAGGATAAAATAATAAAATAGTTTGCTCAGCTCTCATAAAATTTAAAACAATCCATCAAAACAGTTTAATAAAACAAAAATATTGCTTCAGAAAAGCACAGGAAAAACAACACGTCATGGGATATATTAAAAGATGTCCGAGTCTTTCAAAAACACACTAATATGGAAGAAGTTATATTTTTCCACTAATCTTACTTCAGCGCATTCGTAACCTGCTTCTAAGCAATAAAAGTTTAATATTATAAACTCTACCGTAGATTACCTTACTGCATGCACTCCGATATCGTTTTACATAGAAAGAGTCGAAAAAGTTTATAAACTTGTTTGCTTGCTTGCACCGCATTGAGATGCGCACTGTGGGTAACTGGTGACAAAACCCATGAAAGCATCATACGGGACGCAAAACTTGCCAGGCATGATTTTCATTTCTGTCTAAGTTTTCTTATTTTCGTCAAACAAATCCATTGAGTGCCATTATTTCTAGGGACTTAGAAGCGGGGAAAAGCTGGAAACACATCCAACTGTCTTCAATGTGTGAAGTGGTGTCTCAAATTTACTAAAGCCATGTGCTTTCAAGTTGAAACATTTCAAGAAACAAAATTTCTGCGAGTGACAAAGACCGTAGCAAAAGTCGATGCCGCTATTGGGAACGTCAATGGCAATATTTAGAAAAATTGTCATAATTACCATATAAACTATATGCAGCGTTTGACTACCCCAGAAAAAGAAAGTTTCACTAAACTCGCTTTACACTCCCTTTGAAGTTCGGAGAGTCACTTCTGGCGCCCATTTCCGCTTACCCTGCGCCAAAGGCCACGCGGCTATTTTAGCAGCGTTTGCAAAATCTGTAGACATTTTCAAATCTTCTGTTTTCCAAAATGCAATCTCAATCATTGGACTATTCCGCACGATTGTAAGAGTTGCTTTTTCTACTTTCTTAACGCCTTGGGTGAGGGAAACTAATGTAAACGCAATTTCACACACGTCTTTGCAATCTACACAATGGCTAACCATTTTGTGCTCTTGTTCGAGTACGCTTGTGATACGGATCATGTGTCTGCGGAAAATAGATAAATGAAAAAGATAAAAACAATCAACTAGCTTTCATAAAGCAGAGACCTATCTGCAATAAAGAAATCCTCAATCTGGTGATGTTAATCCATAACCAAACATTTAATCGTGTTTCGTACTCGCAATTTCACTTCATCCACAAAAGTTGAGTTGAGTTGATTTTATTTGGCGATAATTAATATTCAGCTAGAAAAAACACAAATCAGTGCAAGGACGCCAGGGCATTGAAGGAACCGGAGTTTGTCAAAAGCTGCTGCTAATGGCAAACTAGAATCTTTTCTTGATGCAATGCAACTTTATAATATAAAAAAATGTTCACATCTCAACAAACCTTAGTCTGTTGCTTAAGCTGAACTGTAACAACCAAGCGGCCCTCAGTTGCTGCTTGACTAGCTTTGATATTGCTTGATCGACATATTTGCGTGGAGTTCTTTTCCACGGTAAATGCGTTTGCTTACAAGCTGACATAGCAACTCACTTTGCTCAAAGCGCTGACTCTCGTAGTGGCTCGAGCCCTTTCCCTGCTTTTGTTGACAGCAAACAGGGCAATTCACAGTTCTTG
>JGI24022J15233_10000863_pt1 | contig 22329 bp, 10 predicted proteins | sample Ectturendosymbi2_FD_15233 | JGI IMG/M metagenome (IMG submission 15233)
TCTGTAACCCTGTGATTTCGCCGGCTTCAATGTCTTGTACTACGTTCTGTATTGTCTGTCTTATCAACCTGCGTTCTGCAGAGTGTGTGTGTTCATAGTATGGACTTCGTGTCTGCTATAAACAAATAAATTAAATTTAGCAGTTCTACCTGATCTGCTTTGTATATTGTGCCCTCTCAAATAGTTTTGGTGTTTACTGCTGTGGCCTGGTAGAAAAATTTCGCATATTAGTTTTCTTGAGTTTTTTAAAGCTCTGAACAATCGCGAAACAAGCAACTGAAACCACTGGTCAGGACCACGGTTGTTATACTGTTGCTGCAACTGCTAATTGTGCTTCAGTTTTCTCCTAATAGATTTTGCAGCACCCAGGCCAACCAGAGGTTTTACGGTCGGTGAAGAAACGTTGTTAGTTTATTAGCAGCAACTTAATTGGCGTGCTATTTTTGAAAGAAGTTGAAGATGTTGCGCTAATGTCACACAAAGTTAATAGACCCTAGCATCTTTAGAATGAATGCCAAAAATGATCAGCAAAGCAGAAGTAATCTAAGCATGACACAAAGGCATTTGAGTGGCGTGGTCACGAATTGAAATAATTCGACACTCACGCCCTATTCAAGTTACAACTTTACCGTTTGAAAATGTGAAGCCAAGACAGGAAGTAATGGATAATTGCATGAAAGGGTTAACAATCGATTTACTTGTTTTTGTCGAAATCTCTCAATGAGATCATTTTTAAAATCAAATCAAGATCGACGTTTAATTCTTTAGCCTGCGACTTGTAAAACAATTACCAGAAACCAGATTTATGTCAATGCTTGTCTGCACCAGTGCAAAATGAATAGTGAAAGTTTCACGCTACGATCAGATGACTTGAAACGCTCCGATGTCTCTGTTTTGGGGGAAGTTGGTTGGTCCTCTGCGAAGAGGTGCTGTAAACGTGATGGTCGCTACAACACAATGACAGCCTCCTACGACATGGAAACAGCAGCTCATTGTTTTCAACGATTTACTCGGGTTCGTGATAAATGCAAAACAAAGCTAGACTTGGTGCGTGTGGAGCTTCTGGTTTGCGCGTTGAGAGTAGCGTGGTGCATATTTGCATTGAGCACCTCCTGCAGGGTTAGGCCAAACTTGAATCTGTTGCCCCAAAGCAGGGTCACCAACCTTTTTTGAAACTGAGAGCTACTTCTTGGTACAGATTCATGCGAAGGGCTACCAGTTTGATACACACACTTTCGAAATAAAAATTGATCAATTTGTCTTCAATTATGTTATCAATAAAAATTAAAGTACTCATCAATGTCAAGACACTAAACATGTTTATGCTATTGTCAGAACAAGCCCGCGGGCGACCTGGTGCCCGCGGGCACCATGTTGGTGACCTCTGTCCCAAAGCCAGCCAGCCTGATCGATGGCGAGTTTTTCTTGATGAACAGTTTCGTGTCAAGCAAGTCGCTGGCCACGCGCCGAAATGCAGGCTATTGACTGGAGAATACACAACTTGGGAACATATCTCAAATTGAAATTTACTCAGAATTATTTCATAAAAGCTTTTGCGTCTTCCATTAGTAGATTTATTACTATATGTCTCTTCAAACTTTTTGCAAAACTAGGCAAGCATAAACATATGAACTTTTGCCGCAAAAGTGGCGTAACAAACAACAACTTTGCACAAAAGAAACGTTAACCATTTTTGAACCGAAACGACGTAGCAAGGGTCAAACACTTTACTGCGGCCGGAATTGAAGTGGCCAACTCAGACGTCATTTAAGCAATCAAATTTATCACACCGTGTTGAAGCACAGTTAGCTTCACAGCAGTGAGTTATTTAGAATGTACACACAAAATTTAATGATGTTGAATGATCAGAAACGTTTAGATTTATCTTAACTTAGTGTTACAAATGCATTATTTCCTTCAACAAACGTCCTCTGAAGAATACAATGTTAAAATCACAATGATAACGTGATGTCCGCTTAGACCTTATCTCTTGAAAGGTTTCCACGAATTATACAGGAAATAAAATCAGCTGCAGATAAAAGCATTTAGGCTAATACGAAGAATGCGCTTTATTATCTACGCAATGATATAAGGACAACAGAAAGTGAAAACAATCGCAAAACAACTCATCCTAATTTTTATTGAACTATCAGATGTATGGTACATTCTGAAAAACTCCCGAATCCATTTATGGATGGGTTTGTTTCATTCAAAAATGAAAGCAGTGAATTTACTGAATATGAGTGAAAATAAAGTTTACGAAGCACGTTTAAAATTCTATGTTTCATCGTGTGAAAATAAGTAGGAAAAAACATTAACATCTTCAACGTTTAACCAAAAGAGAAGATTTATAAACTATTGCGTGATTTTTGACTTATGAAAGGCAGGGAAGCTTTATCATCCAAACTGCAACAAAAACGTTTTGATCACATTGCAAGAATCTTCATTTATCTTCAAAACAGCACGTAGTGTTGTGCAACTTTTATAGAAAAAATATAGTTTACTTGCTTTTAAAAATTTCTTTTGTTGAATATCTAATCGTATGAAAGAGTGTTTCGTATTACTTTCATAAAAAATGAAAAGCCCATTTCGAGGTATTTTTGTTTCTTTTCAGGCAAATCAATGCATTTCGAATCGAGTCACAAGCCCTTCGAGTCAGAGTGGAGTCATGGTTTGGTCGAGTCAGAGCTTGGTCACAAAAACTGCTGAGTCATTTTGAGTCATTGGCTTGCAACCTAGAGTCAAATAAAATGAAACATTTTCTGTATGTTGCTTTGTTTCTAAATACCAAAATGTTCACACCAAGTTGTTCCAAATAGCTTATATTTGACGCCAAAATTAATCATGCTCGCGTCAATTAAGCAAAAAAAGCTTATTTCTTTGTGTGTAAACTTGCTGTGTTGGTCAATAAGACGTTTAGAGATTTTGAAAAAATGCCTCTGGCTCGAGTTTCGAGTTATTAATTGTGAATCTTGTAGAGTCGAGCCATTCGGTAACCAACGTGAGTCGCATCGAGTCATCACAACATTGTTTCTAAACGTGATTCGACTCAAGTCGAGTCACTAAAATCCTGACTCGGGTCATTGATTCGAGTGTATAGAATCGCTGAATAGAAGTTTTGAACCTTAACGTATAATGTTATTTTTTACTTTTGTGTAATTTCGGTCAGTTTTTGTGTTTGGGTTAAATGTATTTTGGGTCTTATATCTGAGATAGTATTGCACTGCAAATAAAGAAAACGTTGTGTTTAGGCTTAGAGAAGCTATTGTATTAAAATCACTAATGAATTTGATCTAACAAACTCCTAACCCTCCATTACCTTCAATTTTATTTCTAAATGTAAGCTCAAAAATATCAATATTTTTGATCTAAAGAAATCTTTATATAGCAAATCGAAAAGAGCATCATCCTTTGTTTGTTGTTTTTTAGTTTGTTGAACTTGTTTCACTCAAGATTTTTCACACATGTAGAATATGATTTTTGGCGAAGGTCCTGGGTAAGCAACAACCTAACAGCCATAAGAACAAGGTCAGTGCCAGTGAACGACAACTAATACAATGTCACCCACTTCTTGAGTAATTTCCCCAACTACTGAAGGCATTTCGTAATGCAGCTACTTTGCTTCTGCCCTCAGTTAAACTTTTGGTCTCTTAAATCTTTTCTGGGACTTATTCTACACAAGCATGACCTCCTTGGTGTTAGTGGAAAACACTTATTAGTTGATCTTGTATCAAAACTTCAGTAATTCCTTTGCAATGCTAATTTCGCAGAGGCTGTTCAATCAACAATAATCATTTCATCACTGAGTCGCGTTTTGTGTTTCTGATATAGCCTCTTTTTTCACACTATTGATGAGTTAAAGCAATTTCCAACTTTCGAACTACAGTCGTATATTTTTTGTGACGAAAGCGGTTCACACAGTCACTAGATCATACAGCATTACGTAGAATATAAGGCAAAAGCTATAACATATTTTAGAGCAAAGTTCTACACAAGGAACAGCATTGGCTGGTTCCTTTCTTACAAAGGATTAGTGAAAAACTATGAGGTCATCTAGTCTACCAGCTCTGCAGTACGATTTTTCAGTACCATCATTAGTAATGAGTAGGGCATACAATTTTTTGACCTAAAGCTTAAAATTGTGACTTAATGCTTTACAAATTTTGACTTTATTTGACCTATCAATCTCCAGCATTTGCAACTGAAACGCGGAATACAAACTATATGTTAGAAATCAAACCGACAGTTTAAAAATATTTATTTTGTTGATATCAAACAAAAATCAAAACTTTGAAAGACCCAACGAAGCTAGAGGTAACAAACCATAGATGAAAATCAATCCAAACGCACAAGAGAAATATCCAGTGTGAATAAATCTCCTGAAGTCACTGAGAAGGTTCTACATTGTTAAACTTCAACATCAAGTGATACCACACCCGTACTTTCAATCGTCCAGTAGTGGGCAAAAACATTATTACGTCAGACGTCGCAAAAAAATCCAGTGCTATGTCAGAATTTCAAATGTCCATATCTGTTGTTGTGGCTTTAATACAATGAGAAAAGACCTGTGCTGCAAGAAATTTTGACATAACGAGAAATTTTGACCTAATAATTAAATTTGACTTTTTTGACCTAATAACGTTGGGTCGCTCATGGTATCGGCGTGACATTTGGTTTTTGGACGTTTCACATACTTTGAAAAAGCCAGAAAAACTTTGACTTCATTGACTTTTGGTTGCCCTAGTCATGAGAAAAGAAGACAAGATGATAAAATAAGATGAGTGCATGCCTATGTACACACAGTTATCATGATGACATTGATGAGATACAGTATATAATTTCATATGTGTGGAGGGAAAAAAGAAATGAAGTTAATGTGCATTTATTTGAGAATGCAAGTGATCATAAGAGACAAAAACANGTTGGAAAAAATATCAAATGGCGGACATATACACAAGGTCGAAAATTGGCAAAGCGTTGTTCGAATGGGTTCAAGTCTGGATTCTGTTTCACGGCAAGGTGAGTTTTTTGTTTGACTGGTGCAGGAGTTCTACAATTTACCGCAGACAGTAACACAAAACGTTCATGCAAAGTCCTTAATAATTATGTTTATACTACGGATGATTCTAGCGTATAAAGTGGAATTACTTCGCACAAATGTAGCAAAAATTGGAAAATTACATCGCAAGTTACTTTTCGAGCCGAATTGTAGTTTTATTTCGCACATTTATTCAGCAGCGCAAAATAAGAAAGAGAAAGAAGTCTCAAATTTTCCGTAGAGCGACAGACGTCACAACGTTATACGTCATTCTCGTATGGACGCGGAATATTATTTTCTTTAAATTTAAATCCTGCTGGGAGCATCCCAACCATCTACAGTCACGAGCCACTACTGTTATAATTGTTTTTAAATATTTTATTAATGGCAAAGCACAGTTTTGCAACATTGGAACGCTGCAATTGGAACAAACTTAGTTTAAGTGAAACCAATAAGCTTTGTAATGAAATGTCCCCACAGGTCTGTGAACAAACAGGAATAAAAAGTAAAATATAAGAAATACCACACTTTCCCATATGTTTCTGTGAGCTCACAACAAGAATATGTGGAAGCAAATATGTAGTAAAATTGAAATACAAGAAAAATATGGAAACTCTAAATAACAACATTACAAGAAAAATGACATGATAAACGAAACGCTTCTGCTTTTAAAACTCAAATAATTCATATTTATCGAACGAGCATAAGACAGGTCTGTAGATGTCTGTTGGCTATATGTCTGTTTTTCTCCAGATTTGCCTGTAGTAGCTGTCTTCATTCCTTTTTGTTTCAGATTCTCAGACAGCATTGGCATCATTTCATCTCAGCTAAAGATTACTCATTCCATTTCGAATGCAACAGAAAAAAATCAAAGCCATTATGGCAAGGAATATTGCGAGGTAGGGTTTGTTCAAGCTAAAATACCATCCGCATGTCAGAATAAAAAATCCCAGCAACGAGTAAATGATTACCACAAGATTGCATTCCATGGTTTTAAATCACTTTTACATGCAAGGAAGTAGCACAACCTACGTAAAGTTCTTAACTCTCATGTAAAAAGTCTGTCAAATAAAACTTCAGTATTAAGCAACATTGCTTTGCAAAAACGAATCAACTGCCACAAAACATCATGTTCCATTGTAATGTTCTGGAAATTTAAACATTTGGAGAGGTGGAAACGTTTTCTGAAAATGTGCACAAGTAGATTCTTTACTCAATGCAAAAAGCAATTGTTTTGTGGTGTAGCACTTTCGCATTAAACGAATCTTTGCTGACGACATAAGCTGCTGTTTTTGAAACGTTCAAAATATGACTTCATCTGCATCTTTGTTCGCTGCTCGTTAAACAAGCGAAACAACTCTTGTTAAAAAATTTCAAAACTTTAAAATATTCAAGTAATTTTTCAATAATTGTGAAGTTTTCCTGACATCTGGAGATTTAACTTTCCCGAAAACATTTTCATGAAACCTCAGTTTTTAGCTAGTTTTGTTGTGGGTGGACAAAGCGACAGTTGGCTACAAACCAAAAGCGGCTATTTATATGTTTTGATCAACATCTACAAAGAAAATCACGTCAATTAACAGAAGCAATCTTTTGTGTGCAAAAATTGGGCACGGTAATTTATCTACCCTTTTGCAGAGCATGTATTTGGTGAAAGTGCAATATTAGTGTTCAATAACCATAGCACGGAAGGAAACAATGTAATATTTTTTAGTATAAACAGTGTTTGTAGTTAATACTTGCTAGACCCACATGAAATCCTTTCAGCTACAATCTGTTGTCAGACGGGGACGAGGCTTCTATGGCAGTTCCTCAAATAAGCAAACAAGATGCTGTACAGATCGCGGTTTCGATCTAGAGGGCATTGGGTCTAATGGCCTCAGATCCAGCGCCTTGGCTACGCTCAGGTATTAGCTAAGCACAGGAATCGCTCTGAAGTAACTTCTGTTACACATACAAATTTAGTCCATTTTCCTGGTTGATTAAATGCATCCGCAAACTAGACATATGCCTTCCATCTGTTTAAAAGAGACACTAGCTTAGGCACTTCGTACTAAGTTGTTATTCACCATTGTTATGCATAGATCTTACAACAATTGCTTGTCTAAACACTCTTGGATGCAATCGTCGAAAAAGAGCAACGGCCGTAAAAAATAAAATGATCTATCTTGAAAAAACAAACGTTTTTTGTCGCTTTCCGGACACTTGCTAAAGTATGCTGCTCAACACGAAGCTAGTGTGGACAGCGTGCCATGATAAGTGTAAAAGTCTGTAAGTGTTGAGTTTTAACCAATGTGATCTACAAATATGCTTGCAGTCATTTTAAAAATGCCGCAACTGTCAAACTTTTTACTCCTTTGTTTCTCCTTGTGGAAGTGGCATTGGGTATCGGGAAGAAACAAGCTCCAATCACCACAGTTTCATCCGTGAAAAAAGTGGCAAATCTGGGTGATGAGAAACACATGCAGTGCTGCAAAGTAACCGATAATGTTTCTAAAATGTGCAGAAGTGTAGCTGTGACAATATCTCTTGCAGAAAAATTCAGTGGCCTAACTTTGAATTGTTTTTCAACTACTGTACTTGTGTGGCAACAAAGTCTTGCAGCGTGAATCAACTTATGAACAAAAAACGTGCATTTACTCTCGCTATTATTCCTGGTTTAACGTCTTTCAAAACTCAAAATATTTTCCAGATTCATCACGTCTAGCTATAACAGACAGAGTTTTTATTTCACTACCTTGCTTCAATTAAAGTCAAATGCAAACTTTATCTTAGCTCATGCACATTGGCATTGCTGTGAGATATGGCTGCTTTCATAACTTTCACAAAATCAACGAGGCTGTTTAGGTAAAACATTTTTCCTATTGTCGCCAGAGATTGGCATTTAGCACTTTGAGATGTTAACGATGTTAACGCAAACCAGCACGTTCCCACTTGTTTCGAAGCATGACCTTTCAAATATGACGAAAGATCAGGAAACCGCCAACATTTTATGGTGTTTACTGTGAATGGCCCATCTCCGCTTTGTCTGTGCCCTGTGTCCAATGGAGTACACAGCGAGTATATAATGAAACAATTTCTTGACTTTTACTATGAATGGCCGGTAGCTATACCATCAGCCTGAGACGCTTGCGACGTAAATAACTGTAGCACAAAGCAGTTTCACAAGCAGTTTGTTATAATGTAGATGCATAGCGCTATAATGTAGCGTCTGACAAATCAACGTTGTAGCCCCTTGTGTAGTGCTAAAAAGAAGTGTGGCAACGTACTCCAAAAAACTAGCCATTTTCAACAGCATATTAAAAGCATTTTTTAATCAGTAGACTATGTAATGAAGTATTCACTTTCATTACAATGAAAACATGCACATTTTTAAGGTGCTACCCGAAAGATAGCTTGTCGTTTATTCATTTATGCGACGTCTGGAGCTACACAGAAAATCTGAGCAAAAATACACATGTTCGTGTCAGGTTACTGCCAACGAAGTGTGGGAACGCGTTCCCACACCCAAAAAAACGGCTTGCCGTTCCCATGTGTTCTCGCCCCACATCACCCCTGGTTGTAGTTAATCTCGCTAGAACGCCATGCAATTGTGACGCGAAAAAAGACCGCGAACGCACACGACAAGACTGGGAAAACTAAATCTTACATCAGCTTTTTGTATTTTTCATACGAAAATAATTATTACCTAACTGACGATGCATACCATCGATTGATATACGTCTTGTTACCACGGGCGTCGGAAAGATTTTTTCCAGGGAGGGCGCAATAGTGCATTTTTCCAAAAGTGTCCAAAAACATTTTCCAGGGGGCCAAAGCGGTGAAATTTCATTTTTATCTTTCGAAACTAAGAAAATGACATTTTTTGCTACAAACGTACGAGGAAAATGTCAAATTTCAAAATGTCGGTGGGGCGAGGCGCCCCTGACCCTCTTTTCCGACGCCTTCGCTTGTTACTATATCTCTTGCAAACCTTGAATCAGGGCCGGCCTTAGCAAGTGCGGGGCCCAATTGGAAACCCTTTTGAGGGGCCCCATTCAGCGGCGTGTGCAGAAATTTTGGAGGAGGGTCATTACGTCATAATGGTAGAAAGCACGAGTGAATGAGTGATGTGAAAGAGCGAGGCCCGAAGGGGTAATGCCACTCTAGGGGTGTCCGGAAGCATGCCACCCACTTTCATCTCTCCAGCACAGACTTTCCATGTCCGTTCCACGGACATCTTCGTATCACCCAATAAATCCATGAGTTACTACACTCAATACCTCCTCTCAGGCCAGGTACCTATCGCGGGTGCGGCAGGCCAATTGAACATTTTTAAGAGAAATTAACAACATACATGATATGATCAGCCAGCAAAGATAAGATGCCACAACTTAGCTACCAAACATCAACAAACGAAAGAGCGTGACAACAAGCCGCCCCTGGATTTTGCAACTTGGTATTTTCCTATTAACTTTTTAGTAGAAAAATGTTTGGCTCTTAATTTACAGTTGGTAAAATGAAAATGAAATTTCATGACTGTTAGCACAATACTGGAAAATGCGTTTAACCACCACCTGGCAAAATCCACTATTGCTCACCCCTGAAAAAAATTCTTTCCGACGCCCATGCTCCTTTGTGTGTAGATCAGGACTTCTCAAACTTTTTTGCACATGTCCAACTATCCATCAAACGCATCATTTTGCGACACCTCAGCTATGCTGGTGTATTAATGCTATTATACAAATAAGAGAGTGTTTTTCAGTTTTCAATTGACTAAATCATTTTGGAGCCGGAGCCAAAAGGTGTTGGATGTTGGAGCCAGATCTGCAGCCAAAAAGCTTAGATGTCTGGAGCTGGAGCCAGAGCCTGAAATTTGCATTCCGGATTCGTAGCCCTACTTTACGCTATTTGCAGTCTACGATACGGAAAATGCATTTGCTAAGATAAACCTATTTTTGTGCTTTAACATTAGCAAAGTTCCTCAGAATTTTGTCCAAGTTTAAGCCTCCGCGAATTTTGGATTCAATGGACACAGTCGCCAAACTATTTATGTGCTCTTGTTGGATTGATTTTCTCAAATAAGTTTGAATAACTTTTAGGTTGGGAAAACTCCTTTTTCCGGATGTCACAGTTATGGAGATGGTCCAGAAAATGCTGAGAGCAATAAACAAATTACGGAAAGAGGCTTACTTATCAGATCTCTACGAAGGGAAACGAATAACGCTATTAAAAGACCAACTGAACAACACACATTTTAAATTACGAACCAAACTTAACCTTCAGAAGACAAATGCCAGTAACTACTGAAACCGCAACAACTATCGATCGAACCGTATGTTGCAGCAACTATTAAACCTTGACCTGCCAAGTACGAAACGCTTATACTGAAACAGAAAACAGCTTCAAAACTCAAGCTTTCTCTGCAACTAGCTGGTACTAAAAAACTAGACCGCACATTATCGAAACACAATGACCACTGTTACGATTCCACAGAACGAATGCTGATGAAAGAGGGCGTTAAAACCGCGCAGTTCACTTTGGTTTTCGCTGGCAAAGGATCCCACGTTCAAAAATACTGCATGTGAGCCCCACGCTGGCACTAAAAAGTAGCTTCAATACAAAGTGTAAGTTTGTGCAGGTTAGTGCGCGTAGCGCGGGCCCCCCTTTGGCGCGGGGCCCGATTGGAAGCAATCAATTCAATCGGCTAAGGGCCGACCCTGACTAGAATAATGGGAATCTATTTCACGTAACTCTACTAATCCTCAGTCCTACAACGTGCAAGCAAAATTTACGACCGAAGTAGCAGAGAAAGCTAGCAAACTCTAGTCTAGACTACAATAAATAAATCAGTACCAAGTAACAACTGGGAAATGGGACTTCTCTCACAACTGTCTACACTAAAGCTGAGAAACCATCTGATTCCAGTTGAGGAGCAGCGAAAACACAGCTGGGAGCAACATGGCGCGGGTGACGCAACCATAGCGGACAGTTAGACACACAAGCAGAATGGCAGATTTGAGGTCGTAAGGTTGGCTGAGGGGCTCTATGAAGGGCCTGGTGATCGTTGAAAAGGGACACACGAAATACCTTGCAAAGCTATGAAAGTGGAGACCAGTCTGCTGGTTTTTCGAAAGCTTACTGCAAATCTAGGGCTTTTGAATTTTCTTTTTTAGGCTATTGGACTTTTAAATTTCAAAACATCGGCTAGATCCAGGTAGTTTGTTTGAATGTTGCTCATAATTTTATTCGTTTGTCTAGGCAAAATACTCGGGTAGATAGGGGAACTCAGCACAAAACCAGTAATAGAATAGTGCCCCAAAGGAACTACACCAATCAGCGCGTGCCATTCCTTCGGCCCCTCGTGAATTAAATGTACCCTACAGCAACACTTTGGAGAGCCCAGGATATTTTCTGTTTTGTTGCTGGATGTTCTCAAATGTGTTATGTGTCCAATTACGTTTCCACCCATCTACAGTGTGTTGGGGCAGCGCCTCTAGTGTACAAGGTTGTTGTTTTTCCTGGTCCTTTCATGGATCCAATGCCAATATACAAATTGAACAGCAAATTGCGCAACCAAAAATATGACGAATCCAATCGGAAAAGAGGACTGGTTTGCATCTTGAAAGAAGCTACTAAAGTCGTCCACAGAAGCCACATAGATGTACATGAAATTATCTAGAAATATCCCATATAGCTGGAAATGACCGACAATTACAATAATTTAGCATCTGTTAGTCTGTACTTTGTCCCTATTCGTCGAGAAGTGTATTATTGATTATGTCTTAATTGATGGAGTACTATACTACTACCACCACTTATACAGTATCTGCTTTACTTCCTACATTCTTATGTTATTTGGTTGAAAATATTTTGCTGACAACCACCTTAGTCTTGCGTGGCAACTTTGTATACATTGATCAGTTTATTTGCCATTGTGTATTCATTTATTATAATTTCCACTGAAAGTTGGTTATTTTTTGCATGAAGGCCTTTTGCGTTGTATCTGCTTATTAGGTGAGCCATATGAAGCAATAAATCTCTCTCTCTCTTCATCTACTGTCCTGCATGATCATTTGCTGTGTGCAATGCCATCAATCCTTTGCCTAAAGTCTTCGCTATATTTCTTGTAACTGAGTGCAAGAGTGGAGTACAGATCGATTGACCAAACTGAATAACAGGTCGTTTTTCTGTATGCATGTTTTGCAATATTTTTGGCACACAGCTTTCGATACATAGCATTCACAAATCGCCATCAACTTTGGCAAAAATAAGCTTTATAGAAAATTAGTTTTGAATTACAAGAAGCTGCTTTTTAATTTTCATCGCTCGTTATTGCTTACTGTTTTGCTTTGGAAACAGTTACGAGCAGTGAGAAGACGTTGCTTTGTTACATTTGAGCTTGACTTCGATTAATTAGGCCTTCGAACGCATTGCCTATGGAACGTTTGCTTGTTTTTGGAAGGGTTTTGGCAGCCTCTAATTGTTTTGGATTGTGTAGCACAGCTTTTTCAAGTTGTCTTAAAATTGATTTATTTTTGGATAGCGGAGACGGTAAAGTTTCCTTAGAAACAAGCTTTCGCGTGTTGCAGTTTTCACAAACTGTGGTGCCAACCAGCTCTACGCTCTGCGATAGTATTGCATTCAACCCAAAAACAAACGCACTCCGAAGAACGTTACACTTCATCCAGGCAATTCAAAAAATTCGTCAAGCACACAGGAAATAAAAAACTCACCAAGCTTGTGCCAAACTTAAGGAAATGTATGGCATTTAAGCGTTCAAACAATATGTTAGATAACAAATGTAATGAAAAGATTTGCCTTTATTTTCGCGGTGTCTTATCGTTGTTCGCCACTGATTCTCGGTTTGTACTTTTTGCACTTAAGTGCAAAAAAACCCCTACTTTAACTAGAGCAGTGGTTTTCAATCTTTCTTGTGCCGCGACCCATTACAGCAAGCCACTGACCCATAGACCCCCGTCTAAAATTCGAACAAACCAAATGTAATACTGTTGTGTATAGAAAATATCTACTCGCGACACCTCCGAAAATGGTTCACGACCCGTCTGGAGGTCGCGGCCCTAGGTTGAAATCACTGAGTTAGAAGATGCCCTGTAGAACTTTATGTGCATGGTGCAAATCCAAGAGTGTCAGATCTGTTCATTCGTTCAAGCATTGATGCAAGGCAGGACGAAAAAGTCCTTTGTCACTACAGGCCGCAATGGAATGCCACCAAATGAGATAATTTGCCACTGAACACAACAGTTTCACTGAAATATAATTCAAGTTTTACCGAATATTTTTTGCAGGAAGAACAAGAAACACGAAATCCATCTGTTTCAAAGAGGACCTGAGTTTAGAGCGGAATGGGACTATTTGCCGGCACTGTTTTGGCGTCAGCCATTTGGTTCTAGGCTGTTTTGGCGCTATAGCCTGTAGCGCTATCTGATTGATTGCTAGAACGCACAGGTCGCTGCATCTGAAACTGTGCGTTTTTCACCTTGCTCGGATGTTTTTCAAAAAGGCAACTGCTTTTTTAGCGAAGGCAACAAACGTTGTGCATTTGTCTTGAGATGAGATTGAACGTATTTATGTATTTTAATCCTTCAACGAAGTGCTTTTCTTAACATTGAAAAATCTTCCGTTAATTTTCACGCATAGCTTATAACATAAACGGCTGAGAATCTTCTTAGCAAAAGGGATAAGCGAAAGTTTTGCCACGATGGGCATATATACGTTTTTGATAAACGCAGCGAACATGACACATTACTACGGTTTTGGAGATGCCGATTGAAATACGAATGCAAATTCTCAATATCTTAAAACATTTTGATTCACTGGCACATACTTAGACAACTGCAAGGTCTATCTTACACGTACGATATGAATTAAAATTTTATCCTTGTTTTTGTCCATTTTCATTGTACACACTTGTTAATCTCGGCACTCGCGCCAAAACAGCTAGTTGAAGCTAGATGCCCAGGAGATGACGCATCGTGTCTCTCTGTGCAGTTCATTAGTGCGATCGCCTGTGTTCATCCCGACAAAGGTGTTGGTCGATTTCGCCGTGTTAAAAATTTATTAATTTCAGTTATGTGGTTTTCAGAAAGTTCAGCCAAAATTGCCTTATTTTTTCGGTCTTTTAGATGTTGCTAAGCTTAAATTTGGCACTGTTCCTGCATGTTAGGATGTATTTATTTTTTTCTGAATTCTTTAACCTTGAAAAGATGTATCTGACCCCATTGCTTTTTGTGGAAATGTGATGAAATGAGAAGTCCGAACGACAACACCATTATTTTGTTGCGGTCGTCATTTTTACAGTAAGTTGCTCAACTAAACTTTTTGTCATTCAAAGCAACAGAAGAAAGAGCAAACTCATCTGAATCTCAAGTTTTACTTTCACTGAACTTGCGCTCGCAAAAATCAGAATGATGCTGATTAACCTTATAATTTGCTTAAATGTTTTCCAGTTTTCCAAAAATTACGTCACGAGTTTTGACTGCACGTTTCATTTGCAAATTTGACAACCGCTCCTTGGCGTTTTTCTTCAACAAGCTCTTCAGTAAGGACTTCGCCTTCGATGAGGTTTGCGCAAAAGCTTAAGTACAGTAACGCTATACATGATTGTATCAAGGCTTTTGGGCCCAAAGGCGATGTAAGGTGAGGTAATGTCAATTCAACATGTGGCCATTTTTGGAAAACAACTCTCTTCCATTGATAGTATCACCGTGGACTACAAAGCAAAAGTGAAATGTGCACGTCAGTGTGGATTACAAAGAAAAATGTAAAATGCAAATTTTCGTTATAAGCACGATTGGGCAGGCACAACCTTTTTCGTGTTTGGAGAATATAGCTATCAAATGAGATAACAAAACTGAAAATCTCAAGCGGACGATTTGCTGTGGGAGTATATTTTTGTCGGTATAAGCAATAAACGTGTCTGATATCTTTTTAAAATTGAAATTACGTAAAGAGGACACCCCGCACAAAATATGAAATGCGCCGATATTCAAGATAAATTGTTTTAAGAAAAGGTTTTAGCAGGTTTTTCGAAAAGCGTTATTTCAATCATAAAAGCTAAGGATTTAGAAAGCTATTTTGAAAGGGTAACTATTACCATTACTTGCAACTGAAATGAAACTTTCTGTTAAGCCGCATTCGACAAAAAATAATATCCTGGTTAATGTGGTCGTTTCATAGCACCTTTCAGAGGTGTTTTGTGAGTGACATTGTCTGACACAATATAGCGGATTGCCATCTTGATAGCGTTTTAACTTTTTGTTGTTCTGTGACACGCAGGGGCGGATCCAGGGGGGTTGGGGCGATCGCCCCACCTTAAACCTACGAAATAAAATTTATTTACTATAATTTGATACAATTTGGAGAACAACATTCGCGAGAAAGGACCATTTTGTCGCCCACTACTTTGTCACAGCAGTGTTGAGCATACTTCATCTCTCTTGCAAAAGCGAAGCTGTTATGAGACTTGACTACCAAATATTACGGAAATCGCGCCCGTAACTTTNCTGGCTGGATCTGGCCCTNATGAAACGGATATTTGTATAGCTATTTATAAACNTGCTATGTCCTTCACACTAGATATCCATTTCAAAATTGTCTGTATATCTTTCGGGAGATTTTACGCATCTCGTACATTAAGTTGACATACAGTAAAAGCAANTTGGGGTTGCGTGAACTGTAAAAAAGTCANATGAGTTTGGTNCACTTCAGTTTATTCAGGTCACAGTTCGTAAACTGCTGGACACGCTGCNTGCGTGCCAGCGAATATAAGTAAACATCATTTTTTCATGTAAGTATCAGTTTATTTGGGAACAACTACAAACAAACATCAAACCAAGCCACAGAAAACAAGCCACATAAGAACAGCGTTTATTTTGTTAGTAGTAAGAGAAGGCGATCAGGGTAGACATTGCACGGTTTTCAGTGGGTGCAGTCGGTGCACCCAGTGTAGCTGGGGTTTCCCCAGGGGTATACGGTGTCGTGGGGTTTTGCCCAACTTCCTTTTCCCGACCTATATTTTTTTTCGTAATCATATTTTTTTGTGATTTTGGTAATTTTTGGTATTTTTGATTTTTTTCAAGTGTTTGATATTTTTGTGTTTTTCAATGTTTTTTCCAGTTTTTCAATACCTCACCATGCTTTTGATTATTTTCATACTTTTGCGTTATGGTAATATTTTTCATATTTTCAAGTTATGATAATATCTTCATGCTTTTGATTGATTCCATATTTTAGAGATAACTTGTAACTTTGAGGTTTTGTCTAAAACGGCCACTTCATTCATCTAACCTGTCACTGATTGGAAGGTGCAAGGCGCACCAGGGAATGTCACGTTTTAATCCAATACGCAAATATTCAGGCAACTGACCAAGACAAAACCAAACAAGAAATTACCCCATTACTATTGCTTTAAACCTAAAGCACGAATCAATTTACAGTAAGTAATCATCCAACTTACCCTGTTCTGAACAAAACTTGCACGACCGTATGATTCTGCGGGACACAGCATTCACAAAACTTGCCTGTTTGTTTTATGTCATCGTCAACATTTCGTTTTCTTACGATTTATTTATTCGAAAGTAGCAAACGTTTAAAAATCAAATGCTAGAATCGCACTATCTTATCAGCAGCTTAATTTCGCCAGTCACTATTTCTGGTTCGCGTTACTGACTAAGGGTGCAACTGTCGTTTGAACATCTAGGACTGTCGTATCTTCAACTATTTTTTCAAAAACTGGGAATGTTTCAGGGTCAGATGGCGTTGACAACTGCGCACGTCGACAACTAACTGCACCTCTCCGACACCAGCTAGCTGTGTTCAACCATCTTTTCAAAGACTGCATGCAATGTCACAGGTCAAGGAACGATAGAAAACTTATGAAACATATCGCCAACGCCCTATGCATCATTGTGGGAAAACGCAAACCAGCCATAACTGTTGCAGCAGGCATTCACTTCTGTTTTGAAAGTTTTCAGTGACAACAACCGACCCGTGGCATAAAGATTAGTGGAAAGGTTTTCATTGTTCAAAATAAACGAACCCTGAAAGATTCGTGGCGTTGCTTTCATACGAAAGTATGAAACATTTCAAAGTTCAAATGCTACATGCGCGATATTTTGATCCAAACTAGCCACACCATTGCTTCAACATGTAAATGATTGAATGGTGGAAATGCATACCGGGTTTTAATCTGATAAGCAAATATTCACGTCCGCTTCACTTGAACATCTTTTGACGACCGTGCAAACCCTACTATCAAAGCAAAATATATCCACAGGTGACAACTTGCTAACTCATTCTGCTATTCTGCGTACCATACCCCTCTGACCGTTTATCCTGTTTCAACAAAACCAAACAAAAACAAGTATTCCAGCAGGTGCGCTTTCACCAGTGGAATATCGTAACAAGACGAGTTGAAACCGATGGCACGTGCTTTTGCAGGTAAGAGACAGATCGTTCTTTCACGGCCTGATGTTGCTTGTTTTCCGGTTCGAGTTGATCAAGAACGTACTGGAATTTCTCTTTCAAAATCTCAAAAGCAGCATCGGAAATTGTTTCGAGATACTACATTTGTCATGATCTAGGCGCTGTGAGCTGGCGTTTGTAAAGCATTTCGGTTGTTTAAAGTTGGGCATGTGTGGATCGTTCTGCAACGGTTGCAGCGAGCATTCAGCTCTATTTTACTAGTTGTCGGTAACATCAACCACCCGAGATGTTGAGTTTAGTAGAAAGATTTTTCTGCGCAACGTTTTTCTCCTATGCTCTGTTCAGAATTTTAACATCACCACTATCCAATCTTTTGAAAACTGTGTTTACAAAAAGCCACTCTGAAGGATTTGCAGTCACGTCTTTTGCATCACTTTGCCTTCGCACACACCCACTTCTAATGTTTATCATGCACTGCTGCTTTCAAACTATTTGAAATAGCGCATGTTGACAACTTAACTACACCGCTCTGACTCTGTCTCGACTTTTCAATAACAACTGTACGCAACGTCACATGTTTGGGGATTGATAAAGTTATACGCACTCGCCAGAGGACTGTACGCACTCGCCTTGTTCGTCGTAATTTTCAACGTCGTCGCACTGTCGTCTGCGGATTGGTGATCAGTGGCACGCTGATTTGATTGACTTGCCAAATCCGAAAATGTTCAATAACGGTCGCACGTTCGTGTTGATTGTCGTTGAAAAAATTTCAAACTTTCCAGGGGCTGAGCCGGGAAGAACAAAACAAGTAAGTCTATTCTCAAAGCCTTCGCAAAAATTCTAAACAGGGGCGGGCTGAAGACGTTATTTTGTACACGGACCGTGGTCTCGAGTTTACCAACAAGCTTTTTCAACGCTACCTGAAGAAGAAACAGATTCACTTTTTAACGGCACAAAATCAAGAAACAAAATCTTCCATCGCCGAGCGAATGATCAGAACGCTTTTGTCTCGAATCTGGCGATACTTCACATTCAAAGACACCAAAAGAAACGTCCACATGCTTCCAGATTTTCACGATCTTACAATGCAACATTTCATCGCAGCATAAAACGATGTCATCACCGATGGCTGTCGCACAACCAACACGCGATTGTGCAGCAATTCGGTCATCTCTCAGCAACGGAGAAGTGCAGCTCACGGCTCGTTTTAAACAAATTTTCTTGCCACCTGTAAAAACGTTTCGCAACACAAGTGCTTTTGCGTTCAAGAGTCGTTAGTTTCTTGAAAGTGCTTTTAAGGCTATCATTATATCACGTTAGAGAAACTGCTGTTTCAAATCTATGTAGTCGTACTTCGTTTCGTTTAAGTCAAGACGAAAAATTTTTTGCAGTTTACCTTCGTAATGAAATGTCGCTTACTGGATATCTCAACATCACTGACTCATTTCTCTTATGAGGATCACAACGTAAGCGATTAATTTACGTAAACGCTATCTTCGTAAGCGCAGTCGCACCGATGTTATATAGTTTGAGCCTCTTGACTCGGTTTATTCCAACTAAACTGATAGCAGTTACACAACCTCCTTTATCAATGAACCCATGAATACCGTTTTTTAGAACCGTGAATGACCATATTTGTTTTTTATACAAATGACCATAGCGTTGTTTGTGATCATGCCCGTTTTGTTTTCGGAGGTATTTTCAAAAAAATGGTCACAAACCCCGCGACAAACTTTCCAGCTGTGACCAACCAATGTTTGCGCTTAACAAAATACGATGTTCACACCAACGTTGAATACAAACGCAAGTTTGACTGCGCGATGTCAATCTTGAGCAGAATAATCTTTACCATTGCGAACATCCACTGGTGTTTCTCTGCTAACACAATCGATTGTTGCGTTAAGCGTCTCGCTCTAATCGCAATGTATTCGATCCACAATGTTACGCTTCAACCATCTCGTTTCATGTTCCTCGCGCAATAACTGTGAACCTCCTGATAGCAAGCCGAGATCAGTGAGCAATGACTTGTTCACAATAAAATTGCAAAATGCAGAAACGTTGCGCTAAGGAAATCTATTTGCAACGCACTGTTGATCAAAAATTCCGATCTCCACTATGTAATGTCAGTAGTCATGCACACCTCTGAGTTTGTCCCAGTTTCAACACTTGCCTGCGTTTTGATTGTGACTTGCTCAACAAACTACCGCACGACAACCAGTTATGTTTTACAAAGTAAAACTCGGCATGCTAACAAATCTTCCAGGTTTCGGTAACCTTCAACAAGCTTGTCACTCGGCTGAAAGCGATTATCGAACAAACAGGCTCGGCACTTCCTCTACATCGGCGCAGAATTTTGTTTTTCGTTAGACTGTCAACGAATTCCACCAGTGAAACAAAAAATTGTCGATGTCTTCCAAAGCTCACCTCATTACCCAAACTACACCAGAGCCATTCTTCATGTGAAAATCAAACATTATCTGACCAACACTGAACATTGAGAAACAAGCCTTCACGTATGAACCCTACACGCAGAACGAATCTGGTTTAAAACGTTTATGTTGGCACGCTTTTCAAGTTCGTATACCAAATTCGAATTTTTACCACACTTTGTTTTTTAATCCAAACCTACGAACTTGTACACATTGAAATATCTTCTGCAACACCTTTTTTTCATGAAACCACTCACCAATATCTTTCTAGCCCGCTCGTCACGCGCATCATTTTGAAGCATCTGTGTTGCTTTGTGTTGTAAAAGCACACAGAGGATAAAACAGGTGCGTCTTACTGTTGCTAATGCAGAAACATTTCATCCGAGCGGAACGGTCACGTGCAAAAACAATTGTCACCGTGCAAGTTGTGGCATAACACATAGAGACGAATAAAATTTTAGCGTCATTGTGGTGACGAAGGAAAATCAATCACTTGGTGCTCGGTTTGGTTGTGCCAGGTTTGGATGTAAATCAAGCAAACATTTCTTCAACGCCATATCCGCATGTTTAGCTTAGGTGATGGCCACATGCTAAACGTCACGTCATGTAATCTGTAGCTTGTACGTGGAGGCAAATCAAATTGCAGCGAAATTGCAATGATAAAGGAAAATCCACCACTTGACGTTTGGAAGGGTTGCGTCAAGTCTAAACAATAAATATTAAACAAAAATTTCGTCAACGCCAACTTCTGTGCAGAGTATAACGAATGAACGGAAACAGAGAGGTTTGTTGGTTTATATTATTCGTAGGTAAACTCACGATAGGAGAATCGACGCGAAGTGCTTCACCTGTCGTGTCAAGGAGAACACTTTGCTCTTCAGCTCCCTCCAGCATATATGTGTCTAAAACAGGGTTGGAAGAGCGTTTAGCAGACACGGTGTAGTATGCCCGGAAAAGTAAAGCCTCAAGTAACTGTTGATTGGGCAACGTTCACTGGTTATGCAAACTGAGCTTTTCAGCAATTATCGCTGATGTTGAAAGGCAATAACCGTAAGAAATTGTTTTGAAACACGAAACAAATGGGCGATAGGCACAAAGCGGACTGTACACTAGAAAAAGCATTTGTTATTTGGCAAAGCATTTGACGTTTTGATCAGCAGCAGAACGTTGAACCAGTAGCAGGATACAAGAGTTATGAATTTGTCGTGCCCCGTTTTGTGGAAGTGAAATTCTTATACGAAAGCGACATCTTTATAGCGGGAAGGGTAAATGATTGGTCTTGGATTCGCCTATAAGGGAGTGTGGCGTGGCAAGTTACGCCCGATTACCAGTTTGCTTTTACAACACAAAGCAACACAGATGCTTCAAAATGATGCGCGTGAAGAGCGAGGCTAAAAAGATATTGGTGAGTGGTTTCATGAAAAAAAGGGTGTTGCAGAAGAATTTTTAACGTGTACAAGTTTGCAGGTTTGGATTGAAAAGCAAAGTNTGGAAAAATTCGAATTTGGTATACGAACTTGAAAAGCGTGCCAACATAAACGTTTTAAACCAGATTCGTTCTGCGTGTNGGGTTCATTCGTGAAGGCTTGTTTCTCAATGTTCAGTGTTGGTCAGATAATGTTTGATTTTCACATGAAGAATGGCTCTGGTGTAGTTTGGGTAATGAGGTGAGCTTTGGAAGACATCGACAATTTTTTGTTTCACTGGTGGAATTCCTTGACAGTTGAACGAAAAACAAAATTCGGCGCCGATGTAGAGGAAGTGCCGAGCCTGTTTGTTCAATAATCGGTTTCAGCCGAGTGACAAGCTTGTTGGCGTTTACCGAGATATGGAAGATTTGTTAGCATGCCCAGTTTTACTTGATCAACAGTGCTTTGCAAATAGATTTCCTTAGCGCAACGTTTCTGCATTTTGCAATCGTGAACAAGTCATTGCTCACTGATCTCGGCTTGCTATCAGGAGGTTCACAGTTATTGCGCGAGGAACATGTAACAAGATGGTTGAAGCGTAACATCGTAGATCGAATACATTTCGATTAGAGCGAGACGCTTAAAGGAATAACTGATTGTGTTAGCAGAGAAACACCAGTGGATTTTCGCAATCGTAAAGATTATTCTGCTCAAGATTGACATCGCGTAGTGAAACTTGCGTTTGTATTCAACGTTGGTGTGAACATCGTATTTTGTTAAGCGCAAACATTGGTTGGCCACGGCTGCAAAACTTTGTCGCGGGGTTTGTGACCATTTTTTTGAAAATACCTCCGAAAACAAAACGGGAATGATAACAAACAACGCTATGGTCATTTCTATAAAAAACAAATATGGTCATTCACGGTTCTTAAAAACGGTATTCATGGGTTCATTGATAAAGGAGGTTGTGTAACTGCTATCAGTTCAGTTGGAATAAACCGAGTCAAGAGGTTCAAAGTATATAACA
>JGI24022J15233_10000869_pt1 | contig 22298 bp, 10 predicted proteins | sample Ectturendosymbi2_FD_15233 | JGI IMG/M metagenome (IMG submission 15233)
ACCAGGCCCATAACCAGGGGAGCAAAGCATCCCCTGCAAAATTTTTCAACCCCCTTGGAAAAATGTGTTGGACATAGTTTAAAAATTTGGGACCCTCTCAAAAAACTCTTTGCCCCCTCTGGTGTCCCATGCTGGTTACAGGCCTGATCTTGACTGTGATGACCGAGGTATGGAACCATTTACTCAACACTAAGAAATATAGAAAACACACCAAATTGCTGAAACCTTGCTAAGTAAGATTGGAAAAAAGTTTTAGCTCAGCCATTTTGTTATCTGGATGCAAAGCTGTGTTGCCAGCAAGATGCAGATACATTTTAGTCTGTTGAAACCGTGCCTTTGACATGCTCAAAGCTATAGTTAGTACTTGGGCATCAGCACTCAGCAGTGGTTGACCAGTGGAGGTCTTCCTCTCAGTGGCGCATGTAGCCTGGAAAAAAGGGGTCTGTCGCAGAAGGGCAGCTTTTGATACCACTTTTCAGCATAAACCACATTTTCTCTTAAGACTAGAAATCGATCACTAAATTTTGCAATGTTGCCAAACTATTCTATCGGCAAAATTCCACTGATATACAGTATATCGGCAACATTTGCTCATAAAAGCCAATATGCTAGTTTTTTGCATGGAGTGTTTGGAAACCCAAGTTGCAACTTCATCTGTGATTAAAATTAATACAAATTCTTTGTACTGTTCCTTACGACACGCAGCCCCCCGACTGCATCAAGTAGTGCACAATATTCTGACCACTTCGCAATCGTTCCATTAAACCAGTCTATGATGTAACATTTGCTCTCAGGTTTTGTGTGGTAAGCAGATGGCTGCCTGCGAACGAGGCTGTGGTTTTGGACTATCTTAGTGACCTAGGTTTGCACAGAATTCCATGTTACACGCTTCTTCATCGCATTGAAGTATTGTCTTTTCAACTGTGGTTTGAGTGTTGCAAAATATCAGCAGGGGTTATCTGCAATGAAACATAAAAACATTGGTATCAGCCCAAACATGCCTTTATCGATCAAGCTCTACCTTAAATCCAATCAAACTTGGTTGGTAGGACTAGTGGCCTTGCGCAACTAACTATTCAGAATAGATAGTGGTATTGATCTGATTGTCAAAACACACAAGGAAATATTTCCAAATTATCATTGCTTTTGGTCACAGCGCATTTATTACATCACAATCGATGTTTGTTCCTACCAGCATGGTGCTTAAAAGATACTTAGCTTGTTGAACATTCAGCAAATGTCAGTCATACAGCAATGAGAACTGTTTATCCATACGTACATGCACTTAAAAAATCAAAGCTGACAATCAGCTGCACAACTGCGTCTGTGGAGCACTGTCTATCAAAGATGGCGGTGATACAAATATCCTTGCGGAATCACTGCGGAGAAGAACGATTGAGTTGCAATTGCTCTGATGATTTTACATTGTAATGTGACAGTGACTTACTCGAAATCAATATAGGGTTTTTTGCACAGAAAATAACATCGTCAACTGCTCAATTCTAAAAAGACTATTTTTGACATAAAAATGCTTGACTGATATTTTGTTCAGATAATGCGACCACAATTTTTAAGGCTAGCTGTCGCGCACCTTTCATTCTGAGAAACTCCTTGTAAAAATATAGCTTCAGTTGAAACGAACCCACATTACTTAGTGTGACGCTGAGGAAGGCCTAAACTTACTTGTGATAACCTGGTAGGTGTAAACAGCAGATTAAATTTAGACTGAAAATATGAAACAAAACAATCGCAATTGGACACTGTGTCCTCTCGCCATGAAGCAAAATATTACAAAACAGCTCTGCGTGTGTGTGGCAGTGTACGAGCTTCTGACAGCTTTGCTTGCATTGGAGTTGGCACTGTCAGAGGAGGAAATTCTGAAACACATGCGTTCGACGCAGTATCAATTTAAAGTTTTCAAACATGTGAATTGTTTTATGTCATTACCCAGGCGTCATTTAGACAAGAAAGGGACGTTGTTTCATAATAGTACTGTGCAACATTGGAAGGTAAATGTAGAGTGTTGCCTGTTCTAAACCACTCGCATTAGAGACCTGCAATGACAGCGTTTGATATTTTATCATCGGCTTTGATGATGAGTACCTGTGGTACAAAGGGGCCTGTCATGACAGCCAAACAGACCCCTTGGATGCGCCCCTGCTTCCTCTGGAAGTGAGTGGTATCCAGAAAGAAGTAAAATCCCAATAAACCTGAGACATAGGATCCAAATGGAAGCTTGGGCAGTGTTTTACCTGGAGTACTATTCACTTTTTCCATAAATTTAAGTAATCATATCTTTGTCAAAATACATGTTAAGGAGCAGGGGTATAATAAGGGTAGATAGCGCCCATGGCAAGAAACAAGTTTTTGGCACCCCCGTGTCAAGCATAAGGTCTTTCAGGAGTAAATGTACTGTATTGATGAAGTAGTGTACTTCTGAAATTGTTGATACTTTCAGGTGTCCCATGTGATTCACACTTCACCCCCCTTGGCCCCTCTTGTTACACTCTTGTAGGGTGTGATTTAGAATTGAGATCAGCAATTTTTTCTTCAAACTCTCCAGTTTTATTGTCGGCACTGATTCATATGTTAACCTGTTTCTCCTCACTGGTAAGCAGGGTTGGATTTTCTACCTCATCTTCCAGAACCTCTGTATTTTCATTTGCACTGCAACTTCTCTACGTTTATAGCAGGAACTAGTTTGTTATCGTCTAAAAATGCATTTTTGGATGACGAATAAAAGCAATTACATTATCTTCTTCCATATCTTCCTCTAATATTTTTGCAATAGCTTGCTGCAGCATTAAGTATTTACCTGCTGCCTTAGCTGCATATCATAAACTAGAGGTAAACCGATATATCGGCCTGGCCAAAATCCTGTTTCTTTAAGTTTTTGAAAAAAGGTAAGACATAGAATGCATTGTATTTTCGATAAAAAAACAAAAGCAAAATTTAAAAATTTTGGAAATGTCAGCTATTGGTCCGTGAATGGCTGATATATCTGTATCAGCCCCAAAAAAACCATATCGGTCGATCTCTATCATAAGCTATCATCTTCTACCGTTTACACCAGATAGTACAAAATGGTAATACTATTTGTGTTGTAGCTATATTAAAATCAGTACTGGTATTCCAATATGTTCATATATATACATGCTCTGACCTTTTCTATATTGGGATTCTAAGCTCGTATGACAATACTAGGAGAAGCCATGAAGTCTTTTCACTTGTAGCCTAATGGTCTACTGGGCAAATTTGACTGCTAATGCTCCACAAATAACAATCTGGGTTGTGCTAAAAACTGCCTTATACATTCCACTTGTATGACATCACATTAGATTATGACGTTTGGTTCTAAAAATTTATAATGTAACTAATGCTGACTATTTGGCACAGCTAATCTTTATCATACCACAACTGAATTGTTCTAATCTTTTATGAACAAAACCCTCTGCTGAAGATTTTACAGACTGGCTTACTGGAAAAAAGTACCCCCTTCCTGCCATTGCTCTAAAATTGGAACACACAAAATAAAAAAACATATGGTGGTGTGATGGGCTAATGAGCCCATAAAAATTTTGGTCAGTACTTTCGGGGAAGACTTCTAGAAAAGAACTTTAATAGTTTTATTGCTGTTTACTTCATGCTGTAATTTTTGTGCTCTGTCAAAGTCAGGGCATAAAAAAACTCAAAAAAGCCCATGACATACCAACGTCATACTTGCAGTATTTACGTCACTGGAAGTTATGTCGCGAAACAACCTATAAAAAGAAAACAAACACTGACGTTTCTCTAAATCTGGGTAGCTGCAAACAGCATGTTCCAAAATTGAAACAATTGCGTGTAATGGGTTAATGGGAATTCACATCACTTAAAGGTGACATTCAAGTCAATCTTATTTGGAAAAGCAATAAGTTTGGAGTGTCTCAACCAAAGGAGAGAAGATTACCTCAGTAGGTTAAACCGACTCAAAGAAAAAGCGACCCATTCAAATTTCCTCTTGGACATGACAAATGACATGATAGCAGTGGCATCAAATTAGGAAGAAAGACTGTCCCCATAATGCGACAAGAAAGATGCCCCGTAGGTTTGGGCTACATCTTTCCCCACCTACTAACTCTAACAGAAAATGAAATAAAATCTGAATGCAATGATTACCTACAAAAGACGTACTACAATTAGGCAAAAACTGGCGATCTACAAGTACCTTGCTTTAAGCAAGACACAAACACAAATTGATGGTGTTTCCAGGCATTGTAAGCATTGTGCACTTTGCGGTTGCCATGGAAAACATAACAAAATTCATGCTACCATATGAAGACAAAAATAAATCATTCTCACTGAACCAAAACTTTACATGTGCAAACTAGGGTATTTATGTAGTGACTTGTGTAATATGCCATGAACTGTACTGTATGTTGGCTGACCTAGCAATAAATTTTCTGTGAGATGTTCATCTCACCACAGTGATTGGAACAAACACTAATGCAAAACTCTGAAAATGACAAGATGGCCTTGCCACGGCACTATTCAAAGAGTTGTGGCACAATAAACAAACCACCTGTACATGAAGCATACACTGTTGCTTTTGTTGAGTTTTCACTCTATGAATATCTGTAAATATAAATGGTATCACAAACTTGACACACAGATTAACATTCAGAACATGATCCGTCCCCATGGTGAAGTGATTATTGCTATTTTTCTGTTCTTAACATTTTTGATACCAGGTGGTTTCCCTGCCACTGTTACTGCACGGTTTGGGCAAAAAATTCAAATCAAATCTTCTGCATAAGGTAGTCACTGCTAGGCATTTTCCAGCTTGAGGCTAAAACAGTAAACCTGGCAAACGTTTTGTTGCCTTCGCACTAATCAATTGCCAACATACCAAATCATAACCAAAAGATTTTAGGCTACATACCACTGAAACAAGCCTGGGTCTACCAGAGTCACTTCTTTGGAAACGTTTCACTATTTTTGAGACAATAAAAGTAGGTAACACTGGCATTGAGCAATTAAACTTCATCAACATGCCTATGTATACTTACAGAAACGTTTCTAATACATTCTTTTGTGCTTTCCTAGCATTTGGCAGCATATCAAAGCACTTCCATCCCACAAATCACAGTCCTGGTCCAGTGGACCTGGTCCCACCTAGGTGGACTAACTCATAAGTACCATGCTTTAAACAGCCTCTGAACCACAGAGTTCCAATTCTCACTCAAACATTTAATGTTGCTTAAACTCAGTCGAGGACCACATTTTATGCTGTTTCCAGAACCGAAATTCTTTTTAAAATGTAAATTTACATCTACTGAGAACAGTTGACAGTATACCTTGGACATAGATCAACGTTTGACAATAACAAAAGTGTTAATGTGGTCTGACTTCCCTCACCGATCAATGTGCTAGCATTGTTGTTTACCTCTGTCGCAGCGTTTAAAGGCATACTCTAAAGATTTGGTGCCATTGTATCGAATGCAAACTCACTCAAGCATTCTACCAGATGCTCTGAGTCAGCTACATCCAAACCAAATGGCTTACTGAGCCAAAAACCACGTCACTAACTTAACGAGGGCCGCACATTGAATGACACCGTATTGCGGGCCGCACATAAAATGGCTTATTTTGATCTTAGGAAACTTAATTTACCTTCAGCTAATGTACTGAAAGCGTTCAAATCCTAACTGCAGTGGTAACAAACATGATAAAGTGGCACTGAGGACCACCTGCATCAAAAATGTCATATTCAAGTTTATTAAATAAGAAAAGGTTGTCAGTATCTAGCATACTTCATGCAGACACAGGGTAATCATAATTGATTACAGTTTTTTGAGTAATCGTAATCGATTGAACTCACGAAAAATGATATGTAATCATAATCGATGACACTGATATGATTACATTGCAAATTTAATCATAATCGACGATTAATTTCACAATTAAACTTGGAATTATTCATTCTACATTACTGTGCAAAGAACCACAGTTTTGGTGGCTGGGTTTCCACCTTTTATCATGTGTTATGTTTCAGGGTAGGCCATTTTGTCTGTGTGTGTTAAATCTAGATAGTCCAGCAGCAAGTGCAACCGTTTGTAGTGAATTCTCGCTTTGTTCCAGCTAGCATTCCTGTTGGCCACGCAAAGTAACATACTGAGTCTAGCAGTGAGATGTAGCAACAAAAATAAGCTTTTCTTAAAAACGTGTTGACACTTCGGCAGCAAGAGAAAGCGGTACATCACGATGTTTCATTTATGTATATTCAGGATGAACCTATGAGTGTAAATGCTGGAGTAGGCTATGTATATAATTAGTACAGAAATTTAAACAATTAACTTTTTTCAGAGGAATAAGGTGATTTACCCCAAGGCCAAGGCACCTTTTCAACAATGCTGATAACTAGCATGTGAACAGAGATCATCCACAGATACTGGTGAAAAAAAAAAACTCAACGAAACCAGTGAGGTTTTGTTGACCATTGACATTTGGTCCAATAGACAGATGCGCAACTATATTTGCATCACTGTTCATTACATTTCAAACAAAATGCTATGCTGCTCTTATAGACAATCCAAAGGACATCACACGTCTGAAAACATCATAACCTGCAGTTTGAAAAAGATAGTCGGCAAGTTTTAAATGACTAACAAATGAATTTTCAACGTTGCTCGATGAATGTTCAAGCCTGATAGATGTCATTTGACTATTAAAAGATTCGAAGCGCTATCAACTGTAACAAATGCTTCAAACATTTTTGTTTAATCAATATTTAACGTATTTGTTACAGTCGCATTTAACTGACAGCCAGAAGGGCGAATTGCCCCCCTGGCAAGCTAAATGTAAAAACTGGGCCACGACTTAGCTTATATTTCATTTTTTATATTCTTTTGGCTTTCAGTAGGTTGTCTTTTTTGCATTTTTCAGAGTATTTTCTGTTAATTTTAGGATGTAGGTAGCCAAAGCCATTCATATCCTTATTCACCATCAATTGTCAAGTTTTTTTTCTGAGTGTTGGCTGGTGGGACTCCTACAGTGGCCAGTGAACCTCTTTCAGCTATGTTTTCCCCCATGGCTCAAAACTCTAATTACGCCACTGGTTTGTTGACTGCACAAATTCTCAGTAAGCAATTCATGTGATTTTTTCCAGTGCTCAATCCTTACAGATTGTTAATTTTGTTTATTGCGTTTATTCATATCGTACGTTGTCTGAGCATATACTTATATTAAACAATGCAAATGGATATGTTTTCTTTCTGAGGGTGGTTCAAGACAAATGTAATAGCGATTGTAATCATGATTACTTTCAATGTAATCAGAGTCCATTACATTGTGATTTTGTTTATTCATAATCAACTAATCATAATGCTGCATGTGACAAGTAATCGTAATCAATTACATGTATGATGATGTAATCGTCCCATGTCTGACTTTTATTACAGCGAAAATACAAACTGGGCCACACAAAACCTTCCACTAGGCTGCATGTGGGCCATGGGTTGGGCATAGCTATTCTAAGTCATTATGGGAAGTTTTTTCAGGCTTAAATAGGTCAGGTGTGTTTCTTGACCATTAACACCAGTTAGTTAGTTTCGATGTTCTAGTAAAGTCATTTATTTGAATAAAACATATTTTTTATTTGTCTTAGTTTTTTTTATCACAGCTTGTGCTCTTGACGTCAGTCAGTTAAATTATTCTGATTTCAGAGTTCATGTTCTAATTTATTCAGTATAGTCTTGAGCTGGGTTTCTTTTTCGCTGAGACATTTTGGTCATTTGTCCCACAATAGTCTTAAAACTCACCATAACAGTATTCACTAGTCTATAGTTTCAAACATTGTGACTGAATTGACTTAAATTTTTTCGGTCATTTCAAAAATATATTGGTCTATGACCAGAAAATGACCGAAAAAATAAACCCAGGTCTTGAGTTTGTTTGCTTTCTCTGTTCTTACATAAACCTTGCAACTTTTCACCCATAAGCTTTACTTGCAAATTTCAGGAGAAGGATGCGTAATTTTACATGATATTGATTTCCTATTGAAAATTTGCTGATCAAATCCTTACTGTCATTGTGGAGAGTACTTATTTCAAGCAAGTGATGATTTTTTGTAGAGTATATTCAAATGTTAATCTGTGTCATCCTTTCTTGCCCACATCTTTGATTTTCTTTTTATGAAAAAAATTAATTTCCTTTGTAAACATTTAAAAATTAGTTGTTAATTATAAATTGTAGGGTATGTGAGGTCAGAAGAAATTTTTTTTAGTGGTGCGGGAGTAAAAAAGGTTGGGAAACCCTAGTATACAGTATGAACTTTGAAATAATGTTGTTTGGGTTGTACAGATTTTTTAATACCATGTACTGTTAACTTCCGAGCTTTTGTGACTTATTCAGAAATGCATACAAAAATATTATTTTCATGCAGAACAGATTGATCAGCTTATGTAGTAGAACTGTGTATGTCCTACCTGTGGTTATGTCAAGCCTTCCTTCTGTTGATAGCAGTGGAACTGAAGGAAATGCACCCATTCATGCCCCAGGTAAGTAAAGTTGCTAGACACTTATTAATGTTATACTTTTTTCAGACTTGCACGTGTGAAGTACAGTGTTAAGACAATGAAATCCACATATTGTCATTTAGCACTTTCACTACTGACCGACATATATATATGTTGTTTGAATTTGTTATCGTGTTCCTGGGTGACGTATATATACATTTTAGCTAATTAAAGGTTCTCAGAGACGTACATACACGTTTTCATCCAGATTTCACAGTGGTGTATTGTCTAAAAACATAGTCCTAGCTTGTGTCTATGTAAGTTTAGGTTTTGAATTGAGAATCCAAAGTTTTTGTGGCTCAGAGGCTGTGCAAATTCATTGCCCTTTTGAGTTGATCCAACTAGGCACTAGGTAGGACCACAGTCCGGCAGCAATGTATGTGATTTTGTGCAATTAAAATGCATTGATATGTTTTCTAATACTAGGAAAGCATGTAAGAATGTATCAGAAACGTTTCTATAAGCATGTTTAGGGATGTTGATAAAGTTGTATTGTTTGATGCCAATGTATAGCTGCTTTCATTGTAACAAAAAAGTGACTCTGGTAGGCCCAGGCTTGTTGCAGTGGTATGTAGCCTAAAATGTTTTAAAATGGATTTGGTATGTTGGCAATTTATTAGTGCAAAAGCAACAAAACTTTTGGTAAGTTCACTGTTTCAGCTTAACCCGAAAAACTCTAGCAGTATCTGCTTTCTGCAGAAGAAGACAGCATTTGCATTTCCCACCAAAACCACCCAGGAACTGTGGACATCGCCGCAGGGACACCACCCAGGATGGAATGTGTTAAACATTACAGAAAATTCTGTCATTAGTCACTGTGAATGTGTGATCACACCACATGACATCATTTGGTTTTAGCCACAAAAAGACATTAACATCTTGACGGCCGGTCTACAAATATGTCGTACATGGAAATCAGTCTAAAACCAGCAGTTTTCAGTTGCCTTACCAACGCCATAGCTCCTCCGCTGATTGTGCTGGAGAGCTGTTCAAACCCTCAAAAGATTCAGCAAATCTTCTAGTCTGCAATGAAAAAAATTTTTTTGGGTTGGGGTTGCAGATTTTTTGTGAGTGACGTCATAAGTGAAGTAGTTTTTGGGCCATTTTGGCTCGTTTTTTTGCCTTTTTTTTAGCAGAAAAACTTGCAATAATTTTGAATATATTTGCTTCCAAGACAACCAGATCGTTAAAAGTTCATTCTTAAAGGTTGTAATAGAAGCATCAGATATGTAACAATGTTTTTTCAATGTAAAAAATGATGTGACGAAACAAATTAGACAATTTTCCACACTTGTAAAAATCCAAATTTTAAGCAGGTGGTCTTAAACTTTTGAGCGCGACTGTATAAGCACATTTGTTCTTCAAGCAAGGCAAGCTATAGGACTAACTGAAACTGCAGCAAGTAGCAAAATTGTGGCAGGCCTGAGCTGGACAACTTACACTGACTTTCTGATGAAAGTATCCCCACGTTAAGAAGTTCCACTGTGTGTTTGTGCCAGAAGTATAGAGCATGCATGCCTGTGAAGTTGAGTAGGTGTTTCAGGCTTTCACTTCCGATTGATCTGTGAACATGTTAATACGCTAGATAAGTAGTTTTAAGTAAGCGGCAGGAACATTTGCAAGGTTAAACTTGGCTTGAGGTTTTCTATTGTGGATGCAAAATTTTCCTGTGGAAAAGACATTCTTCATTTCTCTGAATATTTCATACAGTGCATAATTTTTGTTGTTTTTTGGGTGAATGCAGATTCAAGTTTTGTGTGAGAGTGTTGTGATGCTTTTGTTGTGAATGTGAGTGCAAATCAATGGACAGTAGAGGACAATACCATTACTTCAGCCACATAGAGCTCCTCAGTACTGGTTTGACAAATTGACTAGTTTTAAATGCACTTAGTAGAGATTTCAATAAAACACCACATCAGTACAGGCACAAGAAGAGAGTACAATTGCAAAATATGAAAGCTTACTTGTTTAAAGTATAAACTGTAGCTTGATGATCGGCTGTTTAGAAAAGCAAGGTGTGGCATATCATTGTAAATATGTGCCGCAAATCCTTTTTCAACAAGGTGTTTGTGCCAGTGGTATGAATCTCTGTGAAGAAACTGGTTTTCATTATTATGTTTTTTTTACTCCATTTCTTTCAATAGTGCTGCATTCAACAAAAATTCGTTGGATTGCTCGCACCAATCACTAATTTACTCTGCTTTGCAATGAGAATGCAAACAAATATATTGTGACAAAAGTGTGAAAAAAATTGTCTTGATAGCATGTCGTGCAACATATTGGACAAAAATGTTTTCATTTACCAGCAAGTGTAGTGTTACTATGTTGTAAAGAATCAGAAACTCAGGTTCACAATCACTTGATGTAATTTTGTGACTGCCGTGACACATACAAGCATTGAAATTGATACATTCCTTGATATGGTAAGGTTTTGTTATCTGGTCAGAACCAAGCTAGAAAAAGGTTATCCCAATCCCTAGTTTTTAATTACCAACAAAGATAGATCATTAAGGAACCTATAGCAAAAGTTCTTTCTTCAGAAACAACTTAACTGTGAGACCCCCAACTTTAAGTAGTTCATGATCTTTTCATATCTTGTTACCAAATGCGATCAAGATACAAGCACGTCTGGTAAAGCAGAAAATATTCAAGATGGATAACAAGATGATTGTACAACTTTTTGCACAAAATTGCAGGGGTTTGTTTGCATGTGAATGTGTGTATAGGTTGATACAAGTGCTGCTGGCAGTTTGTCAAAGTCACTTGCAAAAATAGCTCATGTGACTACTACAAATCAATCAATATGCAATACACTGAAAAACCATTACTTAAGTTAATGGACCTCAACATGTTCTTCGGTTGTGTCCAGCTAAATGACCATTTTGTCTAACATCATATCACAGCTAGTTGAAATGAAATACTCTATTTTAATGCTTATGCATGCTGCGGTTGCAGCTTTTAAAATTGAGCACTCCTGAAAAGTCGCAATGGTGCTCAAGAGAGAGTCATTAACCGTTTTACTCACTTAATCGATAAATGAGCTTCTGCTGATTTTTGTATGGTCTTTGTGCTGTACACATTGGCTTTATATTGTTAAATCATTGGTGCATTATGGGGATACATGGCTCATTTGTATTAATGGCTGTTGATTAGTATCGTTCAATATTTTTCATGCATGTGAGACATGTTCTTTTCTACTGAACGAACTCAGTATTCACTTCTGCTGTACTAAGCGAATAATGACACCTGGTTGCACCAAGTTCTCATCCCTAGTGGTTGGTTTCTTGTGATTTTGAACCCTTTCATTCTTAACTTTCAGATGCGAATTGTGAAAAGAATTAAGGGCGCACAAAGCTAGTTGTCATGTTTTCAAAAACTAAAATTTTCTGGATCAGTGTGGTTCGTGACCTACGTCCTATTGATTTGATACTGATTATTTGAAGTAAATCAAAAATTTAGCAAGTGTTTGCATGTGCACCAAAGAATAGAAAAACAGTTAGTCGTTTTATGTTTTGTCGCAGATTTTTTAAATTCCTTCGCGAATACTGGCTTTGCAGGACAAGATGAAACGCTAAAAGTTATCGGTACTGCTTTCTTATTTTTCGCTGGTTGCAGCTTGAGTGTCTGTCAACATGCTGGTAATTTTAATAAACATGACGTTGTTGAAACGCTTCACGTGTTTTATTTTCAGCAAAAGAATCGCAGTCTGTTGCAGACACGAAACCAAGAATCATGAAGAGAGCGAGAGTGGGAGTACCTTCATCGTCTGAAAACTCAGACGAGAGCGAACCAGATGAAAAACGGCCAGCTTTTCGCTTACAACCACCCACACTCATTCACGGACAGGCAAAAGCTGTTCCCAAGGCTGCAGAGGGAGAAAGTGAGGGTTGATTTATGGATACGTTAAAGTATGTGTTTGCAAATGTCACATCCGAATTTTTCGTTTGCCAGCTGACGGCTCTACAAAATGCAAGTTTTTGCAGCCTTCAAAGCTTTCTGCTCCAGCCATTTCAACGTCGAGTGCAGGTGTGATATAATGTTTCCGAAATGTCTTGCTAAACTTCACCGCTCGTGTGTCGTTACATGCGCTGACAGCATATGAAATTGGTTGTTTAATAAAAGATCAAAATAAATTTTGCGAGGAGCACACCGTGCGTGCCTTTTGCGAAGCTAGCCGGGTGAAATAGGGCGTGCCATTGTGACGTTTCTAGTTAGTACACTATGTGCAGCATTGTAGGTTTGCGGCTTTCCGCAAGCATATTAACGTACATGTACCGTACCATGACTGGAACAAGGTTCAATACTGCTGTTTGTGTTTGCAAACATGGTTTCGAGGTGAGCTAGAGAAAGCATGCATAAAAAGGAAATGGTGCATTTGCGTCTTATGCGTTTCACAGCGCTTGAGTTAAGTTAACCTTAATGAAGCGATGTCTGTGTGTATTGTGAAGAACACGTGGCAGCCTGTTGGCGTCAACGTGCTCAGTTTTTTATTTTTGTTTATTTTTCTGTAAAAGTAATCAGTTTACGTTTGGTGGGAATATCTTACCGGGGGATCTGGATAAACGACGCAAAAACAGTTTTTGTTTTGTTGTGCGGTTTTCCTGGAGCATTTTGTTAGAAACGTCGGAAGCAAATATGTCGCATGTCTGCTGGTTTTAATGGAGTGAGGAAATGGGAGGAATTGCAATCGAGTGAAAAGCTGAATAAGCAACAACTGAGTTTAGAATAGTATCCGCGCTTTTCCCAATATTTACGAAACCTGCATAAAAAATGACTTTATTGTGATTATTCTGTTGTTGGTGTCGACGTCTTGTAACATAAGTAATGCAAAAAAACACGTCGCTAAAACCAGTTTCATTTGATTGGCTCATGTATAGTGCAATTACGCCATTGTTTTAGCGATATTTACGTATAAGGGACGTAGTAGTACAGTCAGTGCCGTTTGAAAAGCACTGACATTGGCAACAGGAGAAATGCGGTATCCCCATATTTAAACCACGTAAATATTTTTGCTGACTAATACACCCGGTGAGTAATTCATAATTCAATGAAAAAAATCACACTTCACTTTTACTACAAAGTATACTATATTAGAAGCGGTATGCTGCGCATTCATGCAATCCCCTTCTATAAGAAAAGGATTTCATAGATATTTTAATTGCTTTAAAATGTTGCTGGTTGCTAAACTATTTTGTTAATGAAATCATGAAGGATTTTGCACCAAGATATCGACGTCTGATGTACTCTGAAATGCCGTATTTCCTGGTAGTTATTTGATGCTCCCTGTTCAGATGTTAATACAGACCCGAAGAATAGCAATTTACTATCAAATTTTTATATAGAGAAGATTCGTTACTGAAAGACGTGGACGGCCTTACGAGGTATTGCAGTAGTTCGTAAAGTCGATAAGGTTTGGTAACCTTTCATATTTTATTCGCATAGTTCCGTATGTGTAATTGAGGTTCCCCGAGTAGTTATTTGAAAAGGCATTGCAGGCACTTCATTTTAAATCAGCAAATAATTTAGTTTGTGCAAGTAGTGGATATTTTAAGTCTTCTTTGATTTTTCATTACTGACCTGGTAAAAACAATTGCAGTCAAATGGTTTTAAGCCATGATATCCGTCGAACAATTTGGGGCAAAACTTGTGGACTGTGACATTCGGTATTGCTGTGGTTGTGCTTCTGGTCAATGCAATATAAGGGAAGTACTAGTCATAACCATAAGTGTCTACTTACCACAAAACGTTGTTAGGCTGTGGTGCCTAATACACGCTCAGTCGATAAATCGTGCAAATCGCTTGAACTTGACACAAATGACCATGAATTTGATGAGTGTTTAGCCAAATCCTGGAGATAGCATTCGCATTTCTTCAGGGTCGTGTCATTTTCTTCCGCTAGGTCGTTTCCAAATCCGCAGCTGGAGCTAGACAGTAAACAATGTACTAGGAAAGGCGGTCATAGTAAGTTATTTCATGGTATTTGACTGAGACAGTTTGCTTTTGTTTGTACTTGGTGCTGACAAAGGGACTGAACGTAGTTTTGGATCAGAAGTAATCCTTGTAGTGTGTGCTTTGAGTCCATATTCTTCGGTTTTTATTTTGAAATTGTGCAAAATTTCTCTTGCATTTTCTTTGCGTTTTGGCCTCCTATGTTCATGCACCGCCCAATAAAAATCCTATGTTGTGCAGCCAAATAGCAGTGAATTGTTTATCATTAGGCGGCATGTATTCACGATCTATTCCACCACTATTGCAGTATATAGCACCTGAAGTGTCTACGCTAATGTCGGGCCCATACTAAGAGTGTAATTTTGAGAACCGTTATAGAAATACACGCTAATTTGCAGCAAACTTTTTTCTGTAGGAATGGAGAATTCATCGGCTATTCGGCCTTCCGGGATGAGCTCAGGCTCTTTAATCTCTTCAAGCAACCCGTTTTTGTTTATGGCTGATAAAGATTCCACAGAAAACAACGAAGATGTTCAATCGGTAATGCGTCGCTTAATGCTTTCAAAGGTTTATATCATATGTGGTCTGTCAAAATCTATAAGCCATGTGCTTCTAGTCATGCGAGGTTTATATCTGGTCAGTCAAAATCTGTAATCCGTGTACTTCCTAGTAATCCGTTTTTTTGAATGGAACACACCGCTGCATGCCAATCAGTCGTGACCTTCTACTCGCGATGGTTTAATTTTTTTTGACTGCGTTTAAACATCAGTTGCTATTTTCAGACCAGCAACACTCAGCCGTCCTTCGTTTTCGGCACCAATCTGCAGCAACGTGTCAAAGTCAACGGAACGGATTCAAACAAGGACGACTCGCAACCGGACAGCACCTCCGAGAGTGAAAACAACTGCCAGGTTTGTAATACCTATTGCGGTATATGTGTTCTTCGTTTACCAGGAGATATTCCTGGAAGGAATTTTGATCAGGGTGGGTTTTCCAGACATTCCTTAATCAGTACCTGCAGTTGTGGCTTTTGCGCAAATTGTACTAACACGGTTCAACTAATTGCTTCAGCAAATATTGCTTTCGCAGAGAAATTCTTCGTTACTCATTAAATCAGTGGAAAAACGTCGGTTTAACGGAAGTTAAAATTTTAATAACGTCACGGGAAAGGTTTTTCCTGCAGTGTGGGGGATATCTCCAATTGTTTGAAGATGCCACGTGGCGCACGCAATGTTAAGCACAAAACGACATATTTTAATTGCTGAAATTGCGTTGCGAAGGACTTTATTTGATCAAAGTCAATACTCATAAAAGTAGCAGCCGCAAAAGTACAATTCTTCCAATAAAGCTTACTATTACACCACCTCTGTCGACTAACTGTGGCATTTTTCTCACTATTCTTAGGAACCGGTTTCCGGGACAACGGGAAATCTTTTCCTTCAGCCTTCGAGTAGCACGTCGCCCAGCGAAAGCATTCCAGAAGGATTCCTTTTCGGCAAAAAGATGGAAGACCGCGTCACAGTCAAAGTACGTCGTCAATTAACCGTTTAGGCAGGATTTTTCGCGTGTAACTTCACGTTAACCTTGCACAATTTCCTCTTGTTGCGTAGTTCCTAAGATGTTGTTTTTCTTCAAAGAGTCGCAGCGGGTGCTTCCGTGCTCGACCATCTCTCACAGTTTCAGTTTGCCGATAGTAATTTAGTGTTCGCAGGTTGCTGATTCGGCCGTGAAGCACAGTGAACCCGACAGTGGTGACAACGCGCACAGCATCACGTCAACCAGTTTCGTTTTTGGCGAAAATCTCGCCGATAGAGCTAAGGTTTGTGGCAGCAGTGCGAGCATGTTTGTTACGGGATCAGGTGGCGTTTTTCGTCGTGAAGAGGTTCTGGCCATCTGTACGTTTCTGTCGCGTTTTTTTCTCTACCGATGGTTGATGATCTGTGCAAGTTGGCCATTTTTACTTTTAAACGTTTTTAATGCGGTTCAAGATAGAATTTTTTTTTAGCTTTAGCCGATTTAAACTTTCGGGTATATTTTTGCCACAGGTTGCGTCATCGGTCACGTCTTCCAGCTCCTTATTTGCCGCGAGACCAAGTTTAGAAGGTGTGTGCGTAAAGTGCTCGTCGCAACTTTTTCTGTTTTTGCGACGAAGCTGTTAGGACCGTGTGTGGAATTTAGGGGTCACATAGTGTAGTAAGTGGGAGGATGATTTCCCAAGATTTTTTTCCTATTGGCTACTTCCATTGGAAAGGTTACTAAACACTTTACGTTTTGAAAATATATTGTGCTACAGTAATTTTGATTAACTTCTTAAAATCTAACTTTGTAAACATGGGTTTGCAACTTCGCCATGTTTGTTTTCAGCTTCATTGTCAAAAACAGATTCTCTGGCTTTTTACCTTTAGCTTATTTTACCTTCCTTTTGGTGCGAGAGTTAAGTTTTTCAATTTTTCTGGCTCCTAATTAAGCAGTTATGTTGATATACGTAAGTACATTGTGATGTAGTGAAAATAACCTGACTCTTAATAGATTAATTTTTGTCGCCAGCTCAAGCGTCCCTACCAAAGTTGAATCGCTTACAATTAGCTTATATGTTACCACATCTAAAGGAACTGGATGTGGATTTTAAGGCTGACCCCTATCAAACATTAAAATTTTTATTGCAGTGCATGTCTGTTTGTGGTGCAAATGCTATGTTACTAAAATGCATTAGTTAGTGCAGGTAGATGAAAAGGTCTTCACTGGCTAGACAGCGGATCTGAACACACCAGTGATGTGATAGAGGCACGCATGAGATCTTTTACTGCTTTCCGAAGCAGGTTGTTTAATTGATATATCTCAGACTAAGAAACTGGCCCATTTCTGGCAAGTCACACTCTGATGAAATCCACAACTTTGCACACGTGTTCAGATGATATTGGGCAGTGAAATGCCTGTTTGATGCAGCTTGCCTTAACTTTGGTGCTTCTTAAAGGCACAGCCAATTAATTCAATGACCTGCCATACCTGCGCCGTAGCCTAAATTGTAGCATTCCTCACGTCGTTCCTTATGTTTGTTTTTTTTCGGTGATTCTATGAGATGTTATAATGTAGCTCCNCTCAAATGCCCTGATAACTTTGTTTGGGGGTTGAACTGTCCTCAGTAGCTTGCATCAGACATGTGCGTTGTGAGTGGGCGAGGTGGCAAATAAGTAGATTTGGGCCAAATTAGCTAATTTTGCTAAAAATTCCGTTGTTACCTGTTGTTCTTGCTAAAACAAATTGCAGTCGTGGGCTTATCAGTGTTGGATTTGTGTCCTAAAACCACGAGGCACGTTCCATTTAGCTGAAGTTACTGCTATAGCAGAAAAGAGAAACGCAGCTTGCACATATGTGGAAAGATAAGCAGAGCTTTACATTTACCGGGCTTTAATCCGTCACTCTTGCACCCTTTCCTATTACCTCAAGCGACCTTGCTTTTCGTTGCTGCACTTCGGTGGTGATCACTGTGGTTGCGTGTCTTGGCGAAAACGCGTGACTGCAGCGTAAGCTGACAAGTTGAAGCTTCATCTACAGCAGTACATTCCCAGCAAGAAAGCTTTCTTTTGAACCACGTGGCCTTTGATCATAGGCCGCAATAACAGACAGTTTTTTTCTGACGCTTCGATTGAGAACTCCGCACGGTGGGGTTTAGAAATCCTGTCCTAGCACTGGCAAATTTCCGTTGTTTTCAGCCGATTCTTCTACCTCTGCAAACGACAATCAAGCCGACAGCGAAAAGAATCATCCCGGAGGTCTCGAACACAGCGCCGCCGTGCATTTCGCCGCTTCCCAAACTCGCCCAATCATTCCGGAGGTGGAAGTCGTTACTGGCGAGGAAGATGAAAAAAACGTGCTCCAGGTGGCGTTTGAACGACCGCAAGATCTGAGCAGAATGCTTTTAAATTTCTTTACGTTCACGATTGTGATCTTGATTTTTTGGCGTTGGAGCGAGAAGTGTGTAGACTAGGCCGGTCTCATGGTCGGGTGTGCGCTATGTTCAGATCCAGTGCAAGCTGTACCAGTTCGACGCGACATCGCAGAATTGGTTGGAACGAGGCGTCGGAATCTTGCACTTGAACGACGGCAAGTGTTCGGACGACGACCTGCACTTTCAGTCCAGGCTTGGTAGGTCGCGGAATTTTGCCAGCTTCCAGTGAAAAAAAGTGTAGGGTTGACAAAAAGCAGTGTGATTGAAACGTGTCATTGCGGAACTGACGTCACTGCCGGCAATTGAGTCATGGATTTCGGCGGGTACGCTTTGACGAGCATGTTGTTGGAATTACAGTACGCAACTTGTTTCGTCTGAATGGTCCGTATCTGTCAAACTTACAGCGCTGTAATGACATCCTGTTGTGGTGAATGGTCTTAACGCAACATTCTTTTGCAGTTATGAGAACTCACGGAAGTCTCAGACTCGTCTTGAACACAAAAATATGGGCGCAGATGACTGTGGAGAAGGCCAGCAAAAAGTCTGTCCGGGTTTCGGCCCAAACCGGGGACGGGACAATCGGAGTCTTCCTGTTAACGGTGAGCCAGTTGCATACAGAATATCATTACCGTACTAGAACCAAGTATAACAACCGTCATTGTGGTAATAAACTTTCAGATTCGACTGAAAATGATTGTTGCTTCATTTCAAAAATACAAATCAAGGCAAACGTTTAGCACCTTGATTTTTCGTGCAGTTACGGAAGGATCAGTGTATAGCGGCTGTATAAGGCTTAGGAAGGAACCTTAATTGTGGCGGAAAGATCTCTTCGTGAGTATAGAAAACTTAAGGTTTGGCATAATGCATACAGAAGTGAACCACCACAGTTCAAGCATCTGTGGCAGCATCAAAGTATTTTACTGTCGAAGAGCAGTTTGCCTTGACTTGTATCAATGAAGGAAAATGTTTTGATTTTATCTGCAGGAAAATTAAGCAGTAAAATGTTTACAGTTTTTGTCTGAATACTCGAAACCTTGCAGGCCATAGCGTCGAATTTTGGAAAGGCTAAAGCTACTAATCGTTCAAAATGTTATTAAATGTCAAAGCATTCGTATCCTAGCCTGAATGACAAATGACACCCAACGCTACCTTGATCTCAAGACAGTTGTTCACTTCAGACCAGTTTCTGATGCATTTTGCTGATTGCGTTTGTGCCATTCCCCGCAGCGCCTTGTATTGCTTTAAAACCGACCAATCTATTCAACTGGACGTGTTTGTCCCATGAAACATGTTATGCAATGTTCGATTATCAAAACAAACTTTGTAATTGCCGAAAGGTAGCAGTGCATGCAGTTGCTGATAACGAAAATGTGATATCCTCATTTGTAAAACCTGTGTAATAATGGTTTGAAACCTATTGAATCAAAAACAACTTCGAAAAAACTCGAAATTTTTTCCTTCAGAAAATCTCGAAATGTTTTTTATACTAAATTTATGTTCTTAATTGATAGTTGAAGGGAATTCTGAAAAAAATAGAAAAAGCAAAAAATTTTTAACAAAACAAAAATTGTTTGTTGCTGAAAACAAAAGAAAGACAAAACAACTTTTGTTTGCTGAAAAGCAACTTCAAGAAATAAAAATGTTCCCTTTGTGGCTTCCCGTTCCCACTGCAAAGATTTGAAGTCTCACCTGAGCTGAAGTGCATTTGAAGTTTTTATACAACAGTTCGGTTGTAAAAACACTGGAACTTTATTTTATTGGTTCGATTATATCAGGTATCACCAACCTTTTTGAAACTGAGGGCTACTTCTCGGATACCGATTAATGCGAAGGGCTACCAGTTTGATGCACACTTTTGAAATAAAAAATATGTTCAATTTATCTGTAATTATGTTACTGAAATTAATGACATTCATCTGTGTGGAGGCGCTTATATTGTTACTACTGTTTTTAGAACAGGCCCGCGGGCGGCCCACGTGGTCCGTACGGGCTACCTGGTGCCCTCGGGATTATAATAATCGACCTGTTGCTGCGAAGGTACAATTTTAAATGCAGCAACCATATTTCAAAAAAACGTTTTTACAAAAAAATTGTTCCAATCTTTCTCATTTTTTGACGAAAAAATAAGTTGTCAAAGATGGAAATATTTTCTACCTTAAGTTTGAAAATAGGCGTGTTTAATTTTTGAAGTTGTGATTTACTGAAAATAACTGTTGATGACGCATTGGAAGATTTTGATTTTGTTACAGTTGAGCTAATGCATAGAATAATTTCGCTTTGGTGAGCCGATCAAGTCGTAAAATTGTTTTTTAGGTCCCATGTTATTGTCTCAATCTCTTGCGAATACGTTACGCCGTCACAATGAAATTCATTAACGGCTGAAGTAGCATTACGTGATTTGAAACTTAATGGTCGTGATCAGGGTTTTTTTTAAAGGTTTGACCTTGGTGACCGCTATGCCATTTTAAGGGATCGCAGCTATTATCTAAATACCGAGATGGTCATGAACATAGGTGTAGGAACAGCAGGGGTGTAGTGGGGCGGGAACGGCGTTCCCACACCTTCTTGCACTAGATCACATTAACACGTTGCTGCGATCTCACAGATGTGCTAGTGACACGCAGATGCGCACTTATGCTAATTAAAAGTCCACTGAAACAGAATGTTCCAGTGTAGAAATTCTTGTATGCGAATGCTCGCTTTGTTCAAACTATTTGGTACAGTCTTCCTTTTCATTTGAGCAAGAACATTGTCAGAAGCCAGCTGGCTCAGTACACTGGACATCAACCTCATAGTTCTGAGGTTTGGCGTTCTATTTACATTCCAGCTGTTGCTGTCAGCAAAACGCTTGACACCTAGCTAAGGACATGTATGCAACATGCAACAAAAAATGTATGGCGAAATGTGTTGATTCAAACACCGTACTTAAACTTACAAACACAGCTTTTATGTAGTTGCCTGGCATGGACTCTACTAATATGAAGGTGCCCTGCAGTATGTTCGATTCCCATAGTGTGGAATTAGTAAAGCACTTGAAATTATATGCCTTTTATGCTCAAACGTCCAAGTGAATCAGTTACTCATCAACTCACATACTGAAACACGAAGTTACTAGAAACAATTTTTTGATTTTGATTTTACATGTGCATTTAATGTGTTTTTTATGACAGAATACACTTTTATCTATGCATTCAATAACAATGTAATACAATTTCATAAGAAGTATTGAAATGTCGAAACTACTTTGCCGAAATTTTTGACGAACCAAAACTTTTGGGGGTGCTCCTACACCACTGGTCATAAAGCAAGGTTTTAGTTGATTTTGGTGGTGGTCGTGAAGCGAGGTTCTCATACCGTTTCGTTCTCTCGAAACGCGTTAAAGAAACAACGTGACGTGTTCAGGGCTTGCAGACGTCTGGTGATGCCCGTGGCAACCACTTGATTACATACACCCTAACAAATGCTAGTATTAAGGACTGTGAGAAATTCCGGCGTTTAATTTACGTAAAAACTTAACCCATGTTAACATGTGTTAGTAGCCTCACAATATCAAGAAGCGCTTAGTTATAGCATTTTAATCTTTCGATTTCACTCTTTGGATGCCCGGGACCGTGGCCCCGTTCCCCCCTCACACGCCCCTGGTCGTGATAAAAGTGGTCGGACCACTGTTCAGTAGAGTTATATGAAAATGACTCGCAGTCAGTAATGCGCTGTTCAGCTTCAAACAGCTTTGTTTTACAGGCGGCAATCAACGACGCCGAGCAAGTTTTCCGCGCCCTGGAATACAGGGTACGCCACCAGAAGCAGCTGGAAGAAAAACGGAAGCTTTTCCAGAAAATGGAGGA
>JGI24022J15233_10000871_pt1 | contig 22287 bp, 12 predicted proteins | sample Ectturendosymbi2_FD_15233 | JGI IMG/M metagenome (IMG submission 15233)
CGCGCCACGTTATGGTGTTGTTCTTCACGCACATCCCGTTCGTGGTGAATCACACAATCAACGCAACACCACCGGAGAGGTTGCAACACTACCTTCTACACAGGGTGTCTTCAAAACTAACCGTGCATAATGGAGCTTCAAGCATTTTACCTAATAAGTGTTAAACCTTGTATAAAAATGGAGTTCGTTATGCCAGTTGCTGAATGATCTGTCTTGGATGAGCACACTTGCATAGGGAAACCACGTTCTGAGTTTCAATAGGTTTTCCTAAAAACTGCTTTTGTTATTCGATATTGTGGTTGGAAAACTAAGTCCTTCATGAACGCTGGAGTGTTTGCCTTAAAGCGAATAGCGAAAAGTCATTACAATCGCCGGACATGCTTGAGAGGCCTGTTCGAGTGTCCACAGACGTCTCTCATGTTCTCGGATTGATTAAGACTGATTGGTCAGTGTACAATTGGCTTCAACGCAAGCAGTGCTTGACAAACTAGGTTAAAGAGTGAAAGCAGCTCTTTATTCAATGCTCTGCTTATAAGAGTGGGAGATTGCTGTACATGCCTTTTTTGTGATAGGCCTTGCGCTATTGCTATAAAAGCAGCAACAACTGCAACCAGAGGCTTCAGAAGGAAATGCCACCTTTTAAGGGTAAGTGAACATGTTGAGTTCAATCCTTCTGAGACAGAAAATATTGGAAGGAAAATTTCTGTGCAAGCTACTAGCAATCCTGTAAGACCCTTGCAAGGAGTTAAATCACTTTTATGACTGACACTGGGACTAGAGAAGAGGAGAGGAGGCAAAGGAAAACATTGAACGTTTGGTCATTTTGTGTGTCGCCGTAAAACAAAATTTATAATACAAAGCCTGAAGTTTCTTTGTTTGTTTCTAACATTATCAATGTGTTTTTTAATCAGGAGGCAGTACCATTGAGAAACAACAACGCAACAGCCAATGATCTATACATGAAAGTAAAACAACTCTGTTTATCGTCAGCAAAGGTCTTTCTCAAATATTTAAACCGTTTTAGATGCAGCACAGGCACATTTCTACAATTTCAACTATTTCATCTGGTTACCCCCACACTAAAACGCTTTGCCACTTTGAGAATTCATTTTAATAAAAAAACTGTCCAAAAGTTGACCAACTTCATTCAAGTTTTGGTGCTTGAAGCACTCACAAGACTGGTTTATTGATAGTTTCTTTCTTGGAAACTGTTGGTTGGAACCTTCTGATCAGCTGAGATGTAGCTCAGGTGGAAAATCCTGCCTGGCACAATAAAGGCATACAAAACGTTGTCAAAAATCGCTATGTCCCACCATTAGCTTATCCGAGCTGGCTGTGACTAATATGTTTTACTTTTCAAACCGAATATCCACGAGTTGCAAGTCTCCAACGGCAAACTCTTCTTTGAATGGATTTTTTATTATGTGAGAATTGAGAAGTTCCATTATTGGTATAAAGCATAGGAAACTTTGTCCTTGGTATATATTCATAAAAGAACGCTTCTACGAGGCAAACATTGCTGTGGACTTACGAGCATATCATGCGTCGTGGATTTGCTTGAATGTGCCGACTGGATGTAAGGATTGCCGGAAAATACTCGTAAGTCATGCAAATATTTCTATCGGAAAGGTAGAGCTGTTACTGATGTAGTTTCCACCTGCAAGAATTGGTACTTCACATCTGCATAAATTTAATACTGTCATGAGTTGCCAAGAGTGATTTTGCAATGATGAACACAGCGTCAAGACTATAAGAAGTACTCAAGGTCCCCGATTTATGTGGAAATACTTCCGATATCTAAAACGTCAATAATAAGGTCCTTGTAGATCATGTCATAAAATTTCGTTAGATTTTCATCGACGTAGGTCATTCTCGCTATAGTCACACGTTGTTAGAGGCATATGCTTGATTAACGTGTAACTATAACGAGGAAAACCTATAAGCGCCGATGAAAACCTTACGAAATTTTATGACACTTGTATATCCCTCAGACAGCTTTACTTTGCAGAATAATTTTTATAAGTGACATCAACTACGTTCTGAACATGAACTCTTTGAACTACAAAACGAACAGTCTGCTTATGATAGCCACAGGCCTTGTTTTTACTGAATAACTATTTTCGCACATTAGCTACGAGGTCATGATTCTCATGAACCATTGTTGAACGAAATTCGGTATATACCTGTATCAGCCACTTCTAACAACACAGACGTGTTCGAAGATTTAAAGGTTCTTTCACATTTTTAGAGATTTGCTGGTAGATCGAAACGCCAATTTTAATTATTTCTTACCTTTCACATTTTAGAAAGAACGACTGTAATTCTGCTGTTTACTCTCCTGAAAAGCGTCATGCTGTTTGGGGAGAGCAGGAATATAACAAAATTGTCCTCCGCACAATTTGTCATTAATTGCAAACATTTTATAGAAAAAAAAAAAATTACAGTATGGTAGTCCACTTATTTAGCTTGGCCCATATTTAATCGTTTTTAAATAATTTATGGGATGTTGGATGTCTTGCAAGCGAAGTATTATCACAACAAACGTGTGGTTTTATTCACAAAGTTCTGCGTTTGGCTGTTGTGGGCGTTTCCTTTATTTTCAACTTACCACAGGCGTAATGCTGGGCAGAAGTAATGTTGCTTCGTCATGAGAAACCATCGCGGTAATACCTGACTAAAACGTTGACGCATTGCAGTTACTCCAATACCCTTGTATTTGGATTTCACAAGCTTTTTTGAACTTTTAAAATCAAAGCTTTCTTTGCTGTTCTTCAACTGATTTGCTTTTTTTGCATGTGATGTGCTCTATAGAACTTCAGCGACAAAATATCACTTTCCGAAAGCGATCCCTGGCAAGGTTTAGGGTTACCTAGTTGCTCAGTCATCAGTAGACCGCACTATGCATTCCCCAATGCGTCCCAAGGAAAGGCATGGCCAATATCTTGGGTCTAGGTTCAGCTGAAGGTGCTGCCAGATCGGAAAAAATATCCCACTTGCACATCGCTATCTAAACTGATTGTCTTGCACGGGTGAAGAGCTCAATCTATCCTTGAAAGATACTATTTGATCTATGGTTGGAACCTAACAGGAGTCACAACTACGGTCCATAGTCGGCCTGGGGTGAATGGTAACTGAAGGATGTTCCAGTTTCCAAAAAAGTGCGTAACGCAGGAACCGCAGCCTTGACACCGTTTACTGTTTAGTGCCATGCGCGTGACTGTAATAATGAAACACTTTGGTACTTTCCGAAAGGCAGTGTAATTTCAGTTAGCGCGAAAGATCAGACGATTCGCATTTTTCATATTCCTAACTATTTTCTTGATTCTGTCTTCTGACTCAGAACTGTCGCCAGAAAGTCTTCAGTAGGGGAGCTTTACGTTTGTGCAGGGGGGCTTGACATTAAAAATTTGATACAAATTCCAATGATTATAGTGTTTCATATTTCCATTTGGGGGGGCTTGGTTATTTGTTTATGAGGGCTAAGCCCTGCTCTGACTGCTAAATCCTCAGGACAAAAACTGAAAAGTATGTTTTTGGATGCTTAACGTTTCATTAGTAGAAGCGCTTTCAAACAAAACAAACTTCATGTTGTGCTTGAACTACTGTGAGGAGTTTATTTAAAACAATGAAATTAATCATAAAATATAAACTTCTTCACTTTGCGTTTCTCTTCGTAGACATTGATTGATTGCTAGATGTCTTTGCACGGATTGGCATTATGAGGAGAATTTCGCTGAATTCTTCCTCTAAACTTGACGAAACCAACGCCAGCATCGGAACGGAGTCCCTTGTTAGCACTTTCGAATGCGACGATATATCAGTTGAGAAATCGGAAGACTTCGAGAAACCTCGGGTGGGACTCGGATCAACAGCAAACGAAAATATTGCCTTGCGAAGAAATCACCGAGAGTTGGAGCATTTGTGGAAGAAGAAGAAGACTCTTGGAGAGGAGCAGCAATATGTCTTGAAGCTCATCGAGCTTTATTCAAAATCTGTCCAAGTTTGTACTGTATATTGAACTTAAACTTCTGTTTTTAAGGCGTAATTATCAGCATGTTTTGCTTTGAGCTAAATATTTCTTAAAGACACAGCTTTGCTTCACAGTGAGACTGCTGCAAATATCAGCAGCAGAAGCTTCACAGCGTTTTAATTTTAAATTTCGGCAGTTTTATAATTTTTCCCATCGAAAGGTTTGACAATGTTGCAGAAAAAAGGTGTTGTAATTTTTTTCATAGAAATCCCGAATTTTACTGAAGATACACAAAGTGTTGTTTGGATAAATTTAGCAGCACAGCTTTTTTTACTGAAAATGTTCCTTTTATTCCGTCAGTTCGCCTGATATAATGTCAACCGTTACGTTAGTGTAACCCCTACCATTGCTATTTCGTGACTTTTTCGTCCCTGTTACCTGAATAGGGACGACATCAACAAAAGCGATAATGACTTTTCGTCTATCGTTACACGAAGTGCTGGGTCGTCAAAGTGTATCCAGGTGTTTTAACAAATTGCTTAAAACCAATTAAACAAACTTCAAAGTTTTGAAGAGATCATCAACAGCTCTTGTCAGAAAATTTCACAAACAGCTCACTTCGTTTTCAAGAGGCGTCATGTGCGCTGACTTGGTTCCTAGCGCCGCATACAGGAAGGCATCTCGAAATCTTAAAGAAAACCTTTTGCATTTTCTTTTATCGTGTTATGCTCTCGTCGGGCTGTGTCAAAGGTAGCGCTTTACTTTCTTTTTATGGGGTGGTCGTTGGATTTGTGACCATTAGATTTAAAGAACTTAAATTGTTCACAATTACTTTGAAGGGAAACCCGATATTCCACGCATACAAATTGCAAATATTTCATTGGTATTCAAAATCAAACATACAGACTTTCATGAGAACAGGTAAATCCCGAAATTCATCTGCTGTATGTCGACGCCACAACTTTTTCTTGATTAGCTTCGGTTTTTCGATGTTAAGCTCGTGACGTCAACTTACACATGATTTTACAAACTTACGTTGGTTGCGATAAAGTAACCGGGAAAGTCTTCCTATATGGCCGAGATTTTAGGGAGAAGGTTCAAAAACGTTAACATGAAGAATTTTTTGCGAAACGTAGCAGGACCACTTAGCAGAGCAATGACAGACGTAGACTTCGCTTAAACTTGCGCATTGCAGTTCAGAAAAGTGCGAAAAGAACACAAATCGGAGAGTCACGTAAAAGAAAATTCATTGCGAGCCAAGAATATCCACGTTTCTGCATCGCTTTTGTCGTCGTGTGATCATCTTACTGGATATATCTTTGCTTTGTAACGATTGGATGAATATACCAAGGCAAATTTGATTTCGTCAGTAGTTTCGTGAAATGGATGTGAAATCCAATTAAGTCAGTAATATTTTGCTTCTGCAATGGTGTTGTTTGCAATTTGAAGCAGTACGATTCTTTTCGGATTGTAACTATGCCTTAATATTGCTTTCTTTGTGCACTTATTGTTCTATCCTTACATTAACTGCAAATAGTTTGGAGACAGTCGCAAGCATAGAATTGCCTATTGACTGAAATCACGCAACTGATGTTTAAACCCGTTCAGGTTTACAACTACAGCAACTCATGGCAGCATAACTTTGACCAATGAAACTTTTGCCGGTACAACAGCCGTATCAACATCGTTACGTTGTTGTAAAAGGAACAGCTTTAATCTAGTCATTGATCATATATTTTGTATGCAGCAAAACCAATTCTGAACAATAACATTCACATGATTTTTAGATGTCGTTTTCCAAAGCGTAAAAGCTTTTGAAAACTTTTGTTGAAATCAAAGCATAAAATTTGTAAACATTTTTACAACTGAGAACCAACCACTTTCCATGCTTCTCTATTTAGATTATCATTAAAGTAATGTTTACGTGGGCCCGGATCGGTGCAGAGCCACAGCTAAAGATTGTTTGAACGCTTAAAACTTTCAGCAGTTATTTTACCGATTTCATCAACTTTTACACGTACGTTTGTAATATGCACTTAGGAAACAAAAAGTTTTTGTTTGATTATTTGACAGGTAAATTATCGCAGGCTAACGAAGAGAGTTGGTCGCATTAAATCCCATCTCACTCAAGAAGAGATAAAACAGATGAAAAATGACGAGCAGAAAAAGTTGTTTGCTGACAAGTACAGACAACTGTTGAGAAACCAGGTTTGTCAATAAGTTGCATTTACTCTCGCGTTCGATCAACGCACATTGACTCTTTTCAAAATGATGCGCAGGCCCGTTGAAATCGAAAGTTAATTTAAATTTGAAATTGGCCGAAACGTAAACGTGATTGTGTCTTATGTTTTTGTGGTAACAGCATTAAAAAAAGTTTGAAGAAGTTCTTGCTTGAATCGTGTTTAACTGTTAGGCTTTGTTTGAACGATGCTCTAAAACTTTTGAATGCATTTGTGTAAAGCACTCTTTTAGTTGTAGCTTTTCATAGGAGATTCAAACGCACAACGGCAGGTCTTTTCCCGCTCGTTTGCGGGTGACCATCTGATGACAAAAAAAAAAACAATTCGAGCAACGTGAAGGTTTTCCTTAACTCGACAAAATGTAGAGCTATCTAAAGTTTAGACTGAAATCTCAGAGCAATGCTACAACACTGCGGACTTCGTGCCTCGTCCAAACATTGAAATAAATAAAAAGAAAATAAGTACTAGCGGATTATGGAATTTGACGCCTCGCAGGCATTTAAGCGCGTTCGATTTTTATATAATAGAGGATTTTCAGATTGCATTAGTGTGGTATAAACCGACCAATGTTATCACGTGATCACTCAAAACTGTTTAACATGTAAACATAACAAGGGTTTCAAGTATCGCGCCTGTTGTTCTTGATGCCATTAAGTAAAGAACGCTTCATTTTGGCCAAGGGATCGTTGCGAAATCTCGGTGAAATTACGTCTAACATAGAAAAGAAAAAATATTTGGCCAAAGTGATTTTCGTGCTTTCCCTCGTTTCAGTTTTTACCTCAGCAGCTTTGCAAACTTTTTACAGGTGGACAGTAATGAGACTGAAAACTGCGACGCCAGTGACGAAAGTGATAGCAGTGCTCTTTGCCGAGACAAGCAGATTGAAAAAAGAGAAAATACGAGGAGAAACACTGCCGGTGATGTTTATCTGATGGATGTAATAGAAGAGGAAGCAAGTGCGACTGGCGAAGAACTCGTGCGTGCATCAACTGAAACACAAAATCAACTCAACGATGCAAAGGACAAGACTTCGGTTGCAACGACAAGCCCGTCAAAGAGAGTTAGGTAGGAAATCATCCGAAACGTTAATCGAAGGAAGTGTCCCTTATGCTCTTTAATCTAACTTAAAGTCGGTAGTTACGTCCACTGAAAAACAACTTCAAAACAGTAGTGCTTTATTTGGTTGCTGCCAAATTATTTTCACTGATTCAGTAACTGGGCTACTTCACACATCTTCCGGTACAGCAAATAATTTTTTTTTAATCTGAAGAAAACACTGATTGTAAACACTGCATAATTTGCTTTCAGTGTCAGCTCAGTGCGTGGTCACACCTCATACAACTTGAAACGACCGCCAAGCGCCAGCAACTCTAACCTGAGGCAACGTCCAGGAACTTGTCCCAACCCTTCCGAACGAAAAGGTGTGTGCGGTTATTTAATACAAATATACTAAACTGATGATAATTTCTCAGAAATGAAATTACTTAGATCAAGGCCCTCAACCAGGGGGGTGCAACCGGGCAATCTCCCCCCACGAAATCTAAACAACATGTTTAGTTGTTTGGTATGACCATAAATTACAATCAGTTTGCAACCCCCAAAGAAAGATTCAAGCAGGGTTGCGGCCCCGCCCCAGAAATAATTTCACTTACATAAAATCGTGCTTGTCTGCTACTTCACGTTTTTTTGTTAAAAATTGTTCTTTGAATAAGTGTTTAATGCTCACTTTCAGCAGGCCTCATGCTGCCAGTATAACCTTCCCAAGAAGAGTTTCAAAAGTTAAATCCATGTTTGCTAAATATTTAATTTAAATAAGAGTCACGTTTTTCCACCTTATTCGAAGTTTTACTTTTTCAGAAATTGACGATTCAAGTATAGTGATGAACGAAATTATTCCCAGCCTCGAAGGCTTGCTGGACCAATTGCATAATATTAAGCCGCAACAGTTTTATGAAAATCAGCGAAAATTGAAACTTTATGACATTCAACTGCTCGCAGAGGAGCTGGAGACAAGAAAACACAAACTTTTTCGCGGCATCGACGAGATAATTAACTGGTGAGAGAACGTTCGTACGTACTGCTCTAGTTTTTTAAACCTAATCACAGCTTTTTTCGTGTCGTAAACAGTGTAGACATATAAATGTTTAAATCTGCTGCTCAGGGACAAAAAGGAGACTCCAGAAGAAGAAGAAGCACGAAAGAAGAAAGAAGAAGAAGAGGAAAAGGAAAAGAAGCCGGCCAAACGGCAAACGTCTTTCATGCGCACAGTTCTGCGGAACTTTTCGATGGAGCTTATGATGAAATCGATGCAATATGGTTGGACTGACATGGGACAATGCCGTTACTTACGTCGCCGCGGTGGCGACCAGCAAATAGACCCAAGCGGAGTGAATACTCTAGCTAAAGATACGATGAAGGTCATTTGTATTCTTATTTTAAGTTGTATAACTCGTTTGGAAATGCGAACGCATCAAAATTAGGGAAATACATTAAAAAACGAGGGAATGTTATTGGTGTAACTATTTAAGGGAAACATCTTTCGACATGTACTCCATAGGTAAAGATTGAAACTTTACCCAGACGAATTAGCTATGTCAAAAAACTACAGAAATTTCGGCAGGCTCATTGTAATTCATATTTCACCGTACTGACGATGTTAACAGTATTTATCGAAAAGTTTACTAAATGTCTTTTACTTCGTTAGCTTTGGCTGTTACATTTATCATTGTCAAGAAAGAATTTATAAGAACTTTTACCAGGAACATTTCAACTGATGGTAAAAAAATATTTAAGAAGCACCTCTGTTCGAAGTAAATTTTATGTGTAAAGCAGATTAACCCCAGTAACATCCAAAAAAATACAAAAACGCAAGCATTTCTTAAATGTTTAACATTTTCTAGTAAGTTTAAATTAACACGCGCGTAAGAAAGGTGTGTCGCAATTAAAAGTTTGTGTTCACTTTATTTTCGTCATCAGGCACGATGGTTGATTTTGATTTTTGTTTTTGTTTCGAAACAAAACTTTTTGTGTTTTTCGGAAACATCGGCACAAATAGCACGGATGAATCATGGCTGGGAAACAAGTTTTTAAATTGTTTGACATTTTTTATGTAAACAATATTTGCATTGAACTCGTCTTTTTCAGATTGTTGAAAGTCGTACGTTTCTATAATGGAAACAAGTTTTTACAAGCAATTTTTGAACAATCTTTGATGGGCTTCAACTGAAAACAATTTTCCATCTCAATTAAAAAACCTTCTTACTAAATCAAACCCACGTCAAAACTACTTGATCATTGAATTTTTTAAGTGACACTCCTTGGGTGACAAACATTTTTGCTGACTGTGCTAATTTGCATTTTTTATAGATTCATACGCATACAGCGCCACCTGCTGAAAGTGATGAACAGCCGCCAGATGGAGCCTCACGACCTCCTCCGAGAGACCCGGGTTTTGATGAAAACGGAAAAATGATTCGAACTGCTGACCTGCTTGGTTTGAAAAGCAATGACGAAGACGATTAACGTATTACATTTGTTTACCTAGTCAAGGGCAAGGTGTCATTTCTCTAAAGTGACAATTAAAAAGACACCTGAGGAAGACATGTTGACCATTTTTCACCAAAGAAAGCTATCTTGGATCAGAGTAAGACTTGGAATGGCGTATAAAAACCACAACGCAAAAACTAAAAATTAAACGAAGAATAGAAAAGGTTAATAAAACAGATTTGTTGAATGGCCAATATATGTCGCTGCTGCTTGATTACGTTCACTGCAGATAGTCAGATATCGTTGTATAATATCACTGAGGTGGAATGCACACAGGTGTGCGAGTTCGAAAAGGCCGACCAGTTGTAGTCCTCGCTTGCTTTCTGCAAAACTATCGCGGCATCTGTTCAGGAAGCTCAAACCGGTCTTGACCTCCTTGGAAGGTCACGCGCACCAGGCACTGGATGGATCGGTTGTAGATGAGCAGCTCTGTTATGGTCTTGCAGCAGTGGGTCTCACGCAGAGCTGCAATGTTGGGCACGTAGGTGTCGCCTGAATTTGTATTTTTTTTCTAAATTGCTCTTTCCGAACCTGTCGTCTGGCTTGAAATCGTTTTCGCTTCAAACGTTGAACGGATGAGGAGGTTTTAGGCAAGACGGTGATAAGTTTTATACTTCGCCGGTGAAAGACCACACTGGAGTAAAACACCAGTGGGTAAAGTCCCCAGTGTGATCTCACCCGATTGCGATTTTAACAACGAAATGTGTTGCCTGAGACCTGGTACCAGTACAAACAAACAAAAATACATGAAAAGCCTCTCGCAAACATTGCTACTGAAACACACACGCAGCATTGTTTGGAAATTATCGAATTAGGAACAAATACGTTCAGTGCATGAACTTGTCTCAAAAAAGAGTAAACATGTCTCTTCCAGCTCAAAATGTTAAACATGAGCTTAGTACATTTTTTGCCTTTAAAACTGAATCAATTATATCTCAAAAATCTTGGCACTGAGTCAAGTTAAAATTGTTTTGTAAAATTATATGGACGAGAGTCGCAGTCACTTCATTAGTTAATTTTAATATATTTTTCATGCCAATCACGTTTCTACTGCAAAGGAATTAACCAGTAGCAACACAACAACAACTTGAAAATCTTACATAGCCGCACAGATTACGCCAACGTTTGTGAAGCGAATGCATGGCAAAGCTTGAGCCAAAAACATTGGTCTGATGCATGCGGAGATAAATAAGTGCAGTTGAAACTGGAAAGAGTGAACAGGAGCATTCACGAAGTAAGAATTACAAAGGGAAAATTCATACAATTCTGTTTTGATTTCGCATGAAATTCATTACTCACACCTCATAGAATGATGTGGATTAGGGTGGAGTGAAATTTAGCTTACGGTTGGCTTTTGATTAATCGCGACAGAGGGTCGGGTCGGGGGCAGATGGTTTGTTTATTTGTGTGAGTTTATGCAAATAATATGAAGAGAAATGAATCGGCTTTTTTCTTACACAGTAACTTGGACAAACATGTGGTCTTGGGCCATAATTTGGTCATGCTTGAATTTAATACTAAATAACGTTCGGTGATGAAGATGTAAGTTTTTAAGAATTACATTCTTATCTAAAACCGCCACCAATGCTGAAAATCCTCAAACAAGTTGTTATGTGCTTTTTCTCTTGTTTTCTTGTGTGTGTTGCATTTCTAAATTCGACTTGCCATCACTGGTGTTTGCCGGTTCGTATTTTACTTTTGGTTCGTATCCAGTTACTTTTGCAATATATTAACGCGATTCGAATAAACTGAATCAAGTGTATGGAACTCTTCAAGACCGTTAGTTTCACAATGTGTGAGTCAAGGTTGTGATTTTATGTTCTGCAAGTTGTTTCTTTTCAGTAAACGAATTATGTTTTCCAATAAAAAAAGATGGGTAATTGGCACTGGCAACTTCGTGATGCTTTGACTTTATCTGATTTAAACACATGTCACAAAATTTTTCAAACTATATTTAAAGAAAAGGGTTTCTTAGCAAGAAGTGATATTATTTGGTACTACTTAAAATACAAGTATTTTTTTGTTCATCCAAATGTTAACTGTATCAAGTTTATGTCAAATTTCTTTCCGTAGTTGTCTTATGCATGATAATTACATAGACAAAGACTATCATTAACAAAAGCCATTAGTAAAAATATCATTTTTAAAAGAACTTTGACGAATGTCCTATTTAATTTTGTTTGAAATTTTTTTGAGTCCGGCCCATAACTTATAACTGTCTAGTACTTTATTAGAAAGTTGCTGTGATGTTGAACTTTCAGCATACTATACAATCAGTACTTTTCAAATATTTTAAATTTTTTACTGGTTTACATCGTTTTGGAAATCGTGTTAGCTGTGTAATCTCATTAAAAGTTTCACTTCAGCATCTTCTTGAAACAGTGCTTGGTATTAGCAGGAATGCATCATACTTAAAACATTTTGGATGAACTGTGGAAAAAAGACATTACTGCAGGGGAGTTAGTTGAGCGCTTTTATTGAGTATTTCACAAAACGACGAAACAGCTCTAATTTTTAGGTGCTGCCTAAAAAAGTAAGAAAGCGCCGCCCAGTTCAGCAAGGCGGGGGACACGACGTTTCTCAAGACAGCATCACTGGGTTTATGGCAGTACGCCTGAAATGAATTTAAAAAGAAAATGCTGGATTGGCTTGTGACCTCTTAGCTCAGCGTGGTCCAATTATTTTTGAACTACGGGCCACTTTCCAAAAACGTGACAACTCGCCGGCTACTTCCAATAAAATTATGCGTACAACAACAGGTTCACAACGTTTGAAACTAAGAAAAGGAAGATAAGGAAGTGCGTCATTGAAACTACTACACAATAGCAAATCGAAATTTATTACAAATCTCTATCAGTGGGATTCCTGTGGTCGATACTTCTGTGACACTATCGTTCGGTTATCAATACCAGTGTTAGTGGTGCAAGCTTGAGACTATCGTCCAGTGTTTCGTCTGCCATTCGATTTCTGTTTATAGATGTGACTTGCTTCATCGTAGAAAATGTACTCTCACACACATTTGTGTTTCCAAACGTCGAGTACATTTTTAGTGCAAAACATTTCAGTTGGGATAACTGTCTTTCCTGATTAATTTCAAGAAGTTCTCTACAGTCTGCAACACCGTTAGTATTGTGCATTTTTACTGGAATATGTTGTGGTTGTTCTAACTAAAATTGCCTAGTGCGGGGATTGGAATTAATTTGGCTCGAATGCCACGTTGCGTAGGCCGCGTTCAGCGGATAGATAGACAGATTTATTTGGCGATACTGAGTTTATTGCGCCAGACGCACGCTTCAAGACAACGAAAGCTGGGGCACCGAAAAGACACAGTGGTTATCCAGAGAGGTGCCCCAGCGGGTGGTTGGCTGAGGGCCGTACCTTCTAATTTTATCGTACAATAAATAAATAAAACAAAGTGGTACACAAAAAAGATATTATTCATCATTCTTGTGCAAAAACACGTTATCCAGCGCAAGCAATTCAGTGTGACAAATGTAATCCCACACGCTTTTCAACAAATTTCAGATTCGAGCATTTTTCCTGAATGCTTTCGCGGGCCACCGAAAACGCTGTTGCGGGCCGCATGAGGCTCGTTTGCCTGTAGCTGGACCTCACTCTTCTAGCTGTAGCCTTCATGTGAATCGTGGATACTTAGCGCCGGAGCACAGTTAACCGATTCCTCCCGGCGCATCAACTATGTTTGAAGACAAAGCACGTGAGGTCTTGAACCAGTCGCAGGCACAGTGAATGGGTCATGGGTCAGTCTTGAGGTTACACTCATACTTGCCGTTGATATTGTTTGAAAGGCTCATACCCGTGCAATGTTTTTTATTGTTGTTTGAGGTACTTCTGATATAACACTACAAGAGCGTTGTTATCAACGTTTCATCTATGGTTCAGTCCCAACAAGACTATTTGTGAAGGCAATTCTTTTCAAGTACTCAGGAGTTCTAAAATAAACAATTGTAATCTCTAAAGTAAACAATTGCGTTTACGTGGTGAACAACCGTTGTCAGGGTGCTTAAAACAAGACACAATTTGTTTGGAATCGTACAAGAATGAAAAATATTTGCCTTCTCAAATAATATTGCATGGACTCAACAGCACCTCTCTCTCTGCATCCTGATTAAATGCACCTTGCCAAGTGGAAAGTTTTGACCGCCATTTTCTTATTTTTCTTTCGACATTGAAAAAGAAAACAGCACATTTCCGGAAATGAAGCCTCTACTCAACATCCTGCGTTGTGGTTACCTTTCAAGGAGGATTGCGGGGGAATTACAAAATGTGCCGGCAACTCCAGACTTCCATAATAACCTTCACAACTGAGCCATCTCACTGTATCGCCTTCCGGTGGTGTGGACAATTCTCCGTCTGTATTAGAAGTCCAGGATTTTCTGTGTTGCTTCACCAGAAAACAAGTCTTTGCACAAAGAATCAACGTCAGTTTCTGCGAACATTGCTTGGGAGGCGGTCATTAACATTCTGAGATATTTTCTCTTTGTTGTTTGATAAACAGACGTGGTGTTGAAAACAACCCGCAGCAAACAAAAAGCTGAGCGAAGAAGTTTTCGGACACCAGTTCTAGTGAAAAAAATATTATTGATTTTGATTTTAAAAAATGGTGCTGTCTTAGAACCACCTGCTGCCCCGACGTCCTCGATCCTATTAGCGGGTCTCCGAAGTCCGAAAAAGGTTCCGTGCTGTCGTCGATTTATGGCCGCAGCATATCACTCAATTTTGCTGTAATGAAACGAAGGAAACTTGAGTTACGATTATCGTCTCTGGAGACCGAAATTAGTTACTGTGGAGGCCAGATAACCCATCCGTTTTTCCGATTTGGAAAGCCGCATTGATTACCTGATTTACACATGATTATGCCTAAAACAAAGCGAGGCGACGCGCACGACGGCAGGTGCGCCGTGAAGGATTTTCAAGCAAAACGTTCTGGGGAGGGAGGGTTGAAGGTGAAAGATCGTTGCTGGAAAGTTTTCTCAAAAATGTTTGAGTGGACTGGTAACACCTTGAGGATAATAAAGACTACCCATGAGTCCTTGAAGCGTTTCTACCATCCTTACAAAGCTCATGCCAAAAAACGTCGGAAAATCTCTTGCTCAGCTCAGGCAAGACCTGGTCGAAAGTAACGTTTTTCGGAGCTGAAAGGAACGTTGCGCCGTCGTTGCTCAATTCTGCACTTTTTTTCATGCCTGCTGAAATAAGAGTATGGCAAAACTTTCAAAGACGTTCAGCGTCTTGAGTGGCAACCGAACATGGCATGATTTAAATGAACTCACAACGCAACGCGTAATGGATGTGCTGCTAATGGCAGTGGAAAATATTTAGGAAATGCAGCGATGAAAAATAATCAACCAAAATTAACGAATTTCAAGTGAGCAGCAGAGTTGCGTGAAGAAAAACAAAGAAAAAGATTATCTTGCCGATTGGTGATGATCACCAGCAAGCACGTTTGAAAAAATTAGTTTCGCGTTTTTTTTCTTTCAATCCCATTTTAACGTATTCCACCACGCAGTAAATCTTTGCCGGTTACCGCCGGAACGAAAGCAAACGCGTATTCGGATCTGGTCGGCGTGAAATCGGTTGTATGCCCTGCCCGCTGTTGCGCAAACGTAACAGACCTGATCACGCTTGGCAAAAGTAGAGCGTCGTAGTCGCGTAGCCGAGGACTATGTCCTGGTGTTTGGTTCATCTGCGCGGTAGATTTTAAACGTTCATTGCTGTGAACCAGCAAATGAATACCGAGTGCTGCGATATCGTCCAGCTGTCTATTAACAAACAATGGGTTTAACCTTGAACTCGTGAAGTTCGAAGAAGAAATTCAAACTAATTGTCCTGTAACGGATGGATACCTCCGGTTTTGGGCAAACAATGATTTTAACAACTTTGGTGAAATAAACAAACAACCTTTCCACGCAGTTGAATGCCGGTTATAAACAAAAACAACTTTTTTTTCTAAAGTGAGATACGATGTGCTTTACAGGTGCAATAACTTCATTTATCTTGGGCTTTCAATTCTTATTAGTTTGCAGTCTTTTTTACTTTTTTGATGTGGATTTTGTTTTAAATTGAGCAGGCATTTTAGTGTCAAAACTTAAACACTCCTTTTCGAAAAAAATCCTTTTCTGTTGTGATTTTTTCAATTTCGTACGGGTTTGTGTCATTTATCAAGACTAGGGCAGCACGAATAGCTCATGAGATACAGAAGCATATTACCGGAAATCGTCATTACGCACATCCTTGAAGTGGGAAGAAGTTAATATTAACTAGATCAGAAACACCGTAACATTTCCTGCTGCATTGATTTTGACCATAGTTTCGCTGTCGTTGAAGCGTGAACTACGGAAGAGCAAAAACTTATCTTTGTAAAAATTGCTAACATTTTGCTTGTTTTCCGAACGTTTATTGGGTTTTGATAAGCATTTAATGGCTTTCTAATTATTAAGCGATGACGTGCCGGTGCCTTGCTCAAAGTTAACACTTTAGCAACTTTTAAACGGATTTGCCAAAACGCTGCTTATCTTCTGCGAACCCTTTGCTGAAGAACGAACTGCACAATCGGCAATTTGTAGGGACGTTTTGTTAGGAAAACTTCGTTGTCTTTAAAGCTACAGATCGATGCGCAACAAGCTAACAACTAACAGGACAACTGCCGTTCCTACGAAACCTGCAAAACAGGGTAAGCTTATGAGGAAAGCGTCCGCAGCTGCACTGGAACGCTGCTTGGCCTTCTTTAACAATCGGAGATAATTAATCCAACGCCGAGAATCCTGATGGTCGCCACCGTCGTTTGGTTTTCGCGAGGAAATCAAAGCGCGGACCAAGGAAGATGAAAGCCACGCTGTCTATCTGGGGCGCGACAGGCTTCGTACCTATCCACGCTTCTTTCTTTGCTAGTTGCTGAACTCGCGTTTCGCGCGCGGATTGTGAGAACCACGGACAAATGCATTTGCAAGCAGCTTTCTTTGCGTGGTCTGCATGACCTGTACGCGAGACCGCGCCGCTGTAAATATTCCAGATCTGGCACGCGCGGTGGCGGCAGGAAAGCGCTCATTTGCTCTTCGCGACAGAGGCCAGGCTTCATTAGCAGCGGGTAGACTCGTCAATTTGATATAATTTGGAGGCAATTTATCCGTAATGCAAGCAAGCGCGCGACAGCTGAATCTGAGATTAAAATAGAGCCGATTAATGTTTTGTTTGCAAGGAGAGCAAGTTGAACGCGCATTAAAATGAAGCATTGTTTTGCGAAGCAGCCGAGGCACTCTGAAGTGGAGGGGTGGCCGTCGCACATGAATAACTGGAGATTCCATTGTTGTTGCATGATGCTCATGCTGTCGGTATTGAGAAACTGTTAATTGCACATTGGCAATTTTTGGGGTTATACAGGTAGTATAACCAGTTTTTATTAATTGCGTTCGCTTGAGGAAGATGCACGATACAAAATCTTGTTCGTGTCGATACATCCATCATCTGTTCAAAAGGTGCAAAGCAAAGGTTCGGTGTATCGGAGTAAAGCACTGAGTTTTTTAATTTTTGGCTTGTTTTTTCGCATTGACCACTTTTTCTTCTCGAGACCTGTTTGCAAATTTCAGCTTCTAAACGTTTATTCAACAAGTCTGCCCTCTTCACTTTGCGTCTGTAGGATGATTGAAAAACTACAGTTGATTTTCAAACAGCACCCACCTTGTCATTGCAGAAATTAAAAACTTACAGCACACGACCAAATGTCATTATTGCAACCCCAGAAAACTTTTCTAATTCATTGAAAAACACTTGATTCGAAAATTTCTAGTCCAACGTTGCTGCGTAACTGCTGATTATTGCGGAGTAATGCCCTACGCCTGACAAGTTCAGTTATTTCCGCGAAAAATGTGAAAATACCAAAAATTGATTAAAAGAATATTTGGCTCATTTAATATCTTGAGGTGCCTCGATTTATCTGCAAGTTTCAAAGGTACAGTATTTGGCTGTTATGGAAATGTCCGACACCTTTTGACGACAGATTTCTATCTTGCTTGCGGTGTTTGAGTCTTTCCTAAAATAAACTTAAAAGACCTAAAGCTCCTGATATTCCGTTTTTATGCATTGTTATCTATTACAATAACGGGACTGTACTGTTGAAGAAAACTGAATGACTTTAATTTACTTTTAACGCAAGCAACATATCTTTTAACCAACAAGCAGCTGCAGTCGGACATTTTTTAGCAGTATCGCTCTTTTGCGAATGGACTAAAAGCAGCACTAATTTTGTATGCGCTGACGTAAGACGTAGGAAATATTTTGGTGCCAAAAATTTATTTTGTGAAAAGAACTTATTATGTATGATTAGGTTATTCGCAATATCGCCAAGTTCAAAAAGCTGGTTTGGCACGGCTTGTATAAATTTATTCAGAAATTATTCTTGTTTCCTAGTGTTGAGTTAGACAGGTCGCTGTGGCGATATCTTTCACAAGAATCCCAATGATACGCTTTCTGAGCTGATTTTGTGTTCATATGTGAAATAATGAACTCGTTGAAACCGCATATGCCGCAACCTACGTCACATTTGGATACATTGTTGGCGAATGAACTGACACCCGATGGTGTTAGACCCTGTTCTCGAACTAGTTTCGGCAGTCACGGCGATTGGTTAGACACACAGTTTTCTGGAGATCGTCATTGTTCTACTTACCGCCAAGCACCTAGCATGACTTTTAGCAACTCCCTCAAACAGACTCCCAGTCAGGAAAATCCTTTAGACGGCGGGACGACCTATCTTGAGAAGAACTTGTACTCTGTGGACAATGCCTTTTCTCCATCGTCGCAGTGTTTGGTTGAGAAGACATTCAGTTCGTGTCGTTACGTTAAAAGAAATACAGGCAGCGATTTTAAAGAATGCGGGATGCAGTTTCAGCATCAAGAAACAAAGGATGATATTCTGTATGATGCATCGGATGATCGTCAGCCAAAAACTTGCCAGTGGCTTTCAAGGAATCAGGAGAAGGCATCCGATGTTTCAGAGGTGTTTGGTGTAAGCTTTGAAGTTAGCTGTGGGTTACGTAAAAGCTGTGAAAAGAAATTGTTGCCTAAGAATGAGGACAGACAAGCAAAACAAAAAATCCAAGCCATCACTGAAAACCCTTCCACTACATCATCTGGCTCCTACCATAATCGATCGGACGCTTGCGAGACTTTCCGATCCACTCCGAAAACAGCCGAAAAAAATCCGAAAAAGAAAGAAGATAAAAACTCGAGCGAGACGAACGCTCCGGCGGCATCGACGACGAAAGCCAAGCGTCACCGTACAAGGTTCGCCCCGTCGCAGCTAAGCGAACTGGAACGAAGTTTCTCGAGCACTCATTATCCGGACATTTTCATGAGAGAAGAGTTGGCGCTTCGGATTGGCCTGACCGAGTCACGTGTTCAGGTACGTTCACAAGGGGTTCGACTGAATTTTAACACAAGTGAAAAGTGACCAGTTTTTTATGTCGGTCAGTATTCGAAAGTTTGTTGCAACAGTAGCAAAACATCACACAAGCTTGCCACATTTCACCACTGGGAACACGTTCCCTAGCGTTTCCAAATACGCAAGCCTACTAGAAAGCGGGCACAAATCAAAAATCGCTGATGGGAAAACACACCTCATTTGATGAAAACACGCCCCACGGGTGGTAAACACATTCCACTTGATGACGCTCCTGGAGTTACTATCCAAGTGCGCGCTGAGTTCCAAGCAAATTTTGTGTCCTAACTCTTTGCAATGAAAGGGTTCGGTCATTTCAATGTTTTTATGACACCCATACAGATTAATAGTCCACATTATGTTTTTAGTGGATTAATCCTAATCTTTCCGGTAGTGCGTTTGACTGCATACCTTTACGCTAGGTTACGTGCAAGCAAAATGTTTATCATTCTATCATCTTCTAGCAAACCAACTCTGGGTCGGGTTCTCAAAATATCGGTAAAAATTCTATGAGCATATTGCAATCACAACCTTGAGTGGGTATCAATTTCAAATATTGTAAGTTCGCAATGAATTGCTGGCACAGGCTTGAAGTTGTAATGATTAAATTGTCAACACGGGCTCAAACGTTCAGACCCTTGAAAGAAAGATACTTTGTAGTTTTGTATATAAATTCAAACGGGGTATTTAACATGTTTAGCGATTCAGCTAACTATAAGTCATTATTGTTTGTATGGGATCGCACCAAAATGCCCTCCAAAATCGTAACAAACACGTTTAGAAAATAAACCGAAGGGTTGGTTTGTTCTAAAACTAACTCAAGCTCAGTAATTGTTTGACTTGTTCTTCTCTTTCTTCAAAAATATTTAGAGAATTTCAAACGTAAAATTTTATCTTTGTTTCAAAAACTGGTGCTATTTCGGTCACAGCTTCTTGAGTCCTATTCCATATATTATAATTTATGTGTAATGGTAAACAAGTTTGAGGCAAAACGATATCGAATAAAAAACCTGTCTTTCCAACAACAGTTATACAGGGCGCAGGTTCAGTGATTGAACATTCCTAAAAGTACTATTGTTTGACAGAAAATTTTAAGCTGATTTGAAAACTCTTTTTTTATTTGACTTTTTGCTTCTTCCCTGGTTTTGCCTTACAGTAGCACATCATAGCCAATGAATCGATTAATTTTGAAATAAGATGGATCAAGCTTTGGTAAAACGCCAGCAGTGCCAAGAAAACTTTTGGTGGCCTGTCGTATTGCACTTTGTTCAAACACCCTTTTTGAAACGAGTTCGCGTGAGGAAATACAGCGTTCAAGTGTGCGGGATTTTGACGGAAAATAAACGGCCTATATGCAATTACAAACCATTTTAGACAATGCATCATTTGTGATATTTACCTTTTCTGGAGAAACTGTTTATTTTTGAAGGAATGTAATCTGACAAAAGTTTTCGCCAATAAATTTATCCGAAATTTTCTTCAACAATCTACAAAAAATTTGGGAACTTCAACCGGTAGGTTAGGACCTTTCGAATTACTCGTCAAAACCTCGGAACGTTTTTCGAAGAGAAATATATGTCAATTAAAGACTTGGGAGTTATATGCGACTTTCTTGTAGCGTAGTATGGACACATTATACAATACTAGTGACAGGACAAAACAAAAATCGTCCAAGAATTTCAGAACCTTTTCATATAACTTTTTCTTCCCTGAAAAAGACAGTAAATCAATTATTAATCAAAGTTCCTACCGAATATTTGTCGTTCCCTTTCACGACGCTGGGTTGCCGAGCGCTTCGCCTTGTCGCATATGTCAACAGTGCAAGCATGACGAAAACAAACCCGCTTGTGACGAAAACAAACGCGCTTGTGCAGAAAACAAATACGTTTTTGATGAAGTTGGGCACGCATTTATAAGGGAGCCGGTTTTCGACAGTGACAACCGGAATATGTCGGATAAAAACGCGACGAGATTTGACCATTAGCTCCCGCCTTTGCATCGATTAGACGATCGTGGGTTCCTTCGCTCCCCGCGGGAAATGCAGTGAGGGCATGTTGCTGCTCGCAACCGAGGCCAGGCGAACATCAAACAGCCGCCCAAAGGAGAACAGCACAACTTCTTCAGAAGTTTGACTGCACATATCGTGAAAGATTTATTTTTGCTTTCTAAGGGAAATCTGGATTTTGCAAGATTGTCAATATTTAACACACTTTCACGTGTAACTTTAAATTCAAAGAAGTTTCAGGAGAATTTTCAAAACCAAGTTGCTTTTTGCGAAATTGCCTGGAAAATTCACTGTAATAATCATGTGTTCGTTTATTTTCTAACGACGAAGAGGCGACAGTGTCCAGTGAGCAAGACAACTTGTTCATCTTGCAATAAATGCATGCTTCAGAAGCGCAAGTTTCGCTTGCAAATTATGATATTTTAAGGTTGAAAAGTTCAAACATTTCACCATAGCTTTTAGTAAAGTTGTAAGAAAGAAAATAACGTTGCCTGGTGTTTTTTTGAAAAACTACGCGTTTCAAGCGAAACTTTGAAAATTGTATTATGGGTGGTTTTTAAAAGAAAAAATCAATGACCTATATGAGTATTTTTCAGATTTTTTCTTATAGCGGCAAACTGCGTTAGCTTTGGACGAAATATTGACTCAAGTGTGATGAATATCTGCTGCATTTTCCATTCTGCGTTTGCGTCAAAATGGCTGAACAAATTGACACGAAAGCAGCGTTACCCGTTCGAAAACGAAATTGTGTATTTTTACAGTCGAAAGAAAACTCTAGACAACCTCGTCAAGCTTGCAAGCCTTGCGCGGCTGTCTGGACTGTGCACCAGAAAAACCGGAGCAACATCGGATGAATTTATTTCATGACTTCACGCCTTCCTGCGTTTCATTCAGGTGTGGTTCCAGAACAGACGAGCAAAATGGAAAAAGCGAAAAGCCGCGACTGCGTCGAGCGCGGCCGCCTCCTGGACATTCTCCACTCCGCCAGCCGGGTCGTCGATCCCTTTTTCCGACCAGTTCTACTCGTCTGCGCCGAACAACGCGTTCGCTTTTGCCGGCGAAGGCTTCTACC